>Ga0265303_10000830_pt1 | contig 18207 bp, 12 predicted proteins | sample Helome_2_FD_192494 | JGI IMG/M metagenome (GOLD analysis project Ga0265303, IMG submission 192494) | Marine sediment microbial communities from subtidal zone of North Sea - Hel_20160317 (Illumina Assembly) | ecosystem: Environmental > Aquatic > Marine > Subtidal zone > Sediment ... | reverse complement strand
CCTGAAAATGCCATGGAAATGATGCGAGTGGCATTTGAACGGCAGAGGGCGGCCGGCCTGTTGTATGACGCCTCCGGCAATCCCCGGCCAACGACGTTCTATAGTTCCGGTTGACCATCAATCGCGATAAACGAGGAGACTGCAGTGCCTGGAAAGTTTGAGGTGTACAAAGACAAGGGTGGAAAGTTCCGTTTTCGCCTGAAGGCGTCCAATGGCCAGACCATTCTGGTTAGCCAGGGATACAAGACCAAGGTGTCGGCAAAGAACGGCATTGGCTCTGTCCAGCGAAATGCTACGGACGATGCCCGTTTCGAGCGCAAGGACAGCAGGGGCAAGTTCATGTTCAACATCAAGGCCGTGAACGGTCAGGTGGTTGGCACCAGCGAGCGCTACGATTCTGAAAAATCTCGCGAGAACGGCATCAGTTCCGTGGGTAAGAATGCGCCGGGGGCCAAGATCGAAGATCACACCGCCTGATTCGACCGGGTAGCAGTGTCCGGTGGTAGTTGGAAAGTCGGTTCTTGGTTTCTGCAGCTACCCCGGGCCGTTTCAAGTTTCACCGTCGCGGCCTGTTCCCGACGGACGCGCGGTATTCCGGGAACCAGGTTCCCAAAATAGCGAAATCGTTTCAGTCGGCCAGCCTTGAGTGATTTTCTGCCGAGCAGGCACCCGCGCGATTACCGCGACTCCCTGCCTGCGGGTGCAGCACGGTATTCCTCTACAGAATGCGGCTCCGCGGCCGAAAAACTTTCTGTTAACCATTACGACGGATGGAATCGGGGAGTGATCTTCAGCCCAGTCAATCCCGGTGGACCGGACCCCTGGCCACCGAAACCAGGTATCGAGAGCCCATTGCAGCGCCGGTAGCGGAAAGAATATGGCCTACCTTCGTATATTTATGGGAGATACGCTGCTGGAACAGCGGGAGCTGTCGGCGGATCGGATCACGATAGGGCGAACCGAGGACAACGATGTTGTTCTGAACAGTCAAGGCGTATCCAAGCACCATGCGACCATTGAAAGGCGTGGTGAGTCTTTTGTGCTCATTGACAATGGCAGCGCCAACGGGGTCTTCGTTGGTGGCAGACGGGTCAGACGGCACAAGCTGAGATATTGGGACGACATCCAGGTCTATGATTTCGTCCTCAAGTTTATGGCCGCGGCCCGCCTCAAGGGCGAAGAGTCCGGGGTGCCCAACTGGTCGGGCGACAGGGCCCAGCAGGAGGCGACCATGGAGGTCGATATCTCCAGTCTCGGCGACCTGGCCAAGTTGAGAAAGCGAATCCGGGTGCCCTCCGTGGAACTGTTTGATGACAGTAATGCGCCGACGAGATACGCATTGGATAAGGTCAATTTCGTCATAGGAAGATCACCCGAGTGCGACCTGAATACACCGGGTTGGCTGGCACCGCGACTGGCGGCCCGTATCCAGCGGCGAAACGACGGTTGTTATCTGTTTCCCGGCCGCCGCGGAAGAGTGTCCGTTAATGGGCGCAGGGTATGGAGGCCGGTGATACTCAACGATGCCGACGACCTGAAGGTCCGGGGTCTGCGGCTGAAGTTCTTTTTTCGTCCAATTGAACGCGCCTGAAGGTTTTACATGAGAATACCCGGTTACAAGGCGGAACGACTCGTGGCGCGAGGGGGGATGTCCTCGGTGTATCTCGCGATGCAGGAATCACTGAGCCGTCGCGTCGCGCTAAAGGTCTTGAGAAGATTCGACAACCCGCGGCAGGCGGAGCGTTTTCTGCACGAGGCAAGGATCATCGCCTCGTTGCAGCATCGCAACATCATCACCATTCACGATGTCGGGACCATGGGTGAACGTCATTACATCGCGATGGAGTACCTGGAGGGCGGATCACTCGCTGACAGGATTGATCATGGAATACCCCCCATGCAGGCTCTGGACCTGCTGGAGAGTATCGCGAGCTGTCTTGAATTCGTGCATCGCAAAGACATCATCCACCGTGATATCAAACCCAGCAATATCCTGTTTCACGCGGACTGCACGCCAAAGCTGACCGATTTCGGCATTGCCAAACAGATCGAGGGTGATCAGGAGCTGACCATGGAAGGCAGTGCATTCGGTAGCCCCTATTATCTCAGCCCCGAGCAGGCCGAAGATCGTCCGCTCGACGGTCGGTCCGATATCTACGCGTTGGGCATCGTTTTCTATCAGATGCTTACAGGCCGCAGGCCCTATGAGGAAAGCTCGCACATCGAGACGATTGTCGCCCACTTGAGCAACCCCATACCCGTCCTGCCCGAGGAGTTGTCGGTATACCAGGGTCTTCTGGAGAAGATGATCGCAAAGACCCCCGAAAACCGTGTCGGCTCGGCAGGGGAGCTGGTGGCCCTGATCCAGCAGGTTCAGTCCTCGCAATCGGGACCGGCCGCTGACAGTGCCGCGTCGCGTAGCGAGAGCTCGCGGAAGGGGTTGCTTGCGCGCGCCAGCGGGGCTCCGTTCCTGGTCAGGCTGTCTGCGGTCGTCGCGCTGTTGGTTCTAACTGTAGGTACTCTCCGGTTGATCGGAGACAGCACAAGCGGGCAGGCGGCCGCACCACGCCTGGTCAGCCGGGTGCCATCGATCGAACTCAGCTATGCAACCGCGAAGGCCAGGGTCGAACCCCAGGCCGAGGTCAACGAGTCCAAAACGGTAACTGTCGGCGTGGCGTCTTTACCGGAAACAAACATGTTCTCGGGGGACCCGGACAAACCTTTGATAGCCGAACCGGTGTCTGAGGTTGCCGAAGCTGCGGCCGCCGAACCGGTTGAGACAATCAAATCGGTTGCCGAGCCGGTAACGGATCAACAAGCTGAGCAGGACGCGGATACCGGCCCTGAAACCGCTGACGATTCGAGTGAACGAATTGACGACTTGATGCGCGCCGGCGACCGGGCACTTAAGGCGAACCGGTTGACAACGCCAGCTGTCGACAATGCCTATGCATACTATACGAGCGTCATCGAACTCGACCCCGCCCATCAGGCTGCCCACGAGGGACTGGAGCGGATCGCCAGCCGTTATGCCGTTTTGGCGCGCAGGGCCCTGCGCAAAGAGAACCGGCACCGGGCGAGGCGCTACTTAAAACGGGGAATCGCGGTGCGACGCAATCATGCAGATCTGCTGGCGATTCGCGGCGACCTCGACGAACTGGACCGCCTGGCCGCGATCCCACCGGAGCCGGAAGTCGTTCCCGAAGCGGTCCCGGTGAGGCAGGAACCGAGGATCAGCTCATGGGAGTTTGAAGGCACGAGCGTTACGTCGCAGGGGACCGAGGGCACAGGCAATCTCGCTAAGGATTTTAGAAATGTATGGCGTTCGGTATTCGACTGATCCGGAATCCGGCGCGGTGTCTGGACAGGGGCGGCAGCAATGACGTGGCAATTTGACCTGGCCACAGAGATCGGCGGTCGTGCTGAACAGCAGGACCGGGTCGAGGTACTGGCGCTGCCGGATCGGCCGGGTGAACACCTTGTGATCCTTGCCGACGGGATGGGGGGTCAACAGCAGGGTGCAAATGCCGCGCAGGCAGTCATCGATACCGCCAGATCGGTGCTTCCCCAGGTGGCGGAGATCGAACCGAGGCAGTTTCTGACCGACCTGTGTCTCAGGGCAGACGAGACCATCCGGGATATCGGGAAGCGACATGACACAAATCCGGCGAGCACATGCACCGCACTCTATATAAGAGGTGAGGAGGCATACTGGATACACGTCGGCGACAGCCGCCTGTGTCAATTCAATGCGGACAATCTGGTTTTGCGCACCCGCGATCACACGGTCGCAGAACTGCTGAACGCTGACGGCGGCGAACCACACGCATCGCGGCAGCACCGCCTGGCGGACAGCCAGCTCTACATGTGTCTCGGTGGCCAAAATGAGCTTGAGCCTGAATTCGGTGCCAGTGCCGTCGGTGACGACGACTGGTTTATGATCTGTAGCGACGGATTCTGGAACCAGGTCGGTGAAGAAGAGGTTGCAAGCGCATGGACCGGATCCAGGGCTGATCGAAAGACAGCGACTGACCTGGCGATGATGGCGACCGAGCGCGGCGGGCCCGGCGGCGACAATGTGAGTCTTGCACTGGTTATGCCCAGGTCGCCGGATGTCAAAAAGGCATGGTGGCGTTTTTATTGATCCTGGACGGCCTAGGGTCTATACCCTTCTGAAAGGACTATAAACAACACCCCCTCTAGGAAGCCCCTGCCCACCAACAAGAGTTCTCGTCTGTGAATTTAGAGCGTGTCGTCTTTGGTTTCTTCATTATTCTCGCACTGGCACTGAATCTGGGATTTGTCGCCGGTGGCATCGACAACCCACAGCACCATGATCCCTGGGTACTGTTTGCGGCTTTGATCGTCGGTCTTATCAGCAGCGGGTTGAAACTGGGCGACCGCTCCCAGCTGGGTGCCCTGGTACTGGCCGCGAGCCTGGTGGCCAACTTGCTGCTGATGATCGCCGTGTCCGTATGGGCCATATCCGAGGGCGGCATGGAACAGACCATCAGCCCGGAACTCATGGCCAGCGTGGTCTCCCTGGCCTATGGTGCACTGGCTGCCAACATCGTGTCGGTAGCCGTACTGGTCTCCGACACCCTCATGTCACGACGCTGAGGCGAAAACTTGCCCTCGGCCACTTCAGATCTAGATCGGGTTGCGGCCGTTGTCCTGCAGCTCATGCGCAGGCCGATTCTGGTCCTGCTGTGTGTCTATGCAATCGGTATTACCGGCATGACATTGATGCCGGGGGTGGATGCCGAGGGGAAGCCATCCCACATGAACCTGTTTCATTCGTTCTATTTCTTTACCTACTCGGCGACTACCACCGGGTTTGGAGAGATCCCGCATCCGTTCACCGACCAGCAGCGCCTGTGGGCGACGATATGCCTTTACATGGGCGTGGTGGCCTGGCTTTACGCCATCAGCTCCATTATCCGCCTGGCGCTGCACCCGGAATTGTTGCGCGCGATCGCCGAGCGCCGTTTCGCACGCAGCGTGAAAAATATTTCCGGACCTTTTTTCATCCTCTGCGGCTTTGGCGACACTGGCAGCCTGCTGGCCCGGGGGCTCAGCGATAACTCGATCACGGCCGCTGTCCTGGATGCCGATACCGAGCGCATAAAGGCGCTGCGTCTGCGCGATTACCGTGTCAACATGCCCGGCCTTTGTGCTGACGCAAGCATCCCGCGCCACCTGCTGGATGCGGGCGTCAAGCACCCGCAATGCAGTGCGATCGTGATTCTGACCGGCAGTGATGAGCTGAATCTCAAAATTGCGGTGATGACACGCTTTCTCAACCCCCGTCTGCGAATCATCTGCCGTGATACCGATGCAGAGCACCGTGAACTGCTGGCGACGGTAGGGGACGTGACCCTGGTCAGCCCTTTCGAAATCTTCGCCCACCAATTGGATGCTGCGGTTTACACGCCCATGCTGCGGGCCTGGGAGGACTGGCTGGTTGGTGACACCACCGTCGACCTCGCACATCCGCAGCGACCACCGCGCGGCAATTGGGTGCTCTGCGGTTACGGCAGGATGGGGCGTGCACTGCATGAGGCCCTGGCTGCACATGGTGTGCATTTCTCGATCATCGATACGGCGGATCATCTCAAGGAAGGTGAGGGTCGCCACATCCTAGGCCGCGTGCTAGGCCGCGTGGATCGCCAATCACTGGCCGATGCCAATCTGGCCGAGGCCGTGGGACTGGTCGCCGGGACCGACAATGACGAGGAAAACCTGCGAATCCTGCTCAGCGCCCGTGCGGTCAATCCCGAAGCCTTCCTGATTGTGCGGCAGAATCGTCACGAGAACGAATTGGCCTTCAACGCCGCGGCGGCCAATCTGATCATGCAGCCGAGTCTCGTGCTTGCACGCCATATCCTGCTTTTTCTGCTCATGCCCTCGCTCGGGAGACTGCTGCGCTATCTGCATTCCAGGGGCATCAATCATGTGGAAGAGCTGGTGCAGCAGTCGCGTGAGCTGCTTCCCGAAGGTTTGCCACTGCTCTGGAGTGAGCATCTGGCTGACGTGTCCTGTGTTGTGCCCGCCTGCCGCAACAAGATCCATCAGGTTTGTCTTGGCGATCTGATGCGAGACCCGGGAGACAGGAAGCTGCGACTGGATGCGATTGCGCTGGTGGTTACGCGCAGCGCAGAAGACTTCATGCTGCCTGATGCGGATTTCAGGGTGCAGACCGGCGATGTCGTTTTGTTCTGTGGATCGCGTAGGGCGCAACAGTTGCTCTACGCAACGGTGAACAACTCATACACCCTGCACTACCTGGTCACCGGTGAAGAACCGCCTCGGAGCTGGTTCTTCCAATGGCTATATAAGCGGATGCAAATATCGCCGATGGATGATGTTGCAGGTTCGGGTAGATCGGCTTGATTCAAGTATTGATCTTTGGGGTGGTTAGGGGTCACTATTGCGCAACTTCCCAGGGTCCTGCAAATGGCGCAGAAAAAAAATTCGAAAAAGGATCTTGAGAAAAGGGTCAGAAAACTCAAGAAGAAGGTGGCGACCCTGACCACCAGCCTCACCAAAAAGCAGTCTGACCTCTCTCGCGTCCTCTCTTCAGTCCAGAAAAAACTAAACAAACTCCGCGACAAAAATGCCTCAGGCAAAGTGCTGGCGACGCAGGGCAGACGCCAGCAGGAACTGCTGCAGTCCACCGAGAGCCTTGCCGCCAGACTGCATGATCTCGAACAGACCGTCTCCATCGTGGAGCGTGCCGGCGACGAGTTGCGTGCGCGCACAGAGGCCCTTGAAACCAGGGCAGCCGAGGCGGCTTATCAGGGCCGCGAGCCGTTCCAGGGTGGCGGCGAGCCCGACGGCAGTCTGCAGCACAGCTTCGAGCTGCTGCGTGACCGTACCCAGGCTGTTGAGGATCATCTGGGGCGGCTGTCGGGTGCCCAGGAGAGCCTGGAACTGCAGATCGCACTGCTCAGTCGCGAGGCTGAGGAGGGCATTGAACTGACGTCGGGGGAGGGGAGTCCCGTCGGCGGCGGGGCGCCCTGGACCGGGCGTGTAAATGAGTTGTCGGCGCAAATTCAGGCGATAAGAAAGAGCATTGCCGAGGAGACCCAGGATGCGGCGCACCTGAGCGCCCATTCGCTGCAGCTGGAGACCTCTGCCGCCGAGTTGCTCGCGGCTCAGGAGGCTTTGCAGGAGCGGGTCGACAGGCTTGAGCATGGGGGTGAGAAATCGGGAACGTCCCCGGAGCTGGCGCGGCAGATTCCCGAGTTGCGCACACAGTGCAGTCAGGCCGAGGAAGCCACCGGCAAGCTGAGCCGGCGTACCGCCGTCCTGGAAGCCGGTTATGAGTCCCTGGCAGAAAAGGAAGTGCAGATCGCCTCTCAGCTGGAGGCCATCGAACAGCGCCTGTCGGAGCTGAGAGGGCAGGGAGGCGAATCGGGTTCCGGGTGGGTGTCGCCGGCGAAGATTCCACAGGCCCTCGAGCAGCAGGTCGCCCTGCTGAGCACCGATCGTTCGCTCAATCAGGCGCGTATCGATCAGGTCATCAAGCGCGCCGAAGAGCTGGAAAAGACGGGATTCAATTTTACCCGACACACCGACGCGCTTGCCGACCGAATCACTGTCCTCAATGACCGCCTGCAGACACTCAACACCGAGGGCAGGTTGGACGAGTTGGACCGGCGGAGCGACGCCCTCGAACAATTGCTGAAGCAGGAAAGGGGGCGACTCGACGAGCTGAAACTGGCAGAAGAGACACTCGATCAGCGCCTGACTGCGGCGATCGGTGATGCCCAGGCGCTCGAGGATCGCATCGGGATCCTGGACACAGGCAGCGAACGGCTCAACAAGCAAGTTGACCGCCTGGACAGTGAATTGGGCGGGGTCGTGGAAAAGGCACAGCAACAGCAGGAGCTGCTGCAGGACCACGCGGCCCGCCTGGAGAAACAGCGCGAGGACCTGGAAGACGTTGTCGCAGGTCAGCGGAAGGGCAATGAGGGTCTCAACGCCCGCTTGGCGACGCTGGATGAAACCCGTCAGACCCTGCAGGAGTCGGCCGATGGCCTGAGGGTGCAGCAGGTCCGCCAGGATCACGAGACCCAGAATCTGCAGCAGATGCTGAAACGACGGACCATGCTCGGCCTGTTGATGTTCCTTCTGGTCGGTGGCGCCATGGTCTATCTGTTGACGCGTGGACCGGTGGTTCAGGACGGATTGCAGGCGCTTATGCAGGCCGGTTCGGTCGCGGATGAGAAAGCAAAGGCCGCCATTGCCGATCTCGAAAAGGACATGGGTGCCATGCGCCGCGAGTTGTCTGCGATGGTCGACTCGCTGGCACAGGTGGGGCGTTCGGTGGATGAGATCACGGCCACCGCCGCGGCCCCGGTAGCTGCCGAACAGCTAAATCAGCTGACGGAGGCGGTGGAGTCCCTGAGTCGCCAGGATCAACAACAGCGGCAGGCGACTGACGAGCTGCGAGAGGCACAGGAACAACAACAGCAAGCGGATGCCGAACTGCAAAAGGGCCAGGAGCAGCTTAAGCAGCAGGATGTCGAGCTTCAGCAGGGTCAGCAAAAGCTGCAGTCAGAGCAGGAAAAGATTGCCGAAGAGCTAAAGGCCCTGAAAGGGGGCGCAGATAAAAAGCCGGGCACCAAGGCCCCAGCCCAGAAGCCGGCTCCAGCCGCGAAACCGGCCGCAGCCCGGGCCCCGGCCCCAGCCAGGCCAACGGCAGCCCCTGCCTGGGGAGAGGCCCGTGCGTCCGGTCGCTACACCCTGCAGCTGGCCGGCTTCCATCGGCCCGAATCCCTGGCGTGGTTTATCGAGCGACATGGCCTTGGATCTGACAGCGCGGTCTACCATACCGAATTCCAGGGACGGAAGTGGTACGTGGTATTCCAGGGTATTTACGACACGATCGAGCAGGCGCTCGCCACCGCAAGCCATCTGCCGCCGGAACTGGCGACCCAGCAGCCCTGGGTAAGGCGGATTCCGCGGAGCGGAGAACTCTCTCAGCTTTGATCGTGGGCTGGCCCACTAGGCCCGCGTCTCGACCCTTTTCCTGGCGGCACCGCACTGGGTCAAACGAACCTTTAACTTGACTCGACCCGAACAGGCAACAGCGTTACGCTCACGGTCTGCGGCGCGTCTTTATAGGCGGGCCTTTTGCCTGTCAGCACAAGTTCCAGATAGGGCGGGCTAGTTGCATGAATGCTTGGTACCAGATCCGGAAACGGCTCTGATAACGAAAATAACGAGCACGCCTATGGATGAGATAAAAGCGTTTTTCGATACGCTGAACGTAAACGTCGAAGATGTCGAACTGGTTGTCCGTATCCTGTTTCAGGTGTTGCTTCTGGTCTCGTCCGCGGTATTTTCAGGGTCTGAGACGGCCTTGTTTTCGCTCAGCCGCATAGATCTGCAGAAACTCAGGCAATCGCGTCACGCCGATTCAGAGAGCATCCACGCGATGCTGGACGAACCGCGTCGACTGATCATCTCCATTCTGTGCGGCAACGAACTGGTCAATATTGCCTCTGCGGTCAATATGACCGGTATCCTGCTACTGGTCTTCCATGGGCAGGACGTGGGTTGGATCAACATCCTGATCATGGTCCCGCTGCTGCTGCTGATCGGTGAGGTGACACCGAAGACCGTCGCGGTCAGCTTTCCCATCAAATTCAGTACCGCCATCAGTGCCCGCATCCTGCCGCGCTGGATGGTGCTGATAACGCCGTTGCGCCAAGCGGTGCGCCTGGTCGCAGACAGGATCACGACGCTGGTGGTGGGGGATGCCGTCGACAGAGAAAATATTCTGAAGCCCGACGAGCTTCGGACCCTGCTCGAGGAAGGAGAGGAGACCGGTATTATCGATGCCACGGAAAGAGTGTTGATCGATAATCTGCTGGAGGCCTCGGAAACCGACATCTCACGCATCATGACCCCTGGGCCGCGCATACTTTTTCTCGATGCCGCGCTTCCTGTCGATCAACTGATCGAGCAGTTCCGCAGCTATCGTCACCCGCGGGTGCCCGTCTACAAGGGGCATTGGGATAATGTAATCGGATTCATCCATTCCGAGGACATCCTGAAACTCATGCGCGGGGGAGCGGATCTTTCGTCCGTTACCCTGGATACGATCCTCAAACCCGCCCATTACGTGCCGCCCACCAAGAAGGTGGATGAGATGTTCGACTATTTCCAGGCACACAATACGCGGGTCGCCATCATCCTGGGAGAGTATGGCGAGGTGTCTGGCATCGTCACCATGAAGGATGTGCTGACGTTCATCTTCGGTGAGATCTCCGGAAAGATGGCGGGTCAGGAGTACTACCTGGAAGACGACGAAAACAGCTATGTCGTACCTGGCGACATGCGTCTGGCAGATTTCAACAACCTCACCAACTTCGATATCGAGGATGCGGTGATGGCGACGATCGGAGGGGTCGCCTTCAGACTGTTTGATCGCCTGCCCGAGCCGGGCGATTCGATAAGCCACGAAGGTTATCGGTTTGTCGTCAAGCAACGCAGCGGTTTGAGGATCAGTCAGCTTTTGGTGCAGAAAAGAACCTCACCCGATCAGGCCGATGACGGGGAAGAGCGTGCGGATGATTCCGCCGAAGAAGTGGAGCAGTTCGATCCGGACAGCACGGCCGGAACCGCGGATGCGCCGCAGACTGAGCAGGGCGAAGTCCCGGATGCGCCGCAGCCTTCTGAAGAGTCTCCAACCAAGGTCAAAAAACCCAAGGTGTCAGATGATTCCCTGCAGCCTGGAGAAGCTCCCCCAAAGAAGAACAAGGAGTTGGATCAAACGAAGCAGCCGAAGAAAGCCCCGTCCAAGGTGAAAATAAGCAAGGCGCCGGATGAATCACAACCGAAGGGAGAAAAGTGATGGACTGGTTCCTCGAGCTGTTACTGATCCTCTTTTTCCTGGCGTTGAAGGGTTTCTTCTCCGGTTCCGAGATCGCCATGGTGAATTCGGACAAGCTCAAGCTGCGCCATGAGGCAAAGACCGGTGATCGTGGTGCGGGTCTGGTACTCAAACTGTTTCAAACCCCGGATGTCATTCTGGGCACCACACTGGTGGGCACCAACGTCGCCACGGTCACCATATCGACGCTGGGCGCCCTGATAGCCATCGACCTGTTCGGTTCGGCGGGTGATCTGATATCGGTGCTCGTGCTTACGCCGGTGTTGCTGATTTTCGGCGAGGTGGTGCCCAAGAGCATCTTTCAGCAGAAGGCGGATACCATCTCCACCCGGCTGATCTATGGTCTGCGCTTCTTTTCGTATCTTTTCTATCCGGTGATTTTCGTTTTCAGCCGGGTGGCGCGTTTTATAACCCGGATCGTCGGCGGCGGCAGTGATCCGCAGACCATGTTCATCACCCGCGAGGAACTGCGGGTGCTGCTGGACGTGTCCGATTCGGCTGCGAACCCCTCGACGATCGACCGCAAGCGTATCCGTCGGATTATCCGCTTCGGCGACACCACCGTGGGTGAGGCAATGATCCCCCTGGCTGACGTGGTGGGGGTCAGTGAGGCGCGTCCGATGAAGGAGGCGGTGCGCACGGTAATGAAATACGGCTTCAACCGCCTGCCGGTCTACCGCGGCAACATGAACAATATCAAGAGCATCATGACCCTCAGTTCGTGGGATCTCATGGACCCCGAACTCAAGAACAAGCCGGTCAGTGACTACATGAGCTCGGTACTCTTTCTGTCACCCAAACAGACCATTGATCGTGCCCTCCCGCAGTTACAGGCGCGTGAGGACCACATGGCCATTGTGGTGGATGAGTTCGGTTCTGCCGTGGGCATCCTCACCATGGAGGATGTGTTCGAGGAGGTGGTCGGTGAGATCGACGTCGGGTACGACTTCGATGAATACAATCCCAGGCAGCGGCTGTATATCGAGCACGAGCGTGAGGACAGCCACATTATGAGCGGCAGGATGCCGATCTCCGAGGTCAACGATATTCTGTACGTGCATTTTCCGGTGGAAGAGGCCCATACCATCGGTGGCCTGATCATCAGTCGTCTGCGTCAAATCCCGAAACAGGGCGATAGCGTGATGGAAGAGGGTTACAGGTTGACCGTGCTGGAGGCGGATGAACGCTCCGTGCTGAAGGTGCGGGTCGAACGTATCTGATTGTCTGCTGGACGCCTTGGGAAGGGCTTCCATTCCCTGCGGCGTGCGTCTCGCCTTGACCCAATAGCGGGGCTCTGAGAATTACAGAACTTTCCGCATGGACCACCAGGAAACATAGATGTCTCGAGTGCTTGGTGTGGTGTTGTTCATCGTTCTGCTTGTCATCGCCTGGCAGGCCGTTCGAACTCCGTTCCCGGAACATGAGCGCGAAATCAGGTCGCAGGTCAAGTCGACTGTCGAATCCATCTTCCCCGAGCGGGCAGAGCAGGCAAAGGCGCGTTTCGGCCTTGTCCGCCTGCATGCGTCGCAGGCCGGTATGTCCGATGTCGTGCTGGTGCACGGCCTCGACGACCCGGGCATGGTGTGGATGAACCTCGCGCCGGCACTGCATGCCGCCGGCCACGGTGTCAGTGTGCTGAACTACCCCAATGACCAGCCGATCCGCGATTCGGCTCAGCTGTTTGCCGATGAACTGCAGTCCATGTTCACCGGGCAAACCGAAGAGATCACGATCGTTGCGCACAGCATGGGCGGTCTGGTGTCACGCGAGATGTTGAGCAATCCCGCGCTTGGCTGTGACGGTCCCGGCTGCCCGATGCCACGGGTCGCGCGTCTGATCATGGTCGGTACGCCCAACCATGGGTCCTATCTGGCCCGCTTTCGCGGGCTCGGCGAACTGCGGGAGCAGCTGAGCCGCATGATCGATGGTGAAGCCGGCTGGCTGGATTCAATCTTCGACGGCTCCGGTGAGGCCGGTCTGGATCTGATCCCCGACAGCGCGTTTCTTAACGAGCTCAACAGCCGGGCCTACCCCGAGGGGACGGCGATGTACGTCATTGCCGGGGTGATCGCGAAGGAGGAGGCAGAATCACTGGCCCGTCTGATCGAGGGCCTGGAAAGCGACGCCGGCGGGGCATTGGTGGTCCCGCTGGTGGAGCAACTGGGCGACGGACTGGTCAGCGTGGAGTCCGCCCAACTGGCCGAGCTGCCGTTGTTCCGGGTGTCGGGCAACCATCTCTCGATCATCCGCAATATCAGTTCCGGCAGCGAACGTATCCCGCCCGCGATCCCGATCGCGCTGCGACTGCTGCAGGAATAACTGAATTCCCGTCGAGAAGGCAGTCCTCTTGTGGGAACAGGATTCCGGCTGCGTCTGCCACGACCGATTTCGCCCGAAAAGACCGCCAGACCGGCGCAAATGCTGTCATTCAAACGACCGGCAGGTAACCCAATCCGCGTTAAGAAAACCTGGCGCTGGCCGTTATGTCCTGTGCGTATCTGAAAGCCTGGTTTCCTATGTCTGCAACAAACGCCAGTTCTGCTGCTGTTTCGATCGACCTTCCGGGGGTGTCGGCTGGTGCCCGTGAGGAGGCCCCGGATATCCGCACGGCCACCGAACCGGCTGCGACCGGCAAGCCGCGATCGCAACCAAGAGGCCCATTGACACCGGTAGATCACTGGCTCGACTGGCAATGCCGCATGGTCTCGGGTGTGCACTGCGGGGCCGTGTTCCTGATTCGCAGCGCCGGGCATGGTGGATTCCGTCCGACCGCGGTCTGGCCGGACCAAGAGTTCGACTCTTCTGCGCTGCGTCGCGTTGCCGAACAGGCGATCAGCGACGGCACCCGGGTGGTGCAAAAGGATTCGGCAAACGAGCTGCCCGGTGCCGAGGTGGCAGATTTCGTTGCCTACCCGCTGTTCAAGGGCGACGAGGTTGTGGGCGCGGTGGCCTTGGCGCTGGCGATCCGTTCAGAATCGCAACGCCAGGCCGTGTTACAGCTGCTCCAGTGGGGCATGGTGTGGCTGGAAAATGTGGTAAACAGCGAAACCGCGGAACGAAGCGCGGCTTCCGTCGCCGCGTTGGAGGCGGTCAGCCTGGTTTCGCGCGACCTGCCCCTGGCCGTCGTCGGTCATGAGCTGTGCAACTTTCTCGCGGAGCGCCTCGATTGTTCACACGTCGCCCTGGGTACCTGGGTCGGTCTGCAGGTGCGTGTGCTGTCAATCTCGCATCAGCTGCAGTTCGATCGGCGTGTGTCACACATCGGGCAACTTGAATTCGCCATGGAGGAATGCCTCGACCAGGGTGACAGGATCGTCCTGCCGGCGGGCTCCGGCCAGGACAAGTTGCCGACCCATGCGCATGAGCAGCTGCTGCGCGTGGACGGTAACGGTTCGGTCTGTACCCTGCCACTGGAGGCCGATGGCGAGTCGGTTGGGGCCCTCATACTGATCCGGGACCGCAACAACCGGTTCGACGAGATCACTGTGGATCTGATCGCAGGTATCGCCGATCGCGTGGGGCCCCTGATTCACCTCAAACAACGCGAGGCTCGCTCGGGATGGGGCCGGAATGTGCAGACGCTGACCGAATGGGTTGGCCGACTGTTCGGTGCTGGGCATCTGCGACTGAAGGTCATGGCCGCGGCCTGCGTTCTGATGCTGGGCATGCTGACCCTGATCCAGACAGATCATCGGATCTCCGCGGTCTCCTCGGTGGAAGGGGTGCTGCAGCAGGCAGTGGTTGCGCCGTTTGCGGGCTATCTTTCCAGCGCCAATGCAAGGGCCGGAGATCAGGTCGAGGAGGGCCAGGTGCTGGCCGTGCTCGACGACCGCGATCTGTTGCTCGAACACGAAAAATGGTCGAGCGAGCGTGACAAACACAGTAAGGAGTATCAGCAGGCGTTGGCGGTTCGCGACCGTGCCAAGGTCAGCATGATGTCTGCGCGCATCGCCCAAGCGGAGGCCCAGCTGCGACTGGTCGATGAGCAACTTCAACGTACCAAACTGCGCGCACCCTTTGCCGGCGTGCTCGTCAGCGGTGATCTCAGTCGTGCACTGGGCGCACCGGTGGAGCGCGGTCAGCTGTTGTTTGAGATCGTCCCGAGCAAGGGCTACCACGTCACCCTCGAGGTGGATGAACACGATGTGGCGGCGCTTGAAGCCGGGCAGCAGGCGAGTCTGCGTCTGACCGGCATGCCTGACGAAACCATTCCGCTGCGGATATCCCGTATTTTTCCGGTCGCCTCGGCTGGTGCAGGGAGCAACCATTTCCGCGTGGAGGGCGAGCTGGAGACCACGCCGGACGGCCTGCGTCCCGGGATGCAGGGGGTGGCCAAGGTCGTGGTCGGGCGTGCGAGCCTGTTGACGGTGTGGACCGCTTCGCTGCTTGACCGGTTGCGTCTCTGGGTCTGGTCACTGGGGATCTGAGGCATGGTGACGGGTTACCCGGCATGACGACGGCCGAAAACGAAGGGCTTTGGCAACATGTCGCCCCGCTGCGACCGAGTCTGCGCAAAAATGTGCGGGTCCTGGCGCAGGACTACCGCGGCGAACGCTGGTATCTGCTGCATGATGAATCAGCCGGGCGCTTTACCCGGTTCAATGCAACTGCCTACGAGGTGCTGGGCCGCCTCGATGGCGACCTCACGGTGCAGGAAATCCTCGAACTGGCCAACCTGGGTCGCGACCCGGACCATGTTCTCGAGCAGGAAGACGTTCTGCAGATATTTGCGCAACTGCACGCCGCCGAGGTGCTCCGTGGTGGCCTGCCGACGGGCGCGCAGGATCTTCTCGACCGCTACAACAAGTCACAACGCTTTCGCAAACGACGCGCCCTGAGCAATCCGCTCGCGCTGCGCATACCGTTGTTCGATCCCAACCGCCTGCTGGACCGCCTGGCCCCCCTGGCGCGCATGCTGTTTTCCTGGACGGCGGCCTGGGTCTGGCTGTTCGTCGTTGGCCTTGCGGCCCTGCTGGCGGTCGCGAACGGCTCGGAACTGGCGGCGGCCATTGGCGCCAAGACACTCAGTACCTCGGAGGTACTGATCTTCTGGACCCTTTACCCGATCATCAAGGCCCTGCATGAACTCGGTCACGGGCTGGCAGTGAAGGCCTGGGGCGGAGAGGTGCATGAGACCGGCATCAATCTGCTGGTGTTCATGCCGGTGCCCTATGTCGATGCGTCGGCCGCCTGGGCGTTTCGTGACAAGCGCAGGCGTGCGATGGTCGGCGCGGCCGGCATCCTCGTTGAATTGTTTCTCGCGGCCCTCGGAATACTGGTCTGGTTGCTGGTGGAGCCTGGGCTTGTGCGTGAACTGGCATTGAATGTCGCGCTGGTCGGCGGTATATCCACCCTGTTGTTCAACGGCAATCCGCTGCTGCGTTTCGACGGCTATTACGTGTTGGAGGACCTGATCGAGATACCCAATCTGGCGTCCCGGTCGAGTCGTTTCTATCTCTATCTCATTCAGAGGTATGTACTTAACCTGACGGATGCCCGCTCTCCGTCGACCGCGCATGGCGAACGTGCCTGGTTTGCGTTTTATGGCCTGGCCGCACCGATCTACCGTCTTTTTGTCCTGGTCGGGATAGCGCTTTATCTGGCCGGTGAGTTTTTGATCGTCGGCGTGGTGTTGGCCGTTTGGGCCGTCCTGATGCAGGTGTTCAAGCCGCTGTATCTGTCCCTGCGTTTTCTGTTCTCCAGTCAGCGCATGGAGGCACGGCGGGTGCGTGGGTTCGTGACACTTGGCTTGTTGGTGGTGCTGATCGCTGGCCTGCTGGTGCTGCCTGCACCCCTGATCACGCGGGCCGAGGGAGTGGTCTGGCTGGACGACAAGGCACGGGTGCTGAGTGGCGCCGATGGCTTTGTAGCGGAGGTGGTAGCGACATCCGGCACCACGGTTGCAGCCGGTGATCTGCTGATCCGTCTGGAAGACAGGGAACTCGATGCCAGACGTGCCGTTCTGCAGGCGCGCTTGCGCGAGCTGCGCATACAGGAGCTTGCGGAACGCGAACAGAGTCGCGTGCGCGGTGCCATCGTTGTCGATGACATCGAGGCGGCAACCGCGGAGCTTAAGCAGCTGGAAAGGCGCCTCGCAAGCCTGGAGGTGCGCAGCGCCGTCACCGGGCGATTCTATGCACATGACCCGCATGAATCACGCGGGCAATACGTTCGACAAGGTGATGTGCTGGGCTATGTCATCCAGGAAGAGCGCCCGATCGTGCGTGCCGTGGTGAACCAGGACCGCGTGGGTCTGTTGAGGTCAAGGCCGGTTTCTGCCGAGGTCGTACTGGCCGACAACGTGGCCGAGTCGCTGCCTGCCACACTGCTGCGTGAGGTACCTGCCGGCAGCACAGAACTCCCCAGTGCCGCGCTTGGTGCCATGGGTGGTGGCGAAATCGCGATCGATACGCACGACGAGACCGGGTTTACCGCGGTGAGCAAGCTGTTTCAGTTTGACCTGGCGCTGCCCGAAGGAACCCGGACCACCGGCATCGGCGGGCGCGCCTATGTGCGTCTCGAACACGGTACCGAACCGCTATGGCGCCAGTGGTCGCGCAGCCTGCAGCAGCTGCTGCTGAGTCAGTTGAAGGTCTGATCAGCCTACCGGATAAGAATCCGGTTCCGATTCGGACCACCTCGCGTCTCCACGCCGAAACGCCGCTGAGACTCCGGTTGCTGGGAACAAAATTCCCGTTGATCTGCCGGTGCACATCTTTTCCGCGCCGAATGCCACTTTTTGCAGCTAGGCATCTAAAGCTTCTACCGTCTCGTCCGTTAAACAGTTCTAGTTGCGTCCAACGAGAAAAAAAAGGTTTTTCGCGCCATCGTGAACCGTAAGCGTCTCTCTTCACATCTTGTTTGTTTGCTGTCGGCAACGCTAATGACGTTGTCGGTCTCCATTGCGGCCGCGGGAAAGCGCGATACCGCGATCGAGCCCCTGGATTGCGTGATCAACCCCAGTGTTGTCGCCGACCTCGGCAGCGGTGTCCCGGGAATTCTCAGCAGGGTTCAGGTCGACCGCAGCGACTTCGTTACAGCGGGTGACGTGGTCGCCGAACTGGAGTCATCGGTCGAGAGCGCTGCTTTGGAGCTGGCGCGGGCACGTGCTGCGCTGACGGCCGAGGTGGATCTACGACGCGTCAATGCCGCCTTCGGTCAGCGTCAGAACAAACGCACCAAGGATCTGTTCAGTCGCAAGGCGATCTCTACCAACGACATGGATCAGCGCGAGACCGAATCCCGCCTCGCGCAGATTCAGCTGCGCCAGGCGCGTGATAATAAGGATCTGGCACAGCTGG
>Ga0265303_10000829_pt1 | contig 18215 bp, 14 predicted proteins | sample Helome_2_FD_192494 | JGI IMG/M metagenome (GOLD analysis project Ga0265303, IMG submission 192494) | Marine sediment microbial communities from subtidal zone of North Sea - Hel_20160317 (Illumina Assembly) | ecosystem: Environmental > Aquatic > Marine > Subtidal zone > Sediment ... | reverse complement strand
GTGACTCTGCGGCCACGGCCTCGATCGGCACGCCCTCAGCCACGGCTTCGATCGGCTCGCCCACAGCGGCGAAAGACGTCGGTACTTCCGACGTCAGTTTCGACGTTTGTGTCGACGTTTGTGTCGCCGTTAGTGTCGTCTCGACCTGGGTATTGGTCGATGCGAAGAAGCCGATGCCGGCAACGACGCTGAAGATAGCGAAGATGTTTATCTTTGTCATGCGTGTCATGGCTGTATCCGTGTTTGGTCGTGCCTGTCCCAAGTTCAAGCGTATTTCACTAGATACAGGGGTTTTGGGGATGTGCAGGACAGACGTCCCGCAGGCCGAAAAGCGTGAACTCGATCACATAACGCATGTGTTAAGTAGAAGGGCAACACCTGAACGGGGAACAGTGCCGGTTGGTCTTGTAGTGCCTAATTCGATATACGAGCACACCTGCTCAATGACTCGTATTGGCCGGTAGAGAAAGGTCGCGACACTCTTGAAACAGACGGTCGAACGGCTCGTTTTGGCAGGGGCGGTTGTTCGGGCTCCCGTATATTCGGGATTCTCAGGGGCGTCTGATCACGTCATTACAGGGTCAGGAAAAGCGCAAATTCGCACCATTCTTGTGACCAATTTTGACCGAAACACGGGGACAGTTCACCTATTTCCTGTTGCCGGTTGATGGTGGTAGAAATGGAGGAAATAGGTGAACTGTCCCCGCGCTCAGACGCCAGCTTCGAGACGAGTCGGTAGTTCGTTTTTTGCTTGCTTCATGAATATTCCTTTCTCCATGTTCCGGCGGGACACCCGCCGGTACGGCACTTGTACGGCCCGCACTTCGGACAAGCAAGGAGAATTAGGGGGAACGACCGCTATGGGTTGCGGATTCAACCGGTCAGATCTTTGGCGGCTTCCAGTTCTTATACTCGATATGGGCGGGCGTTGGAGGCGTGTCGGACTCGGTTTCTTCGAGCCTTTCCTTCAACCACTGAAACCATTCGTTGATCGTTTCGCGACCGACCGACTCACGTTCACCAATGATGAAGTTCTCCAGCTTTCGCCAAGACACGACAATGGGACCGCTGAAAAAATCATCAACAAGGTCCAGGCTGACTTCTCCGCGACAAACCAGTACACCGATACTCTCCCACGTGGTTGTCATGGCGTAGACAAGATGAAAGTCGGCGCCTGCGAACTCTTCGACCTCTTCCTTCGATAGGCCGTCGGGCATGCTGTATACGATGTTTAGCGCCCGCGCAAAGCTCGGAGTCTGAAACGCATGCAGCAACTCCATCGCGGCCTCGCGGTGTTTGTCTCGCCGGTATTGACGCACCTGGATCATCGCGAAACCAACGCCAATGACGACGGCTATCGCCTCAATGATCTGAAAAACTTCTTCAACAGACATTTCGCTTGCTCAATTGGACTTGGCTAGTGAGGAGAATAACAGTGAACGTCCGCTATGAGTCGGACGCGGACATCAAGTTGTGCGGTGCGTTGGTCCGCTAACGGCCAGGAGCGGACGCCGGGAGTTGCCACAAAAAAGTTACTGTCTGGAATAGACTACAGTTCGCCGCTGGCTTCCATCGCTCTCACACGCACAAGCTGCGCCACCATGTCGGCTTTGATCTCCACCACCATGGCCTGAAATTCCGGGTCGTCGCGAATTGAATCGAGATTTGGGTCATGTTCCAGCCAATACCACCAGAGCCCACGCCAGCCGTGGTCTACAGCTTTCCTTAACGCCTCCAGGGCTTTTTCGGTTTTCCCCTGTAGTGCATAAATCTGCACTTGCTGCGGAATTCCATATGCAACCGGATACCAGTGCAATCTGGGCATGGATGTCGATTCCGCATAATCCAGGCTCCTATCGAGCAGCAACTGCGCACGCGCTAACTGGCCAATATCGGTCATGACCAACCCGAGATTTATCGCAGCGTCCACATTGAATCTGTCGATCTTCGGCTCATCTTCATCGAACAACATCGGAAACTGCTTTTTGTAGCGAGCGCTGGCATTAGTACCAAGACTCGCCCGCAAATCCTGGTTTCTCAAATTTGCGAGTGAAATTGCCCAGTCAGGTTTTTGCTGGAGTACTTTGCCGGCATAGTTTGCTGCCTGGGTGCTTTCACCCTGAGAGAGCAAAAGCATTTCCTTGGCCCAATTAGAAAAAATGCCATCTGATTGGAGTTCAAGCGAAGTATTGATCCAGTGTTCAGCCTCAGCTTCACCGCCCAAATCAAGATAAAGCAGACCAATCAATGCTGTGATTCGCGCATGCCCAGGATTTCGTTCCAGAGCTTGCTTAAACCAGATTAGTGCCGTGTCCAATTGACCGAAATGAGTCCAATATATTCCGCCGATACACCAATATGGGAGTGGAAATTCAACATCCATTTCAATAGTTTTCTTGAACTGGGCCAAGGACTCTTCAGGTCGTCCAAGTTCATAAAGAACCGTGCCGAGATTGACATGTAACACTGCTGATAATGGGTCAAGTCGGATTGCATCTTCAATCTGCTTCATTCCGGCATCGTAAAGACCAGAGTCTCTGAGGAAATTGCTGTACCAGTGATGTGTGCTTACGTAGTTTGGATCAATTTCCAGAGCGCGCTGGTATGCGGCATTTGTAGCGTCGTGGTCATTCAAGTATGCGAGACTTAATGCCAGCGTTGCATATGCTTCGCCTGATTGGTCATCCAGTTCCAATGCTTTGTCGATCAATGGCGCAGCCAATGCCAGCGCATTTTTTGGATTGAGGTTACCGTTGTCTACCTGCAGGACATAACTATCCGCCTGGCCTACGTATGCCAGCGCAAAACCAGGATCGAGTTCGATCGCTTTCTTAAAATAATCGACCGCGTCCGCCAAAGCTGCACCCGTTCGCCTGGCGAGGGCCTGTTTTCCGAGAAAATAAGCTTCGAGGGCGGCCAGGTTTTCCGTAGGAACGACCTTCAGTCTGTATTGTTCCTCCGGCGATAGCGCGGCCCGCAGCGCCTCTGCTATGGCCGTGGCAATTTCGCTCTGGATGCTAAAGATGTTTGCTGCAGACAGTTGCCGGTCGTAAATCTCAGACCAAAGAGGCTCATCCGTTCGGGCGTCGATCAGCTGCACATTGATCCGTACTTGCTCTCCGGCCCTCTGCACGCCACCCTCCAGCACGGTGGCGACGCCCAACTCCTCCGCGATCTGCGGGATGGTCTTGGTCGTATCCCGATACTGCAACACTGACGTTCGCGAGATGGTCTTGATCGAGGCAATCTTCGAGACGCGACTCAGTAAGTCATCGTGTATCCCGTCAACAAAGAAGGCATCATCCACATTGGCACTTCTATTGGCGAACGGTAGCACGGCAACGGATGGCCTCTCTTCGGAGACTGCTACGGTCGTAGCGGGCTTTTCATCGACCCATAGGAATTTGTCTACCAGGAAATAGGCGATTGCTACCGCCATAACACCGATGATAATGAAGTCGAGCCTGCGACCGGTTTGACGCGTAGTCGACTGGGACCGATCGACCTCTTTCTCCTTTTTCATACCCTCCGGTGTTAGCTCGTAGGCCCAGGCTAAAATCAGGGCCAGCGGGAAGCCCACGATCACCAGGAAGGTGAACGCCTGCATGATCCATTGCGGGGCATTGAATGTGGGAAGGACGACGGAGGCCACTTCCACCAGCAGCCAGCCCACGATGGCATAGGCCACCGCGACCTTAAAGACGTTGCGTCGTCTTAACTCGCCCCAGACTGAGGCCATGTCTCCCCCTTATACGAGACCTAGGGTGATTCCGGATTCTACCTAGATCGGGGCTCTCGAAGGCCCAAAATCGGATGAAATCTCACCAAATTGGGCTCGAAGTCGGTCCGCTAGAGGGAAATTCTCAATGTCCGGAATGGGTCATTAGCCGTCGTTTCAAACTCTACCACCGAAATGTCCGCTTCGGGTCGTAAAGCGACCCTTTTTCAGAACAGGAAATCAGGTATCGAGGCTAATGTCGCTTCACGGCCAAAAGCAGTCGTACGGGTCAACCGCAGAAAGCGCTAATCGCGCCCAACAAATATGTCCAAAGGCAATATCGCAGTTACGCCGACGTTTGGAACGTCAACTAACTGGCCAATTCGCATGTCGACAGCAATGCTTGCAATCATGTAGGCCTGCGGGCGGTCGTAACCATACTCCGACGTGATGTAATCAATCATGGCAGCCAGAGCATTCCTTGCTGCGAGATTGATGTCGCTCGATAAGTTGCTCAAGCCCTCGACCTTTGGAGAATCCAGGTACGCAAGGTCCGCAGGAACACTGCCTTCCTTTTTTAGTGGGAAGCCGGTGACTGCGTAAAAGCGCTCTGACGGTATTCTCAGCACCGACGCTGGACCCTCGTAGTGAGGGCCGCGAGACAGATCCGGCGGGTCCTCAACTACGCGAGCGGTGACCGTCATCCTGCCGCCCATCTCGATCGCCGTACCGGCTACTTCTCCGTCGCCTTGTGCGTAGTGGAAGTCGCCAACTGCCAAGCCGCAACCGTCGATGAAGCACGGCAGATATACAGTCGTACCGGTCGTGATGTAGCGGATGTCCATATTGCCGCCGTGTTCACGTGGTGGAATCGTTCGCAGACATTCCGCTGTCTTCGTTCCCTCCGGTCCGCATAGTGCTGCTGGCTCTGCCTCGTCGGAATCAGGATTCATCACGGCACCGCCCAACTCAAGCAGCTGCGTTTCTCGCGCCAGTACATCGGCGAGCAACTTTTTGCCAGGTAAAGTTGTTACCACCCCTGGGAAACTCGCGTTGGGAATACGTACGCCCGGCAGCGCATCGCTGACAGCGTAATCGCCTTTGATGCGCCATACGATAAATCGCTTCTCGGTTCCAAATTGATCACCGGCGAAGCCAAAAGGTCCTGCTTGGGTCCAACCAACATCAGCAGGATCCAGAGCCTCGATGGTCACAGCCAACACGTCACCTGCTTTGGCGCCGGTGATAAAGACCGGTCCAGTCAGCGCGTGGACAATGCCGAGACCTTCCCGCGGAATTGACCTGGCGGTTGAGAGCTCGTCTGGGTCGAGAGTCAGGTCGAAAGCATCGCGGCCGTAGAACACGATGCGTTCGCCGGGGTCCGCTTCACCAACCATCGGAATGTCGGGGTGGAGGCGGTTAATACAGGCTGGGTCCTCGGCACAGCTCACGCTGAGGTCGCCTACCACGATCTCAGCAGCAGCGTCTTCGAACATAAACACCGCTAACAACAGCACGCAGAAAAGACAGATGGAAGGGCCAAGTTTCATGCGCGTACTCCTGAAAAGACGATAAGGATTCAACGTCGCCTTTGGGTCATTAGCCGTCGTTTCAAACTCTACCACCGAAATGTCCGCTTCGGGTCGGAAGCGGCCGTTCAGAAGTTAACTACTCCAACTTCTGCTTTCGGCCAGGAGCGGACATTTCTACATTGCTGGCGCGATGTCATTCAGCGCTAATGACATATTTGAGTATCTGAACCACTTGCGATGGAGTCTTGGCCCAAGCCATAGCAGAGGCATCCACTTCTTTGAGCGCATGGATGATGTCCTCGTCATGTAGCGTGATATACGGTTTGCCGATGGCTGAGCAATAGCCGGCATCAAATGCGGCGTTCCACTGTTTGTATTTGTCTCCAAACCGTACGACTGCGATATCACACTTCTCAATGAGCGTTTTGGTACGGATTGCATTGACCTTCGATGACTTGTGGTCGCGCCAGAAACTGCTGCTTTCGGCCCCAAGCAGATCTCCCGCCGCGTCGCTGGCCTGATGATCTGTCACGGCAGACGTAAAGATGACAGGTAAATCGACTTCTCTGGCGCCGTCAACCAGCTGCTGTCGCCAGTCAGAGTGGATTTCACCAGAGAGGTACACGTTCCAGTTCATGGACAGCTCCTATGCGATATTGCGTGATTGTCCGTCTTCGGATGGCGGCGGAAATTGTAACGCAGTACAGGTGAACGTCTCAGAACGGCCATAAGCGGTCGTCCAATCTATGTGGTATCAGTGACTCGGTGCAGTGGGACAATCTTCCTTCTCAACCGTCCACATGAAGTTCGTGAAGAAAAAGGTGCCTGGTCTATTTGATAGGAAAAATAAACCAGGCACCTTTTTTTCGGTGTACCTCACTGGGCGATCGATCACGAACTCGAAGAACGAGTTCAGTGACGGACGCCGGTCGGCCAGAAGCGGCTATCTACCCCGGCCGACTCGCGGGGCAGATACACAACCTCGCGCCGTGGTCGGAAGCTTCCTCGACGCTCCCAAGCGCCAACTCACTTCCGCTTACTGGGCGGGCCGGTCAGAGTTAAAGCTCACCGCGATTATCGCCCAGGCACCGCCAGGTGGTCGCCTGAATACGACCAGTTGCTTCCCTTGGTCGGTGGCCTTGTCGGTGAATGCCATGTCATAGCTGCTCGTGCCATAACCGATATTTCCTTCTCCCGACACCGTTATGTTTGAAAACGTGAGATTCTCGAGAGACGGGAAGGCTTGCCCCCACGCGAGGATATTTGCCTGGCCGACGACCATCGGGGCGTTTGGCGGCTGAAAGACCGCATCATTCGCGTATTGCTGCGCCCAGGTTTCCATGTCCCCAGCGCTAAAGTCGCGGGCGGTGGCTTCGACCATACCGCGTAACGTTGCCTCGTCCTCAGTCGTAAACTGCACGGGTTGGGGTTGGCAACCAGTAATCGCGAAGAATACTAGGGCCAGGAAGCCAATAGTTTGATGATTCAATAGAATTACCTCATGTCTAGTAACTGATGAAGGTTTCGATTTCGGACAACGGCAGCCGCATTGCCTCAGCTTGTCAAGAAAAAAGCCGGCCCCACGAACGAGATCGGCCTGTCTTCCTGGTTGCGGGGGCTCGCTTCGTAAGTTCGCAACGAGGCATCCCTTCGTCATTCAGGCTATCGTTTTTCGGACAAGATTTCTTGCTTCTTGATCGTCCAGTACGGGCGCGGTCTCGATATCGACCATGTCGTTCCACTTGAGCAACCACGCTGTTAGTACATCGGGATCGTCAGTTGCAACGATGGCCACGCCGGTAAGGCCGATCAGATCATGCCAGCGCCCAGTTACATCAAGGTCGCCGAACTCGCTCGCTGCCTCTTCGTCGCTCATTGCCGCGAAAATCTTCAGTGCTTCATGCCTCCTGTCTTCTTGCACACGCCACGTAACCATGAATTTCATATCGTTATCCTCTCTCGTATGTTAGTTAAATTTTTGCCTACGAACTGTCTACCACTCGATCGCCAACGGCTCCTTTGGGCCGCATTTCCTGAAGCTCAGAATAGCAGATGCTCAATTTCCGCTTCGGGTCGGAAGCGGCCGTTCAGAAGTTAACTACTCCAACTTCTGCTTCCGGCCAATAGCAGCCGTTCAACTGAGTGAGGGCTGATATATCTGGATCAAGTTTCCGCACGTATCCACGAAGACCGCCAAAGTCACATCACCAGCATCCGTTGGCTCCGTAGTAAACGCGACTCCGTGATCGGATAATTTTCGATATTCCGACTCCAAATCGTCCACCTCGAACGCGGTGATGGGTATCCCTTGTTCAAATAGAGCCTCTTGGTACGTTTTTGCGATTGGGTTTGCGTTTGGCTCTAGCGAAAGCTCCGCGTCTCCTCCTTCCGGGGATGCAACCGTTATCCACCGAAACTCGCCAACAGGAATATCCTGACTTTTCTTGAAACCCAAGACGTTAGTGTAGAAATCCAGTGCCTTCTGTTGATCGTCGACAAAAATGCTAATCAGTTTGATTCTCATACGGCTTTCCAGTGATCTTTGCCAGAGAATTAAATAGCCTAAACAGGCGCATCTTGGCTTCTCGAAAATTGCGAATCGCTTTCCCACGAACCTCGCAATAGTGCCATACAGTCTGGTGTCAGCTTCTTGACCGATCCAGTGAGCCTATTGCGATACATCGACGGTGATTGGCCGAATCGGCAGGCAAACAGGGCGCTAAAGCTACCTAGACTAGAAAAGCCCACCGCCATACAAATGTCTGTGACTGAATCTTCTCCGAGAACAAGCAGATGCTTCGCCCGATCTAGGCGCGACCTAGTTCGAAATCGACTCGGAGATTCACCAAAAACAGCCTTGAATTGACGAATGAAGTGAAATCGTGACATCGCAGCCGCTTTAGCTACCTCGGCGATAGATAATTCTGCATGACCAACATCTCGTAGCTGGTCACGCGCTTGGCATAATCGGATCAATCTATCCTTTGTCAGCATTCCGTGTCTCGAAAATTACTCTTCTATGCCTTGTATCCGACTCTTCCGATGCAAAGTGATCAATGTCTGCTTTGGGTCAGTGGCAGTCGCTCAGCAGTTTATCACCTGGGCGGCTGATTCCGGCCACGAGCAGCCATTTGATTCGGAAAAGGTGCCAGGTTTGTTTTCCCGGAGGAGAAAATAAACCTGGCACCTTTTCACTTACGCCCCTCACGCGGATAAGCGCTGCTGGTGCCGGTCATAGCTTTATAGCTTTTTGGCCAAGATAGTCGCGTTCAATGTCGGGATGCACTTCTGTAGCCTCTAGCCTCGGTGGCCGAATATCCACCGCCATGCATCGGAGGCCGGAAGTGTCGCGGAAACCTCGGATCCATGTGCCTGGTGGTTTTACCACGTCATGCTGCGAGGCAACTCCCGGCAGGACATCTTCGGCTGCCACGGAGATCGAGACTTGTGGTTGTCGCGCGATGCACAGACTTAGGAATCAAATAAGCTATAAAGTTATGACCGGCACCAGCCTCCCCGTGCAGGCGCCGATGCACTGGAAGTCGCAACATTTAGATGGCAGGAAAAAACCTGACACTTGTCTGCGGGGCCTTTTCGCGACCAGTCATGACGAGTCGCCACCGAAAACCGCCATTGAACCGGCGGAAGGACGAGCTAAAACTCTATCGCAGCGACTTGTTCATCAGACAAGCCAAGGCGTGCCAAAAGGGGATTCCAGCGAGGATCGTCGCGCAGGCTTTTTAGAAACGGTTCAGATCTTATGCCAGCCGTCTGTTGTCTGTCGTCTACCACCCGGTGCAGCCATTCAAACGCCGCATCTGCATCGTTCTTTGAGGCATACACGCAGGCGATAACATACGCGCGATCATCAGCGTATAGATCCGTCATCTTCGCCACAGCTTCGTTGGACTCTTCGGTTCGATCCAATACATCGTAGGCGATGGATTGTATAAACAATCTGTACAGCGCCCAATCCGTTTTTTCAATTTCCTCGATCGCGTTGCCGGCCTGTCCGGATAACAAATATGCGGCAGCGAGATTAACTCGTGCCGATGTATTGCCCGGGCCCAATGCTATCGCTTCGCGCGCCGCATCAATGGCTTCTTCGAATTGGCCGGCACGCGCGAGCTGGTCCGATAAGTTGCTGTGGGCGCTTGTAGAAATCGGGTTGAGTGCCAGGCTTCGACGTGTAAAGTCGATGGCTTCCTCGGCCCGTCCAAGCTTACTTGCAAGAACCGCTGCATTGCTCAGAATGACGGGATGGTCAGGCGCAAGGGCCAGCGCCTGACGGAAGTATTCCGCCGACGCGGCATAGTCCCGCTCGTATTGCATCGCCACCCAGGCGCGTGCCGAATACGCAAGCGCATAGTTGGGATCAATCGCCAGCGCCCTCTCAACCGCAGCCAATGCCCGTTCGTTTGCCTCACGGTATGGCAGCTGACCGGTCAGTGCCTGGTTCGAGTAGGTGGCGCCGAGCAAGTTCCACGCCGGGGCGTAGTCAGGATCTATGTCGAGCGCTTGCTGCGCGTAGGTCACGGCTTGTTCATAGCCATCGCGGGTGCGTTGTTGATAGAAATGTAAGCTGTACAGATACGCGGAAAATGCTTCGGGGTCTGTTTCGCGCGCGCGGGGAGCCTGGCCGAGCATCGAAACACGCAATGCGCCTACCACGGCTTCCGCTATTTCGTCTTGAATGGCGAAGATGTCGTCCGTATCACGGTCGTACGTTTCAGACCAAAGATGGAAACCGTTTTCGACATCGATGAGTTGAACGGTAATGCGGAGTCGGCTGCCAGACTTTCGGACGCTGCCCTCAAGTACGTTTGCGACATTGAGCGATCGGCCGATTGCCGGGATATCCAGGTCTTTTCCCTTAAAGGAAAACGATGATGTCCTTGCTGTCACCTGTAGATCCGGAATGGCAGCCAGCATATTGAGCAATTCTTCAGACAATCCCTCCGAGAAATAGACGTTTGCCGGGTCATCGCTAAGGTTGACGAACGGCAACACCGCGATCGAATGCCTGGGAGTCGATATCGAAGCGTTCGCGCTGGGATCGTCGACCGGGGGCGTCTCGGGAATGACGCGATCCACGATCACGATTCCGACGGTCAGCAGCAGAAGCACGATGGTCAGAATATTGATCTTGCGCCCGGTCGGCGGCGTATCCGCGGTCCTGCTGATATCCGCTTCGCGCCGGAGTCCATCCGGGGTCAGCTCAAAGATCCAGGAAAACAGGAGAACCATCGGAAACCCGAGTATCAGGATGGCGACAAGCAGGCGCATGCCCCAGGAAGGCACCTCAAACGCATCAAGCAAAATATCCGCGACCTGCAGGACCAGCCAGGATGCGACAACATAGAGTGCGGCCACTCTGATGACGTTGCGACGTCTAAGCTCTTCAAGAAATGACATTGCTGCAATTTCGCTTTTCTAACGCCGGGGAGATATCGGGGTCAGCTTCTTGCATTGATTCGCCGAGGTCATTGATCTTACCTGCGAAACATGCGGAAAACAGGGGGCAGAGACCAATTCTTTCTGATATGAGGAATTGGGCTTCCGGGCCAGGCCGATGTCGTGCACTTTAGGAAATTACGACCCTGACCCCGGTTCGACCACACACCTTTTTAGTCCTCGCCAGCCGCCGCCTGATCCATCAACTACACTTTTTAGAATGTTCCACCACCGGCCGGATCGTCAGGGAATGCCGGGGTTAGCAAGGGGAGGAAGGCACGATGAAACCAACACGTCTGCTGGCGACTGTGATTGTGATGCTGGCTGTTTGGGTGCTGCCCACGTTTGCATACGCCGACGAGGTTCCGGTGACCACCGCCGTCGCCGAGATCAAGAGGATGTTCCGAGAGCTGCAGCAGGCCCTGCAGTCCAAGGGCTATGACGTTGGCCCGATCGATGGCATGCCGGGGCCCAAAACCAAGGCGGCGATAAAAAAGTTTGAGGCTGATAATGGGCTCGACTCGGACATCCTGATCACCGCGAAGGCGCTTGGCGTGACGCCACGGAAAGCATGTTTCTGGCTGGAGGGACAGCTGAACTGTCCGCCGGGGTGTTCGATGAGCATCGCAGCGACGAGGGATGAGGTCATGGGGTATTTTGTCGATTGTCCGGGTCACGATACGACACTGGTTCCGCTGCCATGAGACGCGGGCGCAGTCTGATCCAGGTCTTGCTTGGCGCGACGCTGGTTGCGCTCTCCGCCAGCGCGGCAGAAGTTCCGGAACTCTTCAAAGCGGCCGGGGCGGGCGACCAGGACACCGTCGAGCGTCTGCTCGCGGCCGGCGCCGACCCGGAAGGACGTGTGCCGAGCGGGGCCACCGCGCTGATCGTTGCCGCCCAAAATGGCTATGACCCCATCGTCGTTGTCCTCATTGCGGCCGGCGCTGACGGCAACGCCGTTACGTCCGGCGAGGCCGCCCAGGCCGGCAGGACCGCGCTCCATTTCGCCGCGCAGAACGGACATCAGGAAGTTGTTGCAACGCTCCTCGCCCAGGAGGTGTCCGTCGACGCCAGAACCGGACAGGGCTTTACACCGCTGCACCTCGCCGCGGAGAGCGGCCACGCGGCAACAGCCCGCGTGCTTATCGGGGCAGGGGCCGATATCGAGGCACGCAACCAGAGCGGCGCCACGCCACTGATCTCGGCCATCATGGACGGTCAGGATGAGACAGCGATCGCCCTGCTGGAGCTCGGCGCCAACGTCGATGTGCCGACCGACAACGGAATCTCGGCGCTGATGATGGCCTCATACCTTGGCAACGAGCGCGTGGTGGAAGCGCTGCTTGGCAGGGGCGCCGATACTAACTACACGGACGGCGACAAGAACACCGCGCTCGACTTCGCGACGATGGAACAGCATTCAATCGTCCGTTACCGCTTGCTCGACGCCGGCGCGACGGCGAAGCGAACCGGTCTAGAATTTGGCGAGGATCTTATGGCGGGCAAGGTCTCTGCGCAGACAGACAAGTCGATCACTGTTGTGGCGCCGGAGGGTACGCGGACATTCCTCATCGGCCCGACGACCAAGCTGTGTGCAGGAGGCCGTGAGACCAGTGACCTCGCCCGGATAACGGGCGCCGAGACCGTCAGCGTGTTCACCGGTATGAACGAGCGAACAGCGCGAAGAATCGACGACCAGGGCTTCACGATGAAACTGAAAGGCCAGGAGTGGGTGACCGTGATGCCGGACTGCGCGGCAGGGGAATAGGTGACCAGAGCAAGCATCCAGGACTCACAGAGGTGCACTTTTGGAGCATGAATCGATCAAATGCCGACGGTTATTGTGGTCCGATCCCATTTCGCCGTGCTATTTCTCTCAACACGGGAAAATGCTGCGCGGTTTGCCTGGCCAGGTCGTACCTCAGCAAGCACCGGTCCCTGACCCCGAGTTGCCACTTTGACAGCCAGTCGCCCCATCCTTCAATCTTGATCAGACATTCCCGGGTCTGGCAGAGGAGGTCGTTGCCATGAAATACGCCATTTGTCTTGCCTTCGCTCTGATCGTCAACTTAGCGCCGGTGATGGGGTGGTCCCAGGACGCTGAGGACAGCGCCACCAACGAAGCGACCGAATCCGCCGCGGCTGAGGCGGCAGCCGAGGCCGACCCGCGCACGCTGGTCGCGGGCCCGACGGGCGTCAGCGCGGAAGAGCTGACGGCTGTGAACGAACGCGTCACGGCGGCTATCACGCCGATGACACTGGAAGAGCTGGCAGCTCCCGCGCCCAGTATGGGAGTCTCAATCGGCATTGGTGGCGTGACCACGCCGGTGAGCAGCTGGGGCCGGGAAGACGGCGTCAAGGTCACCGTCATGTCTGCACAAAAAGGCTCGGACCAGCCGCCGACAAACGTCGGGGTCTGGCACAGCACCGAGGCGGGTGGCGGCGGTCTGGCCTCCCTGTTCGGCGGTAACACGGGGAAACTGGTATTGAGGCTGCACGAGCCGACGACCGAACCGGCTGCCCAGCCATTCGGGTTCCAGCGAGTCCGGCTTTTCAACGCCGGTATCGAGGAAGAATACTCATTGGAATCAGGCGCGTGGGTGATGCGCCGTTATGAGGGCGCCGAGGAGTAGGGCAAACAGGGCTCAGAGACAAATCGTCTCTCATGTAGGAAGAAAAGGGCTCTGAGCCCCGTCTCTTCCTGCATGTCTTCTTCCCCGGGGATTGAGGTCAGGCGGTGTCCGGGGCCTGGACAATTTCCGGACCTGCTCGTCAGTCGTTGCCCGGTGCCGGCACCACCAGTACCGGGAATTGCCGTCCCTGCAAGACGGCTTCACTGACGCTGCCCATCACCTTCTTATAAAGGGCGCCGCGTCCGTGGGACCCCATGATGATCAGATTCGCGCCCCAACGTTCCGCTTCGCGCAGCAAGGTCCGTCCCGCGTTGCCACGGATCAGCAGCGTATCGCAATCGATGCCCCCTGCGGTGAGCTCGGCTGCATGAGTGTCAAGAAGTTCACGACGGTCGAGCAGCTCCTCCGGCACAGGGTCCGAGATGACCTTGCGTTTGATCTGGTGGCCCAGGGCATCGGGTGCCCGGGGTGCCACATTCACCAGCAGCACCTCAGCCCCGCTGTCGCCGGCGATCTGGATCGTCATTTCGAGGACCGCCCGACTGATCTCGGATCTGTCCACAGCCGCCAATATCTTCATTGATCGAGTCCTTGTTGTGCGGATAGGGGGAAGTGCCGCCAGATTCTATCCCGCCGGCGGAGGCAAGTCAGCGCAAGTCGTCGGCCGGCTTCCTCGTGGGAAGACCAGGGTGAGAGACCGGTTTCCCCTGATCTGGAAAAAAAGGCGTCTTTGATCCCCAAGGGTTCCACCCACAAAAAACCCCGCCGGAGCGGGGTTCTGAGTTAATCGGACGACCTTACGGTCAATCGCTCTATTTCTTTTTTGGCCGGGTATTGAGTTTGGTGAGCCAGTACGGGGTGTTGGGCTCAGGGAAAGTCGTGTACCGGGCGTTATTCACGTACAAAGAGTTCCCGAAGATCGCGCCGCTCGCGACGCCGTCCAGGTTATCAGGATCGGTGATCGTGTCGACGAGTGTGCCCGATAGATTGCCCTTATCCAGCTCCACGACCTGGATCCTGTCGATGGAATCGGGGGGGCCGGGGAAGTCGTAAGGAGTCATGATATACAGCGTGTCGCCCCGCATCGCGATGCCATCCAAAAAACCCGTAAGAGGACCATCAACAGCGATCGGATCCAAATCACCGTTGGTCGTATCGAAGCGGTATAGCTGCGCCAGATTCGAGTGACCGATGATCAGGGTCTTCCCGTTAGGCGTCGACACGATGCCGTTCCCGCCGCAACAGGGGTCATTCTCAGGGTCAAGTATAAATTCGTCGGGCAGGAGTATTTCAGTCGCAGCGCCGGGATCGAGTGGAATTCCGCCATTTTTGGACAGCGGCAGTCGGTACAAGACCGGGCGGAAGGAATCGGTGAAGTAAACCGCGTCCTTGGTGATGGTCAGATCGTTGACTACCCCGAATTCTGGCGAGTTGTTTAGTTGATATTCCATTATCAGGGCACCGGTGTCCGCGTCATAGACAAACGCGTTGCCGTTGAAACATCCGGCGGCAAACAGATAGTTGGTGCGCGGATCGACACGCATGCCGAGTATGACGCAGGCAGTAAACGGGTCCGGATTCTGAACCGGGACCAGAACTTCCCCTTGGCCCGAGCGCAAGTCCACCTTGTAGATGGAGCCAAGGGGCGAGCTGTTATAGGCAGTATGTCCCTTGCCGATCGCGAAGCCTTCGGGGAAGGACCCGGGCAGTGTGTCGACGATTTTCGGGAAGGGTTTGTCGCGCGCGATGGTTGTTTGGATCGGCACTGCCAGAATGGTCAGCGCGATGATTCCGAGAATGAGTCGTTTGTTCATGTTGTTCCCCCAATTGGTGACGAAGCGGTCATTGCGGCCGGGTGCTCCGGAAACCTTCGGGGAGAGCTTGATCGCTTCTCGACGAAGGGGGAGAACCGGTGGCCTGTTTTTTTATTGCGTTACTGGCTCTGGCCCGTCCGGCCATCGTCAGTCGAGCAACCGTGCGCCTATTTTCAGCGGAAGTCTAGACTCGTGTGGATCACTTCGATTGTTAATCGTCGATCAATGGGTTGGGGCCGATTTGGCCAGATCGGCCGTTGTGGTTTTTGGACCTCGCGCAACCTGCGGGGCGCCGCAGAATCCGTAGTCAGAGGCGTATTATGTCAAGTGCCAGGGGGTCGGCTATTTTTGTGTCCTGGAGATAATTGGTCTCTGATCCTTTGCTTCCCCCGTGACGTTTTTGCCGGATCCTGGGAGCACGTAGAAAAAGATGGCAGGATCCCTCGTCCAGTACACTGCGAGCACCAAGAGCCCGGGATCGGCCTCATGAACTTGTGTATCCCCCTGCCACGTTTTGGCGCAGTAACACTGCTGCTGTTGTCCGCCGCCTGCTCGCAAGAAGCGCCCGTCTCATCCGATCCCGAACTGGCCCGCCTCACCGAGCGGGCACAGGCCGTCACCATCATCCGCGACGACTTCGGCGTCCCGCACATCTATGCTGAGACCGACGCCGACGCAGCGTTTGGTCTGCTCTACGCCCAGGCCGAAGATGACTTCCCCCGCATCGAACGCAATTACATCTGGGCCATCGGGCGCCTGGCGGAGGCCGACGGCGAGGCCGCGATCTTTAGCGATCTGCGTGCCCGCCTCTATATGACGACCGCAGAGGCGCGGGCGGCTTATGCGGCGTCGCCGGACTGGCTGCGTGAGTTATGCGACGCGTTCGCGGACGGGCTCAACTATTACCTGGCGACCCATCCCGAGGTCGAACCAAAAGTGCTTGAACGTTTCGAGCCGTGGATGCCGATGTTCTTCTTCGAGGGTTCGATCGGCGGCGATATCGAGCAGATCCCGGTCGCCGGTATCAAGGCCTTTTACGGTGCCGGGGCATCAATCGAGACGGCGGCGCTCGAGCAGGCGCGCGCGCCTGCGTTTGGTTACGAACGGCATCTGGGCTCGAACGGCTTTGCGATCTCGGGCGAACACACGGCGTCTGGTGATGCGATGTTGCTGATCAACCCGCACACGACGTTTTATTTCCGTGGCGAGGTGCATGTCGTCAGCGAGCAGGGGCTCAACGCGTATGGCGCCGTCACCTGGGGCCAGTTCTTTGTCTATCAGGGGTTCAACGCGCACACCGGCTGGATGCACACCTCAACCTATGTGGACTTTATCGATGAGTTCATCGAGGACGTCGTCGAGCAGGACGGCCAGCTGTTCTATCGCTATGGAGATGAACTGCGGCCGGTGGAGGTCTCCGAGGTAACGCTGAAATACAAAGACGGCGACGGCCTGTCCGCACGGACCTTCCCGAGCTACCGCACGCATCACGGCCCGATCACGCACATGATCGATGGTCGATGGGTGGCGACAAAGATCAACTGGGATCCGGTCAAGGCCTTGCAACAGTCGTATATCCGCACCAAACAGGACGGCCTCGACGGCTTTCTCGAGATGATGGACATCCGCACCAATTCCTCGAACAACACGGTCTACGCGGATTCGAGCGGCAACATCGCGTATTTCCACGGCAACTTTGTGCCAAAACGGAATCCGCAGTTCGATTTCTCGCGTCCGGTCGATGGCAGTGACCCGGCGACCGACTGGCTTGGGCTGCACACGGTCGATGAGACCATCAACGTGATCAATCCTGCCAACGGCTGGATACAAAACTGTAACTCGACGCCGTTTACCGCGGCCGGGGTCTTTAGTCCGAAGCCGGAAGATTATCCGGTCTATATGGCGCCGGATGCCGAGAACTTCCGCGCGGTGCATGCGCAGCGAGTATTGAGCGAAGTGTCGGATCTCACGCTCGAAGGGTTGCTGGAACTGGCACATGACCCGGCTCTGCCCGGGTTCGAGACGCTGATCCCGGGTCTGATCGAGGCCTACGACGTATCCGGCGAGTCCTGGCCGCAACTGGCCGCGCCGATCGACGCGTTACGGGACTGGGGCTTCACGACGGCCGTGGATTCGGTGCCGATGACGCTGGCGCACTTCTACGGCATGCAGTACCGCGCCGACGGCGAGAACCCGGGCGGCTTGAGCGGGATGGCGCTGATCAACTACTTCGGCACGGACGCTCCTTTTGTAGAGCGCCTGCGCGTGTTCGCGGAGACGGTCGATAGCCTCACAGACAGATTCGGCCGCTGGGAGATCCCCTGGGGCGAGGCCAATCGCTACCAACGGCTCTCCGGGGATATCGATCTTCGATACGACGACCGGGCGCCGAGCCTTCCCGTCGGGATGGCCACCGGCGACTGGGGCGCGCTCGCCTCGTTCCGCGCCCGGCGTTTTCCCGGGACCCAACGGATCTATGGCTACAGCGGCAACAGCTTTGTCGCGGCGGTGGAATTCGGTAACAAGGTGAAGGCGAAAACGATCCTGATCGGTGGTCAGAGTGGGGACCCGGATTCACCGCATTTTGATGACCAGGTCTCGCGTTATCTCGGTGGTGATTTCAAGGACGTGGCCTACTATCGCGAGGACGTCGAGGCGCGCGCGGTGCGGACGTATCACCCCGGGGAATAGCGAATCCGGCACCCTTTTCACACAACCTAAGAAACCGAACGCCGGCACCTATCCTCCTTTTTACTGCTAATATTGATCATTATTGCGGCGTGAACATATAGCAGGAACATAGCGAGGCAATCCATGGTCGATTTGAAACGAACGTTAAGCCTCATCAGCGGGGGTATATTCGACTCCGAGCAAACCTGGCGCAACTACCTGCCAGAGGCGGATAACTGGCAGAAGACTGCCTTGTTGCTCACGGTTCCTCTGATTATCTTTGCGGCTGTCGGCGCCTATATCTTCGGTTTCCTTGGCGGCGACCTATCGTTTTTGGGACGGTTTCGTCCGACGATCGTTTCTACGATCCTGACAATGATCACCTCGGCAATCG
>Ga0265303_10000828_pt1 | contig 18245 bp, 17 predicted proteins | sample Helome_2_FD_192494 | JGI IMG/M metagenome (GOLD analysis project Ga0265303, IMG submission 192494) | Marine sediment microbial communities from subtidal zone of North Sea - Hel_20160317 (Illumina Assembly) | ecosystem: Environmental > Aquatic > Marine > Subtidal zone > Sediment ... | reverse complement strand
GCGCCATTTCAACATAGGGCGATGCCAACAGGTTGATGATCGAGGCACGGGTCATGCGCATCATGTGGGCTACCACGACCAGTACCATTGTTAGTGCAGGCAGGAAGGTCCGGTCAAGCTTGTCGATCAGGCTCATGCCGTCGTCTATTTTGGCGATGGCCGGGAAGTATCCGGTCTTGACCGCAAGAAAAAGAATCAGGATGTAACCCAGGAAAAACTCCGGTGACGAAATCGACGTCAGGGTAACCACGTTGGCAACCCGGTCAAAAACCGTGTTTCTGTACAATGCTACCAGCACGCCCAGAAAAATGGCTACTGGAACTGCAATGATGGCGGCATATAACGCGAGGAAAAGGGTATTGGCAAAGCGGGTGCCGATGGCCTCCGAAACCGGTTGTTGCGATACCAGAGACTTGCCGAAATCTCCGGTCAGGGCATTGCCCAGCCACTCGAAATAGCGGATTGGCGCTGCGCGATCGAGACCAAGCTGTTCGCGCATGGCGGCGAGGTTTTCCTCGGTAGCCCCCTGTCCCAGCACTGCCTGGGCAATATCACCGGGTAACAGTTCTACCGCGCCGAAGATAATAATTGAAATGACCAGGAGTGTTACCAACCCCAGGCCGAGCCGTTTTGAAATAATGGATAATATGTCACCCATAGTGCTACCCCCTTTAAGGTGACCCCAACCTCGTGAAGCACCTTGATTTATTATTGAGCTTACCTGGGTTCCTCCGACACTGCCGGGGAACCCAGGTTCACCTTTTCCTATACCTTACTAAACATTCCTGCTTAACCAACACTGCGGTCGCTATCAGGCAAACCACCAGCGATGGTAACCGCGTCCGCCATCGAGTTCCCAACTCGCTGCCAGGCTGGGTCCGTGTTGGACCTTCTTACTTCGTGCATAAACAAAGTTAGCGAAAAATGGAATCACGGTGCCACCGTCGTCGCTGGCGATCTGGCACATTTCGCGATACTGCTCGGCGCGACGTGTGTCATCGAGCTCGGCCTTGGCGATCAGCAGCAACTCGTTGAAGCGCTTGTTCTGCCAGTGTGACTCGTTCCAGGCTGCGTCATCCTTGTAGGCCAGCGTGAACATATTGTCAGGGGTCGGACGCGCACCCCACTTGACGAATACCCAGGGTTTCTTCAACCAGACATCCGACCAGTAACCATCGTTGGCTTCACGTACGACATTAATACTGATGCCGGCTTTCTTGGCATGTTCACTGTAAAGCACGCACATATCCACCGCACCACCCAGTATGCTGTCGGCCGCAGACAGGGAGACATCCAGCGAACTCATGCCCGCCTTCTTCAGATGGAACTTCGCCTTGTCGGGATCATAGGGCCGCTGTGGAATATCGGTCGGCGCGTAAGGCATCGCGGGAGAAACGTGGTAGTCATTGCCCACCGTTGCAGTACCGAACATGATTTTCTCGACGATGTCTTCACGGTCGATCGCGTATTTGAGCGCCAGCCTGACATCGACATTGTCAAATGGCTTCTGGTCGCAGAACATCGGCAGTGTTATGGCGGAGCCACTAGCGACGTTTTCAACCACGAGATTCTTGTTGCGAGCCATCAATGCCATCGTCTTCAGATCGACCGAGGTGATCGCATCGACGTCACCGGTAATCAGTGCGGTCTGGCGAGCGTTTGGATCGTTGAGTCCCAGCATTTCGATTTCATCGAAATAAGCACCTTCGCGGTGCCAGCCCTCGTGCCGCTTAAGCTCAGTACTAATACCGGGCTTATGATTGGTAATCATATAGGGGCCTGCGCCAATACCGCCTTGCCAGTCGGCCTTGCCGTCTGCTGTCGCCGGCACAATGGCAAGATGGTAATCGGTCATTACCCAGGGTAAATCGGCAAATCCCTGGTTAAGCTCCATGATGAGTGTATGGTCGCCATCCGTCTTGATGTCGGTAACTGACGCCAGCAGGGCTGCAGCAGCCGAGGTTGAGTTTTCACCGCGATGGTGATTCAACGAGGCAACGGCGTCCGCAGCGGTAAATTTCTTGCCATTGTGAAAGGTCGCGTTCTTGTTAAGCTCGAAGGTCCAGACCTTGGCATCCGGGGTCGCGCTCCAGGAATCGGCCATATCGGGCCCCAGACCGTTTTCTGACGTTATCTCGGTCAGGTAGCTGCGATGGGTATGCGCAAGCTGGATCATGCCAACGCTTTGATAGGTACCCGGATCGAAGGTGTCGGAAGTGTTTACATCGTGTACGCCAACCCGGAACTTGCCGCCTTTTTTCGGGGTGGCTGCAGCAACTTCGCTGGTCCAGAGCCCGGACGCCAGGGGTATTGTCATCCCTGCGGCGACGGCGAAGCGCATGAAGTCACGTCGACCCAACTTGCCGCTTTTTGCGTCCTGGGTCAGTAACGCTTTGAATTCTTTTTTAGTACTCATTGAACATCTCTCCTCGGTTTTACTTTAATTCGTTTTTATAAATTTATAATTTTGCAAACAAAATACATTTGCATTTATAAGGTTATTACCTCGCAGATCTTACCTGATTGTTACAAAAGTTTCGAGTCCTGAAAATAGATTTTTACTGCAGTCCAGAGTTTTCCGCCCCGAAGGTATCGGTTTCGGTAGCCGCAATGGCTAGCGAACAATCAGAGTTTCGGGCGTACGATGCGTCAGGTTTTCTGCGCCGTCATCGGAGAGCAGCACGGTGTTGGAGATGAAATAGTCGACAACATCCGTATTGGTAAACCACGAATGAGCGTGGAAGGTCATGCCGGTTTTAAGCTCCTTGGTACTGCCGGGCTGCAGGCTTGTTACCATGCTACCGCCAGTCCAGCTCGGCGGGAAACCGATACTAACCATGTAGCCGCAATGGTGCCGGTTATAATCGACCAGGCCGGCGCTGTCGGCAACATCCTTCCAGGCCTGGTAAACCTCGCCCGCAGTGGCGCCGGGTTTGAGGGCATCACAGATAGCCTGCATCCCTTGTATGGCAAGCTCTGCCGAACGTTCAGCACCGGGGGGTGCTGCCCCCACGTAAACCAGGCGTCCCATTGGAGCCTGGTATTTGCGATAAGCCCCTCCGACCTCCAGGAATACGGCATCACCATTGTGAAAGATATCGCCGCGCCAGGTGGTGTGTTCCTCGCCAAGACGGGTGGTTGGACGAATGAACGGACCGAATCCCGGGTATTCGCTGCCTGCCAGAATCATGGCCCGGTTGCACTCGGCGGCCACCTCGTAGTCACTCGCGCCATCTCGAATCGCCTCGATCGCGGCCAGGGTTCCGGCATCGGCCGCGGCTGCCGATTTACGCGTGTATTCCTGCTCCAGCGGGGATTTGACCAGGCGCAGGTCATCGATAATACCGGATCCATCCGACCAGTCTGCTCCCGGAACAGCCGCCAGAATCAACTCGTATATGCGCGGTGTCATGAACAAACTGCGTTTTTCGATCCCTAGCCTGGCGTTCGCTAAACCCCGGTCATTCAAGCTCTTCAATACGTAGTCAGATAATTCCTCGGTATCACCATGACCATAAAAGTCAGCGTTACTGACCTGGTTCTCGACTGTGATACGTTCCATCGCGCGACAGGCGAGCGCCATGCGTCCTTCGACGGGCACAACCAGCACATGACAGGCGAAAAAGCCCCAGTGGTCCAGTCCGGTCAGGTAGTAGATATTTTCAGGCACCGATACTATCAACGCATCCACGTCCCGATCTTTCATCATCCGTCGGACCGCTGCCAGTCGTTGGTTCAATTCCTCTTCTGGGAATACTTCTAATTTCATCACTTGATCCATATCAACTAGAACGCAATTGATATTACTTTAACAGCGTTACTAACAAAAAATTAACAATTGTTATGTAACATGAGTCGGCGCAGAAGAACAATTTACACCTCACCAAAAACAAGAGGATTAAAGCCAATGAGAATAACGAATCTAGTTAGTTTCCTAGTTGCTGTTTCAATAATCAGTTTTTCACAGGTAAGTTTCGCCGCAGAGGAGGTTTCCTCTATCGCTCGCGGTGGCAGATTATATGATAAGTGGTTTGCGGTAATTGGGGCACCAAAACCTAAAGACACGCATCCAGTCTGGCCTGCCTCAAACACGAAGAAAAAGGGTAATGCAACTCATCGATGCAAATCCTGCCATGGGTGGGATCTGATGGGCAAAGACGGTGCCTATGCCTCGGGCTCATACAAAACCGGTATCTCGGGCTTGAAGCACCTGGCTGGCGCTTCAAACGGAAAAGTCATTGCGGCGATGAAGGATTCTGCGCACGGCTACTCCGGTAAAATGGAAGACCAGGACTTTACCGATCTGGCTAACTTTGTAACCAGGGGCCAATTTGATATTGACGCTGTGATCGATCGCAAATCTAAAAAGGCCGGGGGAGATAGCGCCAAAGGTGAGCGCTACTACAATACGGTTTGCGCCAACTGTCATGCGAAGTCTGGTAAGGAACCTGAGGATATGCCACCGTTGGGGAAGCTTGCGAACAAGAATCCCTGGGAGATCATTCAGAAAATCCAGAATGGTCAACCCGATGAGAAAATGCCCGCGATGCGTGCGTTCGATCTTCAGGTTTCTGTAGATATCCTGTCATACTTGCAGACTTTACCTAAGGAGTAGGGTGCATCCCGGATGCACTGGCACCGCTGCGTATGCGTTGAAATACTGGAGCCCCTTGGTGAAAGAAGGGGCTGTTTTCAGCTAGTCTCAGGCTAATGCTAAGAAAACTAAATCGAACTCTGGTCGTTGTCTTTGCCGTGGGCACGGTATTTGGAATTCTGTTCTGGGGCGGGCTTCACACCGTCGTCGAGCAGACCAACAGTCTCTGGTTCTGCACTTCTTGCCACGAGATGGACCAGGTTTACCAGGAATACCAGCAGAGTATTCACTACAAGAATGCTGCGGGAGTTCGAGCCATCTGTTCCGACTGCCATGTTCCCAGGGAATGGTTACCCAAGATGATACGTAAGGTGCAGGCTACCAATGAGCTTTATCATAAAATAGTTGGCAGCATCGATACCCCGGAAAAATTTGAAGCCAAGCGGCTTGAACTTGCCGAAAGGGTCTGGGAAGGCATGCAGGCGACCGATTCAAGGGAGTGTCGTAACTGCCATGCTTTCGAGTCGATGGATTTTCATAAACAGGAGCGTCGTGCAGCCGAGAAAATGCAAAAGGTGATTGAAAAGAAAACCGGGGAAACCTGTATCGAGTGTCATAAGGGAATTGCGCATAAATTACCCGAGGGATATGACGACGATGATGACTGAGCTCAGGGCTTGTTACTGAAGATACCTGGTTTAGATCCGGCTCAATAACTGGTTTTATTCCATTGCCGTCAACCGCATCAACGAGTTATTGCGATTGAGGAAAGCGATTGCCTTGTCTTCGGCATCACCACCGAACAGGAACATTGATATGTGCCCGTGCCAGCGGTGCAGATAAAGTTCGGCCTCGACGCCAGCCGCGCGTAAAGCCTGGTAATAGTCGCTTGCCTGGTCCTCGGCTACCAGCGTATCGAGCTTGCCGTGGTAGAGAAAAACTGGCGGGTCATCGTTTGAAACGTGGAAGGCAGGTGATGCCTCGGCATAGCGTTGCGGCATTTCATGTTGATCACCACCCATAAAGCGCATCACGATTGGACTACCGCTGTATTTCCTTAAATCCGAGGGGATGCCCCCGGCAACCACGGATCTGACACGAGGTAATTGGTAGTTGTTCGTGGATGAATTCCTGCCCTGTTCGATGCTCGCAATCAGAGCCGCAAGATGAGCGCCGGATGAGTAGCCCCAGGTATTGACGCGCTCGAGGTCAAGGCGGAAACGACTCGCGTTTTGCGTTAACCAGCTCAACGCTTGTTGCAGGTCGTGGAGCTGAGCCGGGTAGGTGTAGCTGGGCGCAAAGCGATAGCTTACGTTCAGCACCGCATAACCGTGCTGCATCAGTTTACGGCTGATGCCGGCCATATCGTCGCGACTGCGGTTCGCCCAACCGCCTCCATGGATCATCAACACTACTGGTCGTAGCCCGCGTTTTTTGGGTAGGTACAGGTCAGCCTGGAGTGGCTCCGGCCAGTCGGGGCTGGTGTAGACAATATTTTCTACTTTTTGATCGACGGAATAAGAGACTTGCGCTGATGGTTCGTCGGGCTGTCCGTTCAGATGCGTGTGGCAACCGGATAAGGCGGCGCCAAGAGCCAGAATGACGGTGGTGATCAGTGGCGAGTTATTCAACATGGCGTGGCTCGGGATATTGTATTGGGTGACATGGTGTATTACGTACCCGGCCAGCTAACGGATCAATTTCGCAACTGTGAATTAGTTCATCAATCGGTCTAAATCAAGTCTTTATGTAAGCCGTTTACCAGTGGCAATAACCCGCTCGCGCCAGGCGGTAATGACCCCGGCTGAACCAATCAGGATCATGCCAAGGATTGACTGGTCGGTCGGCCACTGGTCGAAAATCACGCGGCTCCATAGCGCGGCGAAGACCAGGTAACTGAAATCAATTGGTGCAAGCCAACTCGCGTCCGCGGTCTGGTAGGCACGACTCAGGCAGATGTTGCCGGTCAGGTTGAGCACCGATGCGAACAGTGCGAACCCTGCGACCAGCAGGGTTAACTCGGGCCAGCCGATAGCGACAAACGGCATGCTCGCGCGAATCTCAGTAGACAAGGGGAACATGGACAGTAGTAAGATGCCCAGCGTGCCGCAGGCAATAAATGCGATACCGACCGCAAACGCCAGCGCCAGGGTGCTTTCGTTACGACAGGCCTTGCGCAGCGTGAGTATGTTGGTGGCATAGAAAAAACCGGCCAGGATCGGAAGTATCTGCACGGCCGAGAAATCATCATCCCAGGGACTGAGAATTATCGCAGCACCGCTTGCGCCGATTAGCAGGGCAGTAATACGCCAAGGACCTACAGATTCGCCCAGGACCGGACCTGCCAGTAATGATACGAATAATGGATAGGTATACAATCCGGCCGCCATCTGCGGCACCGTCAGGTAGGGAGCACCGGCAAAGAAAAAGAACATGCAAACCGTTAAAAACGCCGCGCGCAGATAAACCGGTCGCCAGTTCCTGGGTATGATCAGGCCGAGGCCACCGCTGGCCAGCGCCAGGATTACGATAAAGCTAAGATTGCCGATCGAACGCAAGGTTTGAAATTGCCAGAACGAAGTGTCCGCCGACATTAGCTTGACCAGGGAATCCTGCAGCGCGAGCGCAAATACACCCGTTAAAAGCAAGGCGAGAGCGGCCACGGGCCGGTCGCCTCGTGGATGTTGAAACAAACTTTTCATTAACGGGCGCCAGGTTAAACCAGGGATCTGCCAATTCGCAGCACGCTGTCAAGCAATCCTTCGATATGTTCGGCGCGGGTCGCATGATTGATGATGCACACTCGCAGCACCGGCCTGCCGTGGACCAGCGTGGCCGACATCAGGTATTCGCCCTCGAGCTGAATTTGATCGCGAATCGTGGTGTTGATCTGGTCAACCGCTTCGTCGCCGAGGGCGGCGGGTCGAAACCGAAAGCACAGTATTGAAAGTTGCGGCGCGACAATGAGTTCAAGATCGCTTTGTTGACGAATCAGATCAGCGAGATACTCGGCGCACTGCACATTATGCAAGGCGTTACGTCCTAGTTTTGGGAGGCCGTAACAGCGTAGCGCGATATAAAATGGAAGCGCACGGAATCGACGCGACAACTCGGGTGCGATATGGAAAAACATGTATTGCTCGGGTGAGTTATCTTCACTGGCGAGCAGGTAGTCCGAACTTTCAAAGAACAGATTGCGGGCCCAGTCGGCATCACGGTAAAGCAGTAAGCTGCCGTCCAGTGATTGAAAGAACCATTTGTGCAGGTCCATGACCACCGAGTCGGCTTTTTCGATGCCACGGTAACGTGGCTTCAAAACATCGGACATGAGTCCACCACCACCATAGGCCGCGTCGACGTGCAACCAGATATCGTGCGTGGCACAAAGATTTGCGATTTCATCGAGCGGGTCGATGGCGCCGGTATTGGTAGTGCCCGCCGTAGCGACCACGCAGACAACGTTATCATTTTGCACAATTGCCTCGGCCAGTATATCAACGCGCATTCGAAATTCGGCATCGGTGTCGATGGCAATGATATTGTCGGTACCGATACCAAGCATTACCGCGGCGCGCCGGATCGAGAAATGTGCCGCCTGTGAACAGATAATGACTGGTTTCGACTTCTGGCCAAACGCACACAGACCTTTGGCGCGATATTCGGGACCGAATCGTTTTGCGAATGCGCTCGCTATCCCTGACATATTGGCCATGGACCCACCACTGAGGAAAACGCCTTCGGATTTTTGTGGGAAATCCACCAGCTCGGTCAGCCAGCGAATCACTGTTTTTTCAATCGTGGTACCAACCGGGGATGCCCAGTAGCCACCGACGTTTTCGTTTAAAACGCTCACCATGGCATGGGCAAGTGGATCGCTAGGCAAACCCGATGGCGCTATCCAGCCAAAGAATCCCGGGTGGGTATTGCGACGCGGATACCGTTCAGTTGCGTTCGATATTTGCGCAACCAGTTGTTCGAGAGAATCGCCACCTTGTGGAAAAGATTCATCGATCAGCGCGGTGACATCCGCGACTGTCGAGGGGCGAATGATCGGTGCAAGGTGACGCTGCTCAATTAGTGGCGCCAGCGCCGCATTCAAGTCTATGTCCGTGGCTTGTGTCAGATCATCTGTGGGTGCAAGGGAGGGGCGATGCGGCCGGGTCATATGTTGAGCTGTTAATCCTGGATGTTGGAACCGCCTTCGGTTTTCAGCTTGCATTGTCGCATGGGCCTCGTATCGATTGAATCAAAATGTACACCTGGCGAAACCGCCGTTGAGGGTATGAGTTTGATGATATTATCTTTTCGCTGACATCTTTGCCTGGCCCTAACCTCCCTTAAGATAAGGATCAGTCTGACCGGGTTTTAGGGCGGTTCAGCTGGCTTTACCGACCCCTGATCGCGGGTTGGTCCGTCGTCGATCAGGTGGCCAAAGTACCTGTAAAACAAGCGCAGCCAAAAGGGCGTAAACAACGTGGTGTAGGCGATGACAATGACTACTGTGGTATAGATTTCCGTATTAAACAGCCCGGTATGGCGACCTATTTCGGCAAATACCAGGCCGACTTCTCCTCGCGGTACCATGGACATGCCGATGATGACGCGCCGCGCGAAATTTTCCCGGATTAGCAGGGCGGCGCAGACCTTGGACAGGATCGCTACCGCGGCGAGAGATAGTGAAAATACCCAGAAAAACAGCGAGCTCCAGTCGAGCGAGCTCAGATCCAGCGAAAGCCCGACGGCGGCAAAGAATATCGGTGTGAATAACTGGATTATCGGTTTCATCTGGTCATTTACATGAGCAGAAAATTTCGGATCAGCTTTGAGTGCAACCCCAAAAGGTAGAAAAAACCGTCGCGACAGGGCGAGCCCGGTCGCAAATCCCCCGAGCAATTCGGGGATACCGACCGCATGCGATAACCAGGCCAGGAAAAGTACCAGCGATACCACCGTGGTCGGCACCATGCCGGGAGTCTCGCTAACCATTTCCCAACGATGAATAATGTAACTGATCGATTTTGCCATCGCCGGTGCGATCATGAAAAACACGAACATGAACAACAGGATTTTTAACGTGCCGGCCAGGTCTACCGACCCGCTGGTGATGAAATTGAACAGTATCGCAAGCAGCAAAACGCCCATGATATCGTCCAGCACCGCGGCGCCGAGAATGATTCGTCCCTCTTTGCTCTGGCCTCGACCCAGGTCGTTCAAGGTGCGCATCGTGATGCCGATACTGGTTGCTGTCATGGTTCCCGCGATCAGAAGTGCTACCAGTGAGTCCAGCTCGAACCAGTAAAAACTCAGCGCGAAACAAGTAACAAATGGCAACACGAATCCGGCGATTGCGACTACGACGGATTTGGCACCGGAGCTGACAAGTTCACCGATGTCGGTTTCGAGCCCGATCTGGAACAACAACAGGATGATGCCGATTTCTGCCAGTACCCAGATCAGTCCTTCGGCCTCGACAAAACCCAGCAGCGAAGGCCCCAGGATAACCCCTGCAACAATTTCCCCGATCACTGAAGGAACCCGGAAATAGGCGGCCACTTCGCCCATAATACGTGCCGCTATCAGGATAGTCGCTACTTGTAAAATGGCCGTCGAAGTATCCATTGCCTAACTATATAACATACTGAAGTTCCAGCATTTAACGATTTCCCGTTCCCCAAGTGCAAAGGTTTCCAGGCTCATATCCGGCAACGACATAATCATGCAACTGTGGTTGAACACGGAACTGCCCGGGTTAACGACAAGAACATTCCCGAGCTGCTCGGCGTAGACCTGGTGGGTATGACCCACAATCAGCACATCGTAATCAAACCCGGACAAGGCCAGGGTCCACTCGTTTATTCTATCGTCTCTAATCGCGCCCTGCGGGTCGAGCAGTTTTATTCCGCCGTGCTGCTCGCAGGGAGGATTAGCGTGAACCACAAACAATCGTTTCTGTTCAATTTCAAGGTCCAGGAACTGGGGCAGGTTCTGCAGGTAGGTACGAATCGATGGATCGTCTTGCGGGCGTGCTTTTTCGAGGTAGGATTGATCGTGGTTGCCGATAATGGATTTGCAGTTTGACTCAGCCAGCAGTTCGATCGTTGGTAACAGGGTATCGTAATAACCGGCGATATCACCGGCGCAGATAATTTCATCGACCTGCTCTTTACGGAATATTTCCAGCGCCTGCGCAAGTGGTTCGGGGCTGGAATGGACATCGCTGATCAGTCCGATTCTGGTTGTCATTTGCTCGACTCCGACAAGGTTATCTTATGCTGGTAGGACTGGTTAGCGGATAAAACGGCGATTCTCCCTGGTTTCCCTGAGCTCTCGTTTCAGTGCATGTATTTCGGCTTGAGGCTTCCAGACGTAACCACTATCTTCGAGCGTTGGGGCCCAGAATAACTCCCCGGAATAACGCCAGGGGTCCAGCACCAGTCCCTGATTGATCGAGTCTCCACGTGCGCTGACAACAACCGTGCTATGTTCGAGACTAAAGGTGGTTTCGTAGTTTGCGATGGCCCAATGAAGATCGAGGCTGTAAAAACGTTCCTGTTTCAGGCGGGTGAGCAAATCGGTGGTCCAGTCGACGCAAAGGCCACGCGGTTTTAATCCCAGGTTTACCAGCAGATTATGCATTATAGGTGAGCTCGTGATTTCATATTGCCGCGCCAGCTCGTGGCTGTATTTAATCGAAATTCGCGCCGCACGCTGTGCTTCGCTCGCATCGATATCATCACCCAGGATCAGGATCGCGAGATTTAAATCGCGGATGCGTTGCTTTTCAACGGTCGGTGGAAGATCAAGTTGTGGACCTGAACTCGCACAGCCCTGTAGCAGAATGAATGCCAGGGTTAGAATGCAAACCGTAAACTTGGAGCGATATTCGGGCGTCATAAGATAAAGATAGATCATCTGCAAAACATAAGGTATCCCAATAAACGGTAATTTGTCGAGCGGTTGTCGGAACATCTCTGGTACACTTTCGCCAACCTATTGACCCATATCGATGTAATTATGAGCAGTCTAACCGAGCGTCTGAATAATAAAGAAATTCTGCTTCTCGATGGGGGGGTGAGTACCGAGATTCGCAGGCGCGGCGTGGCGCTCGATAAAAATGTCTGGAGTGGGTTGACCACGAAGACAAACCCGGACGAAGTGCGCCAGGTTCACGAAGATTATATTCAGGCAGGCGCTCAAATTATTACCGCGAATACTTATTCCACCGCACGGCACGTGCTGGAATGTATCAACCTGGGTCACGAATCGAAGTTGCTGAATTTAAAATCGGTACAGCTGGCGCAACAGGCTCGCGATAACGTGGCGCAGGAAGACGTGTATATCGCTGGTTCGATGTCGAGTATGCCGCCGTTGACGAGTCATCGGGAAGTGGCGATTGATGGCCAGGTCGAATCCAGCTACCAGGAGCTCGCGGATGGACTTGCCCAGGCCGGTGTCGATTTAATCATTGCCGAAATGATGCGCGATATCGAAAACGCGAGCATCGTCATCAAGGCAGCGGTTTCAACCGGATTGCCCGTGTTTATCGGGTTTAGCGCAATGATGGCAGACAACGGCCTGGACGTACGTAGTCTGCGTTGGAAGAATACCGACGACACCACCTCTGCCCACGATTTCGGTGAAATGGTTGAGGCCCTGAAACTACTCGGAGGACAGGTGGCGGGGATCATGCACACCAGGGTGGAAGATATCGTTCCGGCGCTCGAAGTGTTGAAGCAACACTGGTCCGGCCCCTTGATGGCTTATGCCGAGACCGGAAAGTTGATTCTGCCTGACTGGCGCTACGAAGAAATCAGCTCACCGGATGATTATGCCAGCGAGATTGCAGGCTGGGTCCAGAACTACGGGGTACAGGTCGTCGGTGGCTGTTGCGGTACCGGGCCGGAGCATATCCGAGCCCTTAGACATTTACTGGATGAGCTTGGCAACTGATCTAGATCAGTAAAAACAGTTACCCGATCGCTAGAATTTGCTTCCATGTGTCTGTTTCATGGAAAGTTTGATGTCGGTATCTCCCGGTCTTGAAACCAAGTATGTATCGCGTGCCGCATTGTTGGGGCCCGATTATCGTGGTGTCAATTTCGAACTACTTTGCGAACTGGGCGACGAGGTTAAATCCGGCGCTGCGGTGATGCGCGATCTGCGCCGGCCTGAAATCAGGTTCAGTGCACCGGTATCCGGCAGGATTAGCCGGATTGAGCGCGGCGCGCGGCGTAAGCTGATTTCGCTACAGATCGATGTCGATGATTCTCTGGCTGTCGCAAGATTTGAACCTCCAGCCAGCAATGACAGTGTCTCAATTCGCAATTTCATGTTGGAGTCGGGTGCCTGGAGCACCCTGCGTACGCGTCCATTTGGTAATATTCCTGACCCAGACGGAAAGCCGGCGGCAGTTTTTGTAACCGCGCTCGATGCTGAACCACTCGCCCCGAATACACGCACAATAATCAATACTTACCTGCAGGAGTTTCGCGCTGCGGTAAACGCGTTGGCAGGCATCAGCGATGCACCGTTTTATGTTTGTCATGCGCCGGATCACGCTCTCGTATTTGAAGACTCCAGCAGGATTCGCTGCGCAACTTTCAATGGCGGATACTCGGCCGGTTTACCCGGGGTACATATTAATGCGTTGTGTCCGATCGGCCTTGGTGGCGGTGAGGTCTGGCATATTGGCTACCAGGACGTGATCGCGTTGGGGCACCTGTTACTTCATGGTAAGCCGTGGTTGCAGCGGGTTATTTCGCTTGGCGGCAACGCGGTTAGAAATTCACGCAGTCTTGCGGTTTACCCGGGCTCGGCGATCGGCGAACTGCTGGTGAACGAAGTCGACAACGGTCCCTCGCACATTCTTGCGGGATCATCCATTTATGGTCGCCAGCTAGCGACAGGTTCGGCTTATCTCGCTGCTGCCCAGCGACAGGTTACTGTGCTCGGCGCATCGGCCAGTGATTTAGCCGGTACTACTGCATCGATTAACAACGCCGTGATTCCCAGCGAGACTCTGGAGAAATTAATCTTGCCCGGTATTTTTCCAGTGCCGTTTATGCGTGCCCTGCAGTTGGGTGATGCCGAGCGCGCCCGCGAACTCGGTGCGCTGGAACTGGTGGAGGAGGATGTGATGCCGCTCAGTCGCGCCTGCGTCTCCCACAGTGACTATGCAATTTTACTACGCGATGTACTCGATCAACTCGAGGGTGCTCGCTGATGAATTTCCTGCTCCCAAATTCAGGTAATGGGCGCCAGCGGATGCTGCAGTTGCAGCTGCTTGCATTGCTCCCGGTCAGCATCGCGGCACTGGTAAATACCGGTTACCAGTACCTGGTGGCAGTAGCCCAGAATAACGCGTTATCGACCGATGATTTTCGCAGCCGGCTTGCCCGCGGCCTCGGAGCGAACCACGAGAGTCTCGGATTGTTCGACATGCTTGCGGCAGGTTTCGCCCACCTGGCGCCGATTCTGGCACTGGCTCTACTGGTGGGTGGTTTCTGGGAGCGGATTATTGCCGAACGACGGCAATCTCCGATGGAACCCAGTTTTATGCTAGTCGCGCTATTATTCACGTTGCTGCTGCCCGGTGGTGCCGCATTCGGTCATGTTGTTTTCGGAATGTCCTTCGCAATGCTGGTCGGCAGGGGTATTTTTGGAGGTGATGGCAAAACCTTTCTGAGTCCCGCGTTGCTCGGCATTGCCATCGTGCAGGTCAGTTTTCCAGGCGTTGCTGATCAGCACCCCCTGTGGAGCGGGCTCGCCGGTTATGCGGGCAGCGATGCGATCGCAGTTTACCACCGCGGTGGTGAAGCGGCATTGAGTGCCATCGATATCGATCTTTGGTCGGCATTCATCGGCAGTACGCCGGGAACCATGGGAACGACTTCTATTCTTGCCGTGCTCCTCGGCGCCGCGCTGTTACTGATAGAGCGCTTGGTTGCCTGGCGTTTGCTGATTGCGCAGATTATCGGATTGTTCGTGTTTGCAACGCTATTCAATTTGCTGGGGACGGGTGCCGGCGCCAGCGCAATGCCGGCTTACTGGCATTTGCTGCTGGGAAGCTTCGCCTTTGGCGCGGTATTTCTGGCCTGTGATCCGGTCGCATCGGCTTGCACTAATCCCGGCAGATGGATTCAAGGCTTCCTGATCGCGGCACTGGTGGTGCTTATCCGGGTTGCCAATCCCACGCATCCAGACGCCGTTATTCCTGCCTTGCTACTTGCCTCGATACTCGCGCCATTGATCGATCACCTTGTAATCGCGTGGAATATTCGCGGGCGGGCACGCCGCCATGTCTGAAGCAATCGCAAAAGACAGTACCGCCAGGGCGCTAGCAGTTGCACTCACGGTTGCGTTTATCTGTGGCCTGCTGGTTTCGGTCGTCGCGGTCCAGTTGCGGCCGATTCACAAGGCCAACATCGAGGCAGAGCGTATTGCCCAGCTTGAACTGGTGCTGGGTGCGCTCTCGGATATCGGACATGCACAATCCATCGAAAATCTCGAAGCGCGTATCGTCGTACTCGCCAGTGGAGCCTTCGACGATAATCTTGATCCCGCTACCTTCGATGCTGACAAAGCGGCCGCCAGGCCGGGGACCAGCGTTGCGATTCCAGCTGATCTCGATCTCGCCGGTCTCAAGCGACGTGCACTTTACGCACCTGTTTACCTGGTACGAGGTACCAACCAACAGATAGAACTCGTCATTCTGCCGGTGTCAGGGCGTGGCTATCAGTCGACCTTGCGCGCATGGCTGGTAATGGATGGTGACACGCAAACCGTACGTGCGCTCAAGTTTTACCAGCATGGAGAAACCCCGGGCGTTGGGGCTCGGATCGGCGAGCCGGAATGGGAAGCGCAGTGGCGTGATTTGCGTGCCTTCGACGACGCCGGGGTGCTGCGTATCGGGGTCAGGCTACAGGCGGGTGGTGCTTTCAGCGATGACGCTGAATACCAGGTCGATGGTATTTCGGGTGCAACCCGCACCACCCAGGGTGTCGACGGCATGCTGCGTTTCTGGCTGGGTGAATTTGGATTCGCCAAATTATTGCAGCGCCTTCGTGAGGAGCAACTCTGATGCAGGATAACAACTGGCGAATTCTGACCCGCCCCCTGGTTGACGATAATCCGTTAACGCTGCAGATTCTCGGTATCTGTTCCGCACTGGCGGTAACGACATCGCTCGATACCGCGTTGCTAATGAGCCTGGTAGTGGTTTGCGTGCTCGCATTCGGCAGCGGCTCGGTGAGCCTGATTCGAGATCACATTCCACACTCGGTGCGAATAATCGTGCAAATCACGATCATCGCGACCCTCGTTATCGTGGTTGACCAGGTGCTTCAGGCCTATGCCTTCGAACTGAGCAAGCGCCTGTCCGTATTCGTTGGCCTGATCATTACCAACTGCATTGTGCTCGGTCGTGCCGAGAGCTTCGCAATGCACAACGGCTTCGTCGCCAGCACGCTTGATGGAATCGGCAACGGACTCGGCTATTCCCTGATCCTGGTTATTGTTGGCGCGATCCGCGAATTTTTCGGCAAGGGCAGTCTGCTTAATGTACAAATCCTGATCCCGACCAGCCAGGGCGGTTCGTTCGAGCCGCTGCACCTGATGTTATTGCCACCGAGCGCATTTTTTATAATCGGTGGCATTATATGGTTTATTCGTCGTAAGCGACCTCAGCAGGTAGAGAAGCCAGAGTTCACACTGCGCACCCGTGAACAGGAGTCGAAATGAACGCATTTTTCGAACTTTTTTTGCGTTCGGTTTTTCTCGACAACCTGGCACTGTCGTTTTTTCTCGGCATGTGCACCTTCCTGGCGGTATCCAAGCGCGTCGATACCGCGTTCGGTGTCGGGCTTGCGATGATGGTGGTGCAAACCGTCACGGTACCGGTCAACAATTTAATCTATACCTGGCTGCTGGCTCCCGGGGCGCTATCCTGGGCTGGACTCGGCGAGGTCGATCTTTCGTTTCTGCGCCTGATCGCATTTATCGGCGTTATCGCGGCGATGGTGCAGGTGCTCGAAATGACGCTCGAGTTCCACGTACCCAAACTGCATCGGGCGATGGGAATTTTCCTGCCATTGATCACCGTCAACTGTGCGATTCTCGGCGGCAGTCTTTTCATGGTCGAACGCAGCTACAGTTTTGCCGAAAGCGTGGTCTTCGGCTTTGGTTCCGGACTCGGTTGGGCGCTGGCGATCGTGATTTTTGCCGCGATTCGAGAACGACTCAAGTATGCAGACATCCCCGAAGGGCTGCAGGGCCTCGGGATCAATTTCATCATCGCCGGCATCATGTCGCTCGGTTTCATGGCATTTGCAGGAATGGGTTGATGCTGGAAGCGACGCTAGGAGTACTGTTCTTCTCAGGGATTGTCCTGCTGCTGGCGCTGTTTGTGCTGGCAGCGCGACGAGTGCTGGTGCCGCATGGCGAGTGCGAAATCGAGATAAATGCTCAAAAGAGAGTCAAGGCTCAAATTGGACAGCGCCTGCTCGCGGTTTGCCAGCAAGCGGGAATTCACATACCCAGCGCCTGTGCTGGCGCCGGCACCTGTGGATTGTGCAAGGCCCGGGTAGTTAGTGGCGGGGGTGAGGCGGGTCCACAGGAACTGGCGCACCTGAGTCAACGCGAGGCCCGCAAGGGGGCTCGACTTGCCTGCCAGGTGGCGGTGCTGGGCCCGATGTCGATCGAAGTGGATGATGCTTACTTTGACGTCAAAACCTGGCATTCCAAGGTTGAACAAGTACGCAATGTCAGTACATTGATTCGGGAGATCGTACTGCGACTACCCGACGGCGAGCCAATGGAATTTCGCGCTGGCGGTTTTGTCGAACTGACCAGTCCCGCGTACCAGGTCGCCTTCAGCGAGTTCGAAATCGAACCCGAATTTCGTGACGTCTGGGACAGGATGAACCTGTGGAAGCTGACGGCAGGTAGCGATATCGAGGTCACGCGTGCCTACTCGATGGCAAATCATCCCGCTGAAACGGGAATCATTATCCTCAACATACGCCTTGCTTTGCCGCCACCCGGACATCCCGGGGCCCCACCCGGTGTGGTTTCGAGCTGGCTGTTTTCGCTGAAGCCGGGCGACCCGGTTGCACTCCGTGGCCCTTATGGCAATTTCGCGGTAGAGCCCTCTGAGCGAGAACTCGTCTATATTGGCGGTGGTGCTGGTATGGCGCCATTGCGGGCACAGATTCTCGATTTGCTCGAAATCCAGCGATCGAAACGAAAAATTAGTTACTGGTACGGTGCGCGCTCGCTTCGAGAACTGTACTACGAGGATGTATTCGATAAATTGCGAAGTGAACATGACAATTTTGAATGGCATCCGGCACTGTCCGAGGCTGAAAAAAACGATTCCTGGGAAGGTTTTACCGGTTTCATTCACCAGGTCGCTTATGATAACTACCTGGCACAACATCCGGCTCCTGAAAGCTGCGAGTATTATCTCTGTGGTCCGCCGTTGATGGTGCAGTCGGTACTCGCGATGCTCGATGAACTCGGGGTTTCCATGGAGAATATTCACTATGATGATTTCGGCAGTTAAGCAATACGGGAGATTCGGGTTATGACGACAATACTGATTGCAATTCCATTATTCGTACTGGCGGTTGTCGGCCTGGGGCTGGGTTTCGTG
>Ga0265303_10000827_pt1 | contig 18256 bp, 15 predicted proteins | sample Helome_2_FD_192494 | JGI IMG/M metagenome (GOLD analysis project Ga0265303, IMG submission 192494) | Marine sediment microbial communities from subtidal zone of North Sea - Hel_20160317 (Illumina Assembly) | ecosystem: Environmental > Aquatic > Marine > Subtidal zone > Sediment ... | reverse complement strand
CTATAAATAATAACCACATAATCGGAATTGCTATCCATTTATTGATCATAGCAGGAAATATCAGTACCATTTCGGTTATGGTAAACATAAAACCATATATAACCCATATTAACAAACTAATATTTCGCTTTAACATCACCCAGATAAACGGCACATATAAGCCTAAAAATAATAAATGTAACCAGCCAATTAATAGTAGTCTGCTTTCAACAACTCTGTTTGCTATACTAGGAATACTTCCAATTATATTAACTAAGGCAATGAAGAGAATAATGATATAAATAAATGTATAAACCCTTTGACCTTTCTGGAAAAACCTCTTAAAGCTCAAAAGTACTCCCAACAATAATAATGAGCCGAATCCCCCAACTACATTAATTGACCAATGATCATAACTGTAATCTAAAGAATGAGCAAAAAGTAATGCTAAACTAATTACTATGATCACTAATTGTTTATTACTAAGGGTTACTGCAGTTTTTTGTAATAATACAGCTAGCATCCAAACAAAGAAAATACCGAAATATTGAAAGTGTAAATAAAAGAATATTGATTGCTCATATAACGGGGAAGCTTGCATTCCCAATATCATTAAAGGACCCAATACATAGGGGCCAACAGATGATAAAAAATGAAACACAATTCCAATTTTAATTAATGTATGTATTGCTTTATTATCATTAAGTTGTTTCCATAATCTAATCAATAATATATAGCTTACCCATAAATGTAATGTAGAAAACAATATTGACAAGAAAGAGTATCCTTGTAGAATAAACGTCACTAGCATAAATGCTATACAAACTTGCAATGCAACATAATATCTATACGATATTTTATCAATTCCCTGGGTAAAGTTTGTCCATACTAAAATTAACAACGCATTAAAGATAAAACCTAATAATAAAACATGTGAATGCGAATGCATTACATTCTTGAAGGGAAATCCTGAAATTGCACCGGTATAAGCATAACGTAAAACAAGTCCAATAAAAGCACCTAATATTCCAAATATTAATGGATACCACCATATTTTTTTAGTAAACATATTCTAATAATAAAGAAAAACGCCGAACAATGTTCGGCGTTCTAAGATTATTTATGCTTGACCTGTCGGGCCAAAATTCATAGGAATCGGTGGCTGCTCATAATCTTTTATTTCACCATGAGCTTCTTCAAATCTACCCACATTGTCGGCTAAGGCTTTCATAAAACGCTTAGCATGTTGTGGTGTTAAAATAATTCTAGACTTAATCTTAGCCTTAGGCGTGCCTGGCATAACATTTACAAAATCAACCACAAATTCAGATACTGAATGATTAATTATCGCTAAATTGGAATAGGTTCCGTCAGCAATTTTTTCATCTAGCTCAATATTCAATTGATTTGGTTTTGTTTTTTCTTCAGCCATAATTATATATTTTCCGCCATTTCTTCTGCCGATCCTACAATCATATTATCATAAATTCGCATTCCTGTACCTGCTGGTATTCTCTTACCAACGATAACATTTTCTTTCAATCCTTCTAAGGTATCAACTTTACCATTTACAGCAGCCTCATTTAATACTTTGGTTGTTTCCTGGAAGGATGCAGCCGAAATAAATGATTTTGTCTGAAGTGATGCTCTTGTGATTCCCTGTAAGATTGGTTCTGCTGTAGCAGGAATAGCATCTCTGCCTTCCACTAAATTTTTATCTGCTCTTCGTAAAATTGAGTTTTCGTCTCTCATTACACGCGAAGTTACAATTTGTCCTGCCCTTAAATTCTCAGAATCACCAGGATTTTCAACAACCTTCATTGCGAAAATGGCGTCATTTACTTCAAGGAATTCATTAGTATGAATTAACTGACTTTCTAAGAAAGTTGTATCGCCAGAATCTATTATCTTCACTTTACGCATCATTTGCCGTACGACCACTTCGAAATGTTTATCATTAATTTTCACACCTTGAAGTCTATAAACCTCTTGTATTTCATTAACTAAATACTCCTGAACTGCCGATGGGCCTTTGATATTCAAAATATCAGAAGGTGTCACAGCTCCGTCTGATAAAGGCATTCCAGCTTTTATATAATCATTTTCCTGAACTAAAATTTGATTTGAAAGTTTTACTAAATACTTTCTAATTTCGCCCATTTTAGACTCTACGATTATTTCGCGATTACCACGTTTAATCTTTCCGAATGAAACAACACCATCAATTGCAGATACAACTGCAGGATTAGAAGGGTCACGTGCTTCAAACAACTCAGTAACTCTAGGTAAACCTCCAGTAATATCTCCGGCTTTACCAGATTTTCTCGGTATTTTAACTAAAATCTTACCTGCTTCAATTTTTTCTCCATCTTCAACTATTAAGTGAGCTCCAACAGGCAAACTATATGAACGCTGTATTTCTCCTTTAGCTCCTTCAATAAGTAAAGTAGGTACAACTTTTTTATTTTTAGATTCAGAAATTACTTTCTCCTGGAAACCAGTTTGTTCATCAATTTCAACCTGATAGTTTAACCCTTGCTCTATATTTTCAAATAGGATCTTACCTTTAAACTCTGAAACAATAACACCATTATAAGGATCCCATTGACAAATAACATCACCTGTCTTAATAGAAGCTTTGTTTTTAATTAAAAGATGAGAACCATAAGGTAAATTATTTGTACTTAATGTTATTCCAGTCTTCTTATTAATAATTTTAACCTCAGATGTCCTTGAAATAATAATGTTTACTTTATTACCATCTTTGTCTAATCCTTCAACGGTATTTAAGTCCTCAATTTCAACAATTCCATCATACTTGGCAAGTAATTTGCTCTCTTCAGAAATATTACCCGCAATACCACCAACGTGGAATGTACGTAAGGTTAACTGTGTACCAGGCTCCCCAATTGATTGAGCTGCAATAACACCAACAGCTTCACCAATTTGAACCATCTTTTTCGTTGATAAACTATGTCCGTAACAATTAGAACAAATTCCTTTTTTAGATTCACAAGTCAAGGCAGAACGAACTTCTACACTTTCAATAGGAGAATCCTCAATTTGAGCTACAACATCTTCATCAATTACATGGCCAGCTTCTACTATTATCTCATCTGTCGACGGATGATGAACATCATTTAAAGAAACCCTTCCTAAGATTCTTTCTCCTAATGATTCAACTATTTCTTCATTTTTCCTTAGCGGTTGAATGTCTAGTCCTCTTAATGTACCACAATCTACTTCATTAACGATAACATCCTGAGATACATCAACTAAACGACGAGTTAAGTAACCAGCATCAGCAGTTTTTAACGCTGTATCTGCTAAACCTTTACGGGCACCGTGTGTAGAAATAAAGTATTCTAAAATTGATAATCCTTCTTTAAAGTTTGAAAGAATTGGATTTTCAATAATTTCACCCCCACCAGCTGTAGATTTTTTTGGTTTTGCCATCAAACCACGCATACCTGTTAACTGACGAATTTGTTCTTTAGATCCCCTTGCACCAGAATCAAGCATCATAAAAACAGAATTAAATCCTTGTTGGTCTTCTCTTAGACGCTTCATGGATAGCTCTGTCAACCTATTGTTTGTAGATCCCCAAATATCAATAATTTGGTTATAACGCTCTTTGTTAGTTAACATACCCATGTTATAACTAGCTGTAATTGTATCAACTTGATCGTTCGCGGCATCGATCATAGAAATTTTCTCTTCAGGAATAATTATATCTCCCAAACTAAAAGATAAGCCACCTCTAAAAGCAAACATATATCCCATACCTTTAATGGCATCCAAGAACTCTGCTGTAGTTGGTACATCCGTAACTTTTAATACATGACCAATAATATCACGTAATGATTTCTTAGTTAAAACTTCATTAATATATCCTGCGTCTTCAGGTACAACCTCATTAATTAATACTCTACCAACAGTAGTTTCAATTATTTGGGATACCAATTCACCCTCTTTATTAAAGTCCTTAGTTCTAACCTTAATAACCGCATTTAAATCAACTCTTTTCTCATTAAATGCAATTGTAACCTCTTCAGGAGAATAAAATGTTGTTCCTTCTCCATTTACTTTATATTCTTTAGTTGACTTACGTTCCTTAGTCATATAATACAACCCTAAAACCATATCCTGCGAAGGTACAGTAATAGGAGATCCATTGGCAGGATTTAAAATACTATGAGAAGCCAACATTAATAATTGTGCCTCTAATATAGCTTCTGGTCCTAATGGTAAATGAACTGCCATTTGATCACCATCAAAATCCGCATTAAATGCAGTACATACTAATGGATGTAATTGTATAGCCTTACCCTCTATTAGTTTAGGTTGAAAAGCTTGAATACCTAAACGGTGTAATGTTGGAGCACGATTTAATAATACCGGATGACCTTTTAGAACATTTTCTAAAATATCCCATACTACAGGCTCTCTTTTATCAATAATTTTCTTGGCAGATTTTACTGTTTTTACAATACCTCTTTCTATTAATTTTCTAATTATAAAAGGCTTATATAATTCAGCTGCCATATCCTTTGGTAAACCACATTCGGATAATTTTAACTCAGGTCCTACAACAATTACAGAACGAGCAGAATAATCAACACGTTTACCTAATAGGTTTTGACGGAAACGACCTTGTTTACCTTTTAACGAATCAGATAATGATTTTAAAGGTCTGTTAGATTCAGTTTTTACCGCCGAAGATTTACGGGTGTTATCAAATAAAGAATCTACTGATTCTTGTAACATACGTTTCTCATTTCGCAATATAACTTCAGGAGCTTTAATTTCCATCAATCTTTTTAAACGATTGTTACGAATAATAACTCTTCGATATAAATCATTCAAATCTGAAGTTGCAAATCTACCTCCATCAAGAGGTACAAGTGGGCGTAATTCTGGTGGAATGATCGGAACTACTTTCATGATCATCCACTCAGGTTTGTTTTCTCTATTTACATTCGCATCTCTAAAAGCTTCAACAACATTTAAACGCTTTAGCGCTTCCATTTTACGTTGCTTAGAGGTTTCAGTATTAGCCTTGTGCCTTAATTCATAAGAAAGTTCATCTAAATCTATTCTAGATAATAACTCAATCAAACACTCTGCTCCCATTTTAGCAATGAACTTATTAGGGTCAGCATCATCTAAATATTGATTCTCTTGTGGAATTGATTCTAAAATATCTAAATATTCTTCCTCGGTTAAGAAATCCATTTTTTGTAATGGCTCACCCTCGATATTTTTAGCATCTCCCGGTTGAATTACTACATAACGTTCGTAGTAAATGATCATATCTAATTTTTTCGATGGTAATCCTAACAAATATCCCATCTTGTTAGGTAACGATCTAAAATACCATATATGAGCAATAGGTACAACTAAATTAATATGACCTACCCTATCTCTACGTACTTTTTTCTCAGTAACCTCAACTCCACATCGGTCACATATGATACCTTTATAACGTATTCTTTTATACTTCCCACAGGCACATTCAAAATCTTTGATAGGGCCAAAAATACGTTCACAAAATAAACCATCTCTTTCTGGTTTATGAGTACGGTAATTAATAGTTTCAGGTTTTAAAACTTCACCTCTGGATTTTTCCAGAATTGATTCCGGAGAAGCTAAACCGATTGAAATTTTATTGAATTTTTTTACAGTGTATTTATCTCTTTGTTTTGCCATGATATCTTAATGCAATCAATTTAAATGTAAAAATGTATTGTAAAAGATGTGAAGGAATACCTTCACATCTTATTTATTATTCTTCTAATCTAACGTCTAAGCCAAGTCCTTTTAACTCATGCATCAAAACATTAAACGATTCTGGTAACCCTGGTTCTGGCATTGGTTCGCCTTTTACGATAGATTCATAAGTTTTTGCTCTACCCAGTACATCATCCGATTTAACGGTTAAGATTTCTCTTAATGTACTTGACGCACCATATGCTTCAAGCGCCCAAACTTCCATTTCACCAAAACGTTGACCACCAAATTGTGCTTTACCACCTAATGGTTGTTGTGTAATCAATGAATACGGTCCAATTGAACGTGCATGCATTTTGTCTTCAATCATATGACCTAGCTTGATCATATAAATAACTCCAACTGTTGCAGGTTGATCAAAACGCTCACCTGTTCCTCCGTCATATAAATAGGTATGACCAAATTCAGGGACATTAGCTTTATTTGTCAATTTCGTAATTTGATCTATAGAGGCTCCATCAAAAATTGGAGTCGCATATTTCTGGCCTAAATTCTTACCAGCCCAGCCCAATACCGTCTCATAAATCTGTCCAATATTCATTCGCGATGGCACACCTAAAGGATTTAAAACAATATCAACAGGAGTTCCGTCTTCTAAGAAAGGCATATCTTCAGCTCTAACAATTCTAGCAACAATACCTTTATTACCATGACGACCAGCCATTTTATCACCAACTTTTAGTTTACGCTTTTTAGCAATATAAACTTTGGCAAGTTTTACTATACCTGCTGGTAATTCATCACCAACGGTAATTGTAAACTTTTCTCTTCGCAACGAACCCTGTAAATCATTAACTTTGATTTTATAGTTATGAATTAACTGATTGACCAATTTGTTAATCTTCTTATCAGTGGTCCAGGTTCCTTTTGTTAAATGTTCAAAATCATTTATAGTATTTAACATTTTCAAGGTGAATTTTTTACCTTTTGGGAATATTTCTTCACCTAAATCATTAAGTACTCCTTGAGAAGTTTTGCCATTAATTAAAGTAAATAGTTTTTCAACTAATTTATCTCTTAAATTAGCAAACTTTAATGAAAATTCAGCTTCAAGTTTAGCAATATCTTCTTTGTCTTGACTTCTTTTTGCCTTATCTTTTATTGTTCTTTGGAATAATTTTTTATCAATTACCACACCGTTTAAAGAAGGTGAAGCTTTTAGCGATGCATCTTTAACATCTCCAGCATTATCTCCAAAAATAGCACGTAATAACTTTTCTTCTGGTGTTGGGTCTGATTCTCCTTTCGGAGTAATTTTACCAATTAAAACATCTCCAGGCTTAATTTCTGCCCCTATCCTGATCATTCCATTTTCATCGAGATCTTTAGTTGCTTCTTCACTAACATTTGGAATATCATTTGTTAATTCTTCTGCACCTAATTTAGTATCTCTCACATCCAATGAATACTCATCAATATGTATTGAAGTAAAGATATCTTCTCTAACAACTTTTTCAGAAATTACAATTGCATCTTCAAAGTTATATCCTTTCCAAGGCATAAAAGCAACTTTCATATTTATACCAAGAGCCAATTCTCCCTTTTCAGTTGCATAACCTTCACAGAGCACTTGCCCTTTTGTAACTTTATCACCTTTTTGAACTATTGGGTGTAAGTTTATTGAAGTTCCCTGATTGGTCTTTCTAAACTTAATTAATTTATAAGTTTTATGGTCTTCATCAAAACTTACTAATTTTTCATCCTCAGTTCTTTTATACGTAATTGTTATTTTATCAGAATCAACATAATCTACAATACCATCACCTTCTGCGTTGATCAAAATTCTTGAATCTGTCGCAACTCTTCGTTCTAAACCAGTACCAACGATTGGAGATTGTGGTCTCATCAAAGGCACGGCTTGACGCATCATATTTGATCCCATTAAAGCACGGTTTGCATCATCATGCTCTAAGAATGGAATTAAAGAAGCCGAAATAGAAGAAATTTGATTAGGAGAAACATCCATATAATTGACTTCCTGTGGCGTCACTAATGGAAAGTCACCTTCCATTCTAGCTACAACTTTCTCTAATACAATATTACCTTTACCATCTAAATCTAAATTAGATTGAGCAATTTTCTTTTCTTCTTCTTCTTCAGCACTTAAATAGATAGGCTCTTTTACTATATCAACATTACCATCAATAACTTCACGATATGGAGTTTCTATAAATCCAAGGTTATTTACTTTAGCATAAACCGCTAATGAAGAAATCAGACCAATATTTGGCCCTTCAGGTGTTTCGATAGGACATAAACGTCCATAATGAGTATAATGAACATCACGAACCTCAAACCCTGCTCTTTCACGAGATAATCCTCCTGGTCCTAATGCAGATAAACGACGTTTATGTGTAATTTCAGCCAACGGATTTGTTTGGTCCATAAATTGAGATAGCTGATTGGTTCCAAAGAAAGAGTTAATAACAGAAGACAAGGTCTTAGCATTAATTAAGTCGATCGGTGTAAATACTTCGTTATCTCGAACATTCATTCGTTCACGAATAGTACGAGCCATACGTGAAAGTCCAACACCAAATTGACCGGCTAACTGCTCACCTACCGTCCGTACACGTCGGTTTGATAAGTGATCAATATCATCAACTTCAGCTTTAGAATTTACTAATTTTATCAAGTTCTTGATAATAGTAATAATATCTACTTTTGTTAAAACCTCTTGATCAATTGCGATATCAAGGTTTAACTTTTTATTCATTCTATATCGTCCTACTTCTCCCAGGCTGTATCGTTGTTCAGAAAAGAATAATTTATTAATAATACCTTTGGCAGTTTCATAATCTGGTGGTTCAGCATTACGTAACTGACGATAAATATGTTCTACCGCCTCTTTTTCAGAATTTGTAGGATCTTTTTGAAGAGTATTATGGATAATTGCATAATCACCCATTTGATTATCTTCTTTATGTAATAAAATAGTTTTAGTATCTGCTTCGAGAATCTCCTCAACATGTTCTTTTTCAAGAATGGTATCTCTGTCTAAAATAATTTCATTACGTTCAATAGAAACAACCTCTCCAGTATCTTCATCAACAAAATCCTCGTGCCAAGTTTTTAAAACTCTGGCAGCAAGTTTACGACCAAGTACCTTTTTAAGCCCGCTCTTTGAAACTTTAATCTCGTCAGCGAGGTCAAATATTTCAAGAATATCTTTATCACGTTCAAATCCGATAGCACGGAAAAGCGTAGTTACAGGTAATTTTTTCTTTCTATCAATATAAGCATACATTACTTGATTGATATCAGTAGCAAATTCTATCCAAGAACCTTTAAAAGGAATTACTCTGGCAGAATATAATTTGGTACCATTCGCATGGAAAGATTGCCCAAAAAATACACCAGGTGAACGGTGTAATTGAGAAACTACTACCCTTTCAGCCCCATTGATAACAAAAGTACCACTATGAGTCATATAAGGGATTGTTCCTAAATAAACATCCTGAACGATTGTTTCAAAATCTTCATGTTCAGGATCTGTACAGTAAAGTTTTAATCTAGCCTTTAATGGTACGCTATATGTTAAACCCCTTTCTATACATTCTCTAATTGAATATCTTGGAGGATCAACAAAATAATCTAAAAACTCTAAAACAAACTGGTTTCTAGTATCTGTAATTGGGAAATTATCTGAGAAAGTTTTATATAAACCTTCATGACCTCTTTCCGCTGCTTTAGTTTCCAATTGAAAAAAATCTTGAAACGATTTTACTTGAATATCTAAAAAATCTGGATAATCAGTAATCAATTTAGCAGTTGCAAAGTTTACTCTTTCGGTACTTGTTATTGTTGACAATGGAGGAAATTTTAAATTAAAAACCTAATAAAATTATAAGAACTAATATATACGCAAAATGGTCTAGGCCATTTGAACTCATTGTTCAAAGACCTAAACCTTAATTGTTTAAGCTTTTGTAAGCTTATTTAAGCTCAACTTCAGCTCCTGCTTCTTCCAAAGATTTTTTAAGACCCTCAGCTTCGTCTTTAGTAACTCCTTCTTTGATTGCTTTAGGAGCATTATCTACAAGTTCTTTTGCATCTTTAAGGCCCAAACCAGTCAATTCTTTAACTAATTTTACTACTGCTAATTTAGAAGCGCCTGCAGCTGTAAGAACAACGTCAAATTCTGATTGCTCTTCTCCTGCAGCCTCACCTCCACCAGCAGCTGGTCCAGCTACAGCAACAGCTGCAGCAGCAGGTTCAATACCATATTCATTTTTTAAAATATCTGCTAATTCGTTAACTTCTTTTACAGATAAGTTAACTAATTTCTCTGCGAAATCTTTTAATTCTGCCATTTTACTTTTGTTTTAATTTTTTATTATTAGTTTATGTGTGTACAATTTACTTTTCAGATAATGTCTTAATAATTCCCGATAACTTATTACCACCCGACTGCAATGCTGAAATAACATTTTTAGCTGGTGACTGCAATAAGCCAATAATTTCTCCAATAATTTCTTCTTTAGACTTAATATCAACAAGCACGTCTAATTGGTCATCACCAACATAAATAGCCTCTTCAATATAAGCCCCTTTTAATAAAGGTTTATCAGATTTTTTACGGAATTCTTTTATTACCTTAGCAGGAGCATTACTTATTTCAGAAAACATTAAAGAAGTATTTCCTTTTAATATTTCTGGTAATTCTCCAAACTCTTTATCAGATTTTTCCATTGCTTTTGTAAGCAATGTATTTTTAACGACTGCCAATTTTACGTTAGCCTTAAAACAAGATCTACGTAATTTTGATGTGTTTGATGCATCTAATCCTGATATATCAGCTAGATATATTGTGCTATTTTCAGCTAATTGGCCCGTTAAATCGTCTATTACTTGTGCTTTTTGTTCTCTAGTCATAATTTTCTAAACTTTTAACTTGCTAATCAACAGATTTAGCATCTACTTCAATACCCGGACTCATCGTACTAGACATATAAATACTTTTAATATATGTCCCTTTTGCTGTTGTTGGCTTTAACTTAATGATCGTTTGTAACAATTCATGAGCATTACCTTCAATTTTATCAGCATCAAAAGATGATTTACCTACAGAGGCATGTATGATTCCAGTTTTATCAACTTTAAAATCAATTTTACCACCTTTTACATCTTTAACAGCTTTCGCAACATCCATAGTTACAGTTCCGGTTTTAGGATTTGGCATTAAACCACGAGGCCCTAATACTCTACCTAAAGGTCCTAATTTACCCATAACGCTTGGCATTGTTACAATTACGTCAACATCTGTCCATCCTCCTTTTATTTTTTGAAGGTATTCATCCAATCCAACAAAATCAGCACCTGCTTCTTTAGCTTCTGCTTCTTTATCTGGAGTTACTAACGCTAAAACTTTAACATCTTTTCCGGTTCCATGTGGTAATGTTACAATACCACGAACCATTTGATTCGCTTTTTTAGGATCAACACCCAATCTTACAGCAACATCTACAGATGCATCAAATTTTACAGTTGTAATTTCTTTCACTAAAGCAGAAGCCTCTTTTAAAGTATAGGCCTTTGTGGCTTCTACTTTAGCAATCGACTCTTTTCGCTTTTTTGATATTTTTGTCATTTTCTATAAAATTATAAAGTTTAAGCAGGAGCGTTTCCTTTTACTTTTAATCCCATTGAACGCGCTGTACCAGCGACCATTTTCATCGCTGATTCAACTTTAAAGGCATTCAGATCAACCATTTTATCTTCAGCAATAGTTCTGATCTGATCCCAAGTTACTGAACCAATTTTCTCTCTATTTGGCTCACCTGAACCTTTTTTCTTCTTCGCCGCTTCTAATAATTGTACAGCAGCCGGTGGAGTTTTTACAACAAATTCAAATGATTTATCTTTATATACAGTGATTGCAACAGGTAATACTTTACCCATCTTATCCTGAGTTCTAGCATTAAATTGCTTACAGAACTCCATGATATTAACTCCGGCAGCACCTAAAGCTGGTCCAACAGGTGGTGAAGGATTTGCTGCTCCTCCACGAACTTGTAATTTTACAACCTTACTAATTTCTTTTGCCATCTTTTAAACTTTAATTTAGATAATAAACATATGGAAGCATGAATACTATCCTAAATATGTAACATTTATGAAATTTTTTCTACTTGCATATAGCTTAATTCCAATGGTGTTTTTCTACCAAAGATTTTAACCATAACTTCAAGCTTACGTTTTTCTTCATTTATTTTTTCAATAGTTCCATCGAAACCATTAAACGGACCATCAACAACTTTAACTGTTTCACCTTTAATATAAGGTATAGCAACATTTTCATTCTGAACAGCTAATTCATCAACCTTTCCTAACATCCTATTTACTTCTGATTTTCTCAATGGCACAGGATCACCACCTTTGACTTCACCTAAAAACCCTATAACTCCAGTAACTGATTTAATAACATGCGGTAATTCCCCTGTCAAATTAGCCTCTATCATTATATAACCAGGAAAATAAACTTTCTCTTTGTTGATTTTCTTTCCGTTACGGATCTGAATAACTTTTTCTGTAGGTACCAATACTTGATTTACAAGATCAGAAAGGCCTAATCGAGCAATTTCATTTTCGATATAGGTTTTTACTTTATTTTCTTGACCACCTATAGCTCTAACAACATACCATTTCTTTACAGAATCAGCCATAACAATTTTTAATTAAAATAGGTTAAAATATTGCTCTAAACCTAATTGAAAAACCTTATCAACCGCAAAAACTGCTAACGAAAAAAGGATCGTGAAAATAGCTACAACTACTGTAGATTTTTGTGCTTCAGGAAGCGACATCCAAGTTACTTTCGTGTTAAGTTCTTTAAAAGATTCTTTTATATATGTAACAATACCCATTATTTTTATTTTTGCACGGGTGGAGAGGCTCGAACTCCCGACACCCGGTTTTGGAGACCGGTGCTCTACCAACTGAGCTACACCCGTATAGAATACAAGGTGCTCCCCAATTTTAAGAAGCACCTGATATTTTAAATATACCTTACTATGAGATAATTACTTATAGTATCTCAGTTACCTGTCCAGCACCAACAGTTCTACCACCTTCACGGATCGCAAAACGTAAACCAACATTCATGGCAATTGCTTGATGCAAATCAACAGTTATCGTTAAGTTATCACCTGGCATAACCATTTCAACACCGCTTGGTAAATTTATTGTACCTGTAACATCAGTTGTACGTACGTAGAACTGAGGGCGATAATTATTATGGAATGGTGTGTGACGACCACCTTCTTCTTTTTTAAGGATATAAACCTCAGCTTTAAATTTATCGTGAGGAGTTACAGAACCTGGCTTACAGATTACCATACCTCTTCTGATAGCTTCTTTATCAATACCTCTTAATAAGATACCAACGTTATCTCCAGCTTCACCTCTATCTAATATTTTTCTAAACATCTCAACTCCTGTAACAACAGAAGTTAATTTTTCAGCACCCATACCTATAATATCAACAGCATCACCTGTATTAGCAACACCTGTTTCTATACGACCAGTAGCAACAGTACCACGACCAGTAATAGAAAATACATCTTCAACAGGCATTAAGAATGGCTTATCAACATCACGTTTTGGTAATTCGATCCAAGTGTCAACAGCTTCCATCAACTCCATAATTTTATCCATCCATTTAGGCTCTTTGTTCAATGCTCCTAAAGCAGAACCAGCAATTACAGGTGTGTTATCTCCATCATACTCATAAAAAGAAAGTAATTCTCTAATTTCCATTTCTACAAGTTCTAATAACTCATCATCATCAACCATGTCAACTTTATTCATGAATACAACCAATCTTGGAATACCAACCTGACGGCCTAATAAGATATGCTCACGTGTTTGTGGCATTGGTCCGTCTGTAGCAGCTACAACGATAATTGCACCGTCCATTTGAGCAGCACCTGTTACCATATTCTTAACGTAATCAGCGTGACCAGGACAGTCAACATGTGCATAGTGACGATTAGCCGTTTGGTATTCTACGTGTGCAGTATTAATTGTAATACCTCTTTCTTTTTCTTCAGGTGCGTTATCGATTTGGTCGAAACTTGTAATTGTAGAAAGTCCTTTTTCTGCCAAAACTATAGTAATAGCAGCAGTTAATGTAGTTTTACCGTGGTCAACGTGCCCAATAGTTCCTATGTTTAAGTGTGGTTTGGAGCGATCAAATTTTTCTTTAGCCATGATTAATAATTTTAAAATCCTTAGTTATATATATATTTAATGTTAATTCTATTTTTTTCTTTGAGCCAATGACGGGATTTGAACCCGTGACCTCTTCCTTACCAAGGAAACGCTCTACCCCTGAGCTACACCGGCTTAAAAAAGAGCGAGAGACCGGGTTCGAACCGGCGACATTCAGCTTGGAAGGCTGACGCTCTACCAACTGAGCTACTCTCGCAATATTTTTTAATAATCCATTCATTTATTATGCAGAACTATCTCGTATAACAAGATAATTCTATTGGGTAAACTCTTTATCTTGAATTACCAAGTTTTGCTTGGCGATTCAATTAGGGAAATCCTATTCAAACATTTTATAAAATTTATAAGAGTATTAGCTTTCTATAAATTTCTAAAAATGTTTGTGGGGAGAGCAGGATTCGAACCTACGAAGACGAAAGTCAGCGGAGTTACAGTCCGCCCCAGTTGGCCGCTTTGGTATCTCCCCAACACAATTATTTTCAAAGAACCGAGCCGATGGAGGGACTCGAACCCACGACCTGCTGATTACAAATCAGCTGCTCTAGCCAGCTGAGCTACATCGGCTTTTATTTCGTTTTTTTACACAAAAAAACAAACCGCTATTTTTAACGGTTTGCAAATGTATAAAGTTTTAAGTTTTCTACAAAACTTTTATGTTTATTTTTTATTTAAAATTATAATTGATGCGCACGTTGCTTTTCTTTCTTTTTTTGCAACAGTCTTTTTAAAGTTACCAGAGTTAAATCTACAGCTTCTTCAAAAGTCTTACATTGTTTTTTTACTATAAATTCATCTCCCGGAATAAGCAATTTAATTTCAGCTATTTTATTTACTTTATCACTTGTGTTTTGAAGTTTTAAATACACCTCAGCTTCTATTATCTTATCATAATATTTATCTAAACTTTCTATTTTTATATTAATAAATTCAACTAAACTTTTATCGATATTAAAATTTACAGATTGAACATTAACTTTCATACACATCAATTTTTTACGCTCCTAGGATGAGCTTGGTTATACACTTTTTTTAATTCATTCAAACTGCTATGGGTATATATTTGAGTTGAAGCTAAGCTTGAATGACCGAGTAATTCTTTTACAGAGTTTAAATCTGCTCCTTCATTAAGTAAATGAGTTGCAAATGAATGACGTATCACATGTGGGCTCTTTTTAACCTTCGAAGATACCGCACTAAAATAGTCATTTATTATCCTATAAACAAGAGTTGGATATATTTTATTCCCTTTTATAGTAATTAATAAATTCTCGCTCGTAGATTCTATTTCTTTCCTTAAATCTAAATAAGTCTTTAAAGTTTGTTTAACTGAATTCAATAAAGGAATATATCTTTCTTTATTTCTTTTACCTAATACTTTTAATGTTGAATTTGTAAAATTTATTGAATTTTGCTTAATTTCCATTAATTCGGCCCGACGCATTCCTGTTGAATATAATAATTCAACAATTAATTTATTACGTACAGACTCAAAATCATCAAACTCATTTAGGTTATCAATTACTTCATTTATTTCCTTTTCAGAAAACGGGACTTGTACTCTTTTAGATATTTTTAAGGCCTGATGCTTTAACAAAGGAGATTCCTTTATTTGTTTAGTTTTTACTAAAAATTTATAAAAGGACTTTAAACTACTTATTTTTCTGTTAACCGTTCTATTAGAAATATTTTCATTTACCATTTCAACGATCCATGAACGGATTTGTGAATAATTTACATCCGCCAATTTTTCGTTATCAAAAGTGATTTTACAAAATCTCTGAAAGGAACCTAAGTCATCATTATATGCACGAATAGTATGAGATGAATACTTTTTTTCAAATGAAAGATATTCTATAAAGTGTTTTATGGGCATATAAAAACCGTTAGAAACAAATTTACTAAATGTAATTTTGTTATACTAACGGTTTAACTTTTTTATGAGACTGTCTAAAAACAATTAATAGAAACCAATACTGGTAAATTCTTTCAATTATCCTTGCTCCTCTTGAGTTCTCATTCTTTGTACGTATTGAGCTTTTTGAAGTTGTTCACGATTTGATACAGAAGGTTTCGTAAACTGCTTACGACTGCGCAATTGTTTCATAGTCTTCGTTCTATCAAATTTTCTCTTAAATCTTTTTAAGGCTCTATCGATATTCTCGCCGTCTTTTACCGGAATTATTAACATAATATTGCACCTCCTTTCATAGTGTTCTCTTTTATTTTGGGCTGCAAATATACAAAAGAATAACTAACACAACATTCAAAACCCATAAAAATTAAAAATGTATTTTAGTAGTTATGAAAATAAAAGTAAAACTTATATCCTATCTGCTATTGGGTATATTGATCTTTGTAGTTATTTTCTTTTTTTGGGCATCTTCTCCTAATTATTCTCTTAATGAGTATTCAAAACTTACTATTAATAATCATTCTGTAAAAATCGATAAGGATTCAATTTACAGCATTATAACCTATAATATTGGATATTTAAGTGGTATGACCAATAACAAAGCAATTGCCAAACCTAAAGACCTTTTTGATAAAAATTTAGAAAAAGTAAAAAAAGAGTTTGGATTGTTAAATGCTGATATCATAGCTTTTCAGGAAATTGATTATGCCTCCGCAAGATCTTATAAAGTTAATCAACAGAATGAAATCGCAGAACTGGGCTATAATTATTTAGCCAAGGCTATTAATTGGGATGAGACTTATGTGCCTTTTCCATATTGGCCCCCTTCTATTCATTTTGGCAGAATGCTCTCAGGACAATCAATTTTAAGCAAATATCCCTTAAGAGATCATCAACGAATAGTGCTAGAAAGAGTAAAAGATAATCCCTTTTATAGAGACGCATTATACTTAGAGCGCTTGGCCCAAGTCGTTACAGTCACGATAGAAAATAAAGATGTTATTATAATTAATGTCCATTTAGAAGCTTATGATAAGCCAACAAGAGAAAGACAACTGGATGTTGTAATTGATCTGTTCAACAAGTTTAAAAATGATTATCCAACAATACTATTAGGTGATTTTAATAGCGATATTGAGTACGAAAATCCTGCAATTAATAAAATAATTACATTAGATGAAATTGGCAATGCGGCTTTTGAAAGCAATTATGATTTTACCTATAGCAGTGCAATCCCATTTAAACGGATCGATTATATTTTTTACTCAAAAAATTCCATTGAATTAATTGAAAGCAAAGTACTCAAACAGTTTAGAGAGGCCTCTGATCATTTACCAATTGAAATGAAATTTAGATTAAAATAAAAAGAGCTCAAAATTGAGCTCTTTTTATTTTTATTTAGGGTCTAGAATATCATTGATCCTTTCCAAAGCATCCTGCAAATGATATCTACTCAATCTGTCTGGCGTTCTTCCAATTGCTCCCCTGATGTTAGCCCTTAAACTTACAAGCTCTCCTCTTACCACTGGTCTTATATCTGATTGACTTACATCAACTGAAGTTCTCCGTACAAATGATCTAAACCGGGCAGGTACTACAGATTGTTCGTTTTTCATTAAGAAATCTAAACGTTCAATATAAGCACGTTGAAGATTTCTTCTATAAGTATCTATTTTTCTTCCCGATGGTAATTCACTCCACACACCTCTTCTAAGGTCTCTCATCATACTGATTAACGTATACGCATCATTACCATTCAGTGTTTCGTTTTCAATTATACGAGCCATTCTCCCAAAATCGAGAATGGTATTTAGTGCTCTTACTTGTGTACGGCGTATACGTTCAACACTTCCAGCGCTCTCAACCTTATTAAAAATATTCGAATCAATTAACCAGGTTGGTGTTTTGAATAATTCTTGCTGTACAAAGTTCATTGCTTTTTGCTGATGTGATTTATCAACATGTGTATACACTGCGCCATCTTGATCATATGTCTTATAATGCTCATAAACACCACCAATATTAGAAGACACATGCCCCATATACCTACTATATTGTCCTAATACCTGACCATAAAGTGATTGTAAATCGCTATAATCCTTGCCATCTTCAGCAGTCCATTCGATCAAGTTAGGAACGATTCTTTTTAAATTTGCTATGCCATATAAACTAGCTTTTATAGCGTCATCTCCAAGGTCTTCTGTTTGAGAACTAGGATCTATAACACCGCTTTGTTGTCTTCCAAAACGGTACATCGGATCTCCGGCATGAGCTAATATCCATGAATCTAAGGTTTCTTTTTCCTCTTTTGAGGATTTATTAAGAATTGGACGATATCCCCAG
>Ga0265303_10000826_pt1 | contig 18257 bp, 17 predicted proteins | sample Helome_2_FD_192494 | JGI IMG/M metagenome (GOLD analysis project Ga0265303, IMG submission 192494) | Marine sediment microbial communities from subtidal zone of North Sea - Hel_20160317 (Illumina Assembly) | ecosystem: Environmental > Aquatic > Marine > Subtidal zone > Sediment ... | reverse complement strand
CTGTGCAACAGGGATGTTGTGATACGGCACTCCGGACGCGAGCCTACATGGACGTATTTACGGCGTTCCGGTAAAAACTCGCCTGTGGTCGCACCGGTTTGCAACGTGCAATCGGATTTGTTGGTATGCAACTGGGTTAGCGGACTTTGGCGTTGGCGGTGTCGGTATTGCCGCGGTTGTCGAGCCAGGAGATGGTAATCGTGTCGCCTTTACGACCGGGGATTTGAAAAGACAAAAACGGATTCCTCGAAATCGATTTCCCCCAGAACGCTTCCATGACAATGCGCCGGTTACGACTGACAACGACTTCCTTGATAAAATGGGATGGAATTTTCTTACCAGTTTTCTTTACTTTTCGCCGTCCGGTTTCCATCGGATGGTTGATAACGCTCTTGACGATTACCTGCCCATCGATCTCGTGTGCGCGAATCTTCAGGCTTCTGGCCATTATGATTCTCCGCAGCCATTACGACCCACGCGAACCGGTCGTTTGTTGGTATGTAAAACCCCATCGGCCTTGACGATAACCAGCAAATCACTGGTATCGGCCATCCTGATTCGTGTCGAGACAAAACTTTGCGCTTCGTAAATCCTGAAATAGGCGGTAAAAGGCGATTCGTTGCCGGTTACCACGAGTGAAATCGACTCGGTATTTTCAAACCCGGACTTGATTCTGACAGGGACCATATTGGCATCGCTGGCAATATGAGGTGCTTCGATTTCGATCTTGCTACTTTCGCCAATATCAGTCGTACCAAATGCTTCACGCAAAGCATCTGGTATCTGCTTTGCCAAAAAGGCCTTGGTAGGATAGGCGCTAATCGCAATCCCCGGGAACAACATACCGGTGACGCCTAGCTGAAGGCTCGCTTTCAATAGGGTTCGTCGTTTCATGTACAGTGCCTGCTACTGACAACAATATCCTGGTGACGAGATACCTATCGGCAGTAACGCAAAAAGCTTTATCCCTGTCGCTGATAAATTTTATTGCTCTAACAGTATCAGGCGCTTTTCGCGAGCCTTTGACTCCGTGGCAAGATCGGTCTCGGGTGAATTAAGTACCTGATCGTAGAGTCTTACCGCTTGTCGCGGATTTCCGGTAATACGGTGAAACTCCGCTTCGGCCATCATGCGCAACGAGGGTTGTTGGAGGGACTCGTATATTTCCGATAACTCGAAATAGATCTGTTGATTTTCTGAAAATTTGTTTTCAAGCTGCCTGGCAATGACCAGGGCAGACTCATATTGCCCAGCCAGCTTGAGCAAGCGCAGCAGGTGCATCGAAAGGACGTAATCACCTGGAAAAATATCGAGCAACCGCCGATACACCAACTCTGCCTCGGTTTCGCGTCCGAGGTGTTCCAGGTTTTCCGCATAAGCAATGCCGTACCAGATATTATCGCTATCACGACGGTATAAATCGACGAGCATCTTGTCGGCCCGATCATACTCGGCGGCCTGGGTCGAGGCCAGTGCACGTAGAAAGTCGCTTCCCTGGTCCTGTAAATGATCCCTGCTCACGAATTGCAGAAAATCCTTGAACAACAAAAAATCATCCACCTGATTCCCGCCTGACGGCATGTTTTGCGCTCGTCCAAGTGCTTCGGCGACTCGATTGTTACTCAGGGGGTGAGTGCGCAGATACTCGATACCGAGCCCGGAGCTACCCGAGAGCTTTCCCATGATGGCGAAAAACTCGGCCATGCCATGCGGATCAAAATGCGCATCGCCCATCAGTTCAATTCCGATTCGATCGGCTTCATACTCGTTTTCTCGAGTAAAATTGACCATCGCCTGCTGACCGCCAGCAATGCCACCATAAAGCACCGCAGAACCGACCTCGCCCCCAAGCACCAGGCCCGCGATCATCGCGAGAATCGATGCGGTATTCACCTCGCTCCCCTTTTCCATTGAATCGAGCCCATGCCTTAACTCTACATGGGCTATTTCATGCGCCATTACGGAAGCCAACTGATGCTGGGTGCTCGCCTGCGCGATGAGTCCCCTGTTAATACCGATATAGCCACCAGGAACGGCGAATGCGTTTACCGCGTCATCACGAACAATGAAGAAACGATAATCGCGTACTCGATTATCGATACCCGCTAGCAGACGAAAACCGAGGTCGTTGATATAGCGATCGAGCAAAGGGTTGGTCTCGACCAAACCTACTGACAGCAGCTTCTTGTAAACCGAGCGCCCTAGTTTCATCTCTCGCTCAATATTAATTGATGCATTTTCACCAAGGCTCGGTAAATCTGACCTGGCGCTAGAGGTAAAACTGATTAACAACAGCAGAATTGCTACAACCCCTAACCGGGCTGAAAGGGCGAATTCTTGCAATCGTCGGGAATGTTCAGGCATAACAACGCCATCAATGGGAAATTGAGCTATATTGAATAATATCGACACAGCAGTATAGTAATCGTTCCCGAAGTTCATATTCAATGTCCAGAATAAAAGAAATTACCGTTTCTGATTTGCATCGCATGTTGCGCAAAGAAGATCATTTTGAATTACTTGATATCCGTACCCCTGCGGAGATCGAACGCGGCGTATTGCCTAACGCCAGGACCCTGGCGATGCACCTGATACCGTTAAAACTCAACTACTTTTCGGAATCGCCCCGACAAATCGTCATATACTGTCGAACCGGTAGTCGCTCCGCACAGGTTTGCCGCTTTTTAAACCAGCAAGGTATTAATAACGTCATCAGTTTGCGCGGCGGTGTAGTCAAGTGGGCGGCCGGAGGTCATGCGCTGAACCCTGAACCCCTCGATGTCATCGTATAATCCCTGCCCCGCTTGCCTTTTAAAAAGTCCTGGCATATAAATGTGGCTTCGTAAAACCGGTTAACCAAATGATGGGTATATCTCATGGCTGAATTTGATCGTGAACTTGATGCCTCTGGACTGAATTGCCCCCTGCCCATATTAAGAGCCAGGAAAATACTCACCGACATGGAGCATGGTCAAGTCCTGAAAGTAATCTCTACTGATCAAGGCTCGTTAAAGGACTTTGAGGCCTTTTCAAAACAGACCAACAATCCATTACTGTCTTCCGGCGAGGAAGGTGGAAAATTTGTATTTTTACTGAAGAAATCCTGAAGCTCTCGGTCCAGTAGATAACTCCATTCGGCCCGGGTTAAATCGATTCCGGCCAGCATTTACCGATAATAACGGTCCAACTCGCTTAAATTGCATGTTTTTTGGGATTTCTTCAATAAATCCAAGCTGTTATTAGTGCATTTGTATTTTAACCATAATAGACTTTTGGGTTGGGCGTAAACAATTGTGTTTTCTTAAAGTGAATATCAGAGGTTAGTGTGGAATTATCGGGTTCTGAAATAATAATCCAGTTTTTAAAGGACGAGGGGGTCAAACACCTCTTCGGTTACCCTGGCGGTGCCGTATTGCATATTTACGATGCGCTGCAGAAACAGGATGATGTCGAACATATCCTGGTGCGTCACGAACAAGGTGCAACGCATGCCGCGGACGGCTACGCGCGGGCAACCGGCAAACCAGGTGTTTGCCTGGTGACTTCGGGCCCCGGAGCGACTAACGCAATTACTGGAATCGCAACCGCTTACATGGACTCGATTCCACTGGTTGTACTTACCGGCCAGGTGCCCAGTCATGTGATTGGCCAGGATGCCTTCCAGGAGGTCGATGCGGTCGGAGTATCCCGGCCCTGTGTTAAGCATAACTTTCTGGTTAAGGATTTGAATAAACTCGCTGATACCCTGAAGAAAGCTTTCTTCGTCGCTACCACCGGCCGGCCCGGCCCGGTTGTTGTCGATATTCCGAAAGATATTACCGCTCCGCATATCAAGATTCCGTACCAATATCCGGAAAAAGTCGAAATGCGCTCTTACAATCCCAACTTCAAGGGGCACCCACGCCAGATCAAGCGTGCGGTTGAGCTACTGCTAAGCGCCAAGCGCCCGATTATTTATACCGGCGGCGGCATCATCATGGCCGATGCTTCGCAAGAATTGCGCGATTTCGTGCGTGAGCTGGGTTATCCGATAACTCAGACCCTGATGGGACTGGGGGCATTTCCCGGAACCGACTCTCAGTTTATCGGCATGCTTGGTATGCACGGGACTTACGAAGCCAATATGGCGATGCACGAATGTGATGTTTTAATCTGTATCGGCGCGCGCTTTGACGATCGGATTACCGGCGTTACCAGCAAATTCTGTCCCTACGCTCAGATTATTCATATCGATATAGATCCGGCCTCGATTTCCAAGACGATCAACGCCGACATCCCAATTGTAGGGGGAGCCAAACAGGTTCTGATCGAAATGCTCAAACAGCTTGACAAGACCGAACTCGAAGTCGACAAGAAGGCCCTCGATGCCTGGTGGAAAACCATCAAGTCATGGCAGGCGCAGGATAGTTTCGCCTATGAACAAACAAAGGACCTGATCCAACCCCAGGCTGCGGTCGAAGAACTTTACAAAGTCACCAAGGGTGACGCCTATATCACTTCGGATGTCGGTCAGCACCAGATGTATGCCGCGCAGTTCTACCATTTCGATGAACCCCGTCGCTGGATCAATTCCGGGGGCCTCGGCACGATGGGATTTGGGCTACCTGCCGCAATGGGCGTCAAACTCGCCTTCCCCGATAAAGACGTTGCCTGTGTTACCGGCGAAGGCAGTATCCAGATGTGCATTCAGGAGCTATCGACCTGCCTGCAGTACAACCTCCCGGTCAAGATAATAAATCTCAATAACCGTTATCTCGGCATGGTTCGTCAGTGGCAGGAATTTTTCTATGAGAAACGTTATTCACATGTTTATATGGATTCACTGCCCGATTTCGTTAAGCTGGCCGAAGCATACGGGCACGTCGGCATCCTCGTCGATCATCCTGACGATTTACACGATGCGATGAAGGAAGCCTTCAAGCTGAAAGACAGAACTGTATTCCTCGATATCATTACCGACCAGGAAGCCAACGTCTACCCGATGATCTCCGCCGGTAAAGCCCACAACGAAATGGATATTTCCCCGCTACAACAAAAAATTCAGGCTTCATTGAAAGAGAAGGGAGAGCTGGTTTAATGCGACACATCATTTCTCTGCTGGTCGAAAACGAGGCCGGCGCACTGTCTCGTATTTCCGGGTTATTCACCGCGCGCGGCTATAACATCGAATCACTGACCGTAGCAATTACCGAAGACCAGACGCTATCACGCATGACCATCATTACCACGGGTTCCGATCGCATCATCGAGCAGATAACCAAGCAACTCAATAAACTGATTGACGTGGTCAAGCTGCAGGACTTTACCGAAGGCAATTTCATCGAGCGTGAAATGATGTTCGTCAAGGTCAAGGCGGATGGGGAGTCCAAACGTGCCGAGATAAAACGCCTGTCGGATATATTCCGCGCACGCATTATCGACGTAACCGATACCACATTTTGCATCGAGCTGACCGGATCTGGTGACAAGCTCGACGCTTACATCAAGGCCATGCATGAAAACAACATCGTCGAGGTGGTGCGCTCCGGCTCCATGGGTATTATGCGCGGCGAAAAAGCACTAACCCTGTAAGGTGCCCGAAAAACCTTTTATATCAACATACTAACCAAATTTGCGACACGAGGCAGTTATGAACATTTATTACGATAAGGATTGCGATTTATCCATCATCCAGGGCAAGAAGGTCACCGTCGTCGGTTATGGCTCACAGGGCCATGCCCACGCTAATAATCTCAAGGATTCCGGCGTTGACGTTACCGTTGCACTGCGCGAGGGCTCGGCTTCGGCCGCCAAGGCCGAGGCTGCAGGCCTGACCGTGAAAAACACCACCGATGCGATCCGCGAAGCCGATGTCGTCATGATCCTGACTCCGGACGAATTCCAGAACGAACTTTACGCCAATGAAATCGAACCCAATATCAAGCAGGGTGCCGCGATGGCTTTCGCCCATGGTTTCGCGATTCACTACAACCAGGTTGTGCCACGCGCCGATCTCGATGTCATCATGATTGCACCCAAAGCGCCCGGGCATACGGTACGCTCCGAGTTTGTCAAAGGCGGCGGAATTCCGGATTTAATTGCAATCCAGCAGGATGCCTCGGGCATGGCGAAAGAACTGGCGTTATCCTATGCAGCCGGTATCGGTGGCGGTCGCACGGCAATCATCGAAACGACCTTCAGAGACGAAACTGAAACCGACCTGTTTGGTGAGCAAACCGTGCTCTGTGGTGGCACTATCGAACTGGTCAAGGCTGGATTCGAAACCCTGGTCGAAGCCGGATACGCGCCCGAACTCGCCTATTTCGAATGCCTGCACGAGCTCAAGTTAATCGTTGATTTGATCCATGAAGGCGGCATCGCCAATATGAACTACTCGATTTCAAATAATGCCGAGTATGGTGAATACACCACGGGCCCGAAAATTATCAACGAGGAAAGCCGCTGGGCGATGAAAGAATGCCTGGACGATATACAAAGCGGTGCCTATGCGAAAAAATTTATTACCGAAGGCCAGTCCAACTATCCCGAAATGACGGCGTGGCGTCGCAATAATGCAGCCCATCAGATCGAGCAGGTGGGAGCCCAGCTGCGCACGATGATGCCCTGGCTTAGCGCCAATGCATTGGTTGATAAATCCAAGAACTAGTAGGATTAACGGGCACCTGGTGCCAGTCATATAACGATGGATGACAGTAACCCGAAAGAAGTTCGCAAGAACATGGGCAAGGGTATTTACCTATTGCCCAATATGTTCACCACGGGTGCATTATTTGCCGGGTTTTACGCGATCATCGCGGCCATGAATGGGCGTTTTGAAATTGCCGCAATCGCAATTTTCCTGGCAGGTTTGCTCGACGGTCTCGATGGTCGCGTGGCTCGCCTGACCAATACCCAATCTGCTTTTGGGGCCGAGTACGACAGCCTCTCTGACATGGTCTCATTCGGTGTCGCGCCGGCGCTGATCGTGTATCTGTGGTCTTTGGTATACCTACGTGACGTCTCAGTATTTATGGGGAAACTCGGTTGGCTGGCGGCGTTTATTTATGCGACTTGTACCGCGCTGCGGCTGGCACGTTTTAATACCCAGATCGGCGTCGCCGATAAACGCTATTTTCAGGGCCTCGCCAGTCCGGCAGCGGCAGCTGCGGTCATGGGCGCGGTCTGGGTTTGTGAAAGCTACGATATTGTCGGCGAGGACGTGGTCTACGCGGCGCTGGTGCTGACCATAGCGGCCGGGGCATTGATGGTTTCCAAATTCTCCTACTACAGTTTCAAGGATTTCGATTTACGCGAACGCGTTCCCTTCGTGGCGCTGCTGGCGGTGATGCTGATCTTTGTTTTCCTGTCGATGGAAACAGCGACCGTGCTGTTTTCATTCTTCTTCCTGTACATGTTGTCAGGCCCGATCGTCTCCCTGTTCCGCTGGAATCGAAAGCGCATGCGCCTGGCAGAGTCTAAAAAGGATACAACTCCAGACTCGTAAGTCAGAGATTTTGCTTGGCAAGCTCGCCAGAGTTGGCTATATTCCATTTTATGCAATCGCAGTACGCCAGTTCTCAATTAACATCTCCAGCCCGCCTGGATCTCCTGCCTGCGTACCTGCTGCTATCTCTGCTACTCGCTCTGCTGCCGTAAGGCAGATCACAGAACTCCTGACGAGGGCAAACGTATACAACACCCAATATATTAAACGTTTAGACAAACGAGATAGCCATGAGCAAAGACAAATTAATCATTTTTGACACCACGCTGCGTGATGGTGAACAGAGTCCCGGCGCGTCCATGACGCGTGACGAAAAAATTCGTATCGCACGGGCGCTGGAATTGATGAAAGTCGACATTATCGAAGCCGGTTTTCCGATTGCGAGCGAAGGTGATTTCGAATCGGTCAAGGCCGTTGCCAAAATCATAAAGGACAGTACCGTTTGCGGTCTTGCACGAGCCAAGCAAATTGATATCGAACGTGCCGGCGACGCCATCAAGCCCGCCAATTCGGGCCGGATTCATACTTTTCTGGCCACCTCCCCGATTCACATGGAACATAAACTGCGGATGACTCCGGACCAGGTGGTTGAAGCCGCCGTAGCCTCGGTTCGCATGGCGCGGCAATACACCGATGATGTCGAGTTTTCTCCAGAAGATGCAGGCCGCTCCGAACCTGATTTTCTGTGCCGCGTCATCGAGGCGGTCATCGCAGAAGGCGCGACCACGATCAATATCCCGGATACTGTGGGTTACAATGTGCCTCATCAGTTCGGTGATTTAATCAGGGATTTGATGGAACGCATTCCAAATTCGGATAAGGCGGTTTTCTCGGTGCATTGCCACAATGACCTGGGGCTTGCGGTTGGTAATTCATTGTCGGCCGTGCTGCACGGTGCACGCCAGGTTGAATGTACAATAAACGGCCTCGGTGAACGTGCCGGTAACGCATCACTGGAGGAAATCGTCATGGCGGTGCGGACCCGCCAGGATATATTCCCTTGCGATACCGACCTCGATACTACGCAGATCATGAACTGCTCGAAACTGGTTTCGGGAATAACAGGTTTCACGGTGCAGCCAAATAAGGCCATTGTCGGTGCTAATGCATTCGCACATGAATCCGGCATCCACCAGGATGGCGTTTTGAAATCACGCGAGACTTACGAAATCATGCGTGCCCAGGATGTTGGCTGGACGACTAACAAGCTGGTCCTCGGCAAACATTCAGGCCGAAATGCCTTTAAATCGCGCATGGCGGAGCTGAATATCGAGCTCACTTCAGAGGAAGAACTTAACGAGGTGTTTACCCGTTTCAAGACCCTGGCGGACAAGAAGCACGAAATCTTCGATGAAGACCTGTTAGCGCTGGTTAACGAAGCCGCCTTTGAAACCGAAAACGAAACCGTCAAACTCGTGAGCCTTAGGGTTTGCTGCGAAACCGGTGAAACTCCCTGTGCCACGATGACGCTGAATATCGACGGTACCGAGCAGCAGGCCGAGGCCAATGGCGATGGACCGGTGGACGCGTGTTTCAAGGCAATCGAAAAGTTAACCAAAACCGGCGTCAATCTACAGCTTTATTCGGTCAACGCGATTACGACCGGGACTGACTCCCAGGGCGAGGTTACCGTCAGGGTTGAGAAAGACGGACGGGTTATCAATGGCCAGGGCGCCGATACGGATATCGTCATTGCCTCGGCAAAGTCCTATATCAATGCCTTGAACAAGGTAATCAACAGTGCTGATCGCACCCATCCCCAACTGGGAGATGTGTAAACGTCGATGTTAACCGAGCGGCAACAATACTGCCTTAAGGGAATCGGCATTCAGTCATGGAGTGAACGTACTGCCACCCTCGACAACAGGCCTGCAACCGGGCCTGTTGTCGTAATTGCTAGCGAACCAGTATCGCAAGCAGTAGAAAATGCCGTCGTCAGATCGCCACAGGAAGTTCCCGCGGAAAACCCTGCTACCCGGACTCCTGCTCCGACGAGTTTCGATTCCTGGGATTCGCTCATCGATGCCATTCACGGTTGCAATGCCTGTGAGCTCGCGCAAAACTGCACCCAGAAAGTACCCGGAGTCGGTGATCAGCAGGCTGACCTTTTGATCGTTGGTGAAGGCCCCGGACACGATGAAGACATCCGTGGCGAACCTTTCGTCGGACGCTCGGGGCAACTATTAGACCGCATGCTGGCAGCAATCGGTATCTCGCGAGAACAGGTCTACATTACCAATATCGTCAAATGTCGCCCACCCAACAATCGCGACCCAAAGCAGGATGAAGCACAACAATGCCGCGCCTACCTGGAGGCGCAAATAAAACAGATTGCACCAAAAGTTATTCTTTCGGTGGGCCGTGTATCCGCCCATAATCTGCTCGGCAGCAATCAGCCGGTTGGCAAGCTGATCCAGCAAATGCATAAACTGCCCGGAACCGAAATTCCGCTTAAAGTGACCTACCATCCGGCCTACCTGTTGCGCAACCCTTCAGCCAAGGCCATCGCCTGGCAGGACTTAAAACTGCTACACCAAATGCTGCGATGAAAGATTCCGAGCTGTGCTTTCGGCGGATGACCCTCGCCGACATAAGATGGGTCATGAAGGTCGAGCGTGAGGTATACCAGTTTCCATGGACTGATAAAATATTCAACGATTGTATTCGCGTCGGCTACTACTGCTGGCTGGCGTTGCAACAGCAAAACATTGTCGGCCACGCGGTCACCAGCGTTACGGCGGGAGAGAGCCACATGCTCAACCTGTCGATTGCCAGGGAACATCAACGCAAAGGCTACGCCAGGCAGTTTATCGAGTTTCTGATTGATGAGGCCCGCAAGAGGAATGCACAAACCATGTTACTCGAAGTCCGTCCTAGCAATACCGCCGCGATAAGTTGCTATAATTCGGCGGGCTTTAACGAAATCGGATGCCGCAAAGACTACTACCCTGCATCCGAAGGTCGCGAGGATGCCCTGCTGTTTGCGAGGCATATTTCACAACCGGCCGACGTGCACAATAGCTAGCCGCCCTTTCTAGTAAATTTGGAAGTTATAGATGTCAGATATTGACGAAATGCGTCGACGCCGCACCTTTGCGATTATTTCGCACCCGGACGCCGGCAAAACAACCGTTACCGAGAAGCTGTTATTGTTCGGCAAGGCGATACAGATGGCGGGAACCGTGAAGAGCCGTAAGGCTTCCCGGCACGCCACTTCTGACTGGATGGAACTCGAAAAGCAGCGCGGCATTTCGGTCACTTCATCGGTCATGCAATTTCCCTATCGCGACATCATTATCAACCTGCTCGATACACCCGGTCACGAGGATTTTTCGGAGGACACTTATCGAACCCTGACCGCGGTTGACTCTGCCCTCATGGTTATTGACTGCGCCAAGGGAGTCGAGGTACGCACCATCAAATTGATGGAAGTCTGCCGGCTGCGCGATACGCCAATTATCACTTTTATTAACAAGCTCGATCGCGAAGGTCGTGATCCGATCGACTTGCTGGACGAGGTTGAGGACGTGCTCAAGATTCGCTGCGCACCGATCACCTGGCCAATCGGTATGGGGAAAAATCTAAAGGGCGTTTTCCATTTGCTCAACGACTCGGTGCACCTGTTTTCGGCGAGTGATGCAGAAAAAATATCGTCCGGCGAAGTCATAGAGGGCCTGGATAATCCGAGAATTGACGACGTGCTAGGCGAAATGGCAGATGAGTTACGCGAAGAAATCGAACTCGTTCGTGGTGCGTCCAGTGAATTCGACCTCGATAGTTATCTGCAAGGGGAACTAACCCCGGTCTTTTTTGGTTCGGCCATCAATAATTTTGGCATGGCTGAACTACTCGATGCCTTCAAAGAGTATGCTCCGCATCCCACGGCGCGCCCTGCCAGGAGTCGCAACGTCGCCGCTGAAGAAGATAAGCTCAGCGGCTTCGTGTTCAAGATCCAGGCAAACATGGACAAGCAACACCGTGACCGTATTGCCTTTATGCGTATCTGTTCCGGTAAATACACCCGCGGCATGAAACTACGGCATGTCCGTATCGGCAAGGATATGAAAATTCCGGACGCGCTGACCTTTTTTGCCGCAGACCGTGGTCACGTCGAGGAAGCCTATACCGGCGATATCATCGGCATCCACAACCATGGCACAATTCGTATCGGCGATAGCTTCAGCCAGGGCGAACAACTTGCGTTCACCGGCATCCCGAACTTCGCGCCCGAGTTATTCAGACGTGCTCAGTTGAAAGATCCGCTTAAAATGAAAGCCTTGCTCAAAGGGCTGACCCAGTTATGTGAGGAAGGCGCAACCCAGCTATTCAGACCAATTGCTAACAACGACCTGATTCTCGGGGCGGTCGGAGTGCTCCAGTTCGATGTGGTCGCCCATCGTCTCAAGGATGAGTATGGTGTCGACTGCCAGTTTGAAGCGGTTAATGTCAATACCGCGCGCTGGATCTCCTCTAGCGATAATAAGAAACTCGAGGAATTTAAAAGCAAGATGCGAAACAACCTGGCCCTTGACCACGCCGGCGATCTTGCCTACGTTGCCCCGTCGCGAGTCAACCTGACCATGACGGAAGAGCGCTGGCCTGAAATTGAATTTCTCGCGACACGTGAGCACGGCGACTATGAAACAGACTAGATGGGCCGTACTTGCTGGCGGTATTGTTGTTTTCACTACCAGTCATTACGCCATCGCGGGAGCGGGTCTCGCAACGCGAGATCTCAACCCGATCCTGCAACCCATCTTTTTACCTGCCCTGGTTCCAGTGAGTAAGGACAATGGCTGGAGAATCGACCACAGCTTCTATTTGACGAACACACTGCAGGAAAAGAGTAAAGGCGGTGAAAGCCTGCTTATTGACGTTGAAAACTATCGCTACGAGCTTGGTCTCAGGTATCGCAAGGACGAATGGTTAACCCAGGTAAATATTCCTTTCATGGCTAACAACGGCGGTGAACTCGATGGACTAATCGATGGCTGGCACGAATTTTTCGGATTCCCTGATGGAGACCGCGATAAATTCCGCAAGGATGATTTAAACATTGAATATGTGCGCGACGGCGTCGTCGAATATTCGCAGGACGAGTCCAGTAGTGGCCTTGGAGATCTTTCGGTCGCGCTTGGTCATCAGCTTACTGGCGGGCCCGCATATTTCGTCGGGATCGAGTTGCCAACCGGGTCGGAATCCGATTACAGCGGCAATGAAGCGATCGATCTGGCAATCTGGGTCACTCATGAGAAACAGGTCGGTGCAAAGATGACGGTCTATGGCTTACTTGGACTCAGTTTTCCCGGTGATGACGGCAACCTGGAAGGTCTAGTCGTCGATGAAATCTGGGTCGCCCAGTTAGGCCTCGATTACCGATTCAATGATAATTTAATCGGAACCGTACAGTTTGATTTTCACTCCGAAACGATTGAAGACAGTGACTTGAAAGCATTTGGCAACTCGCTCCAGATTCAGCTCGGCCTCGGCTTCCTCCAACTGTTCGAAAACCATCGGCTCGACCTGTTTTTCTCCGAAGATATACTGGTGAGTAGCGCACCAGACATCACTTTTGGGGCTCGCCTAATCAGGGAGTTCTGATTCCGGCTCAATCCTCGAGCTGGGTGACGATTTTCGGATCGCTTTCCAGGGTTCGATGCACCGGACACCTATCTGCAATCTCGAGTAATCGATGGCGCTGCTCCGCACTGAGATCACCTGCCAGCGTAATCTTGCGCGTGATGCGCTCGATCTTGTCACTGCAATCGATACAATCCTCGGCATGCACGCGCTCGTGTAACAGCCGAATCGTCACATCCTCAAGTGGCAGCTTTTTTCGATTGGCATACATCCGCAAGGTCATCGAGGTACAGGCGCCTAGCGACATCAGTAACAGGTCGTAGGGCGTGGGACCCAGGTCCGAGCCGCCGTACTTCAAGGGTTCGTCGGCTCGCAGGAAATGGCTGGTACTGTACATGCCGCGTAAAAACTGTTGATTTAATTCAGTGATCAAAACCTCGCCGTCAACAAGATCCGGTTTCTCGGAACTTTCATCGACCGCTTCAAGGTCAAGATAGCGACTGGCCCAGGAGGCGATGGTAGCGGCGACATATTCCGCATCGGCAGCCTTGCTCAGCAAGTGGTCGGCCCGATCGAGCGAGATGAAGCTCTTGGGGTGTCTCGCCGCCTGGTAAATACTGGCCGCCTCATCGATCGATACGATCGCATCGACAGGAGAATGAAACACCAGTAACGCGGCATCAAGGTCCCGGATTTGCTCGGTCGACGAATACCGATCGATATCATCAAGAAACTGTTTTTTGATGGAAAACTCGCGTGCACCCAATGCAACCACCGCCTCACCCTGTTGCTGGATCAGGTCTGCCTTATCCCGAAACAGATGCGAAACATGTTGTGCGGTCGCAGGTGCACCGATTGTTACGACCGCTTTTATCGAATCCAGGTTTGCCGCTGCACCTAAAACAGCGGCACCACCCAGGCTATGGCCTATCAGAATTTGTGGGGCTCGGTACTGCGCTTCGAGTGCCTTTGCAGCGAGAACTAAATCTTCAATATTTGATGAAAAATTGGTATTGGCAAAATCACCGTCGCTGTTACCCAATCCAGTAAAATCAAAACGTAGAACCGCAATGCCCTGAGCTGCCAGGGCCCGACTGATTCTTGACGCGGCAGCGATATCCTTGCCACAGGTAAAGCAGTGTGCAAACAAGGCATAGCTGGAAATATCTTCTTTATGTTCGGGCAGTTCAAGCAGCCCCGCCAGATTTTCACCATTGGAATTCTCAAATTCCAGTTTTATTTTTTTCATGAGATGCTCTCCAAGGGGTTATCATTATGTGACTAGCAGTAAATCGACAGGTTCCCGTTGAAGAAACAGTTTAATCGATTTCTACGCTGGATATTGTTTCTCTGGGTAAAAGTCGAGGTTTTCCCTGCAGACAATCCGGCTTCGGTCATAGATTCCGAGCGCCCAACACTTTATGTGCTCGCTGATCGCGGAGTCAGCGATCTACTGGTTCTGACCCAAATTACCCATCGCTACGGCCTTCCCGAGCCGATCGCGCGTATTCCGATCGACGCCTTGAGCCATTATCATTCAGTTTACAGTATCGCTTCGCGTAACCCGCTCATCGACTGGATTAAACGTCGTCGCAAACATTCGGCAATGCTTAGCGACTTGATGCGGGCTTGCACTAACGACGTAAACCTCGACCTGCAGGTCGTGCCGGTATCGGTGTTCTGGGGTCGTCCCCTGGCCCGACATAAAAACTGGCTACAGGTGCTATTCGGGGACACCTGGTCGCTTGCCGGACGCACTCGCAAATTTTTTACGATTTTATTTCATGGTCGCAACGCTCGGCTTATTTTTTCCCAGGCGCTCGATTTTCGCGATCTGGTTGATCAGAATGGTAATGATGAACAGGATTTACAGGAATCCCTGATCACCACCCTGCGACAGCAGCGCGAGGCGACTTTCGGACCTCAAATAACGAGCCACAAACATTTATCAGCGCAGGTAATCGAAGACCATATAGTCCAGCAACTGATATCCGAAGACGCTGACAGTACCCTGCAAAGTTATACCAGGGCACACCGGTATTGCCGCGAGATATTCGCTGACTGCACCCAACTCACAATTGAAGTCATGCTACGCTTGTTACGCGCTTTCTGGAATCGGTTCTACAGCGGCATCCATATCTACAATGCCGAGCGAATTCGTGAAGCTGCCCTGACCCACCAATTGGTATACCTGCCCTGTCATCGCAGCCACGTCGATTATTTATTGCTCTCCTACGTAATTTACAACGAAAACCTGGCGCTGCCCTATATCGCCGCGGGAAACAATCTCAATATTCCCTTCATCGGGCGTATTCTGCGTGGTGGCGGCGCTTTTTTTATTCGTCGCAGCTTCAAAGACAATCCAATCTACAACGCGGTTATGCGCGCCTATGTAAATCAGCTGGTCAGGCTCGGGGTGCCCCTTGAATACTTTATCGAGGGAGGTCGCAGCCGCACCGGCAGAATGCTTAAGCCCAAATTCGGAATGTTGGGCATGACGGTCGACGCCTATATTAAAAGCCAGGTCCGACCGCTCGCCTTTGTTCCGGTTTATATCGGTTATGAAAAACTTATCGAAGGTAAATCTTACCTGGGTGAGCTTTACGGCGACAAAAAGAAACGCGAATCAACCCTGCGTGCCTTGTCCGCGATATTCAGGCTTAAAGGACATTACGGCAAGGTGACTGCAAGCTTCGGTGAACCGATCGAGCTCGACGGGTTGCTTGAGCAACACTGCAGCGACTGGTCAACTCGAGCCGTGGAAATCGCGCACAAGCCCGACTGGTATATCGCCGGCTTGCAGCATCTCGCGCAGGAAATTATGTATGGAATAAATCGTGCCTGTGTAATCAATCCGGTGAATTCAATCGCAACCATTTTGCTGGCGACTCCAAGGCAAAGCATCGAAATCGAAGAACTCATGAGCCAGGCCAAATTACATCACCGGCTCATCAGCGGGGCTCATTGCCTGGCGTCGATTCGCATCGAGGGTAAGGTGAATAAGAAACAAATCAAACGCATTGCACGCGAAAAGATTATTCACATTCGCAAGCATGAACTGGGGGATATTGTTTACCTCAAGCCCGAAGACTCGGTCCTCATTAGCTACTATCGAAACAATAGCTTACATAGCCTGGTTATTCCGGCCCTGATCGCTTGCTGCTTTGTTAATGTCCGACGCGTCCCGCGCGCCAGCGTGCAGCGGAAAATCAGGTTGCTCTACCCTTTCCTGAAATCGGAACTGCAACTCGAGTGGCAGGATTCCAGTCTCGAGGAAATTGTCGATGAGTGCATTTCCTGTCTTATCGACGAATCGCTGCTCGAACAAGTTGACAAGGATCTACGGCGACCACGACGCAGTAATCACGAGTTCATACAATTGAACAGGCTGGCCCACATCGTTCAGCCGATCCTCGAACGTTACTACATGACCTTTATCGTGTTGTGGCAGACTTCCGGGGCACCATTGCCAGAAGCGCCACTGGAACATCGCTGTCACTTGCTCGCGCAAAAAATCTCGATGATTTACGGCATTAATTCGCCCGACTTTTTTGACCGCCTGTTGTTTCGAGACTTCATTGAAACCATGCTCGAAAACGAATACCTGGTAAAAAACGATCAGCAACAGCTCGAATTCGCGTCAGAATTCGACTACGTCAGCCTCGACCTGCGCAACCTGTTAAGCACCGAAGTCCGCAGCAGCATCCTCTCCCTGATCAAAGCCGCCCCCCAATAGTCTCCCTCGTAGTTAGTTCAGACGCGATCTCGGGTTGTAAGCCACAAAAGACTGGGTGCCGTAAACAAATACCCGATTCATAACTTGGCATTAAACTGGCGGATTTTTCGGCGTTGCTTCTTGTCAGGACGGGAGTCAGAATGGGGCCTCTGCATCATGGCCAGTTTGCGCTTCTCGGCTTCGCCAATTCGCTTTTTAATACTGCTTTCAGTTTCTCGATACAGGCTTTGCGCAGACACGGCTGAACCACGACGATCAGTGACGTCGGTAATAATCACTTCGTAGCGTTCATAGCCTCGGCGAATCTCAAAACAATCGTTGATTTTGACCTTGCGAGAGGGTTTTACTCGATTTCCCGCCAAATGCACCTTGCCCCCTGTGACGGCCTCGCTTGCTAGTGCCCTGGTTTTAAAAAAGCGCGCCGCCCACAGCCACTTGTCCAGGCGGACAGTATCTTCGCTTTCTTTCATCCGCTCTCCGGTTATCCAGTTTTCTCGCTAATCATAATGCTTATGGACGTATTTCATAACCCTGTCCGCCATCGAGAAACCACTTAGCACGGCTCCCTCGATGCGAGGTGCAGTACACCAGTCCCCGCAGGCCCCAATCGCAGCAGCCTCGTCAAACAACGAATCTTCATTAATCGGATTAATCGGCAACGCGTGTCTCCAACGGTGCACCGAAGCAGAAATCGGTTCGTTGGCACTTACATCAGTAGCTTCCCAGAAAGCATCGAGCAGGGCATGCATGACGCGGCCTCGAAAGCTGGCCACATATTGCTGTGACCATTCGGGTGAAGCCTGTAATACCCAGCAATCTGCATCATTGGCAGCGTTGGTACACTGGTATCGTGAAATCCAGGATAATGGAGAGTCTAAAACGAACGCCGCATCGTATGGAATGTTAAGTGCTTTCTCGAAAGCGAACATACCACTCCAGCATATCGTCATATCTACATTTTCGGCAGGTTTCGAAATCATCGAAATCGACGGGCATAAATCGGCTACCTGGTGTGCTGCGGTTGCGATTATTACAATATCGTAAGCACCCTGGTAATCACCGCGTTCGTTGAAAAGTCGCCAACCCTTGCCAGATTGCTTTTCCAGCTCGGATATATTTACAGAAGTAACCAGGTCGCAGTTAATCGCCAGCTGCTCCACGACCTTTAACATTCGTGGTACGCCGACAAATCGTTGTGTCGCCATGTCGCTATTAGTGACCTGGCCTTTTTGCAACTCGACGATCCAGCCGTCCCAGGGGCGAACGATACCTTCGGTCTGCCAGGCCGAAACTATGTTCCAGAATAACGGGTTATTTACGGTGAAATACTGGGCGCCGTGATTGAACTCGTAATCCCCGGCACGAAAACAACCGACTCTGCCACCGGGCATTACACTTTTTTCAAAAATTCTTAAGTCTTTGACCAGGCCCTTTAGCGCCGTGCCACAGGTAAGTCCT
>Ga0265303_10000825_pt1 | contig 18266 bp, 15 predicted proteins | sample Helome_2_FD_192494 | JGI IMG/M metagenome (GOLD analysis project Ga0265303, IMG submission 192494) | Marine sediment microbial communities from subtidal zone of North Sea - Hel_20160317 (Illumina Assembly) | ecosystem: Environmental > Aquatic > Marine > Subtidal zone > Sediment ... | reverse complement strand
CCGGCAAACAAGAATCCATACGCAATGAGCACGGCACCGGCGACCGTCACCACCAGTCCGACGATGGTGACCATGGCTGGCTTGACTCCGACCTTCGCGAGACCTGAGGCGATCGGCGCAAGGATCGGAGCTGCCCGCTTTCGTCCCTTGAGATCGATCATGGCAGCTCCTTGGCTCGGAAAAGGTAGCACAGACCGGACCGGCCCCACCCGCCGCTACAATCGATGTACCGCTCGAGCGCAGTCAACCGCACCGCCTGGGGCACTGCGCAGAGGCAAACCTGGGGCGAATGAAAGGGCCTGATCGGATGAGTGAGAAAGAAGCGACACTGGAGGTCAGGGATAGGACTGTCGAGCTCGACGTTCACCACCCGACCATCGGGCAATCGGCCATTGACGTCCGAAGCCTTCGTCCAGAAACCCACCATGTCACCTTCGATCCGGGGTTTGGCAACACCGCAGCCGCTCGCTCAACCATCACCTACATCAGCGGATCCGAGGGCGTGTTGCTGTATCGCGGATATCGCATCGAGGACGTTGCGCGGGAATGCTCCTTCCTCGAGGTTGCCTACCTGCTCATCTATGGGCGCCTTCCCAGCGCGCCCGAACTCGCTCAGTGGGAATACGACATCTCCCACCACTCCCTGCTCAACGAAGAGATGCGTTCCTTCTTCGACGCCTTCCCGCGCCGGGCCCACCCGATGGCTGTGCTTTCGTCTGCCACGAACGCGATTTCGACGTTCTACGACGTCTACAGGCGTCCGACGAGGGCTGCCGAAATCGACGCAGGGGCTCGCACATTGATTGCGAAGCTTCCAACCGTGGCAGCGTGGGCATACAAGAAATCGATAGGCGAGCCGTACGTGTATCCGGATGTGAAATACTCGTACGTCGAGAACTTCCTCCGCATGATGTTCACGACGCCAATGGAGGAGATGAAGGTCGACCCGGCGGTCGTCAGGGCGCTCAACGTGCTCCTCATCCTCCACGCCGACCACGAGATGAACTGCTCAACCTCAACGGTGCGCGGGGTGGGATCGAGTAGAGCGAATATGTTCACCAGTGTGGCTGCGGGGATGGGTGCGCTGTGGGGTCCGCTCCACGGCGGTGCCAACCAAGCAGTCATCGAGATGCTGCAGGCGATCCACGACGATCCTGACGCAACCATCGAATCGACCATTGCCAGGGCCAAGGACAAGAACGACGATTTCAGGCTGATGGGATTCGGCCACAGGGTCTACACCAACTACGACCCGAGAGCGAGGGTGTTGCGGGAATTCGCGGCCGATGTGCTCGCCTCGATGGGTACAGACGACCCCCTGCTCGCGATCGCCAAGGAGCTCGAGGATGCCGCTCTTGCCGACGACTACTTCGTCGAGCGCAAACTGTTCCCGAACGTCGACTTCTACTCAGGAATCATCTTCAGGGCGCTCGGCTTCCCGCTCCGCATGTTCACGGTGCTCTTTGCCATCGGCCGACTGCCTGGCTGGATTGCCCACTGGTTGGAGATGTATGACGATCCCGAGACGAGGATCATGAGGCCCCGCCAGCTGTACATCGGTGAAGTGGAGCGACCGCTGCCGCCCATCGCAAGCCGATAGCGAATCGAATTCCTGCTCTACGGGAGTGCGACTGCTTCCTCATACCGGCCGGTGACGTCGCCTGACAGCGCGTCAACGGTGACCAGTGCCTGACGGTCGGGACTCGGCGTGTCTGAGAACACCAGGACCTGCCAGATCGGCTTCGCCAACACACCGCGGTAGCCGAGCGTGGCTGAACCGTGACCAACGATGAACGACGCAGCCCCTGAAGCGATGTCGATTGCTTCCATGTCCGTGACGCGCATCGTCCATGCGCCTGCGAACTGGTAGGCGGCGAGGACGAGGAGGGCTCCGACGCCGGTGAACCACATGGCAGGTAGATCGATCGTCAGCACGATCAGGGCACACACGGCCGCCATCGCGAGGTAGACGAAGCCTGCCCTGCGCCTGCGTGATGTGTCAAGGATCCGATACGGTGCAATGTCGCCCCCGACCGGCTCACCACTTCCTTGTGGGGGCGTCACGGGGTCGGGTACATGGCTCAACGGTCAGGTTTGATCCTGGAGAGCCGCGTGGACCGCGTCGGCGTCCAACACCGCATCGCCGCGCCTGCGGTGCCAGCGATCCCAGAGCACAAGCATGCTCGGAAGCAGCGCAACCGCTGCCATCAGGGCAAGGAAGATCGTGTACGCAAGCACGAACCCGAACTGACGGAACGGAATCGTGGTGGACAGCATCAGGATTCCGAAGCCAGCCATCGTTGTCAGGGCCGAACCGCCCAGGGCACCACCAGTGGTTTCCAGCGTCTCACGGATTGCTGAATCCGGATCATCCTGTGTGACCCGCTCCTCGAGGTATCGCTGCGTGACATGGATCATGTACGGGATGCCAATGCCGATACCGATGGCAGAGACCATCGAGGTAACCGGGCCGAAGGCGATCCCAACAACGGCCATGAACCCGAATACCCATATGACCACCATCGCAACGGGAAGCGTCGTGATGACCCCCAACATCGGGCGTCGTGACTCGAACCAGAAGTTGATGACGAGCAGGAGCAATGCCGCTGTGAGGGTCAGGGCCAACGACGACACCTGGGAGTCACGCAACGTAACGACAACGAGATCGCTGATAATGAAGCTTGACGTCGTCACTGCTGCGAGGCCCGCACTGCGGACGGGATCGAATGCCGCGTTCAGATCGTCACTGATCTGACCGGCGCCGTTCTCACCCGCGGTGGTATCGAAGTTGAAGAGGGCTGCGTCGTAGCCGCCGTCCGGGCTGGCCGAAAGCACGCCGATCATGGACTCTGGATGATTCTGATACGCAATGTCATACAGCGGCGTGACATCGGACCCTTCGGGCACCTTTCGTTGCTGGTTGAACCCGATGGAGATGGCGACATCGAACATCTCGGAATCGAACGTCTCCGCACCAGGATTCAGGAACTGGAACATGACACTCATGAGCGATTGTCCGGTGGCAAACTTCGTCCCGCCCTCCAACTCGATCGACTGCACGTTCTCGACGTCGGCTGCATTCGTGTAGGAATCCAACATGCTGTTCCACGCGGCCCCAGTTGAGATATCACCTTCAACGAGCACTGACGTCGTCTCAGGGAACTCGAAGTTGTCGGTGATCGTGACGGCAGTTGTGCGAATCGGCGAGGTTGTTGGAACGAAGTCGAGGAACGAGAATTGGGTCGACAGCCCAGTCATCGCAAATGCAGCGAAGCCGGTGCCGATGAAGAACACGATCACCGTTGCCACGGCGAACCGTCGCGGCAGCACGGAGAAGCTTCCGATAACCCGTGGGATGAGCCGCGAATCCCCGCCGCCGAGTCCGTCCGTGTCGAGCCGATCGTTCTTCTCTCCACGGCGATCGAGCAACTCCCGAACCGCTGGTACGAAGGTCATCGTCAATAGGAACGATGCCGTGATGCCAATTGCAGCGAGGACTCCGAATTCGAAGATGGCAGGAATGCTGCTCGTGACGTTGGTGAGGAATCCGACTGCTGTCGTCAAGGTCGCCAGTACGAGAGCGATACCCACCGTACGGATAGCCGTTGCGATCGAAAGGTCAACGGTCCTGCCAGAGGCAAGCTCCTGGCGGTAGCGGGTCTGGAAATGGATTGCGTAGTCGACGCCGAGGCCGATCAGCAGGATCGGAAGGATCTGAGCGAGCTGTGATGCATCGTCGAAGAGGATATTCCCAAACCCGTTCGCCCACTGGATCGCGAACCCGATTGTCAGGAAGGTCAGCAGGGTGTCTGCCGTGGTTCTGCGCAACTTCCTGCTTGACAGCGTCCACAGGATGAAGGCTGCGGCGAAGAAGATGGCTGCGGTGAGGAGAACTGGAGCCAGTTCTGCGTCACCCCACGATTCTGGGAACACATCGGGGAAGATCAGGCCCAGGCTCGGAGCAATCGCAACCAGGACACCGGCGAGCATCAGGGCAATGCCGACGTAGAACAGGGCGCGGTCCTTGAACGTCGACGGCTTCACAAGGAAGACGATCGCAAGGACGAGCAGGATGATCAGGCCAGCGGCCGCAAACATGCGGAGAATCTCATCCTGGAAGTCATCGCCGGATGCGAAGATCAGTTCCTGGCTGAACGGATCCTGGGTGATCGTCACTGGGGTCGGCGCCGCAACCACAGACTCAGCAATGGCTGTCGCCCTTGCCGCAGCTTCGTCGAAATCTGCATCGGTGCCGTAGGCGACCGAGGTGAGGCCGTAGGTGGCTGTTCCAGCCTCGAGATTCGCATCCTCTGAAACCAGGGCGGTGAGGAAGCTTCGGAACTCGGGCGGAGATGAAAGAAGCCCCTGCGTGTACAGCGCCTTGACCTCGGCATCGTTCGTAGGCATCGGCGCGCCCGCAGCGATGGCGAACTGCACCGGAGCCAAGTACGACAGAACCGCCGGTTGCTGATCGGAGTCGACCAGATACTCTGCTCCGGCTCCTGACCTGACGGATTCGTCGAGGGCGATCGAAGCTTGGAGTCCTTCGAGCGTGATGACGTCACCTGTGGTGCTCGACGTCAGCACCTGCATCCTTGCGACGGTTGTGCCGAACTTCTCGCCGATATCCGTGGCCGCGGTGAGCTCAGGTGCGTCTGGAGCAAACGACTCGTTCTGATCCTCAGCTGGTGTGAAGTTCCCTGCGAAGGTCCCAAGAACCATCGTGACAACAATGGTCACTGCCACGACGATCCACGGAGCTTTGCGCACCGACGCGGCCAAGAAGTTTACGAACGTCTTCACGGAGTTCCTCCAACAGGAAAGGGGAGAGGCGAGCCTTCAGCGGTGGATGCTAGGCGAGTCCGTGTCGATGGCGAACGTTTCAGCGGGGAGGCGCCACCAGGTCGACAAGGCGTGCCACTGCGGTGTCGAGATCGACACCACGGCTCTCCTCATCCTCCCCGCGAATGCGTAGCCCAACCGTGCTCGATTCAACATCTGAGTCACCTACAACGAGGACGGCAGGGTGCTTGTGGATGATTGCCTTTCGGATCTTCTCCCCAACAGTTTCATCCGCCGTGTCGACCTCTACCCGAATGCCAGAGGATCGCAGCCGATCGCCGACGCTCGCCGCATAGTCGTTGTGTCTGTCCGCGACGGGGATCACCGTCGCTTGGACCGGTGAGAGCCATCCTGGGAAGGCACCCGCGTAGTGCTCCACGAGGATGCCCACGAACCGTTCGACCGAGCCGAGCAGGGCTCGGTGGATCATGACGGGGCGTTGCCGCGTGTTCTCGTTCGTCGCGTACTCCAGATCGAAGTTCTCAGGCTGTGCGAAGTCGACCTGAATCGTCGAGAGCTGCCACCTTCGGCCGATGGCGTCTTTGATGTGGATGTCGATCTTGGGCCCGTAGAACGCCCCTTCGCCCGGGGCCAGTTCATAGGGGAGGTCTGCGTTCTGCAGCGCAGTCGCGAGGTAGGCCTCTGCGGCGTCCCACAAGTCAGGGTCGCCAACGAACTTGTCCGGGCGGGTCGAGAGGTCCGCTTCGAATTCTTCGAATCCGAAGTCCCGCAACACCATGAGGACGAAGTCCAGGAGGCGCTGGAGCTCACTGCCCAGGTCGTCCTCCGTTGTGAAGATGTGGCTGTCGTCCTGGGTGAATCCCCTTGCTCGAAGGAGTCCATGCAGTACGCCTGAGCGTTCGTAGCGATAGACGGTTCCGAGTTCGAAGAGCCTCAGCGGTAGCTCGCGGTACGAACGGCTTCTCGACCGGAAGATCAGAATGTGGAAGGGGCAGTTCATCGGCTTGACGAAGTACCCCTGACCCGGTCTGCCATCGCCTGCATCCAACTCCATCTCGGGGTACATGCCCTCGCGGTAGAAATGGAGGTGGCCAGACGTCTCCCAGAGGTCCGCCTTGGCGATGTGCGGCGAGACGACGTACTCGTATCCGTGCGATTCGTGGGTCCTGCGGGAGTAGTCCTCGATCGTGCGGCGCAGAATGCCGCCATACGGGTGCCAAACCGCAAGACCGCTTCCAAGGTCGCTTGGGAAGGAGTAGAGGTCGAGTTCCGCTCCGAGTTTCCGGTGGTCGCGCTTGGCTGCTTCCTCGAGTCGGTTCAGGTACTCGTCCAGTGCCTTGCGGGATTCCCACGCCGTTCCGTAGATCCGCTGGAGCTGCTGGTTCTTCTCATCCCCGCGCCAGTAGGCACCTGCGGCGCGCATGAGTTGAAAGGCCTTGAGGCGTCCTGTCGATGGCAGATGGGGTCCACGGCACAGGTCAAGGAACTCGTCGTTGCGATACGTGCTAACCGTCTCACCATCGACACCTTCACCGGAGTCGACACCCTCGATGATCTCAACCTTGAAGGGTTGGTCTGCGAACACATCGAGCGCATCTGCGATGCCGAGCTCGCCACGTTCAAAGGCCTGATCGGCCTTGATGATCTCCTCCATACGGTCCTCGATCTGATCGAGGTCGTCCGGGGTGAACGGTCGGTCAACGCCGAAGTCGTAGTAGAAGCCGTCTTCGATGGCTGGCCCGATCGCAAAGGTGGTGCCAGGGAAGAGATCCAGCACGGCCTGGGCCATGATGTGAGCGGCGGAGTGCCTGATCACGTGGCGACCTGCCTCCGTGTTCTCGGTGACGATCGATACCGAGGCATCGTCAGTTATTGGACGATGGAGGTCGTATGACTCACCATCCACTGTCACTGCTACTGCTGCCTTTGCGAGGCGCGGCCCGATGTCGGATGCGACGTCGTAGCCTGTCACGGTTCCCTCATAGGTGCGTTCTGATCCATCTGGGAGGGTGATGCGTGCCGACACGGGGGTCCTGCCTTCGGTGCGGAAGCGGTAAGGCTACCCATGCAGTTGTCGGATCAATCGTCCGAGCTGCAAGAATGAGCGATGCTAGAGACGAGAGGACCAAGCTGGAACCGCACGCCGTTGCCCGCATGCTCGCTGTGGGTGGAACATTTCAGGAACTCACTGCGTCCACCCCCCTTGTCAGCCGGAACCAAGTGTTTCGGATATGGCGCAAGGGGCAGAGCTTCGTGCTCAAGGTGTACGGATCCGATGCGAGGGAGCGCAGGGAACGCCACGCGCTCAATGCGCTCGAGATGCTCGGCCACCTTCCCCGCATGCTGGATCAGGGTGCACACGAATCAACGCGCTGGATCCTCTTCGAGGACGCCGGACGCTGGAATCTGCAATCCCTTCCGGAGAATCCCGGCCTCTCCCGCAGGGCTGGCACGATCCTGCGCAGATTGCACGACATCGACGCCGCAGCGCTTTCGAACCTCTCCCGTGGAATCGACAGCGAGTGGATCGCCCTCGACTTCACATCCTCAGTCAAGCGCCTGGAGCGGTATCGGGCCCGGCTCGGCGTGACCCAGGCGCAAATAGACCTCGCTCTCGACGTACACCCGCCGTATGCCGGCCCACCGGCCGTGGCTCATACCGATCCGGTGCTCCGCAACTTCATCGTTGACGACGCGGGGCACCTGACGCTCATCGACTGGGAGTGGGCCACGATGGCCCCGAAGGAGTGGGATCTGTCCAAGCTCGTCTGGTCCACGACCATCCATGCAGGACCTGCTGCCGCCGACGCTGTGATCGACGGCTACGGCCACTCATTGGACGGCGTCCAGCTCGATCGGTGGATCGTCTATCACGCTGCTCAAATGCTCGTCCGCTATGCAGAACGGAACCTGTCTGCGAGGCCAGGCGATGTGCCGGACAACCTCGTTGCCGAGTTCGACCGGGCCGTTCTCGGCGCGGCATCCTGATTGACCGAAATACCGCAGTTTTTCGCGGTCTGTCCCTACATTGCAGTATCCGACGGAGGACATGCACATGTTGGAGATGGCACTCGCAGCCGTTCTCGTCTCGTTGGCGATCTTCGCCATCGGTGGGAAGACCAGTCCGGCGTCCCAATCGCAACGAACGACAGTTCTCCCACACACCGATGACGTCAGCGACCTTCCGTGTCCCTGGTGCCAGGCGCAGACCACGGAATCGGATGCGCATTGCCCGAGTTGCGGTCAGAGATTCGGCTGATCAACCGACCCGCTCGAACTCTCGATTGAATCGGGCGGAGCTCATCCCGATGGATTCGTACAGGCTGATTGCTACCGTGTTGTCGCCGTCGACCCACAGCGTTCCCCTGCCGACCCCGCGTTCTGCGAAGAGATGGCCAAAGCCTGCCAGGACCAGTTCGCGTCCTAGCCCGAGGCCCTGCGCCTCTGGATCGACGGCTATGCGATAGATCTCGCCCTCTCCGCCAGGGTGGACCTTCGTCCAGCAGAATCCCGCCAGCTTGCCGTTGTGGGTGGCGACGATGATCCCGGACCGGTCGAACCATGGCTCACGTGCCAGCATCTTGAACTCGGACAGTGTCATGGCGCTCGCCTCCCGGTGGGCAGAGAACGCGGCGTTGTTGATGTCAACAAGCTCGACCTCCTCGCCGTCGGCAAGTGATCGCAACTCGGCACGGCTCGCCACAAGTGGAAGGTCGGTCACCATGTGGGTCAGCGTCCTTCGAGTGATGAAGCCCAACTGACCGAGCGCAACGTCAAGCGTTGAACGCATGGACCAGAACGAGATCGGACCCACCGGAGCCAGAGTGAGTGCAGCCTCGGCCACAACCTTCTCGAACGCGGGAAACTGCATGGACGGAATCACCGCTGTCTCGATCGCGTGGTGGGCGCTGCCGTCGCCGTGGGCGTGCCGCGCTGTCACACCAACTGCAACGATCCGATCCTCCTCCATGATGAGTACGGACATCTCCGGATCGCCAAGACTGGACATCTTCGCCTCAGACAGGGCGGGAAAGCCAGTCTGAGTTGCGATCTCGTCGAGGAACTGCTTCGTGCGCTCTGGACTCATGCTTGGACCATAGGGAGGTGACTGCTGGCGCGGTCCGGAGTCGAGGTACCTGACGGGGTATGCTCAAGGATCGTGAGCAAGGTAGGACTCGTCCTCGGCGGTGGTGGAATCACTGGTGCAGCGTTCCATTTTGGGACGTTGTTGGCCCTAGAGATGGCAACCGGTTGGAATCCCGATGAGTCCGAGGTGGTCGTCGGTACCTCGTGCGGAGCATTTGCTGCCGCAATGGTGAGGGCCAATGCCGTGCACCTCGACACCTTCGCTGGAACAGGTGAAACGCAGGAAGAAATCCACGACTGGCTCAATGGCTATGTGTTCCGTCGAGGTACGCCCAGAGGTGCCGTGCGTTGGGTGCGAAAGGGCCTCATCCCCGCACTCCGGCGACCCAGCCTCCACGTGGCCCTTGCCAGCCCCGGGCTCTATCGAACGGATGGCATCGCTGAGTGGGTCCGTGACTCTGCTGGCGGCATGGCCGATGGCTGGCCTGACAAACCAACGGCGCTGGTCACGTACGACGTCGAGGAACGCACGAGAGTCCCCTTTGGCACCGAGGCTGCTCCCGAAGCGTCGATGGCCGAGGCCGTTGCTGCGTCGAGTGCTGTGCCCTTCGTCTACGAACCGGTCCGCATCGAGGATCGTTGGTACGCCGACGGCGGCATCGCCTCTGGAACATCTGCCGACCTCGTGCTCGCACATCCGGAGCCGCTCGACCTTGTCCTTGTCATAGCCCCCCTCGCCGCGACCGCTCCCCGCCAAGGAGGACGCTTCTACGAGGACATGTTCGACCGGGCTGGTCGCACGGCGTTGTCATCAGAGATCTCCCACATCAAGACGCAGTGGCCGGACACGGAGTTCCTGGTGTTGCGACCAGACGAAGAGGTACTCGAAATCGCACGGCCGAACCCGATGTCGGTCGCGGCAGCGATTCCGACATTCCTCGAGACGCTGCGGTCGATGCGGGCCGAACTCGCACGTGCCTCGGTCTGGGACACCCTGTCTCGGCATCTCAATGGGTCCATGATCCCGTAACGTCCTGAGACGATGCGGATCTAGGATGCCCGTCATGACTGATGCATCATCTGACACAAACAGCGCCATTCCCAACGAGCAGGAACACGACGATCAACTCATGTTTGGAGCGTCTGATCGTATCGAGCTCATATCTACGATCGCCCTTGCCATTGCCACGATCATGACCGCTTGGTCAGCCTTCCAGGCTGGCAAATGGAGCGGAACCCAGTCGATCAACTTCTCAGAGGCCGGGGCCGCACGGACTGAATCCACACGCGCCGACACACGAGCGGGTCAGCAGATCCAAATCGATATTGCCATGTACATCGACTGGGTAGCTGCACTCAACAACGATCTGGCAAGCGGCGACATCGTGCTTGACGATGCATCGACCTACGAGCCCACCCGAGGAACACTTTCAGGCTTCCTCGGTCAGCGTTTTCGTCCCGAGTTCAAGCCTGCTCTGGATGCCTGGCTGGCGACCGATCCAATCGGTAACACCGATGCACCACCGACACCGTTCGCCATGGTCGACGAGAACGGCCAGCCCATCTATGTGAACGAACTGGAAGCCGAAGCCGACGCCCTGACAGATCTCGCAGACGAAAAGGCTGCTGAAGCGCGAACCGCCAACCAGAACGGTGACAACTACGTTCTCACAATGGTCCTCTTCGCTTCGGTGTTGTTCTTTGCGGGTGTGAGCTCGAAGCTCGTACGGAAACGAAACCGGCTCCTGGCACTCGGATTCGGTGTGGTGCTTCTGCTCGTGGGCGCAGTCATCATCGTCTCGCTACCGATCCATCCGATCTAGCCGTCCTTCCGCCTGCGGACTGCAGAAGTACGGCTTCGCGAAGATCAGGCAGTCGTTCGTGCCAGACGGGCAAGTTCGATGGAGCCGAGTACGCCGGCATCGTCGCCGAGGCGGGGCGGGACGATGCTTGGGCCCCCCTCGGCGAATGGAATCGGTGGGTACAGGCCCGACGCTTCATCGAGGGCATCAAAGACTGCTGCGTGCAGCCCCGCCATGTGGGAAACTCCCCCGCCAAGGACGACGGTCTCGACAGGTACCACGGCGCTCATGCTCGCAATGCCATGGGCGAGGTACCACGCCTCGAGGTCCCGCGCTACTTCGAAGATCTCAGGCCCCAGGGAGTGGGCAGGAGCACCCCAACGAGCAGCAATCGCTGGGCCAGATGCCATACCTTCGAGGCAGTCCCCGTGGTAGGGACACACACCTGCGAATGTATCCGCCTCGGACCGCGGCACTCGAATGTGACCGATCTCGGAATGATTCAGGCCCTCAACGATTCTCCCGCCTGACCACAGTGCAACCCCGAGCCCCGTCCCTACGGTCGCATATGCTGCAGTGGGAGTGTCCGCGGCGCCCCATCGGTGTTCGGCCCGCAGGGCTGCGCCTACATCTGTGTCGAGGGCGACCGGGACGTCGCTGTCGCCCACGATGCCGCGGACGACGTTGACACCGGACCACCCTGGCTTCGGCGTCCTGACGATCGTTCCAAATGCTGAGCTGTCCGCACGCAGATCGAGAGGCCCAAACGAGCCGATTCCGATGGCCGCAATGGTGGTGTCGCCTGCGAGTTTCTCGATGGCCCTCCGTATCGCTGCCAGCGTTGCCTCGGGATCCTCGGTATCGATTCGCGTTCGACCGCTCAGCTCGCGGCCACCTGGACTGGACGCGACCACGATCTTCGTGCCACCGAGCTCGACGCCGATGTCGACATGATCATTCATCACGACACGCTCAAGGGCGTCTGCGGGCGGGGCTTGCATCTCGGCAGCCTCAGGCCATTGGGTGGCGGGCCTTCTGGAGCTGCTCGCCAATGATGAAGGCGAGTTCCAGCGCCTGCCCTGCGTTCAAACGCGGGTCGCAGTGTGTGTGATAGCGATCTGCGAGATTCTCCTCAGCAATCCTCTCTGCCCCGCCTATGCATTCCGTGACGTTCTTCCCCGTCATCTCGAAGTGGACGCCGCCAGGGTGTGACCCGAGGGCTCGGTGGATTGAGAAGAAGGCTTCCACCTCACCCGAGATCCGTTCGAATGGCCTCGTCTTGTAGCCCGTGGAGGAGATGATGGTATTGCCATGCATCGGGTCGCACGACCACACGACTTCCATTCCTTCGCGCTGGACAGCTTCGATCAGGGGCGGCAAGTAGCGTTCGACGTCGTCTGCACCGTGTCTGGTGATCAACGTCAATCGCCCCGGATCGTTCTCTGGGTCAAGCACGGAGATCAATCGAACCAGGTCCTCTGGGTCGAGAGATGGCCCGCACTTGAGGCCGATCGGGTTCCTGACTCCTCGAAGAAGTTCAACATGCGCGCCGTCGAGTTGACGGGTGCGATCGCCGATCCACAGCATGTGGGCAGAACATGCGTAGTAGTCGCCGGTGAGGCTGTCGATGCGCGTGAGTGCTTCCTCATAGCCAGGCAAGAGTGCCTCGTGGCTGGTGTAGAACTCCGTTTCGCGCAGCTGGGGTACGGATTCAGGCGTAAGGCCGATGGCCCGCATGAAGGCGAGCGTCTCATCGAGGTCGTTTGCGAGCGCCTCATATCGTGCGCTCTGGGGCGAGTCCTTGATGAATTCGAGGTTCCACCGGTGCACCTTGTCGAGGTTCGCCATGCCGCCCTGGGAGAATGCACGAAGCAGGTTCAAGGTCAGCGCCGACTGGTGGTAGGCCTTCATCTGCCGCGATGGATCGGGGATCCGCGCATCAGCATCGAATGCGATGCCGTTGACGATGTCACCCCGATAGCTCGGAAGCGACACGCCGTCCTTCTCTTCGAGATCCGACGATCGCGGCTTTGCGAATTGCCCCGCCAGCCTTCCGACCTTGACGACAGGGAGAGCCGCACCGTAGGTCAACACGACGGACATCTGCAGCAGGACCTTGAACGTATCGCGGATGGTGTCCACGTGGAATTCGGCGAAGGCCTCTGCGCAGTCGCCGCCCTGGAGGAGGAATGCCTCGCCCCGTGCAACGTGCCTGAGCTGCTCCCGAAGCCGTCTGGCCTCGCCTGCGAACACAAGCGGCGGCGAGTCGGCGAGCTCCTTCTCGACCGCGTGCACCGCATCGATGTCCGGGTAGCGCGGTTGCTGCTCTGCCGGCTTCGTGCGCCAGCTATCAGGTGTCCAGGTCATGACCGCCAGCCTCTTCGGGTCCGCGGATGGTAACGACACGGGGGCCATCGTCAACATATCGATTGCACTTGCCGTCCAGCGACTGCCCTGGGCGCGTCGCCAGCCCGGTTCAGCCTCCAAAGGTGTCGGGATCGGGACCTATCCGATCTCCGATATCGAGTGCCCGAATCGCATCCAGGTCCTGCTCGGTCAGGGTGAACGAGAAGACATCGCCGTTCTCTCGAATCCTGTCTCGCCTCACTGACTTCGGAATGGTTGCGATCCCTTCCTCGAGGTGCCAGCGCAGAACCACCTGCGCAGGAGTGACACCGAGCCGCTGGGCTATCGAACCGATTACCGGATCGCTGAGGATCTGTCCCTGTTTGATGGGACTCCAGGCCTGTGGAATGGTCCCGAGCTCCGCGCATGCGGCGCGAGTTTCCTGTTGTTGGAGGTTTGGGTGGAGTTCGACCTGGTTCACTGATGGCGCGATCTGGGCCGTCGCCATGAGTTGGTCGAGGTGGTGAGGCTTGAAATTCGAGACACCAATGGCTCGCGTCAATCCCTGTGCTTGGAGGTGTTCGAGTGCTCGCCAGGTTGCCTCGGTGTGTTCCGGACTCGGCCAATGGACCAGGTACAGATCAACGTGGTCGACTCCGAGGAGTCCGAGGCTCGCGTCGAGGGCAGCGAGCGTCGTCTCGTAGCCCTGGTCCGAGTTCCACAGTTTCGTGGTGACGAAGACTTCCTCCCTGGCGAGTCCGGAACGACGGATCCCCTCCCCCACTCCCGTCTCGTTTCGATAGATCATCGCGGTATCGATGAGCCGGTACCCGTCTTCGAGGGCCCAGTTGACGGCGTTGATGACTTCCTCGCCATCTGGGGTCTGGAAAACGCCCAAACCGTGCATCGGCATCTCGACGCCCTCATGCAACGTTGCCGTCAATGGATTATTCATATCGGACACGGTAGTGACGACTACCGCCGCTGGGGAGGGCTGTCCATGATTGCGGTCTGCTGAACTTCCTGCGCGTTCCGATCGCGCCACCAGGCAACAACGGCAGCGGCGATCGCCACGATCATCAGGAGAATGACGACCAACAAGGTGTCTGAGAGGCCCTTGGCCTGATTGACCGGTGCAGCGGACTCTGCGGTCCCACCACCGGCGTAGAACGTGGTTCGTGTGGCCCAGATGGTGCCGATTACGGCGATGCCGACGATCTGACCTGTAATCCTGTTGATGGTGAGCATGCCACTCGTGATTCCCAACCGTTCCCTCGGTACGGACCCAAGGATCGCGCTGTTGTTCGGGGACTGGAAGAGTCCAATGCCAGCGCCGATGATCAGGCCGACCACGACGAATTCAACCGCTGAGGTGTCAATCCCGTACACGAACCGCGCCGTCACATAGCCCACGAGCGATACGACCAGCCCAGCAACCGTGACCGGCCGGGTGCCAAGCCTGTCTGACAGCGTCCCGGACAACGGTGCGAGGATACCAAGGGTGATCGGGATGGCTGCGAGGAGGAGTCCGACCTCTCGAGTGGTGTATCCAAGTGTGTCGGACAGGTAGAACGGCAACAGGATGAGGAGCCCAGCAATCGACACGAACTGGAGGAAACCGGTGAGAAGGTTGACTGAGAAGTCGGTCGAGCGAAACAGCGAAAGGTCGACCATGGGCTGGTCCACCCGCCGCTCAACGGCGATGAACGACACAAACGCCGCGACCGCCAGAAGCAGTCCGACGACCACCAGAGGATCGCTGAAACCCGCCTCCTGCCCGTAGGTCAGCGCCACGAGGAACGACAGGAACGCCACCAGGAAGAGGCCAGCGCCGATCCAGTCGAATCGCTGCGTTGCATGGGGTTTGGTGTTCGGCACGAATTTGATCGCTGTGATGGTGCCAATGATGCCTATCGGGAGGTTGACCAGGAATATCCACCGCCAGTTGGCCGCATCGATGATCAGCCCGCCGAGGACCGGCCCGATGATGATCCCCAACGACACCATCGATCCGTTGATACCCAGTGCCTTTCCTCGCTCGGATGGCGGAAACGCCTCCGTCGTGATTGCAAAGCCCATCGCGAAGATCATGGCTGCCCCAATCGCTTGGAACACCCTGGCGAGAATCAGGAAGACGATCGTGGGCGAGAAACCCGCCAGAACAGAGAACACGGTGAAGATCGCGAAGCCGAGGGTGAAGATCGGCTTCTTGCCGATCATGTCACCGAGGCGCCCAAAACCCAGCGTGAGGGTTGCCTGGGTCAGGAGATACCCGAGGGATACCCATTGCACAACACCGAACGAGGTGTCGAACTCATCTGCGAGGGTCGGGAGGGCAACGTTGACGATGCTCCCGTCGATGGTTCCCAGGAAGATCGCCATCGCAACCGCTACAAGGACAAGCCACTTGCGCGAGTAGTCGACCCCTTCCGGGGCTTGCGGTGGAGCCTTGTCGGTCACCGGCGGGAGCGTACCCCCGACGATGGACGATTCCCGCCGGACACGCAACGTGGCGAAATCGCCGCATAAGCATTGAGAAGTGACGCTGTCTCTACTACGTTTGGGACATGCAGCATGTGGGTGGGCACCCGCCGTTGCTTCGCAGGGCGGAGACCGTGCGAATTGAGAGTGAGTTCTGGCCCCCGTGGGGCCATATGGAAGGGACATCTAGTCATGAAGCGCTTGCACATCATCCTTGCAGCGGTCGCCTGTTTTGCCGTCCTCGGCACATCGGCAGCCTTTGCAGCGGAGTTCGACATACCGATCGATACGGTCGTCCGGGCCCCGTTTGACTCCTATACGGTTCTCGCCGACGTCGAGACGCCTGAGGAACTGGTTGGGTCGAGCTGCGTCAGCATCGCTGTCGCTGCAAACCAGGATTCCGTGCACGTTGGCAATGACCTCATCATCGCCACTGGTGACTCGTCTGTGACACTCGCCGACGTTGAGCGGGCGCCTGACGTTTCGACGCCAGCAGCTGGGGAGATCACACTTGGCGAACGGGTCACGGTCACCCTCCACATGGGAATCGACGAGGTCTTCAGCGGCGGCATCGTGATTGTGATCGGATCGAACTGCGCGCCTCCGACGCCGCCAACGACCGAGCCGCCTCCGGTCGAGGTGCCTGAGATCGATATCGACAAGCTCGTTTGGGACATCGTCACCGGAACGTGGAAGAACGAGGCGGTGTACGAAAAGACAGAGACGTCGGCGAAGTGGTTGATCACGGTGACCAACTCCGGCACATCGGACCTCACCAACGTCTACACCACCGATGTGGAATCGCTCGGCGTGTACGACACCTCAGACTGCGAACGTCCCGTTGGGGTCGACCTCGCCGTTGGCGAAGGCTTCCAGTACGAGTGCACGATCAACTCGTTGGACGGAGTTACCCCGTTCATGAACACGGCAACGGTATTTGGTACCGGACCGAACGAGGAGCAGGTGACCGACACTGACCCAGCAGAACTCGGCTGGTTCGCCGGTGTCACCATCACGCAGCCGCCCACGACCACCCCTCCAACCACGGAAGCGCCCGAAGAGACACTTCCTGTGACGGGCCCTGCCGATGACCAACTCCGCGGATTCACCATGGCAGGCGTGATGCTTCTCGTGGGTGGCATCGTTCTTCTTGGTGGCGCTTCACTGATCGGACGCATCAGGCTCGAGGACTAGCGCTCCCGATCCCTGACAGAACGCTCGGAAGGGGACCCCCTAGGGGGTCCCCTTCTTCGTCGATGAGCCTACGTACTGACGTCCATGGCGGCAGGCGCCGTCGCCAGCTCGTTTGACCCGTTCCACGAGCCCAAGATGGGCGCCTTCTTCGCCGTGAACTCCTCTTCGGTGCGAATTCCCTGGTCCCGTAACGCAGCGAGCCGGGTCAGCTGTGACGTGATATCGCTCACTCCGGATGCCGGTGCAGGAGCTTGATGGGTCTCCTGCGCGCCTTCGGCGTAGCCCTGGCCGCGGGTTGCGGCTATCGCGTGATCCCGCTCAGCGAGGTCTTCCTTCTGTCGCCTGGCCGCATGGCGGTTGCTGGGCCGGCGACGACCGTTGGGCCGGCACCCCACGAGATTCACGAAGGTGAGAGCGAGACGACAGTGCCAGCTATCGATCTCCGGTCGACATTCTCCTCAGGCTGGCGGCTGCTCCGAGGGTTCGGCGTCCGGCGAGGCCCCCTCCTGCTTCACCATGTTTCGCCTCCAGCCGATGAGCGGAATCAGGCCGATGACTATCGGAACAAGCCATGTGAAGATCCGGTGGACGAAGGCTCCGGCAGTGACCGCAGTTGCGAGTTCGGTGTTGCCGCTGGATCCAACGATCACGCCAACGTATGCAAGTTCAACAACACCGAGGCCTCCCGGGAAGATGGGGATCATGCTCAGCAGGAGCCCGACTGCGTATGCGTCGAAAATGAGGCCGACTGACGCCTGATCGCTCGTCACACCCATGAAGCGCATGGACAGAACCAGCGCAACGAAGAAGATCCCCTGTGCCGTGAGCGTGACAACCGTTGCAGGGAACCAACGTTCCTTGACGGTGCCCATGACACGGCTGCGAAAGTCGACCAGCTTGATGCCGAGACCGTCAGCCTCTGGGAATTTCCAGCGGCCGCCGGCCATGCCGTTGTACCAACGTTGGGCGACCTCGCCGATCTTCAACGCGACGGTCTTTCGATACAGGATCAGTCCGGTGAGCGTTATGCCTGCGACGATCGCCGCAACTCCAATGATTGTGATGGTAACCAGAAGATCATCATCGAGACCTTCCTCGATCAGGATCCACGCAAGCGCGAGGATTGGCACGACGAGCTTGTACCCGGTCGTGAAGAAGAAGCTGAGGATGATTCCGGCGCTTGCCGCTTCACCGGTGATTCCAGCCGTTCGGTACATACCGAATCGGATGGCTAGGTCTGCTCCCGGAGGGGCGACGAAGGCGACTGAGTTCGAGGATGCCCACGCCTTCCACCCTTCCCACCAGCCAAGCCCAGGGATCAGGGTGTTGTAGACGCCCGCGCTGAACCACATGAACCCAATACCAAAGAGCGTCAGGAGCAGAACCTGGCCGATGTTGAGCTCCAGGATCGAGTCCACGACCTGGCCGTAGTCGATGAACTGGGGCAAGAACACAACGAAGATCAGGAATAGCACGCCGCCGACAAGCAGCAGCTCACGTATGGCCTTCGACTTGTTCTTCTCGGCGTCCTCTTCGTGAGTGGCGCCGTCGCTC
>Ga0265303_10000824_pt1 | contig 18271 bp, 13 predicted proteins | sample Helome_2_FD_192494 | JGI IMG/M metagenome (GOLD analysis project Ga0265303, IMG submission 192494) | Marine sediment microbial communities from subtidal zone of North Sea - Hel_20160317 (Illumina Assembly) | ecosystem: Environmental > Aquatic > Marine > Subtidal zone > Sediment ... | reverse complement strand
TTGAAACCGTGACAGCACCTCGACCCGAACCGGCCAGTCGGCAAAGCGGTCCCTGAATACCTGGCCGTGTTGCTGCGCCAGCAGCGTGGTCGGCACGAGCACGGCAACCTGCTTGCCGCCATGCACGGCCGCAAAGGTCGCTCGCAGTGCGACTTCCGTCTTGCCAAAGCCGACGTCGCCGCAAACGACGCGGTCCATGGCCTTGTCGGATGCCAGATCGTCGAGCACGTCGTCAATCGTGTGAGCCTGGTCCTCGGTGAGCTCGAACGGAAACCCGGATTCGAATACGCGGTAGTCGCTTTCGGGCCAGTGAAAACTGTGACCGTGACGCGCGGCTCGTCTGGCATACACATCGAGTAATTCGGCGGCGACGTCACGAATCCTGGTTATCGCGCGGCGCTTCGCTTTCTCCCATTGGTCGCTGCCCAGCCGGTGCAGCGGCGCGTTCTCTTGAGAGGCGCCGGTGTAGCGCGAAATCAGATCGAGCGCGTGTACCGGTACGTACAGTTTGTCGCCATCCGCGTATTCGAGGTGCAGGAATTCCGCCGTAATGCCCCCGGTTTCAAGCGTGATCAGACCCAGGTAACGACCAACACCGTACTCTTCGTGTACGACAGGCGACCCCGGTTGCAGATCGTTGAGTTGCCGGATGATGGTTTCCGGGTCGCGGTCGCTCTGCCGTTTGCGGCGGCGCGTTCCGGCACGTTCGCCAAACAGTTGCTGCTCGCTGATGATCGCAACTCTTGCTCCGGGTAGCAGGACACCGCTATCGATAGGCGCCACGGCCACGCCAATTCGCTGTCGGAGCTGTTTGAAGTCATTCCAGCCATCAATTCGTGCCAGGTCCAGCCCGCGCCCTGACAGCAGATCAAACAACTGCTCGCGACGGCCCGGCGAGTCCGTCGAAAACAGGACGCGTCCATCGAAGTTGTCGAGAAATTGCATCAGAGTGGCCGCGGCGTCTTCGTAGCGCGCCTCTATTTTCATTGCCGGCGGTAAGCGAGTCTCGTGATTACGGTTGTCGGGCTCTTCGGCGAGCGATTGCGCCGAATAGCGTAGATGGGCAAAACGCTTGAGTTGCCCTGGCACAATTTCCGGGGCCAGGAAGGTCTCTTCGACGCTAAGAATGGGTCGCTCGGGATCCAGACTGCACAACTCGTATCGCTCCTGCGCTTCGGCCCAGAATTGTTGCAGCAGCGAGTCGATCGATGCAGGTGCCAGAACCACGCAATCGTCAGGAACATAGTCGATGAACGTCGCGGTCGATTCGAAGAACAGTGGCAGGTAGTACTCAATACCACCGTGCGCGATGCCATCAGAAATGTCCCGATAGACACGTGATTTTCCAGGCTGCCCTTCAAAGCGCTCGCGATAGCGGTCGCGAAAGGCGTGAATGGCATCGCGATCGAGCGGTACTTCGCGTGCAGGCAGTACGCTGACACGCTCGAGCGTGTCGCCAGACCGTTGGGTGTCCGCAGAAAAATAGCGCAATGACTCGATGTCTTCATCGAAGAAATCGACACGAATCGGTGCGCTGGTACCCATTGGGAAGATATCGATCAGCGAACCACGAACGGCGTACTCTCCGTGCTCGGAGACTTGTGGCACCCGCAGGTAGCCCGCGGCGACCAGCGAGGTCGTAAATTCCTCGCGATCGAGCGTCTGGCCGGCGAATAGCGACAGCGATCGGGTTGTCACATAGTCGACGGGTGGCAGTCTTTGTTGCAGCGCGCTGATTGCGGCAATAACGATGCCTTCTCGCAGAGTGGGCAGCGTGGCCAGTACGCGCAGGCGTTGTGAAATGATGTCCTGGTGCGGCGAGAAGCTGTCCCAGGGCAGCGTTTCCCATTCGACGAAATGCTCCACGGGCTGATCCGCTCCGGCGAAGAAACGGATTTCGGCTTCGAGCTGGTCAGCATGTCGCGGGTCCTCTGCAAGCACCAGTACGGGTTGTCTGACGCTCTCAGCCAGTTCCGCCGCCGCCAGCGCCGTGCTCGCGCCGAGCAGTCGGCCCCAGCCGATCGAGCGCCCCGGCCGGGGTAATTCGGGTGTGGCGGAAATCAGGATTGGTGAGCTCAACGGATTGCGGGTTGGTGCGACGGGGACGCGATTATTACACAGGGGCGGGCGCATGCGTGCGCCTCAATGGGGCATAAAAAAGCCCGGGTCGTTTCCGTCCCGGGCTACTGGTGACTGTGCTCGCTTTCGGCTAGCGCTTGGCGACGGTGTGGATAACGCGGTCGTACTCGAAAAACACGACGAAGCCGCTGTATTCCCAGCGGGTAATTGGGGGATCACCGACCGGCGCCCTGACATTGACGGGGCTGCCATACCTGGATTCGACGCTGCGCTGCGTCATACCGCGAGTCGGGCGTGCGTCGCCGGAGCCTGCGGACATGCCTTCCATTTTCAGCGTGTCGGCCTGTGCGGTGCCAAACAAAGCCAGAAACAGGGCGATCAGAGTAGCGGTGCGCAGTTTGGCCATTGGTCCTTCTCCCGAGTGTGATCCGTCGACTATAGCATTGCTGGCCGGATCAAAAAATGTGATTTGTAAGGTTTTTACACGGGTCCCGGCCCTGTATATGCGAACTGTGTCACAAACGCCGAGCTGCGAATCCGGGCGTTGCCGGGCTGCGAATGTGGTTTAATGCGAGCCGATGATCAACCCTGTCGAATTCTTCGTTGGGCTGCGTTACCTGAGGGCCAAGAGGCGAACCCGGTTCGTATCCTTTATCACGCTGATATCCCTTGTCGGAATTGCGCTCGGTGTCGCGGCGCTGATCGTCATTCTGTCCGTCATGAATGGTTTCGAAGGGGAATTGCGAGGCCGACTTCTCAGTATGTCGGCCCACGGCACTGTCAGCCGCCCCAACGGTGTCGTAGAAGACTGGGAAACGCTCGTTGGTGACGTCAGCACGGAACCGGGGGTAACGGCGGCTGCGCCATTCGTGCAAATGGAAGGCATGATCCAGTCTGGTGGCGAGTTATTCGGCGTACTCGTGCATGGCGTTGATCCAAAGTATGAAAGACCATTGTCCGGCGAGATTATCAACATGGTTGAAGGCGATCTCGACGTATTGCAGTCGGGCAGCCGCAGCATCGTTCTCGGCCGCATACTGGCCTATGATCTCGGCGCTCGCCTGGGAGACAGCGTCGTGTTGCTTATTCCGCGACCGGTCGGCGACGGCACCCTGGAGCCGGTGCTCGAACGTTTTGTTCTGCGTGGGGTATTCGAGGCGGGTCTGCAGGATCATGACGCGGTACTCGCCCTGGTTCATGTTTCTGATGCTGCGAAGATTCAGACACTCGGCCATGCGGTCAATGCCGTTCGTTTTCGTACTGACGACGTCATGGCGGCGCCGAGTGTCGCGCAAGCGCTGCAGATTCGCCTCGGCGATAATGTGAGCACGAGCGACTGGACGATTGAGAACGGCAGCTACTTTCGGGCCATCCGCCTTGAGAAGATGATGATGTCGCTTATTCTGTCACTGATCATCGGCGTCGCGGCGTTTAATATCGTGGCGAGTCTCGTCATGGTTGTTACTGATAAGACGACAGACATTGCGGTACTTCGGACGCTGGGCATGGGACCGGAAGGCGTCGTCCGTGTCTTTTTCGTGCAAGGCGCGGTGATCGGGTGGGCAGGTGTGCTGATCGGCGTGCTACTGGGTGTCGTGCTTGCTCTGAATGTGCCGGTCATCGTGCCGTTCATCGAGCAAACACTCGGTTTCCAGATTATGCCCGGTGACGTTTACTACGTGACGCGGATTCCGTCCGAAATGGAATGGCGGGATGTTGCCATCATATCGGTATCGGCTTTCGTCCTGACTTCGCTCGCGACGCTCTATCCGGCGCGCCGCGCAGCACTTGTCAATCCGGCTGCCGCGCTGCGGTACGAATAGCGGGTCCTCGTTCATGGTGACACAAGTTGGGTAAGCGTTTCGAAATGTGGATTGGCGGACGTTACGTGCGTTCACGTAGCAGCAACAAATTCGTGTCAATGATCTCCGCCATCTCCATGCTGGGCATCGCCATCGCCGTCACCGTGCTGATTGTCGTCATGTCTGTGGTCAACGGTTTTGAGCGTGAGCTCAAAGACCGGCTGTTGGCGATGACGGCACATGCCAGTATCGAGAATGTCGACGGTGAGCTCGCGAACTCGGGTGCGCTGATCGGTATCGCCGAGGACAATGCCCGAGTTCGTGCCGCCGCTCCTTACGTGGACGGCCAGGCGTTACTCGTGTTCGAGAAACAACTGAGTGGTGCGGAGTTGCGCGGAATCGACCCGCCACTCGAAGATAGCGTATCCGGCGTCGGTGGCGTGATGCAGGCGGGGCAGTTGGAAGACCTCGAACCAGGCACTTTCAATATAGTCCTCGGCGTGGAGCTTGCGGACGCACTGAAGGTCGGAATTGGCGACAAAGTCACGGTGACGCTGGCAGAAGGCCGCGTCACGCCGGCCGGCGTTATACCGAGAACGAAGCGATTCACCGTCAGCGGCCTTTATCGTGTCGGAATGTACGAATTCGACCGGCGACTCGCGTTTACCCACATCAACGATGCGCAACGGTTGTATCGCAAGAAGAACACCGTGACCGGTGTTCGCCTGGCCGTTACCGAGATCTACGAGGCGCCGGCCATTGTTCGCGAGGTGGCGCTGGCACACGGCGAACTCGTTCTGGTCAGTGACTGGACGCGCCGCCACGTGAATTTTTTTCGTTCGATCCAGATTACGAAGTCGATCCTGTTTGTCATACTGCTCATGGTCATCGCTGTGGCGGCATTCAACATCGTTTCGACGCTCGTAATGGTGGTCAAGGACAAACAGGCGGACATCGCGATCTTGCGCACCATTGGGGCTAAACCGTTCAGCATACTGCGGATTTTTGTCACACAGGGCAGTATCGTCGGCCTTGTCGGTACCCTGGTCGGCGTTACGCTTGGTGTCATGCTGGCGCTCAACCTGGAATCGATTGTCGGCTTTGTCGAGTCGGTATTCGGTATTAAATTTCTCGCCGCCGACGTCTATTTCATCAGCGACTTACCATCCGAACTGCGCTTTGCGGACGTATCGAAGATTGCATTGATGGCGCTGGTGCTTGCGCTGATTTCTACCCTTTACCCGGCATGGGTTGCTGCACGGACGGCTCCGGCAGAGGCATTGCGATATGACTGAAGTTTCCGCTAACCGTGAGCATCCCGTACTGGAATGTCGTCAAGTCGTGCGGCGTTTTAGTGAAGGCGCATCGACCCTTCAGGTTCTGCGTGGCGTTGACCTCATGGTGCAACCGGCCGAACGCGTGGCGATCATCGGTTCATCCGGATCGGGCAAAACGACCCTGTTGCAGATAATGGGTGGCCTCGATGAACCCGATGAAGGCCAGGTACTGGTCAACGGCAAAGCGATGCAGGGTGCCGATGAGACGACGAAGGGTGAATTACGTAATCGCTATATTGGATTTGTGTATCAATTTCATCATCTTTTGCCGGAATTTTCGGCCGAGGAAAACGTTGCGATGCCGCTCTTGATTCGTCGCGAAGCGAAAGCCGAGGCGATTGCACAGGCGCGCGAACTGTTGGGTCGCGTTGGCTTGGGTGAGCGACTGACACACAAACCGGGTGAACTGTCGGGCGGCGAACGTCAACGCGCCGCTGTCGCGCGTGCCCTGATTACACGGCCGCAGCTGGTATTGGCGGATGAGCCCACTGGCAATCTGGATTCGGGCAATGGCGAGCACGTTCTCAAGTTAATGCTCGAGCTCAACGAGGAATCGAAGACCAGCCTGGTGATCGTGACTCACGATCATTCGATTGCGAAACGGATGGACCGGATCCTGGTGCTCGAAGACGGTGTGCTGAAGGATTCAGTCTGATTCGGCATTACGTCGGATATTTCGCTTGCGGGTCTTGTAGTTGCCCAACGAAATACGCCAGAGAATGTCCAGAACGATATAACCGACTAATGCAGCGGCACATCCCAGCAACAAGCTGCCCAGCATCATGGGCTGCCAGATCGTGACAAATGTGTGTGTAACCCAGTCCCATGAGAGTGCAAAGTTCACTTCGCGAGCGGGTTCCCCCAGTAGAGTCCGTCCTAGCTGATAGGCGGCGGGATACATCACAAACATCGTAATCGGGTTGCTCACCCATGTGGCTAGCGCCGCGACTGGAATATTTACGCGGAAAGCCAACGCGAGAAGCGCGCCAGTCAGCGTGTGTCCGGGAAACGGTAGAAAAGCGATAAAAAGTCCTAATGAAAAAGCGGGCACGACCCAGCGGCGCCGTATGCTCCACAGCCGCGGATCGTGCAGCAGGTGACGGAACGGCGCCATGAACCACTGTTCGCTCATATGGTGGCGTTTGAATGCGAATTTCCTAAAAAAGCGTCTTGGCATCGAGAGCTTGTCCGGTTTCCATAGTGAGTGCTGATCGATAACGTCAATCACTCATGATCTGGGCCTGCCTCCTGATGCTCGCAGGTGGCTATGCGGCGCAGCTTTGCAGGGTGCCGATAAGCTCTGATCTCTGCAAGCTGTTATTGCTGGCGTCGCTCATATTGCTGGCTAGCCGGCGCGGTCGACTACCGGGTTTTGTCCTGCTGGGCTTCGCTCTTTTCATGCAGGCCGGTCAGGGCATCGTCGACAACAGGCTCGACGAGCGATTCGAGGGCGACAGTCTGCTGACCCGGGTTCGTATTGTCGACTTTCCCAAGGCCTCCGCCGGCTCGGTGGTGATGCTCGTCGAGCCGCTCGACGATAAGCGTCTGCCTCGCCGTTCGCGAGTGAGCTGGTTCGAGCCCCCGCTCGAACCCTCGATCGGCGACGTCTGGGAGTTCGAACTGCGTCTCAGGCAGCCCCGCGGCCGCAGCAATCCGGGCGTGTTCGACTCGGAGGCCTGGTTTTTTCGCCAGAAGATCCACGCGACCGGCTATGTGGTCAGCGGCAAGCGAAACCGCCGCCTGGAGACCGGTACTGAAGGTACCATCGACCGTATTCGGCACCACTTCATTGCTCGTGCCGTCAGGGCGTCCGACTCGAACCAGGCCGCGGCCGTGCTCGCGGCCGTCGGCGTCGGCGCCCGGCATTTGATTTCACGCGCAGAGTGGAATAGCTACGCGGTCTCGGGAACCAGTCACCTGATGGCCATCTCCGGATTGCATATTGGCCTCGCCGCCACGATGGCGTTCCTGCTGGCCCGGGCCCTGACGGGGGTGCTACGCGCAACAGTCAACACGATGATCGCGGCCACCGTCGTCGCCGTTTTCATTGCGGTGGCCTACACGATTGTGACCGGTTTCGGTGTGCCGGCCCGCCGGGCTGCCGTCATGCTGCTGGTGGTGGCCTGCGCGGTGATTCGCCGGCGTCCCGTGGATTCGTTCGCGACCGTGGCGGTCGCCGCATGCATCGTCTTTGTCACCGACCCGGTTGCGGCCATGACGCCCGGGTTTCACCTGTCGTTCTCTGCCGTTGTGCTGCTCCTGTGGATGGCGCGTGCGCGTCAGTTCACGGATGCACGCCGAGGATTCTTGTTTCGCGTCATCTATAGCATGCGACAGTTGTTTATCCTGCAGGTGTTCCTGCTCTTTGGGCTGATGCCCCTGACCGTCATCCTGTTTCAGCGTGTCGCGATTCTCGCGTTGCCCGTGAACATCGTCGCCGTCCCGCTGTTCAGCATCATTACCGTACCGTTTACCCTCGTTGGCCTGTTTTTTGACGGTATTCTTGATCCGCTTGGCCGCATCGCGCTGCGAATTGCCGCCTGCAGCATCGACTGTCTGCTGGTATTGATCGATTGGATCGTGCGCTTGCCATTCGCCGACCTCACGGTCGCCGATATGCAGCGTGAAGGCTGGCTTCTGCTGATGACACCGTTGATGTGGGTCTTGTTCCCCAGGGGCTGGCCCGGACGCCAGGCCGCGCTCCTCGCGCTGCCCGCCTTGCTGCTGTACACAAAGTCCGTACCACCTGATGCCTGTGCTGACGTTCACGTCCTGGACGTCGGTCAGGGACTCGCCACGGTCGTGCAGACGACGGAGACGACGCTCGTGTTCGATACAGGTGCTTCCTTTCGCAGCGGTGGCAGCGTTGCCGAGCAGGTCATCGTGCCGTTTCTCAAATCGAGGCGCATTGAGCGTATCGACTGGCTGGTCGTCTCTCACGCGGATAATGATCACAGCGGTGGTGTGCTGCCGCTCTTCGACTATGCCGAGGTCGGTTCTCTCCTCATCGGCGAACCGTTACGAGAAACCGGCCTGGAATCGACGCTGTGCCGGGCGGGACAGCATTGGCAAGCGGACGGGGTCGGATTTCGTATGCTGTACCCGGATCCCGCGCCACCACGGGAGGGCAATGACGCATCCTGCGTTCTGTTGATCGAGGCCGGCCACCACAGCCTGTTGATGACAGGCGATATCGAAGCGCGCGCGGAACGGGCACTTGTGACAAGGAACGCCCTTGGTACTGTCGATGTCGTTGTCGTGCCACATCATGGCAGCCTGACGTCTTCCAGCATGCCGTTTGTCGATGCTGTCTCACCGCTCGTGGCCATCGTTTCCGCCGGTCATGCCAATCGATGGGGATTCCCCAAGGAGGAGGTGGTCGCGCGCTGGAACGCGGTTGGTGCCGCCGTCCTCGAGACCGGATCATCCGGTGCTATCAGTTTTCGCTTGTGTGCCGCCGATGGTCTCGGGGCATTTCGCAGGGACCGCTATGAACGGAGCCGCTTCTGGCGTAGCGACTCGAGCTAGTCGTCGAAAAAGCGCACTGTTGCGGGAGAATTTTTCGCGCGGTCGCTGTATATTTCATTTTTCCTCATTGGGTCAGGGCTCTATGGTTGAGATAGTCAAATCCGGCGGCTATTTGATGGCGCCAATCATCATCTGTGCGATCGTCGCGATGGGCATCATTCTTGAGCGGTTCTGGAGTCTGCAGCCAAAACGGGTCATTCCCGAGGATCTCACCAGCAAGGTCTGGGGATGGGTAAAGCGAGACCAGTTGGACCAGAAACAGATTCAGACCCTGTACCAGGGGTCGGCACTGGGACAGATACTCGCGGCCGGGCTCATCAATCGTGACCGGGACAGGGCCGTTCTCAAGGACGCGATTGAGGATACCGGCCGACACGTTGTACACGAGCTCGAGCGTTATCTCGAAACGCTGGGCACGGTCGCGGCCGTGTCGCCGTTGCTGGGCCTGCTCGGCACCGTGATCGGCATGGTCAAGGTGTTTACGGCGATTACGACGCACGGCGTCGGCAATCCGACCGTGCTGGCCGGTGGTATCGCCGAAGCTCTGATTACGACAGCGGCCGGACTGACCGTGGCCATTCCTGCCCTGATCGGCTATCGCTACTACCGCACCCGAGTCGATACCCTGGTTGTCGACATGGAGAAAGAGGCGATCAAGCTGGTCGAGGCCTTACATCGCCGCAGCGAGAAAGGGCAGTGATGAAATGCTCAGACGTGTCGTTTTGGCGCGCACGGCTAAGGTAGCGCTATGAAGCTCAGCCTGCGGCCACGCACGCAGCCCGAAGTGAACCTGACGTCATTGATTGACGTTGTACTGTTGTTGCTCATTTTCTTCATGGTATCGACGAGCTTCGTGAAGCAATCGCAGATTTCGATTCGTCTGCCCGAGGCGGAGAGCGCCGCAATCGTCGAGGAGACGCCGCAACAGATCGACATCATGATTACCGAGACCGGCACTTACCTGATCAATAATCGCGAACTCATCAACAATAGACCAGCAACGATTCGCAATGCGCTGCAAAAGATCTCGGCTGGTAACACCAAGCTTCCTCTGACCATCAGCGCCGATGCCAACGCCAAGCATCAGCACGTTGTAACGGCAATGGATGTCGCCGGGCGGCTGGGGTTCACGCAAATCAGTATCGCGACCGTCAATGACCCGGTCGAGTAGCCAGGTGATCCTGTGGCGGTAAAAAAGCGTCTCGATCCCGAAGTACGCGTTGTGTACGGTCGACTATGGCGCTACGTTACGCCGCACAAGCTTGTCGGATTTGTTGCGGTTATTGGTATGGCGATGACGGCTGTTGTCGAGGCAGGTCTGGTCGCGCTGCTTGCACCCCTGACCGATGAGGCGCTGGTTGGCAAGCAGCTCGAGACCGTCAACTGGATTCCGTACGCTTTCATTGCGATTTTTGTCTTGCGCGGCATCGCGGGATTCGCCACGCAAGCCTCGTTGGGTTGGATTGGGCGACAGGTCATCAGTGACCTTCGGCGCCAGGTGTTCGGCAAGTTCCTGACATTGCCGACCAAGTTCTTCGACAGCCAGGCGGCCGGGCCGTTGCTGTCCCGAATGACCTACAACGTCGAGATGGTGGCCGAGTCGGTAACGAGCGTCGTAACAATCGCTGTGCGCGATGTCCTGACAGTGATCGCCGCATTCAGTGTGATGATCTATTTCAGTCCGACGTTGACCATGTTGGTGGTTGTCCTGTTTCCGATCATCGCCCTGGTGGTACGTTTGCTGGGCATCGCGTTTCGCCGCTACAGCGATCGCATCCAGGTCTCGGTTGGTGAAGTGACCCAGGTAACGGACGAGATCATACGCGGCAACCAGGTCGTCAAGGCATTCGGCGGGTATGACTACGAGCGAGCCCGCCTCAATGAGGTTGACGAGGGTAATCGCAGGCAGAATCTGAAAATGATTCGTGCGCGATCGCTTGGCGTTGCCGTTACGCAGGTCGTGTTCGGTTTCGGAGTCGCTCTGGTTGTTTACGTTGCGGCAAGAGAGTCGCTCAAGGGGGCACTTTCGGCGGGTGAGTTCATTGCGTTCTTCTCCGCGATGATGCTGATGTTGGACCCCGTGCGGCGCATCACGAATGTCAACGCAACTTTGCAGCGGGGCGTTGCCGGCGCGGACAGTCTGTTCGCGATCGTCGATGAGGAGGATGAAGAGGATACCGGCACCGTGGAGATCGATCGCGCGCGGGGCAATGTACGCTTCGACAATGTGAATTTTTCCTATGGCGACGAGAACGGCCCTGTTCTCGAAGATATCGACTTCGATTTGCAGGCCGGCAAGACGCTGGCGATCGTCGGCAATTCGGGCAGCGGCAAGTCGACACTGGCAAGTCTGTTACCACGGTTTTACGAGTTGGATTCAGGCGACATCAAGATTGACGGTGTTTCGATACGTGACCTCACATTGGCGAGCCTGCGTGAAAATATCAGCCTCGTGACACAGGACGTCATACTGTTCAACGACACGATTGCCAATAATCTTGCGTATGGGCAATGCGAGCCCGGTTCGCACCAAGAGTTGTTACGTGCTGCCGAAGCCGCGCACGTGCTCGAATTTGCGAATGAACTGCCCGACGGACTGGATACCGTCGTCGGCGATCGAGGCGTGCTGTTGTCGGGTGGACAACGGCAACGAATCGCGATTGGCCGCGCTCTGCTGAAAAACGCACCTATCTTGATTCTGGACGAGGCAACGTCGTCGCTGGATACTCGATCCGAACGGCGCATTCAGAATGCGCTGGACGTCCTGATGAAGGACCGAACGACGCTCGTCATCGCACATCGCCTGTCAACCGTCGAAAAGGCCGACCGGATAATTGTCATCGATGGTGGCCGTATCGTGGAGTCAGGGACGCATAGCGAGCTGATTGCGGAGGCGGGTCATTACGCGGTGTTGTATCGAATGCAATTCAGCGCGGAGACCAGCGGCGGGTGAGCGCCGCTGCGCCTTATCGATGGATGCATCGCGTCTGGTATGAAGGCGGCCGGTTCGGCTGGTTCCTGTTGCCCTTGAGCGGGCTTTACTGGCTCATAACGTCATGCCGGCGCTTATTCTTTCGCTGCGGACTATTGAAGGCGCACCGTATATCGGTGCCAGTCATTGTCGTGGGCAACATCACCGCGGGGGGTACCGGCAAAACGCCGACTGTCATCTGGCTGGCACGAGAGTTACGTGCGCGCGGCTTCTCGCCGGGAATCGTGAGCCGCGGTTACGGTGGCAAACGGTCGGGTTCGTCAAAACGTGTCCTCGTGGACAGTGCGGCGGACGAAGTCGGCGATGAACCGCTGGTACTGGCCAGGCGCAGTGATTGTCCGGTGGCCGTGGACGCGAATCGAGTGCGCGCTGCAACGATGCTTGCTGATGACGGCGTCGACGTCATCATCGCAGATGATGGCCTGCAACATTACCGCCTGGCGCGGGACTGTGAGATTTGCATTCTCGATGGGGCTCGGGGGCTCGGTAATCGAAAACTGATACCGGCCGGGCCGCTGCGCGAATTGCCGTCGCGCCTTGAACACGTGGATCAATTGTTGACCAACGGTCCCTTGAAAGTCACCGAGGATCTGTCGGTGGCGGAGCAGAATGCCGTGCCGTTCGAATTGCTCGCAGCCGACGCCTGCCGCCTCAACGGTTCGCTGAAGAGGCCTGTCGAGCGCTTTTCGGGGAGTACCGTGCATGCGGTTGCAGGCATCGGAAACCCGACTCGATTCTTCGACCTGTTACGAGAATTGGAGATACAAGTTGTTGAGCATCCGTTTGTCGATCACGCTGCGTTGACCGCCGACGACCTCGAGTTCGGCGACGACTTCGCGGTTTTCATGACGGAAAAGGACGCGGTCAAACTGGATCGAGACGTCGACGACAAGTTCTGGTACGTCCCGGTGGAACTTCAAATGGACCCTGTTCTGGCGCTGCCAATGATCGGGCAAATCGAGTCACGCTTGCGACACACGTCAGGCGAAACCCAGTCCTGACAGCAGGTTCTTGCTTCCCGCATGTATTGTGTCGAGATGTTCGGCGAGCAACGTCGCGGGCAGGAGGTTCTGCTGTTGCTCGGTTTTCAGGCAATCCGTGAGGATGCGTTGCTCACGAAGGTCAGATGGGAGATCCTCGAAGTCGTCGCGCTGCAGCAGTGACAGACACAGGTGATCGGCGACTTGCAGACAAAAGAGAAGCGCATCGACGGATCCTGCGACTATGTCATCTTCAACCGGCGTATGGTGCCGTCGAACGACCTCGCAAATCGAGTCCGGCAATTGCCAATGCTCGCAGGCCCTGAAGCCCAACTCGCTGTGCGTAAACTTATAGGTCTCGATATCGGCCTCGATCAGTTCTTGCGGTGTTTCCCAGTTGCTTTCGTCAACGCTGAGCAGGTTTGGCGCCGCATGTTCGAACATGACGAATCGCCCGATGTCATGCAGCAAACCGATCAGGTAAGCCTCAGCCGGATCGACGTCAATCTCGGGAACGATTTCCGCAATTTGCGCGGTCGCGAAGGCCGCATAGACTGAGTGTTGCCAAAGTTGAATTTCGTTCGGCTTGGTGGGGAAGAAGACTCGTTGCACAGCCAGGGAGGCAACCAGGCTGCGGATTGGTTGTACACCCATCCGGGTGAGTGCGTCTCTGATCGATACGACCGGCACTGCGGGTGCGGACGAGGCAGAATTGGCAAGCGCTATGACCTTGACGGCAAACGCCGGATCCTCTTTCGTGAGCTTGCCGAATTCTTCAAAAAAAGCGGTCCGAATCGGGGTCGAGCTGCAAAATCCTGACGAGCACCTGCGGCAGCAGAGGCAACTCGCCGATCTTGTTCTGCATTTGGCGGAGCGACGTTTCGTCTACCGCCTTGGCGGTCTGGGTCCCCACTTCATCCTTCTCCATGATTGGCAGGCGATGGAAACACAGCGCATCGGCATCCGCACGATGTCGCGTTCAGTCGATGCGATTATGTGAACCATGCTGGGGGTATCGGCCGCGAGCACAGCGTCTGTAGCAGTGCCCGTTGAATCGCAAGCTGCATGACGAGTGAAAATTCGTCGGGCAGAAATGAGAGAAACATCACAATTTTCAATAACATAGGTACAAGCCCGAATTGATTTTTCAGGGCAGGCGCCGCATAAGAGCTGTAGACCGAGAGGCAGGGCTGGCTTCACGAAGAGATGTACGGGCATGGATGTCTCGCTGTGTGATCGATGTGGATTTGACGCGAACGGGATTGCCGAACGGTTGGGCCTGGTTGGACTAACTCGACCCGGCATGGACAGACAAGGCCGCGCGTTGCAGGACCATGTGATTCGCCCGAATACTGACGCCATAGTCGATCGTCTCTATAGCTCGTTATTTCGAATAGAAGATTTCACCCGCGTCGTCGACGAGCATTCCAGCGCGGAACGGATCAGGAAAAAGCAGGAACATTATCTGCAGGGACTGGGTATCGACTTTGAGCGACGCGAATATTTTGAGGAAAGGCTTCGCATCGGTGCGGTCCATCAAAGTGTCGGCGTGTCGCAGGGTCTTTACCAGTGCACGTTCCAGGCACTGCAGAACCTGCTGATCGAGTACATTCCGCAGGAGATACGTGACGATAAAGCCGCATTCGCGGAAATGCTTCAGTTCATCCTCAAGATCACTGCGCTAGACATGTCGTTGGCCGTTGAAAGCTACTGCTCCGCCAGGGTTTCGGACCTCAGGAAGTCACTCGAGACTGAACGCGGTGAGACGAACCGCCTGCGAAAAATTGCGGTGACCGATTGGTTGACGAATTTACACAATCACTCCTATTCCAGGCACTACCTGGCCACAGCCCTGGAGCAGGCCGAAGCTGACGGGTCGCCCGTTTGCGTCGTCATGGCGGACCTGGATCACTTCAAAGCCATCAACGACGCCTACGGTCACCTGATCGGCGACGAGGTGCTTCGAATTACAGCACGCCGCCTGACGTCTGGCGCGCGCGGCGACGACGAGGTTTGTCGCTATGGCGGTGAGGAGTTCCTGTTCATACTGCAGAATACTGATCTTGCCGGGGGCGTTGAGGTCGCTGAACGCGTGCGCGCTCGTATCAACGAGGACGTGATGCACAGTGGCGACACGACACTCAATGTGACCATCAGTCTCGGCGTTGCACAGGCCAGGGACCGCGATACTGTCGAAATGCTGATCGAGAGAGCCGATGCGGCGCTCTATGTCGCAAAGCGGGCAGGACGCAATTGCGTTCGCGCAGAATCGGCCGAGCACGTTGACACCAGTCGAGCCTAAGCGATCGAAGGGTCGCCGCGCCTGTTTTCCAACTCCTGTCGGATTTCGTAAGCCTTGTCTTCCGTGATGGAGAACGACGCGATCGCCCAGATTGCGATACCGGATGCAATACACGGTACGAATGCGTCGAACAATCGCATGTAGGTTATTGTCTGTGCGGATTGTTCGCCTTCGAGCGCGACGTCGAATCCCGTCGCATTAAGAAGTAAGCCGCCGCCTGCAATTGCCACCGCCTGGCCGAGTTTCACCACCCACCAGAAAATGGAGCCGTACATACCCTCGCGCCGCTCATGTGTGTTCAGTTCGTCGGCGTCCACCACATCGGCGATCATCGAAGGCATCAGCGTGAACAGGCCGGCGAGGCCAAAGGCCAATAAGGGAGCGGGAATCAGCACGAGCCACGGGTTATCGGGCGTGTAGCAAAACCACTTGAGTGCGTACCCGACCATGGAGACGCCCGTCGAGACAAAGAACGCCCGGCGTTTGCCGATCTTTGTTGCCAGCCAGGTAACGAATGCGATCACAGCTAGCGCTGTAACCGCCTGCACCAGTCCCGAGTGGCCGACAAAATCGGCCCCTTTGGACGCGTCTCCCTCGAAAACGTAGTAGATGATGACGTACGACTGGAATGAGGCGATCAGGATGAAACCGTTAAAAACCAGGAATGTCGCGGCGCAGAGTTTGAGAAACGGTATGAATTTGAGTGTCGTCCCGAAGCCACGCAGGAAGCCCATGATGACCTCCAGCGCGCCGCCCGCACTCTGCTTTTTCTCATCCGCCTCCGTGCTGGCAATTTCTTTGAATCGTTCGCGCAGGAATATGGCGGGAAGCACTCCCAGCACGGCAACGACTACCCCAATGACTATCGCCAGGTTGGCAGCGCCCTCCACAACGTCGACAAATAGCCGCTTGCTGTACATGATCGCAAGGAAGTAGGGCGAAATCATGTAAGCAATACTGCCGATGAAATTCTGCACACCCATCAGGCGCGTGCGTTCGTGATAATCAGGCGTAAGTTCGTAGCCAAGCGCGACCCAGGGTGTCGCGAAAATCGTATAGCCGAGGTAGAAGATCAGCGAGCCAGTCAGGAAATACCAGAAATAGAACGACTCGCTCTTGTCAGCCGGCAGTTGCCATAACAGCGCATAGATTATTCCGACGGCGATCGCACCGACAAAAATATAAGGACGCCGGCGGCCCCAGCGCGATCTTGTTTTGTCCGAGATGTAGCCCATCAACGGATCGGTTATCGCGTCGGTCAGGCGGGGAAGTGCGCCGAGCAGCCCGACCAGCGCGGGATTCATGCCAAGACCCAGGTTGAGAACAATGATCATTCGGCCGATCGAATCGGCGAGCGTGTTGTTGACGAATGCGCCGAGGCCGTAAGTCAGCTTCTTGCGAATCGGAATTCTGTCTTCGGGCGCCGTCTCGTGGTGAGTATGCTGGCTCATTGTTCTTGCTTATTGCCGATTGCCGCCGGTATTGCGTTGATCCTCTATCAAATTGACAGCGCTGTCAAATATTGTTACAACTGTGCTTGCCAATTTGCTCGGGGATACTGTCCTCAATCTTTTGATTCTATTGGGGGAATCTTGCGGCTATCGCCACAGCGTTACCGATGATGTTGCCGAGAACAACCAGGGAACGACCACGCTTCGGCTTTCGCAAACCCACGCTGGTTGCCGGTCTTTGCCGCCTGCTGTTGATTACGACCGTGAATATTTCATACGCAAATCCTTCGATGGAACCGGAGGCGATCGAACAACGCGTAGACGCGTTGCTCGCACAAATGACGCTGGCCGAAAAGGTCGGCCAGATGAACCAGGTGAATGCGTCCGACAGTGATCTGTCGGAACATCTGCGGGAATCGATTCAGGCCGGTCGAGTGGGATCGGTACTTAACCAGGTTGACGTTGATACCGTTAATGAGCTGCAACGAATCGCGGTGCAAGAGAGTCGGTTGGGGATTCCACTACTGGTGGGTCGCGACGTCATCCATGGATTCAAAACCGTGCTGCCGATTCCGCTGGGACAGGCCGCGACGTGGAATGAAGACTTGATCCGGCAAGGCGCGAGCGTTGCTGCGCTTGAGGCCGCTTCGACTGGCGTCAATTGGACGTTTGCGCCGATGATCGATATCACCCGCGACCCTCGGTGGGGCCGCATTGCCGAAAGTCTGGGCGAAGACTCTTACCTGGCGAGTCGACTCGCCGTGGCAATGGTGCAGGGCTTCCAGGGAGAAAATCTGGCCGATAAAGGCACAATTGCAGCGACTGCCAAGCACTTCGCCGGTTACGGCGCCGCCGAGAGCGGTCGCGACTATGCGACGACGAATATTCCCGAGAATGAACTGCGCAATGTCCACCTCAAGCCATTTAGGGCTGCAGTCGACGCAGGAGTCGTTGCGCTGATGGCATCGTTCAGCGATCTCAACGGAGTACCCGCCACGGGCAACGAGTTCCTGATGCGGCAGGTACTGCGTGACGAATGGGACTTTGACGGATTTGTCGTCAGTGACTGGGACTCGGTCCGGCAGCTGGCTATTCACGGTTTGACGGAAAATGACATCGAATCGGTTTACCAGGCGGTTACGGCAGGCGTCGATATGGAAATGGCCGGCCAATCGTACGTCCGTAATCTGGAGAAACTGGTTGCAGAAGGGCGCATTGATGTCGCGATCATCGACGCGATGGTGGCCAATATTCTACGCGCCAAGTTCCGCCTTGGGCTGTTCGAGAATCCATTCACTAATCCGGCAGATTTCCCTTCCATTGCAAATGAGCATGCGTTGCAGACTGCCCGGAAAGCCGCAGTGCAGAGCACAGTGCTGCTCAAGAATGATGCGAATGTTCTACCGTTGTCGACGGACGAGCTCCAATCCGTAGCCATCATTGGCCCGCTGGCCGACGCACCGTACGAACAGCTCGGTACCTGGATTTTCGATGGCGACCGTGAACTCAGTGTCACACCACTCGCGGCAATTCGGGCAATGGTTGGTGATCATGCCGATGTGCGCTACGTCCGTGCGATGGAGAATTCACGCAGCAGGGCCAACGCGGCTTTCGATGAGGCTGCGGAGATTGCCAGCGACTCGGATGTGGTGCTGCTGTTCCTTGGCGAAGAATCGATTCTGTCGGGTGAGGCGCACTCGCGCGCCGACATCAACCTGCCGGGTGACCAGGCCGAGCTCGTGCGGAAGGTCAAAGGGGCAGGCAAACCGGTCGTGGCCGTTATCCTTGCAGGTCGACCGT
>Ga0265303_10000823_pt1 | contig 18318 bp, 15 predicted proteins | sample Helome_2_FD_192494 | JGI IMG/M metagenome (GOLD analysis project Ga0265303, IMG submission 192494) | Marine sediment microbial communities from subtidal zone of North Sea - Hel_20160317 (Illumina Assembly) | ecosystem: Environmental > Aquatic > Marine > Subtidal zone > Sediment ... | reverse complement strand
TTTAGCAATAAAGGCAGCAGGTCCCAGCGCATCATGATACACCAAACCATGATATCCTGCTGAAGGTTCCGTAAATTCAGGAAATTTCCCGTTTGCCCAATCAAAGGTTCCAGCATCTATTACTGCTCCTCCAAGTGCTGTACCATTGCCATTGATATATTTGGTTAGAGAATGAATTACAATATTGGCTCCATGCTCAATCGGATTTAACAAGGCTGGTGTTGCTACTGTATTATCAACAATAAATGGAATCTTTGCAGCCTTTGCTTCGGCTGAAATAGCTTTTAGGTCAAGAACATCCAACTTTGGATTCCCCAGCGATTCTACAAAAATAGCCCGTGTATTCTCCTTTACAGCCTTCCCAAAATTAGAAGGGTCTGAAGGATCAACAAATGTTGTGGTAATCCCAAACCGGGGGAGGGTAACACTCAACAAATTATAGGTCCCGCCATATAAACTATTGGAAGCCACAATATGATCTCCAGACTTCAAGAGAACCAATAGGGCTGTATTAATAGCGCCTGTACCTGATGACGTGACCACTGAGGCAATACCTCCTTCCAGGGCAGCAAGCCGTTGTTCCAAAATATCGTTCGTAGGATTATTAATCCTGCTATAAATATTACCAAACTCTGCCAATGAAAATAAATTAGCCGCGTGTTCAGAATCGTTAAAAACATAGGCGGTACTTTGATAAATAGGTACTGCCCGTGTACCGGCATTTATAGTTGTGTCGTGGCCGGCGTGTAAAGCATTAGTAGAAAATTTGTGTTCACTCATGATGTTTGTTTCTTTGTATTCAATATGAATACTGGTTCTTAATACAATTTGTTTTCAAAACGATTTTCAGATCATTTTTGTTCATATAATTCAGCACAATCCAAGCCTAAGTGCTACGCTGAGCAGTTGGGAAATATCAAAATGTTATAAAGAAAGGTGAATTACAAGGAGTAATTCTTTAATGTTATCTGTCACATTTTTGATGTGATAGAATTTAGCACCTTCTTTGCATTTGACACAAAGGGTTGCTAAGGCTTCAAAGGGTCTATTCCCTCCACCTTTCTTGATAACTTTTCAACAAGTGATTGAACCTAGTAAAAGCAAATATAGGTATGGAAAAACTGATATTCCTATTTTTTGTACAAAAATTTACAAATTGAATGCCGATTTTACCTTATCTACCATATTTAATTTCTCCCATGTGAATAACTCCACTGTTTTTTCAACCCTCCCATTATAAGGGGACTCATATACTTTTGACACTATTCTTGGTTCCTTCCCAAAGTGTCCATAGGCTGCAGTTTCCAGGTAAATTGGATTCCTTAATTTAAGTCGGTTTTCTATATCAAAAGGCCTCATTTTAAATAATTCCGATACTTTCTGGGCAATTTCACCATCACTCAAAGCCACTTTTGAAGTTCCATAAGTATCTACAAAAATAGAGGTCGGCTCCGCCAATCCAATGGCATAACTTACCTGCACCAGTATTTCATCAGCAACTCCTGCCGCAACCAGATTTTTTGCCGCGTGTCTTGCTGCATAAGCAGCGCTTCGGTCTACTTTACTAGGATCCTTTCCACTGAAAGCACCTCCACCGTGGGCACCTTTACCTCCATAAGTATCAACTATAATTTTTCTTCCGGTTAAACCTGTATCCCCATGAGGCCCCCCTATCACAAATTTACCGGTAGGATTGATGTGGTATGTAATCTTATCATTAAACAAGCCCTGGGTACGCTGAGGTAATTTTGCCATAACTCTTGGGATTAAAACAGTAACAAGGTCTTCTTTGATTATTGATAGCATTTTATCATCATCCTTGTCAAACTCATCGTGTTGAGTAGATATTACTATTGTATCAATTCTAATAGGTTTATTGTCATCTGAATAAGCAATAGTAACCTGCGCTTTTGCATCAGGTCTCAAATAAGTTATTTCTTTATTTTCTTCTCTTAATAGGGATAGCTCCTTAAGTATTCGATGGGAAATGTCCAATGCCAATGGCATATAATTTTCACTTTCGTTAGTCGCATAACCAAACATCATACCCTGGTCACCAGCTCCCTGTTCTTCCTTTATTTCGCGATCTACGCCCTGATTTATTTCCTTAGACTGCTCATGTATTAATGATATGACTCCACATGAATCTCCACTGAACTGATATTCCCCTTTTGTATATCCAATTTCATTTATAACATCTCGTGCTATTTGTTGAAGATCTACGTAGGTATGACTTTTTACTTCACCTGCTAAAATTACCTGACCAGTAGTTACTAAGGTTTCACAAGCTACCTTACTTTCAGGGTCAAAGGCTAAAAAATTATCTAATAACGCATCACTAATCTGATCGGCAATCTTATCCGGATGTCCATCACTTACAGATTCTGAAGTAAACAAATAGGCCATAATAATATACTTTTTAAAATTTAAACTGATTTGACAGATGCAAGAAAAGAAGTTTAACTCAGATTAATCTGTAGAAACTGCTTTAGCATTTATTCTTTTGCAGCACCTTAATGATAGTTAAAATAGAATTTTAAACTTATCAAAAAAATTGTTCTGCTTAAGAGGTTGCAATCAGTCAAATCCCTCCTCTTATTTAATGGTGACAAAAATACATAATTGCTTTTGAAATAAAAATTTTGATAAAATATAATTATCTCTTGTATTTCAACAACTATTTTTTCTCTTCCAGCAGATACTTTGTATATTGTGTTCCTCTTATATTTAAGACACCAACCGTAAATTAAAACACTATATGCATATTGCCGTCGCTGGAAATATAGGAGCCGGAAAAACTACCCTCACCCGGCTTTTAGCAAAACATTACAGATGGGAGGCTCATTTTGAAGATGTGGTAGACAACCCATATTTGGATGATTTTTACAATCAGATGGAACGCTGGAGTTTTAATCTTCAAATCTATTTCTTAAATAGCAGATACAGACAAATACTTAAGATCCGCCAAACAGGGAAAAATATAATCCAGGACAGGACCATTTATGAAGATGCTCACATTTTTGCACCTAATTTACATGCTATGGGCCTAATGACTAACAGGGATTTTAGCAATTACTCCAGTCTTTTTGAACTCATGGAAAGCCTGATACAACCACCCGATCTACTGATCTATCTTAGAAGTTCAATCCCCAATTTGGTAAATCAAATTCACAAACGAGGCCGAGATTATGAAAATTCTATTTCTATTGATTATTTGAGTCGGTTGAATGAACGTTATGAAGCATGGGCCCATGGTTATGAAAAAGGCAACTTATTGGTAGTTGATGTGGATCAATTAGATTTTGTTGATAATCCTGAACATCTCGGTGAGGTGATTAATAAGATAGACGCCGAAATACACGGCCTTTTTTAGAAATAATAACTAAAAAAAATCCCCAAGCTGAACTTGTGGATTTTTTTCGTTTTTTAATATCTCACTATTCTTCTGTATCTTCTTTTATAACTTTTTCTATACGGATTTTTTCATTATTATCGACTTCATTTAATGACTCTATCTGCGCTTTCACTTCCTCCTCACTCCCTTCAAAAATAAGCTCACGGCTATTCTCTGTACCATTTTCCAAAGTAGTAATAGTTACAACGGCCTTTACAAGATCGTCATCGTTCTTCTTCATTTCCACCTGTACCTCTTTTTTAACTTCTATGTTACTATTTTCTTCATTGTAAGCTGTTAAGGTATCTGAAGAAATCGCAATACTAGGAGCTATTACCAAGGCAACAACAGACATAAGTTTTAAAAGAATGTTCAACGAAGGACCTGATGTATCTTTAAAAGGATCCCCAACGGTATCTCCGACTACTGCTGCTTTATGAGCCTCTGTGCCTTTACCGCCATCTGCTTCAATCATTTTTTTGGCATTATCCCATGCGCCACCTGCATTAGATTGAAATATCGCCATAAGCACACCACAGGTAGTTACACCTGCCAAAAGGCCTCCAAGCATTTCTGCGCCACCAATAAAACCTACTGCAACAGGTACTGCTATCGCCAATAATCCAGGTAATACCATTTCTTTAATGGAAGCTTTTGTTGATATGTCTACACATTTGTCATATTCAGCAACCCCATCTGCTGCATCAAATATTTTTCTATCCTCTGCCGTGGCTATAGACATATCAGAGTCATACTTACGCATCACAGCCAATGCAGCATTTAATTGTGGTATGTCTCTAAATTGTCTGCGAACTTCTTCTATCATCGCCATTGCAGCCCTACCTACTGCATTCATTGATAAAGCGGAGAACACAAAAGGAAGCATCCCACCCACAAATAAACCGGCCATAATATCAGGTCTCGAAACGTCTATGGCAGTGACATTGGCTACTTTCATAAAAGCTGCAAATAATGCCAATGCTGTTAATGCTGCGGAGGCAATAGCAAAACCTTTTCCAATAGCTGCTGTTGTGTTCCCAACGGCGTCTAATTTATCTGTACGTTCACGAACTTCCTTAGGTAATTCCGCCATTTCGGCGATACCACCGGCATTGTCAGAAATAGGACCATAAGCATCAACTGCTAATTGAATACCTGTATTTGCTAACATTCCAACCGCGGCAATTGCAATCCCGTATAACCCTGCAAAGTGATGTGAAATTAAAATAGCTGCAGCTATTAATAAGATCGGCACAGCTGTAGACATCATTCCAACTCCTAGGCCAGCTATAATATTAGTAGCCGCTCCCGTATTAGATTGCCTTACTATTGAACTAACAGGTTTTGTTCCCGTTCCTGTATAATACTCTGTTATTTTACCAACACCAAAACCTGCAATTAAACCGGCAAGTGTGGCATAAAAAACACCCCTTGCCCCAGAAGGCAAGCCTTCAATAGTTTCAGGCAACATAGCTGTTATTATAAAATAGGAAGCTATTATCATCAAAAAACCAGATCCGAATTCGCCTAAGTTTAATGCTTTATGCGGGCTGCCTCCATCTTTTACCTTAACAAAGAAAGTGCCAATAATAGACATCACAATACCTACAGCGGCTAATACCAATGGTAAATATACTGCACCGAGACCACCGAATTCAGGTGTAAAAATAAATGCCCCTAAGACCATGGTACCAATAATAGAACCAACAAAAGATTCAAATAAATCGGCTCCCATGCCTGCAACATCTCCTACATTATCCCCTACGTTATCTGCAATTGTTGCTGGATTCAAGGGGTGATCTTCCGGGATACCGGCTTCAACTTTACCCACTAAATCTGCACCAACATCCGCTGCCTTGGTATAAATTCCTCCTCCAACACGCGCAAATAGAGCTATGGATGATGCTCCCAGGGAAAATCCGGAAAGTACATTTAGTACCATAGGAATATTTTCAGCTCCTGGCCAAATCATTTGGTAAATCATAAACAACCCACTCAATCCAAGAACACCTAGACCTACAACACCTAATCCCATTACAGAACCACCTGCAAAAGCTACTTCCAAAGCCTTGCCTAAGGATTGTCTTGCCGCTTGTGTAGTTCTAACATTTGCTTTAGTTGCAACACGCATTCCAATAAACCCGGCTAATGCAGAGCAAATGGCACCTACAACAAAAGAAAGTGCAACCATTCCATTAGATCCTTCCTCAGAGGCTCCCTTGAAATACAACAAGATAGCTACTGCTACAACAAAAATTGAAAGGATTTTGTATTCCGCTTTTAAAAAGGACATTGCCCCATCTGCAATATTTTTGGCAATCCGCGCCATCTTTGCATCGCCTACCTCTTGTTTGGAAACCCAAATATTTTTTATTAATACAAAAAGCAGTGCCAAAACACCAAAAGCAGGTAAAAAGTTTACGATTAATTCCATATTAGTTAGTTATTTGCTATTTAAAACGGGTGCAAAAGTAGTAAAATGGATTAGAATAAAAAAGCCTAAATATTTTCTCTGGAAGATTTAAAAACTAAAACCAAAAGTTCCCTTAATACTAAATGGACGGGCATCTGGATTCTCCAAATAATTACCTCTGAAATTAAAGTCGATTCTAAAAATCTTGAAGATATTTCCAATACCAAAAGAGTATTCCCAATAAATCTTATCGGAAGGAGCCATTAGGGGAATATTTGTTGGGCTGCTTAATGCAATATTTTCATCGGTTAAGGTACCCCATGCTCCTCTTAGGCCTACAATTTCCCTTAAATTCCAATTTCGAATAACTGGAATCCTTGAAAAAATCCGGCCATTAAAATTATGCTCTAAATGAACAGTGGCATAGGTATCTGTTACAAACTCGTAAAAATTCAAATTTGGAAATGTATTATATATGGTCCATAAGGTCTGGTTTCCAGGTATTACACTCAAAAGGCCAAGGGGCACAGCCCCGAATGTTTTCCCTACCTCAATAGTGCTTAACAATCTTCCAAAACCTCCAATCTGCCAAGGTTGCGTATAAGAAAACTGAATTTTATCAAACTCAAAATCACTTTGAAAAAAACCTTCTAATCCCTTTGTATAATTTAATAAAAGAGTGCTATAATTGTCGTTTACGTTTCTTCGTTCCACCCCGTTACCAATAGTTTTTTTTCCCGGCGTGTACAAGAGTATTGTATTTAGTTCAAACTGTTTAATCTCAGAAGATACACCTGTTGGAGACGTAGGATCTATATAATCCAGACTAAACGCATCAGGCAATGCAGAGCTTAATGTGCGATAAGAACTCCCAAAACGAACCCTAAAATTGCTAATTGGTTCAATATCTGTATTGAATGTTGTCAGATTAATATTGGTAAGCCTGTCATTGGCACCAACAGTAAAAATTGCTGAAGAGGCCACACTTCTGCCAAGAACATCGTTTGTCTGAGTCAGATTAATGCCCAATTGCTCTATATCTCTACGGTTCCCTCCGGATAGTATAAGTCTGGTATTTTTATCTAAAAGCCATTTACCTGAAATACCATGCTTAAATTTTTCATCTTTAAATCCATATGCCAGGTACCCTTCTATTCGCCATGGATCATTTTGTCCAAAATAGGTTCGGGCGCCAGCTCTTAATCTAATTCCTTCGGCTTCATTATATCCAAAACCACTGTAGATACTACCCAGATCTATATTCCATCTATCAATTTCTACATAACCTGATGCTAAAATACTAGTAATGTCATAAGCCGTATTAAAACGCGGTACGGTCTTTAAAGTATCTAAAAGATCATATATTCCCTGTTCATCTTTATTAAGGGATTCCAATCTATTATTTTCCCAAAATACGCTGTCCCGTTCGAATGTTATAGGGTTAAAAGGATCCGTTTTATTTTTATAAAATTGCCTGGGTTTCTCTATATTAAATTTATAATTGCCGTAAACTGTAGTTCTTTTACCATATACACCCTTGGATTCTTCTTTTTTAAAAAGGCTAAAATCACTCAACATATAGTCTCTTTTTAATAGAAAAACAGAATCATTGATTACTTCAAATTCCTGCTCTATATAAATTTCCTTAACCCAATTTATATTGGCACTTTTTGTAACCTCCAGGTTAATTTTTTTAATAGCGAAAGTTGAATCGTTAACCCAAAAATCTCCTTTAAATGTCAGTTCATTTTTACGCCTGGGATAATATATAATATGGTAACACCATTTGCTATCTATATAAGCACTGTCTGAAAGCACATAATTATAAGCATCAATACCGGCTTCAGAAATCGGACTGGGAAAACTCTTGTCAAAAAACTTTAAATATTTTTCATAAATATCGTATTCCGAATAAAGATCCTTTACAAATCCTATTATTGCCTGATTATTACTAAAACCGGAATTTTTATTCCCTAAAACATCTTCTTTAGTCTGATTTAAAATATTATCCCCATATACTTTACTTGAGGTTTCATTTAAAAAAATTGGTAAATAGGTTTTCCCAGTAATTCTAGATGTATCAAGATCCTGAAATACAAACTCCATTCCTTTAAAAAGCTTACTTTTCATCATGGCACTATCTATAGAATTAAGGTCGAATTCTATCTTTTCATATTTATCATATTGATATTGCTTAAACATGCGAAGACCATTGATTTTCTTTTTTGCCCATATTTTTTTTAGGATATCTATTGCCGGATTATTCTTTTTAGATTGTTTCCCCATATACACCACAACCTCATCTAACTGTTCCCCCTGCAGCAAAACAACTTTAAGATTGTAGTTTACTCGTTGGGGTAATTGTAATTCTTCAGTTTTATAGCCGATGAATGATATGATAAGGGAGTTGTATTTTTTTGAAGATTCTAAATAGAATAAGCCATCTTCATTTGTTATAGTGCCCTCTGTAGAGCCTTTAAATACAACATTAGCAAATGCGACAGGTTCCCCTTCCTCATCTATTACAATCCCGCTAGCTTTTGTCTGAGACCAGATAAATATAGGCGTTAATAAAAGAAAGAATAGCAGGAATCTTTTCATAAGTATACGATATTGCAATTCTCGATCCAAAGAAATCGATAATGCAATATTTGTAGCTATGGTTTAGGGTAAATTGACTTCGAATAGAATTCCTTTAATAAAAAAGCTTCGCCCAACCTTGGTCGACGAAGCTAAGATACCTTTACAAAATCATTTAACTTATTTATATAACACTTTCTTAACAGCCTTAATCACGTCTTTATAATTAGGTATCCATTCTTCCAGTAATACAGGAGAATAAGGTGCAGGAGTATCTGCTGTGTTTATTTTTATAACAGGAGCGTCCAAATAATCAAAAGCCTCTGATTGAACCAAATAAGTTATCTCAGTTGCAACGTTTCCAAAGGGCCATGCTTCCTCAAGAATAATTAATCTGTTAGTTTTCCTTACAGATTTTAATATCTCTTCACGATCCATGGGCTTAACTGTTCGGAGGTCAATTATTTCACAGCTTATACCTTCTTTCTCCAATTCGTCAGCCGCTTTGTAGGCTTCTTTTATAATTTTTCCGAAAGAAACAATAGTAACATCTTTACCTTCCCTTTTAATTTCTGCTACTCCCAGGGGAATGGTATACTCTCCCTCAGGTACTTCCCCCTTATCCCCGTACATTTGTTCAGACTCCATAAAAATTACGGGATCATCATCCCGAATCGCAGATTTTAAAAGTCCTTTAGCATCATTGGGGTTAGATGGTACAACCACTTTTAACCCCGGACAATTGGCAAACCAGCTTTCAAATGCCTGTGAGTGTGTTGCCGCCAACTGGCCGGCAGAACCTGTGGGCCCACGAAAGACAATTGGGCAATTAAACTGCCCTCCAGACATTTGTCTAATTTTTGCTGCATTATTTATTATCTGGTCTATACCTACAAGTGCAAAATTGAAGGTCATAAATTCAATTATAGGTCTGTTTCCGTTCATTGCAGATCCTACACCTATTCCTGCAAAACCTAATTCAGAAATTGGTGTGTCTAAAACACGATCCGGACCAAATTCGTCTAACATTCCTTTGGATGCCTTATAGGCCCCATTATATTCTGCGACCTCTTCACCCATTAGGTAAATGGATTCATCTCTTCGCATTTCTTCTGTCATTGCCTCAGCAATTGCTTGCCTAAATTGTATGGTCTTCATCTAATTGTGGTCCCCCGTTTTAAGTAATTCATTTTAAAATGCCAACAAAAATAGGAAAATATCTACCAATTAGCCCTGCCAGGGAATTAAAAAAAGACACAAAATTTACTATGCATGCATAGTAAATTTGAAAATTAATAGTTATCTTAGCAGCCAATTTTTGAATGCATAAAACGCTAAATAAGTATGAAAATATTAGTTTGCATCAGTAATGTACCGGATACTACTTCCAAAATCAATTTTACTGAAGGAGATACTAAATTTGACACCAATGGTGTGCAATTTGTAATTAACCCAAATGATGAATTTGGTTTAACCCGTGCCATGTGGTTTAAAGAAAAACAGGGGGCAACCATTCATGTCGTAACAGTAGGGGGACCTGCCGTAGAACCAACAATTAGAAAAGCCCTGGCAATTGGTGCAGATGAGGCTATTCGTATAAATGCGGAACCAACGGATGGACTATTTGTTGCACAGCAACTCGCAGAAGTTATTAAATCTGGCAATTATGATCTTATCATAGCAGGCAGAGAATCAATAGACTACAATGGGGGCATGGTTCCTGGTATGATGTCAGCCATGTTAAATTTTAATTTTATAAACACCTGCATTGAACTCGAAATTGAGGGTAATACTGCTACTGCCATTCGGGAAATTGATGGTGGTAAGGAAAGCATTTCTACCACGCTACCCTTAATTATTGGTGGCCAAAAAGGCCTAGTAGAGGAAAGTGAGCTACGCATTCCAAATATGAGGGGCATTATGATGGCTCGTCAGAAAAAGCTAAATGTACTGGAGCCAATTGAAGCTAGCCTGGGAACGGAAGACATTAAGTTTGAAAAACCAGCGCCCAAAGGAGCAGTTAAATTAGTAGAATCGGATAATATTTCCCAATTAATAGATCTGTTGCATAATGAAGCAAAGGTCATCTAATTATTAAATCAGGTTTCAAAGTTTACTGAAATTTTGAACTTAATCTTTAAAAGAAAATTATGTCAGTACTTGTTTATACGGAGTCCGATAACGGTAAATTCAAAAAAAATGCATTCGAAGCTGCTTCCTATGCCCAAAAGTTAGCAGAACAATTAAGCACTTCAGTTACCGCAATAACTATTAATGCAGCAGACTCTGAAAAAATTGGAACTTACGGAGTTTCAAAAATATTGAAAGTGACTAGTGATAAACTTTCAATTTTTAATGCAAAGGCTTTCGCAACAGTTATTGCGCAGGCTGTGGAAAATGAAGGAGCGAGTACCATTGTCGTTAGTTCCAGTACGGATACCAAATATATGGCCTCTATTCTCGCTGGGATGCTAAATGCGGGATATTGCACTAATGTCGTTGCTCCGCCACTAAGCACTAATCCTCTGGTTGTAAAAAGAACGGCTTTTAGTAACAAAGGCTTTGCACATACACAATATAAAACTGCTACAAATATTATTGGAGTATCAAATAATGCGTATGGAATATTTGAAAACAAAGTAAGCCCCAAGGTGGAAAACTTTGAACCCAACTTAAATGATTCCGATTTCTCTGTTAAATCCTTGAATATTGACAAAGTAGTTGGTAAGGCAACTATAGCCGATGCAGATATAGTAGTATCTGGAGGAAGAGGGTTAAAAGGTCCGGAAAATTGGGGTATGATAGAAGAATTAGCCGACGTTCTTGGCGCTGCCACGGCGTGCTCTAAACCGGTTTCAGATATGGGCTGGAGATCTCATAGTGAACATGTTGGACAAACAGGAAAACCTGTTGCCAGTAATCTTTACATTGCCATTGGTATCTCGGGAGCCATTCAACATCTTGCCGGAATTAATGCTTCTAAAGTAAAAGTGGTAATCAATACCGATCCCGAAGCACCATTTTTTAAGGCTGCAGATTATGGTGTTATAGGTGATGCCTTCGAAGTCGTACCCAAACTCATCGAAAAATTAAAAGAATTTAAGGCCCAAAACGCTTAATTTTTGTTAATTTGTGCCACTAAAGCGCTGTTTAAATATCTGGACAACCCTTATTTAAACAACCCTTAGTGGTATACTTATAAATATGAGCTTAGTAAGGTTAAAAATAAAAGGTATTTCCTATAGCCAGACGCAAAATGGGGCTTATGCCCTTATTTTAAATGAAGTAGATGGTGACAGAAAATTACCAATAGTAATAGGGGCATTCGAAGCGCAGTCTATTGCTATTGCCCTGGAAAAAGAGATAAAACCTCCCAGACCCCTTACCCATGATCTTTTCAAGAATTTTTCGGACAGGTTTGAAATTGTTGTCAAACAGGTTATTATACATAAATTGGTTGATGGAGTCTTTTATTCCAGTATTATTTGTGAGCGTGATAAAATTGAAGAAATAATAGATGCGAGAACAAGTGATGCAATTGCTCTTGCCCTACGCTTTAATGCGCCAATTTTTACATATAAAACCATTTTAGACAAAGCGGGTATCTTTCTTAAATTTTCTTCGAAGGATAAAGAAAAAGGAGAGGGTGACGACAGCATTGTAGTTGATGAAATTTTACAGGAAGGCGAAACGGTAGAAATAGATCCGGGTACAACTACTCCATACAAGGAATTAAGCCTTGAGGAACTCAATAAGGAATTAGCCAAAGCCGTGGCCAATGAGGATTATGAAAAAGCTGCTAAACTGAGGGATGAAATATCTAAACGCAATTGATAATATAGCATCTCTTCTATGAACCTCAGGTTGTGGATACTTTTATTTTTCTTAATTTTTTCTTTTCCTGTATTAGCTCAGATAGATCAGATTCCGGATTCTCTGTCAATTACGCTAGATACCACCACATTAAATGACATATCTACTCAGACTATTGATATTATAATCCCTAATCAGGGATTCTCATTTAACTCACTTTGGAGAGGTGCTTTAGGAATGTTTATCCTAATATTAATATCCTATATCTTTAGTGCAAACCGAAGTGGAATTAATTGGAAAACTGTCGGGATAGGCATTGGGGCTCAACTTATTCTCGCTATTGGAATATTAAAAGTTCCTTTTATTCAAACTATTTTCAGAGCCGCAGGTCAGTTTTTTGTAAATATTCTTGATTATACACTTGCCGGAAGTGAATTTTTGCTGGGTAATTTGTTAAATGTGGACAATCCAAACATTGGATATGTCTTTGCATTCCAGATCTTACCCACCATCATTTTCTTTTCTGCACTTACCTCTGTTCTATTTTATTTAGGAATTATACAAAAGATTGTAAAAGCTTTAGCATGGTTACTCACAAAAACATTGGGTATTTCTGGTGCTGAGGGTCTTTCTGTTGCAGGTAATATCTTTTTGGGACAAACCGAAGCACCTTTACTTATTAAGGCATATTTAGAAAAAATGAACCGATCTGAAATTCTTTTGGTCATGATCGGCGGAATGGCTACTGTTGCTGGAGGTGTTTTGGCGGCTTATATCGGTTTTCTGGGTGGCACTGATGCGATACTTCGATTAGAATTTGCACGCCATTTATTGGCAGCTTCCGTTATGGCGGCCCCCGGGGCAATTGTGATATCTAAAATACTCTATCCACAAACCGAGGCAGTTAATAAAGAGATACAGATATCTAACGAAAAAATTGGCTCAAATCTTTTAGATGCTATTGCCAATGGAACTACCGAGGGATTAAAGCTGGCTGTTAATGTAGGTGCTATGTTGCTCGTTTTTATTGCCTTTATCGCCATGATCAACGGTATTTTAGGCTGGATAGGGGACGTTGCTTCTCTTAATGAATGGATTTCTTCCAACACCGTTTACGATTCCTTTTCACTTGAAGCAATTCTAGGGGCTGTCTTTGCGCCATTAATGTGGCTTATGGGTGTAAACAAGGAGGATATAATGCTTATGGGACAATTATTGGGAATCAAATTGGCTGCCAGTGAATTTGTTGGCTATATACAATTATCAGAATTAAAAAATGCCCTAAACCCTATCCATTTTTCCTTTAACAAATCTATAATCATGGGGACCTATATGTTATGTGGTTTTGCCAATTTTGCTTCAATTGGAATCCAAATTGGCGGCATAGGCTCGTTGGCGCCAGGCCAGCGAAAAACTCTTTCTGAATTTGGTATGCGAGCAGTTTTAGGAGGTACGCTGGCATCTTTACTATCAGCCACTATTGCAGGCTTGATTTTGGGTTAAATCCTTTTGGAAAGTCATTAAGAAAAAACGACCTGGTTAATAAGTTTTTAAAACTCAAAAACCAATCCAATCTATCTTTCATTAAATTCGTCTTCGAAAATATCCTTCTTATGAAACAATACCACGATCTATTAAAGCATGTTCTCAAAACAGGTGCACAAAAATCGGATAGAACCGGAACCGGCACCTATAGTGTCTTTGGCTACCAAATGCGATTTGACCTTAGTGAAGGATTTCCAATGGTAACAACCAAAAAATTGCATTTAAAATCTATCATTTATGAATTACTTTGGTTTTTAAAAGGTGATACCAACATTAGTTACTTACAGGAAAATGGAGTTAGGATCTGGAACGAATGGGCTGATGAAAATGGTGAATTAGGGCCTGTATATGGACATCAGTGGCGGAATTGGAATGGTGAGCATATAGACCAGATATCTGAAGTTATTAAAACTTTAAAAGAAAATCCGGATAGCAGAAGAATGCTGGTATCTGCATGGAACCCAAGTGTATTGCCAGATACTTCAAAATCCTTTTCGGCAAATGTCGCAGATGGTAAAGCGGCTTTACCGCCATGCCATGCTTTTTTTCAATTTTATGTTTCAGATGGAAAATTATCATGTCAGTTATATCAACGAAGTGCAGACATCTTTTTAGGTGTACCATTTAATATTGCCTCCTACGCCTTATTTACAATGATGATTGCTCAGGTATGTGGATATGCTCCGGGAGAATTTATCCATACTTTTGGCGATGCCCATATATATAACAATCACCTTGAGCAAATAGAGCTGCAACTAAGTAGAGAACCCAGGCCATTACCAAAAATGGTCCTTAATCCTGAAGTTAAGAATATCTTTGATTTTAAATTTGAGGATTTTAAACTGTTGTATTATGATCCCTATCCACATATCAAGGGAGCTGTAGCAGTGTAATTAATAGCTCTTTTTATCTCCGCGCATAAATTCCTATATTTAAAGGAAAAATTATGCTATGCTGCTTACTGAAACGCTACTAGATACATTCTTAAGTACCAGAAAAGAAAGTGAAACCATATGTGCCCCTCTGGAAAATGAGGACTATGTGGTTCAGCCCATAGAAGATGTTTCCCCGCCTAAATGGCATCTTGGACATACGACCTGGTTCTTCGAAGAGTTTTTACTAAAACCATTTTTAGAAGATTATAAAATTTTTGATGAGGATTTTTCCTTTGTATTTAACAGCTACTATGAAACTGTAGGGAAAAGAGACGTCCGTGCAGATCGGGGTAATCTTTCAAGACCCTCGGTGCAAAAAGTATATACCTACAGATATTATGTCACCAATGCAATCAAAATACTTATGGATGAGGTGCAAGATGAGAAACTGCTTCAACTTTTAGAAATTGGCATACACCATGAAAAGCAGCATCAGGAACTTTTATTAACGGACATCAAATACATTTTAGGAAATAATCCGCTTTTACCTGCCTATACAAATTCAATTAATGAACATAAGGAAGAGAGTCATCAGCAAGACTGGGTTTCAATTGATGCCGGTATATATGAAATTGGCCACAACCTAGATTCATTTTGTTTTGACAATGAGCAAGGAAAGCATAAGGTCTACTTGCAGGCTTACGAAATTTCAAACAAACTTATTACTAATGACGAATATTTGGAATTTATGAATGACGGCGGTTATAGTTCATTTGAATTATGGCATGCTGAAGGTTGGGACTGGGTCTGCAAAAATCAGATTTCTTCTCCACTCTACTGGCATATTATTGATGGAGAATGGTTTAACTATACCCTTGAAGGACTACAAAAAATTAGTGGAAATACTCCAATTTCTCATCTCTCCTATTTTGAGGCCTTTGCCTTTGCCCAGTGGAAAGGCTACCGCTTGCCAACCGAATTTGAATGGGAAGCAGCACAGCACTATTTTCCATGGGGTGACAGATGGGAATGGACGGAAAGCGCTTACCTGCCTTACCCCGGTTATCAAAAAGAAGAAGGCGCCTTAGGTGAGTATAATGGTAAATTTATGGTAAGTCAGAAAGTCCTGCGCGGAGGATCTTTCGCCACTCCGGCCAATCATACTCGCTCTACTTACCGTAATTTTTTTCACCCTCACCTAAGATGGCAGTATACCGGATTAAGGTTAGCCAAATAATTCCGACAAAAGCAGCATGCAAGAAAAAATAACTTTAATTTCAACGTCTCAATTCCATAAAGACGTCTATACAGGACTTACTGATTTTCCTAAACATTTATCTTCAAAATATTTCTATGATGCCAAAGGAGATATGTTGTTTCAGGAAATTATGGATATGCCAGAATATTATCTTACAAATAGCGAGTATAAAATTCTTGATAAGTTTAAAGATGAAATATGCCGTGTATTTTTTAAAGATTCGAAGGAATTCGACCTTGTTGAACTGGGTGCAGGAGATGGAAAGAAAACAAAGATTTTATTAAGACATCTTACTGCAGAAGGGATTCCTTTTCAGTATCTACCCATTGATATAAGCGAGAATGCCCTGAATTTACTTGAGGTATCAATAAACAACGAACTTCCTTCGGTAAAGGTTAAGTCATTACAAGGAACCTATTTTGAAACCCTGAAACAACTGTGTACACTGCAGCACAAGAAAAAGGTTATTATGTTTCTGGGTTCAAATATTGGCAACTTACTTCATCCGCAGGCAATAGAATTTTTGAAGAGCATACAAGAACTAATGAATGATGAAGACATTTTCTTTATTGGTTTTGATCAAAAAAAAGATCCGCAGACCATCCTTAATGCCTATAATGATAGTACAGGAATTACTGAGAGATTTAATAAGAATTTGCTAGCCAGAATAAACAATGAATTGGATGCTGATTTTGATCTCGACAAATTCCTACATTGGGAAGTATACGATCCGGAAACAGGTACTGCTAAAAGTTATTTGGTTGCCAAGGAAAATCAGTCAGTTCGCATTAAAGGACTTGATCTTACAGTATCTTTCGATGCATGGGAAACTATACATACAGAAATTTCACAAAAATATGACGACAATATAGTCTCATGGTTAGCTGATAAAGCGGGAATGCGGATAAGCAGAATTTTTAGTGATGAAAATAAATTTTACAAAAACTATATTTTAAAAAAATAGATATGAAAGCCATATGGAATAATACAATTATTGCTGAGAGTGACGACACATTTGTAGTAGAGAACAATCATTACTTTCCAGCTGAAAGCATTAAAAAAGAGTATTTCAAACCCAGTACCACCCATAGCACATGTCCGTGGAAAGGCGTAGCGTCATATTATAATCTCGACGTTAACGGAATGGAAAACAATGATGCCGCCTGGTATTACCCTGAGATCAGTGAGCTGGCAAAACAAATTAAAGGTTCAATTGCTTTTTGGAAAGGCGTAGAAATTGTTGAATAAAAAAACCGGGATATTCTAAGAACATCCCGGTCTGATTAATACTAGTTGTTAATTACAATTCTAAAACAGCATTTTCCGAACCAGCGAATTCATTCCACTTGTAATTATCTGCTTCTGTTTCATTAACAAAATTTCCATCTACGATGTATTTAAACTCGTAAGTACTCTCTTTTGGCAAATCAAATGTTCCTTTAAAAGTTCCGTTTTTGAGTTTTTTCAACGTGCTTCCTTTTGGATTCCAATTATTGAAATCTCCGACTACAGCAACTTTTTTTGCATCTTCAGCAGGAACTGTAAAAGTTACCTTGCAAATTGGCTTTGTTTTTAAATATTGTTTTGCGATTGACATGATTTTTAATTTTTGTGATTACGGTGCAAAAATAATACATTAAATTCCTCATTTCCAATGACGAAAATCATATTTATTAATTTCTTAAAATATTAATGCCTTTTAGTTCACTTTAGTAAAAAGGGGGTGTTTCTTTTTTCAAGTAGGTAATTCCTACATCTTTTTTCTAATGATCTTTAAAATGGAATCTATGTCTTCAGACGTATTATAATAGTGAAAACTAAGTCGGATACCCTTTCCACGCCTCGAACAAACTACATTTGCTTCCATTAAATGGTTAAATAACAGATCATTGCCTTTAATATTAAAAATGGTGCTATGCAAATGTCTATTAAGAACATCATTATTTAATAAACCCAATTCGTTAAAACCCTTAATAGCTTTTTTACTTAGCTTCTCGTTATGAGCTGTAATTTCTTTCATTCCAATATCATTCAGTATCTCTAACGCGCGCTTCAGGCTACCAAAATTTAGACTATCCAGATGTCCCGGCTCAAAGCGCTTATTAAATGGTATCGTATTCTTCCCAGTGATAACAGCATTAGCCGAATTGAATCCTATGGCCTTTAATCTAAATCTTCTTTTGGCTAAATCTTTAAATAGCATAAATCCATTGCCAGTTCCTGCTAAAAGCCATTTATAGCCACTTGCCCCCAGCATATCAATCCCTGAGTTTTCAAAATCAATTTCAAAAGCTCCACAAAATTGCGTGCCGTCTGCAATGATCAGAAGCTGTGGAAATTCTTCTTTCAATGATTTTAGGAAATCCAGGTCTACCCGTATGCCATTTATCCATTGAACTAAACTAAGAGCCAGTATCGTTATAGAATTAGTCTTAACTTA
>Ga0265303_10000822_pt1 | contig 18321 bp, 20 predicted proteins | sample Helome_2_FD_192494 | JGI IMG/M metagenome (GOLD analysis project Ga0265303, IMG submission 192494) | Marine sediment microbial communities from subtidal zone of North Sea - Hel_20160317 (Illumina Assembly) | ecosystem: Environmental > Aquatic > Marine > Subtidal zone > Sediment ... | reverse complement strand
TATAATTCGGTTTGCGCCTCCTCTGGTTATGACAGAAGAACAATTGCATGAGTGTATTGCCATTATTAGGAAAACGATCAACGAGTTCCAGGCATGATACCCGGTAGTTAGAATTAAAAAACCCTGATATTCATGTGAACATCAGGGTTTGTATTTTGGGGGAAATCTGTTTATTTCCTCACTTCCTTAATTCTGGCTTTCTTACCACGTAGTCCTCTGAAATAGAAGATCCGTGCACGCCTGACTTTACCTTTTTTATTGATCTCAATTTTTTGAAGAGCGGGCATGTGGACAGGAAATATTCTCTCTACTCCAATTGTACCTGACATTTTACGGATCGTAAAAGTTTCTGTGGCACCTTCGCCTCTGCGTTGAATGACAACCCCTTTAAAGAACTGGGTTCTTTTTTTCTCGCCTTCTTTGATCTCGTAATAAACGGTGATCGTATCTCCGGCTGAAAATTCGGGAAGGTCTTTCCTAGGAACAAATTCGTTTTCAACAAAACGGATTAAAGATTCCATGTTACTATATATTTAGTTTACTCAAACCAACATTCACGGCTCTCGTCAGCGGTTGATTTAATGGTGTGCAAAAATAGTCCTTATTTTATAATTCCCAAGGCCTTTCCTTAAAAAAAGAAGGAACCTTTACTTAATCTTCAAACAGGTCAGGCCTGCGTTCCTGGGTTCGTTTATGGGCCTCTTCTTCCCGCCACTTTTCTATTTCTGGTGTATTTCCGCTTAGCAATATGTCCGGTACTGTTAGTCCCTTGTATTCACGAGGCCTCGTATAAACAGGTGGTGCCAGAAGATCATCCTGAAATGTATCTGTCAAGGCCGATGTCTCATCATTTAGGACTCCCGGCAACAATCTGATCAGGGCGTCGGAGACAACAGCTGCGGCGAGTTCTCCTCCGGATAACACATAATCGCCAATGGAGATCTCTTTTGTTATAAAAGTATCTCGTACACGTTGGTCGACTCCCTTATAATGTCCGCACAACAGGATAATATTCTTGGAGAGGGATAGTGAATTGGCCATTTTCTGATCGAACTGTTCACCATCGGGTGTTAGATAGATCACTTCGTCATAGGTACGTTCCTCTTTAAGAGCAGATATACATTTGTCAATAGGTTCAATCATAAGGACCATACCGGCTCCTCCTCCGAATTGATAGTCATCTACCTGCTTATATGCTCCAATGCTGTATTTCCTAAGATTATGGAAATGTACTTCAACCAGGCCCTTCTCTATAGCTCTTTTTAATATAGAGGCCTCAAATGGGCTTGCAAGAAGTTCCGGTAAAACCGTTATAATATCTATGCGCATAATATGGAACCTTATCTAATGTACAGGTGCTGTCCAAAAGTAATGAAAACAGTGCGTATCCTTTTCCCATCCCAATTTTTCATAGAGTTGTTGCGCGGGATTATCGGTTGCGGTTTCCAGGCCTAAGCCTTTGTAGTTAAGTTGACTGCAATATTTCTGGGCATGTACCAGAAGGGCCTCGCCAATTCCTTTTTGCCTGTACTCTTTGTGCACATAAAGGTCGTTAAGAATTAAAAGAGGTTGCATGGATACAGAAGAGAATGAAGGAAACAACTGCGTGAATCCAACGGCCTTATTATTGAGGAATGCCATAAAAATGATGGATTCTTTCTTAGCGATCCGCTCTTTTAAGAACGATTTTGCCCCCTGGAGATCAGTGGTTTGCTCGTAAAAGATCCTGTATTCATCGAACATGGCTGCCAGATCATCAAGATGTTCAAGGCTACCCTTTATTAAGGTGATCATAGATCGAAAGGTGTGGTTTGTTGAATGAACTACTTCTTGTTGCGGTATTTATTGATCTCATCCTGCAACTCCCTGCTAATTCGCTGTTCACGTTCTAGGGCTCGCCTTCTGTGATTTTCATATTCAGTTTCTAATTCAGTCAGATTATTTTTCGCTTCCTGGGTCAAATAATTGCTCTGACGGAATTTAATAATGAATAGTAACATCCCCAGTAAAAGTCCAAGAACTGCAGACCACATGATAATGTTGTAAGTTGTTTTTGAAATATACTTACCAAATATTGAAATACTGTCTTTCTGGTCTGTAATGGTTTGAAGCTGCTCTTTCGTATTACTAAGATCAGCATTTAATGTACTGATGGTAGTTTCGTTTCCTTCTATAGTAGCTTCGAGTTCCTTTTTCTTTTTTGTAGCAGCTTCCAGGCTGTCTTTGACATTTTGCCGGAGTTTATCAAGCTGAATGATTCGTACAACTTCATAACGCCTTCCTTCGGCTCTGTAATTTCCAGAACGCCTGTAGATAAATTCAAATTGACTGTCGATAGTACCAGAGTCAAGTGATAATTGTTCTGGTTGGGTTTGATTAGAGCTGCTTTCCTGGGAAAAAGAAGCGGTTACTGAAATCAAAGCTAATCCCAAGAGAAAATAGCTTAATTTTTTCATAAGTAAGAGTTCTATTATTGTTTTGATGATCCAGAGAAATCTAAAGTAAACCATTCCTCTGAAATACTAAAGAAAAATGTTAACATACTATTATACTGTACGTTAATGTCTACCTCTTTAGACTATATGTAAGATTAATAATACGTGTAACGCCGCACCTTGGCAATATATTTCGCCAGACGGATTACCTGGTGTGTATAACCAAACTCATTATCATACCAAACATAGAGGACAATATTCTTACCATCAGGGGATACAATGGTAGCCGTACTGTCATAAATAGCCGGGGCAGAAGTTCCTACAATATCCGTTGAAACAAGTTCATTACTAAGGGAATACATAATTTGTTCAACCATGTCACCCTCCAGTGCATACTTCTTTAATATAGTGTTCAGGCTATCTTTAGAAGTTTTACGATTCACATCCAGGTTCAAAATAGCAAGAGATCCATTTGGTACGGGTACGCGGATCGCATTGGAAGTTAGTTTGCCTTTTAGGCCAGGAAGTGCTTTCGCAACTGCATTTCCTGCTCCGGTCTCTGTGATGACCATATTGAGTGCAGCCGCGCGTCCTCTCCGGTATTTTCCATGAATATTATCTACCAGGTTTTGGTCATTGGTGTAGGCGTGGATGGTCTCCAGATGCCCTTTCTTTATCCCCAGGGAATCATCGATCACCTTTAAAACAGGGGTAATGGCATTTGTCGTACAGGATGCAGCCGAATAGATCTTGGTTTTATCAGGATCAAATTCATTTTGATTTACGCCATGCACTATATTGGGTATATCCTTTCCCGGCGCTGTTAGCAAAACTTTACTCACACCTTTAGCATCCAGATGCTTGCCTAATGCGGCCTTGGTTCTGAATGCACCTGAATTATCAATTACCAGTGCATTACGGATCCCAAATTTCGTGTAATCGGTCTCTGATGGATCGTTTGCTGAGATCATATGGACCGTAGTGCCATTTATGAGGAGGGCTTTGTTCTTAAAGTCGGTTTCAACCGTTCCTAAAAATTGACCATGGATCGAATCCGTACGTAAGAGGGTGGCCCTTTTTTCCAGCATATCCTTGGTGAGCTCTCCGCGGGTCACAATGGCCCGTAACCTGAGTTGCATGCCCTTACCAGTTTTTGCCATGAGTTCGCGTGCCAATAAGCGCCCAATACGACCAAAGCCATATAAAATGACATCTTTAGGCTGTATTGGTGAGCGTTCCTTGGCCTCGCCCAACCTGTCTATCACAAAGGTCTTTATATCATTGAAAGCTGTACTTGTCTGAGAATGATATTCATATGTGAGTTTTCCGATATCCAGCTTGGAAGGCGGCAATGCAATCTCTTTTACAGCCTGCAGTATCTCTACCGAGTCGAATATGGATATAGGTTTTTGAACAAATTCGCCGGCATATTCATGCAGGTTTATTATATCGCTGACATTTTTATCGATCAGCTGGTTGCGAAATAGTACGATCTCAATTCCACGATCGTACCACATATCACTTACGATTTTGATAAATTCTGTAGTGGCTTTTCGACGATCGGCCTGGAAGGCCAATTCTTTCTCATAGCTTTTAAGTGGGCTCATATCTGAACAGCTTTTTCAGATGCAAAAATACTATTTCCCACGTTCTCGTTCGAATAGTTTGTGCATAAAAAAAGCACTCCGAAGAGTGCTTTCTAAAATTTATGTGATCTATTGGAATATGAGTCGCTCCCGCTCGCCCTCATCATCGATCATGGTAATACTGAAACGCTCATAGCGTGAAATATCAGCGAATAAGCGATTTGCATCGTCAATATTTCTGACGGTATTGTCATCTATTTGTATAATTACTTTCCCATCAAGTCCGTATCCGCGATATCGCTCCGGTACATTTGTGATCTTCACACCATTCTTCACCTTAAATATGCGTTTATCGCTATCTGAAAGATTCCTGACTTCAATCCCGATTCCGGGGACAATTGCCGACTGTCGTTTTTTCAATTCGACAGGAACTACCATATTTCTTCCTTTTCTACTAATGGTTACCTCTACCTTGTCTCCCGGGCGTTTTGTAGAAACATAGCCTGTAAGATCGCCAAATCTACGTACACGAATATCATCGACCTTTTTGATAACATCCCCCGTTTGCAAACCGGCATCATCGGCACCTGATTCATCTTCAATACCATCAACATATACGCCATCAATTTCATTTACGCCCTTATCAACAGCTTGTTGGGTGTTCAGTCTTACCGTGGTTATGCCCAGGATCCCTTTCTGTACATTGCCAAATTCCATGATGTCCTCAATCACTTTTTTTGCCAAATTGCTCGGCACGGCGAAGGAATAGCCTACATAAGATCCTGTTTGAGAAGTAATAGCAGTATTTATGCCGATTAGATCCCCATTGGTATTGACTAGTGCGCCTCCACTATTACCGGGATTTACAGCCGCATCTGTTTGGAGAAAGGATTGATTTCTACCCAGATTCCTCGCTTTAGCACTAACGATCCCTGCTGTGACAGTAGAAGTCAGATTAAAAGGATTTCCAACAGCCAATACCCATTCCCCGATCTTCGTATTATCTGAATCACCAAAGGCAATATAGGGGAGGGGTTGCTCAGGCTCAATTTTTATCAAAGCAATATCCGTCGTTGGGTCCGCCCCTACGACAGTGGCTTCATATGAGCCATTATTATTTAGGGTTACGTGCAATTCCTTGGCTTTATCAATCACATGATTATTTGTAACGATATACCCATCGGGTGATATGATAACCCCGGATCCTGAGCCTAATTGAGGCCTTGAATTCCCTTCCGAACCATAGAAGAAATCAAAAATGCTGGTCGACCCTTTAGAGGTCGTTAAGTTTTTGACGTGCACAACTGCATTGACTGTTTGTTCTGCAGCGATCGTAAAGTCTACATCTTCAATAGCACTATTTCCCAAAAGTAATGGTTTGCTCGAAGTTGAAATTACAGGCATTTCACTGGAAGCCGCAACTACCGTGGTATCAGGGTTGTCAAAAAACAAGAGATAAGTTCCCAAGGTTAGGCCCCCTGCAAAAACGGCTACTACGAAAAGGCTTGCTATATTCTTCATATCGGATACTATATTATTAATTTGTAGTAAAAATAAACAAAGGGTATTTTCATCTATTTTGATTTAACGTCTCTTTAACTGCTAAAATTAGCTTAAATAAAATTCTATCTTTACGCTGCATAACTATGCTCCTGCATTTCTATAAATATCACGGAACCGGCAACGATTTTATTCTGATCGATAACAGACAGGACAACTTTCCCAAAAATGATACCAAGCTGATCCGCAATTTATGCGACAGACATTATGGTATTGGGGCAGACGGACTCATTCTTTTGGAGCGAGACCATTCCCTGGATTTTAAAATGGTTTATTATAATTCTGATGGTAAGCCTGGCAGTATGTGCGGGAATGGGGGCAGATGTATAGTGGCTTTTGCTCATTTCCTGGATCTGGTTCAGGATAAGGCTTCCTTCAGTGCCAACGGCGATCACTACAAAGCAGAAATAGAAAATGACATAATATCCTTGTCTATGCGTGATGTGAGCGATGTAGAAACTCATGATTCCCATTGGTTTGTGGATACTGGATCTCCTCATCACATAGAGATGGTGGAGGATCTGGATGCTCTGAATGTGGTTGAAAAAGGAGCCAAATTGCGGTATGAGGTCTATGGAGAGACAGGTAGTAATATCAATTATGTGAGTCTTGGATCAAAAGATACATTCGAGGTACGGACATATGAGCGCGGTGTCGAGGATGAAACCCAGTCATGTGGCACAGGGGTAACTGCTGTAGCTTTGGCCATGCATCATGCAGGGAAATCCCAATCCAGTAAAATAAAAATAAAAACGTTGGGCGGAGACTTAGAAGTTCACTTTGATGGCGATGCTTCAGGCTATTTCAATATTAAACTTAAAGGACCGGCAGTGCAGGTATTCAAAGGCTATTTGGAATGTTGATATTACAAGGAGAACATATCTATTTGAGGGCACTGGAACCGGGTGATCTGGAATTCTTATATGAACTAGAGAATAATTCATCTATTTGGGAGATCAGTGGGACCAAGACGCCTTATGCCAGGCATGTATTACGCACCTATTTAGATAATGCCTTCAAAGATATTTACGAGGTAAAGCAATTGCGCTTGGGTGTCTGCGATAAAAAAGACCGACTTCTGGGCCTGATCGATCTGTTTGATTTTGACCCTGGCCATATGCGGGCCGGAGTGGGAATTGTCATTTTGGAATCCAATGACAGGAATCAGGGAGTAGGGACAGAAGCCCTAACCTTGCTGCTTAATTATGCATTTTCAACGCTTAACCTGCGTCAGGTTTATGCCAATGTTGGGAAGGACAACGAATTGAGCTTACATCTTTTTGCCAAGCTTGGTTTTGAGGAGATCGGGATCAAAAAAGACTGGATCCGAAGTGCAAATGGATTTAAAGATGAGGTTATGTTACAGAAAATAAATACCTGATATGTATCTAAAAAGACTCGTGCTTTTGGTCTTACTGATAGGTCTGATACTTTGTGCGGGCTTTGCCTATATGGTGTATAATGCCCTGCTGTCGCCAAATACAACTTTTGAAAAGTCTCAGGTTACCGTATTTATCCCATCAGGATCAACGATAGACGATGTCGCGGAAATCCTGGATCCTTATATAGACAATTCGGATTCATTTTACCAGGTTGCTCGAAGGAAGCACTATGATCAAAATATCAAGCCGGGTAAATATGTCTTGATGAAAGGCATGAATAATAATGATCTGATCAATACAATAAGAAGCGAGAATACGCCGGTCAGCGTGTCCTTCAACAACCAGGAAACCCTGGCAAATCTCGCAGGACGCATCAGTCAGCAAATAGAAGCAGACAGCCTTTCCCTTTTAGAAGCATTTCAGGAAGACACCTTCTTGAAGAACAATGGCTTTACCAATGAAACAGCGCTGGCAATGTACCTGCCAAATAGTTATGAATTCTATTGGAATACCAAGGCAGAGAGTTTCAGGGATCGAATGAATGAGGAATATTCACGCTTTTGGACTGAGGCGCGGGAAAACAAAGCAAAGGCCTTGGGGCTGAGTAAAACAGATGTAGTCTCCCTGGCTGCTATTGTACAAAAAGAAACAGCCAAAGTTGATGAAAGACCCAGGGTGGCCGGTGTCTATTTAAACAGGATAAAGCGGGGTATGAAATTGCAGGCCGACCCTACCGTGATATTTGCCATTAAACACAGCAGTGGGAACTATGATACTATAATAAAACGGGTCTTATACCGAGATCTAAAAATAGATTCCCCCTATAATACATATAAGTATACTGGTGTTCCTCCCGGCCCCATTGCTATGCCCGACATCTCATCTATTGACGCCGTTCTCAATAGCGAAAACCATAATTATCTCTATTTTGTGGTTAATGTAGAGCGATTTGGCTACCATATGTTTGCCAGTACCTTAGCGCAACATAACCGAAATAAAGCGCAATACGTCCGATGGCTTGATCAACAAAATATCAATCGCTAGCTTAATTGTCGGGTTATTCCTACCATTCACCCAGCATTTCATCCATTTTATACATATTTTAAGAAAAATCCCTGTTATCTGGAGTAATTTCGTCTTGTGAAATGAGCGCAGTTCATAATTGGATGTAAGTCGTATGAAAACACTAGTATGAAAAAGTGGATAGGCACCATCAGTATGCTTACCATGATTTTTATTTTAGCAAGTTTCACTAGCAAAACAACCAAGAAAGTTAGTGTACCCAGTTCGCTAAAAGTAAATGAACCTACTATGGTTTTGTTTCCCAAAGACAAAACCACGCTACGCACGACTTCGATATTCCCACCGTTTATCGGCAGCTCGTATGTGGGTTTCAAGGAAGCTCTTGGCTTTAAAGAATCATCGGGCAATTATTTTATCACAAATACCTATGGCTATTTAGGAAAATATCAATTTGGTATTGCTACCCTAAATCTGATGGGTGTGTATAATGCGTCTCAATTCCTTCGTGATCCTGAACTTCAGGAACGGGCATTCTATACCAATATGACCAGGAATAAATGGATCTTGCGGAAGGACATTGGAAGATTTAAGGGAAAACGAATTAAGGGAGTGCAAATTACTGAATCTGGCATATTAGCGGCTGCGCATCTGGCAGGGGCAGGGAATGTAAAACGCTTTTTGCGATCCTATGGGAATCATGATAAATGTGATGCGTATGGAACCAGTATTTCTGCATATCTCCAAAAATTTGGAGGGTATGATCTTTCCGGAATCAGGCCAAAACGAAATCCTAAGGTCTAATCAAACCTTAGCAAATGGATCAGCCCTGTAGTTCTAACTGCAGGGTTTTTTTATGATTTAATGAGAAACATGGCAGGCCGTTTGTGAAGATCAGGAACTTCTTCTCGCCACTCAGCTATTGTTTTGGTCGAGATTATTTCTGTCGGAAGGGTTAGATCTGCTGCGATGCAAAGACGAGTTTGTTTAGATAAAGCAGCTAGGAGGTCGCGGATCAAACTGTTATTTCTATATGGAGTTTCAATAAAAAGCTGTGTTTGATCTTTCTCCCGCGACTCTTTTTCCAATTCCTTGATCTTCTTTTTACGATCAGATCCATCTATGGGCAAGTACCCATGGAAGGCAAATTGCTGGCCGTTCAGTCCACTTCCCATAAGTGCTAAGAGAAGGGAAGAAGGCCCTGGCATGGGAATGACTCTGATACCTTTCTCATGAGCAAGTATGACAACTTCGGCACCCGGGTCTGCTACGGCCGGGCTTCCAGCTTCTGATACAACTCCTACATCGTGGCCTTCAAAACAAGGATCCAGAAAACTGGGAATTTGCGAAGCATCTGTAAATTTATTTAAGGGCATTAGCACTAGTGATGCCTGGGATTTTCTAGGATGGACTTTTTTGATAAATCTGCGTGCCGATTTCTCATTTTCAACTATGAAATAAGTGATCCGTTCGATGGCCTTCTTCACGGAAAGTGGCAGTACTTCCAGAGGTTCAGTGTCGCCTAGTGTTGTGGGGATTAAATAAAGGGCACCCGTTTTTTTACCTTTTTTTTTGGCCATGGTTAGAGATTGATAATGTCTTCACAGAATTTGTCGCATGCCCGGTTTATCAGATCAAATACATGATCAAAACCATCGACACCGCCATAGTATGGATCAGGTACTTCATTTTCTGATCCGGGGAGGAGGTCTAAAAGTAAAGAAACTTTTTTTCTGGCGGCCTCATTTGGTGCTAAATGAAGGATGTCTGCAAGATTACTCTGGTCCATGGCATAGATCAAATCAAAATCTTCGAAATCGGCCACTTCAAATTTACGGCAGCGCTGCCGGCTTATATCGATCCGGTTCTTTCTGGCCACGGCAATAGATCTGGGATCGGGCGGATTACCAATATGGTATCCGGCTGTGCCTGCAGAATCAACATAGATCGGGATATTGGTTACCTTAGATTGCAGTATGCCTTCGGCCAGGGGAGAGCGGCAAATGTTGCCAAGGCAAACCATGAGCACCTTGGTTGGCATCGGGTATTAAGCGAATTTCTTGGTTAGATCTTCTATATACTTACGGAACTGCTTATCAGTTTCAGCAAGATTGTCAACAGTTTTACAGGCATGAAGCACTGTGGCATGGTCGCGCTTACCAATTTGTGATCCAATGCTTGCAAGCGAGGCTTTGGTATACTTCTTGGCAAAGAACATAGCCAACTGTCTGGCTTGTACTATATGCCTTTTTCGGGTTTTAGATTGCAGAGTTGCCACATCCATTTCAAAATAATCGGAAACCACTTTCTGAATGTAGTCTATTGACACTTCCCGCTTGGTATTCTTAACGAATTTTTCGACTACCTGCTGGGCCAATTCCAATGTTACTTCTTTTTTGTTGAAAGAAGATTGAGCAATTAGGGATATAATGGCACCTTCCAGTTCCCGAATATTAGTTTTGATATGTTTTGCCACATATTCGATGATGTCTTCAGGCATTTCAACCCCATCCCTGTACAACTTATTCTTTAAGATCGAGATCCGTGTTTCGTAGTCAGGATTTTGCAGCTCAGCAGAGAGTCCCCATTTAAAACGAGATAAGAGACGTTGCTCTATGTCCTGCATGTCTACAGGTGCTTTGTCTGAAGTTAAAATCACTTGCTTCCCGTTTTGGTGCAGGTGGTTGAAGATATGAAAGAACACATCTTGAGTACCAGTCTTTCCACTAAGGAATTGAACATCATCAATGATAAGCACATCTATCAATTGATAGAAATGGATAAAATCATTTCGCGTATTCTTCTTAACAGATTCAATATACTGTTGCGTAAATTTTTCTGCCGATATATATAGGACAGTTCGCTCCGGATACTTGTCTTTGATCTCAACACCAATGGCATGGGCCAAGTGCGTCTTGCCCAAACCAACACCACCAAAAATTAACAAGGGGTTAAAAGAAGTACCCCCCGGTTTATTGGCTACTGCCATCCCCGCCGAACGTGCCAAGCGGTTGGAATCTCCCTCGAGGAAATTCTCAAAATTATAATTGGGATTTAATTGAGATTCTATTTTGATATTGCGAATACCCGGAATGACAAAAGGATTTTTTAATTCCGGATTTTTGGAATGAATAGGCACATCCATTTCTTGAGGTGAAACGCCGCCCCTGTTCGTACTGGGTATCCGCTCGGTAAAAGGTTCTGAATTTCCGTAAGTGTTCTCCATCTTTATTATATAGACCAACTTTGCACCTTCACCAAGCTCTTTGGTGAGGGCTACTTTCAACAATTTCACATAGTGCTCTTCCAGCCATTCATAAAAGAATTTACTGGGCACCTGGATGCTTAATGCGTTGTCTTGAATTTTGATGGGTTCGATGGGCTCAAACCACGTTTTGAAAGCCTGCGGTTGGATATTGTCTTGGATAAATGCCAAACAATTGTTCCAAACGGAATTCGCAGTTATACCCATCTTAAAAATACTCTATTGAACGGTTAGTGATTACTTCTGCAGGTAAAAGATAGCTCTTGACGATGCTAATTTACAAGTGAGACAAATATGTGAACAAAAAACATAAAAAAAAAATCAATTAGGGGTTGATTTTTTCCTTTTTTTTTTGCAAGTTTTCAGCCCTAGAGGGTAATCTCCTAAATATAGAGTTTTTGCCTAAATAATCATGAATTTTTCGACGATTTCTTTTAGAGTACGGTATGCCGAAACCGATCAAATGGGTGTGGTATATCACGGCAATTATTTGCAATACCTTGAGATGGGTAGGGTAGAGTGGTTAAGGGCTTTGGGAATTTCCTACAAACAAATGGAAGAAGACGGCATCAAATTACCGGTAATTTCTGTAAACCTGAAATATCTAAGATCGGCAGCCTATGATGACCACATAACAGTGGTTACAAAAATCAAAAAACTGCCACAGGTTAAGATTGAATTTGACTATGAGATCAAGTCGGAAAGTGGAGATATTCTTGTAGAAGCAAATACTGTATTAGCCTTTATGGACATTGCGACAAACAAGCCTATACGTTGTCCGGATTCATTACTGCAGAAAATTGAAAAAACGTACTTCTAAAAAAGGGCAACTAACAAAATACTTACCACAGCCAGGCCTATTCCAGCCCAATTCGTCTTACTTATATGCTCTTTAAATAAGGCAATCCCAAGCAGGGTTGTACACATAACAATGGCCACGTTATTTAAGGTAAAGACCGTGGCACTATTTAAAGCTGGCGTATTTAATGCACGTAATAAAAAGTAGATCGAGAAAAAGTTGGGGACACCTAATATGATCCCGGCAAGCACATTGCGTTTACCAAACGAAAAGAGGCGCTTGGCACGCGTTGCACTAATAAACACCAATCCTGTTAAAGCTGCTGCAGCAAAAACAGCTGCACTGAATATCGGAAATTCTGACTCTGTAACGAGTCCATCCTGAATGTATTTGATACATACATCTATGATGCCCGAACCGAGAAAGACCAATGCAGGCAGAAGCAAACCTTTGCTTCGAAAATTGGACCCTGGCTTTACAGAGGCGTAATAAACGGCTAACAATGCCAGGATGATCCCAGCGATTTTTAATACGCTCAAGGTCTCATTATACAACCAAACCCCGAACAGGACAGGTATGGCCAAAGACATTTTGGTAGCCACTGATGCCACAGAAACACCCAGGTCCTGAGACGTTTTCGCCATTAAGTTAAAAACTACAATGAATAGAATGCCAAGGGCAATAGCGGGAAAAAACCAGGATTTTTCCGGGAGGGTTGTTAAGGGAATGGATTGCCCGAAGAGGATTAGACCTACGCTACATGCTGTAACATAGTTAAAAATGATAGCAAATAATGTTTCAACCTTATAGGTGGCAAACAGCTTAAATATGACAAAGATCAAACTGGAGCAGGCTACAGATAATAAGAGATCAAGCATTTATAGTTTTGATTTGAGTTGGGTAATGTCTTCCACTCCCACCTGGAGATGCCAGGTTTGGAGTCCGACGGATCTTGCAGATTCAATATGTACCAGGGTATCATCTACAAATAATGCACAATTGGGTAAGAGTGCATTCTCAGCGATCACCTTTTGAAATATGTTGGGATCGGGTTTGCTCATCTTTACTTCATGGGATAGATATACCTTATCAAATAAGCCGAAAAATTCTGTCATAAGATCTGATCCCAATTCATCAAAACAATATTGTATGTGCAGCTCATTAGTGTTTGACAGCAGAAAACAACGATATTCCCCATCTTTTTTAAGTGACTTAAGAAATTCTATTCGTTCCTGTGGCAGGTCTAATAATATAGCGTTCCAGGCTTTTACCAAGTCTTCCGCCTTATGACCAGGGAGTATGGCCATAACTTGAGCAATAAAGTCTGAAGTGGATATCAAGCCTTTTTCATAACGGTCGTGGCATTCAAATAACACAGCCGGGATATCCTTGACGCCTAATTTTTGCAATTCTCTAAGCGTTGCCGGTTTATCCAGGTTGATAAAAACATCGCCAAAATCAAAAATTAGGCTATCTATCATTCCTATATATTAATAAGGTATCAGAACCAATTTTTTCACGATGAGTTATTTGTCCATTGGCCTCAGGGGCTCTAAGTCCTTCCTCAAATTCCATATTTCCTGTTAGAACCCGCGCCTCATCCCACAATCCCGCCTCCATAAATGTCAGCAGCGTTTGCCTCCCACCTTCTACAAATAGACTGTTTATCTTTTTATGGTGCAGCTCATTTAATAGATTCTCAGCAAGTTGATCGTCAAAAGGGATCGTAATATGCTGCACATGGGAAGGAAGATCCGTCCTGTTTTCAGGACTCACGATCCAGGTAGGGGCGGCATCGTTACATACCCTGTGGCTTTCTTTAACTTGATTTTCTTGGTCTAAGACAACGCGCACCGGTGATCTTCCCGTCCAGCGACGCACATTAAGTTCCGGGTTGTCTTCGAGGACTGTTTTGGATCCTACCAAGATGACTTGCTCCTGGCTTCGCCATTGATGCACACGCTGCCTTGCCAGGGTACCGGTGATCCAATAGGGCTTTTTTTCGTCCTTTCGTAATCCATCCTCAGGTGCCATGAAACCATCTGAGGTCTGCGCCCATTTTAAGGTAATATATGGACGTCTCTTTTCATGATAATATAGAAAACGCTTGTGATGTTCACGACAAGCTGGCTCAAGTACATTGGTAATCACTTCAATGCCGGCATTTTCAAGTGAGATAATGCCTTTTCCGTCAACAACCGTATTAGGATCCCTGATCCCAATAACCACTCGGGGGATCCCTGCAGTTATTATGGCATCTGAACAGGGAGGAGTCTTCCCATGGTGTGAACAGGGTTCTAAGCTTACATATAAGGTACTGTCTTCTATTAGACGTTTATCTTCAATTTGGGACAAGGCATTTACTTCTGCATGAGGACCGCCATATGGACTTGTAAAGCCTTCTCCAATGATTTTATTATTGTGTACGATACAGGCACCTACAGCAGGATTTGGCGCAGCACTACCTATGGCATTCTGACCTAATTCCAGGCAACGGATAATATATTTTTCATGTATCTTCACAGGGCAAAAATAGGATTAAAAAGGCAACAATGAATTCGACCATTTACAGGGCGATACAGGCCGAAGATAATCCGTATCTCGCCCGGATCATCACCTCAATTTTAGAAGAAATGGAAGTTCCGAAAAAGGGAACAGGTTTTGCCGACTTATCCATAAAAAATATGCATGCTACCTTTAGTAAGACAAGGACTTTTTATTTTGTGCTTGAGCAAGAGGGCATTTTGCTGGGTGGCTCGGGGATAGCCCCTCTATCAGGGGCATCAGAGGATGTTTGTGAATTGCAGAAGATGTATTTAGACCCTGCTGCACAAGGCAGGGGTCACGGAAAAAAATTACTCCATTTTTGCCTGGACAAAGCCAGGGAGTTCGGCTACAAAATATGTTATTTGGAAACTATGTCTATTATGAAAACGGCTCAAGAGTTATACCTGCAAAATGGGTTTACCTATCTAACAGAACGTATGGGCAATACGGGTCACTTTGCCTGTCCTGTTTGGATGCACAAGAAATTATAAAATGCTGTTAAGAGAGATCAAGAATATTTATCACTTGGAATTGGATACGATATACCCTAAAGAGGAAGTGGATAGCTTGTTTTCTCTTGCCCTCTCGCATTATCTTAAGTTTGACCGGTTCATATTAGCATTGCAACCCGACCTGGTGATCAGCAAGAAGGAGGAACAACCACTTTTTGAAGCACTGGCGGTACTAAAGCAGCATGTTCCCATTCAGTATATTCTCGGGGAAACACATTTTATGGATATCCCCATCAAGCTAACTAAAGGTGTGCTCATACCCAGACCAGAAACCGAAGACCTCGTTCGTTGGATCTTGGAGGATACGGCTGAAGATAAAGAATTCACTTGCCTTGACATTGGCACTGGGAGTGGGGCTATAGCCATAGCCTTAAAAAAAAGCAGGCCTAAGATCACAATGTACGCACTTGATAATTCCAGTCATGCTATTGAAATATCCTCAGAAAATGCCCTGATCCAGGAAGTGGATCTTCAGCTTTTGGAATTTGATGTGTTGGGGGAGAATTCCTTGGATTTACTTGTTGATATTGTTGTATCTAATCCGCCCTATGTCCGGGAACAGGAGAAAAGTTCAATAGCACCCAATGTATTGGATCACGAACCTCATGAAGCCCTTTTTGTATCTGACGAAGATCCCCTGCGTTACTATACAGCAATTCTCGATTTATGTAAGAAAACTTTAGTAGAAGGCGGTTCTGTATATTTTGAGATCAATGAAGCCCTTGGGGAAGAAATGAAAGCGCTATTAAAGAAGTATGGCTATTCGGATATTCAACTGAAGAAAGATATATTTGAAAAACCCAGAATGATCAAAGGGAAGAAGGGCTGATATGAGTGTCAAAGACGAAATAGAACTACTGAGAAAGGAATTAAGGGTACATAACTACAAGTATTATGTACTCGCAGAACCTCTGATTTCGGACTATGAGTTTGATATGAAACTAAAGGCCCTCCAGGAGCTGGAAGAGGCCAACCCCGAATATTATGACCCTAATTCTCCTACGCAACGCGTGGGCGGGAGTGTTACCAAGAATTTTGAAACTGTCGTCCATGCTTTCCGTATGTATTCGCTGGACAATTCGTATTCCAGGGAAGAAGTACTTGAATGGGAAAAGCGTATTCGAAAAATATTGGGTGATGTACTCATCTCTTTTACCTGTGAACTTAAATATGACGGGGCTTCTATTAACCTTACGTATAAGTCGGGAGAACTACATCGTGCAGTAACTCGTGGAGATGGTGTGCAGGGCGATGATGTAACGACTAATATCAGGACGATCAGATCTATCCCTCTTAGATTGCAGGGCAATTTTCCTGATGAATTTGAGGCTCGGGGAGAGATCATTCTTCCGCTGCAGGGATTTGCCAAAATGAATGAACAGCGGATAGAAGCCGGAGAGGATCCCTATATGAACCCGCGTAATACGGCAGCAGGTAGTATCAAACTACAGGATAGTGCGCTTGTGGCAGAACGACCGCTGGAATGCCTTGTTTATGGCCTGGCAGCAAACAGACTACCACTATCATCTCAATTTAACATGTTAGAAGATGCGCGTAAATGGGGATTTAAAGTGCCTATTGAGGCGAGGGAATGCAGTAGTGTAGACGAGGTCATGGAATTCATTGAGCAGTGGGATATAAAACGACATGAACTGCCCTATGAGACGGATGGTGTAGTAATTAAAGTAAACGACCTTGTTCAACAAGAAGAATTAGGGTATACCGCCAAGTCGCCCAGATGGGCCCTGGCCTATAAATTCCAGGCAGAAGAAGCAACAACGGTACTAAGAGAGATCACATACCAGGTAGGCAGAACGGGGGCGATCACACCAGTAGCCAATTTAGAGCCTGTCCTATTAGCAGGCACAACGGTAAAGCGAGCTTCCCTTCACAATGCAGATCAAATAACAAAACTGGATGTCCGTGTAGGAGATACGGTATACGTAGAAAAAGGAGGGGAGATCATTCCAAAGATCACGAAAGTAGAGTTGACTAAACGTGCCTCAGGATCTCAACAAACACAGTATATAACCAATTGTCCTGAGTGCCAAACCCCTTTGGTTAGAAATGAAGGGGAGGCACAGCATTTTTGCCCTAATGAGATGGGCTGCCCGCCGCAGATCACTGGTAGGATCCAGCATTTTATTTCCAGGAAAGCCATGGACATTGAAGGCATGGGCAGTGAAACTGTTGTTCTCCTCTTTAATGAGGGGCTAATTAAAAATTATGCAGATCTGTATACCCTGACAAAAGCACAGATTGAGCCCTTGGAGCGTATGGCGGAGAAATCGGCAGAAAACCTCGTTAAGGGTGTGGCTGCTTCCAAAGAAATTCCGTTCGAGCGCGTACTCTTTGCCCTTGGGATCCGCTTTGTTGGTGAAACAGTTGCCAAAAAACTGGCAAGGGCATATGGCAATATAGATGCTCTTATGAATACTTCTTTTGAGGAGTTGATAAACGTGGATGAAATCGGTGATCGGATCGCTCAAAGTGTGATAGACTTCTTTGAGGATGAGCGAAACAGAGAGATCATTGAACGATTGAGGCATTACGGACTGCAATTTTCACTGAGTGAGGATCAATTGGCGAATCAATCTGACACCCTAAAAGGGAAGACTTTTGTAGTATCCGGCGTCTTTGAGACCATCAGTAGAAATGAACTTAAGAAATTGATCGAAGATAATGGCGGAAAAGTTTCCTCTTCAATTTCGTCAAAGACATCCTTTGTAGTAGCCGGGGCAAATATGGGTCCTAGTAAGAAAGTTAAGGCAGACGATCTGGGGATTCCAATTATAACCGAGTCGGAGTTTCTTGCCATGCTCAATTCCTAAACTATGATCACCAATACGACCCAACGCTTTTTGGGGGCTCTAATTTCAATCTCGGCACTATTATGGCGGGACAGACGCACGCGCAGTTGGCTTATAGGTCCGATGCTCCTTTTAATTGGCGGCTTTTTTATCCCTCAACAAATGATCATACCTGTGAAGGGGGCCAGCACGCAGAATTGGGATATAAAATCATTTTGGGCGTACCCCTGGGGAACTTCAATTACCCATAAGGGAATCGATATTTTCGAAGAAAGGGGCACAGACGTGATCTCCGCTACTCATGGAGTGGTAGTTTACACCCATGAAGGGGGCAAGGGAGGAAAATCTGTTATGATCCTGGGACCTAAATGGCGTTTCCATTATTATGCCCACTTGGATAGTTAT
>Ga0265303_10000821_pt1 | contig 18336 bp, 17 predicted proteins | sample Helome_2_FD_192494 | JGI IMG/M metagenome (GOLD analysis project Ga0265303, IMG submission 192494) | Marine sediment microbial communities from subtidal zone of North Sea - Hel_20160317 (Illumina Assembly) | ecosystem: Environmental > Aquatic > Marine > Subtidal zone > Sediment ... | reverse complement strand
CCTATCGAGCAGTGGCTCCGGGAGCAAAACATGTCATCGGGAAATCAGGATCAGAATCTGGCGATCTTCTGTGATTTTGAGAACGTAGCGCTGGGCGTCAGAGACGCCAGGATAAAAAAATTCGACATCAAGCTGGTGCTCGAACGCCTGCTGGTGAAAGGCAGCGTGGTCGTCAAGAAAGCCTATTGCGACTGGGAGCGATACAAGCAATTCAAGGCGGTAATGCACGATGCGGCCTTCGAACTGATTGAAATTCCACACACCCGCCAGTCGGGCAAAAATTCCGCCGATATCCGCATGGTGGTCGACGCGCTCGACCTCTGCTACACCAAGGAGCATCTCGATACCTTTGTTATCGTTAGCGGGGACTCCGATTTCTCCCCACTGGTTAGCAAGCTCAGGGAGAATAACAAGACCGTGATCGGGGTCGGGGTAAAAAGTTCGACCTCGGACCTGCTGATGAGTAATTGTGACGAGTTTATTTTTTATGACGACCTGGCCAGGGACGAAGAGTCGAACCGACAACGCAAGCGCAAACCGCCACCGAAAAAGAAAGCAGCGGGAAAGAAAAGCAGCGGCACCGCAGTTGAAGCAGCAAAGCCCGAAGAGGAAAAAATCGATGACGCCATCAGCCTTGTCATGGAGACCGCGGAAGCGCTTTATGCGGAACGCGATGACCGTGACAAGTTATGGGGATCGATGGTTAAGCAGGCACTGAAGCGACGGCGTCCGGGCTTTAACGAACGTTACTATGGTGTGCGTTCGTTCAGCGACCTGCTGGAAGAGGCCGAGAGACGCGGACTGATTCGTCTGTCGCTGGATGAGCGTTCCGGTGGTTATCTCATTCAAAAAATTGACGAGGACTAAACCCGGGCAGATCAATATGCCAGGCTTGCCGATCCTTAGCCGGGTAACTCACAGCTTGCCCCGGTTATGATGATAAAAACCAATACTGACACTTACCTTAAATGGGGGATGCCGTAGCGGGTTTCTGATTGTTATAGTTGTGCTTGAGGAGAGACAAAGATGCAACAGAACTATAAAACACTACCAGATACGAGACCTACATTACCGGAGCGTCACTTTGAATTGCGAATCGGCGAGGGCCTGCTGGTTCTTGTCCTGTTTGCGATACTAATGCTGGTGTTATTTTAGAAACCTGTTCCTGCCAGCTTATCGATCGTTCGAAACTGTCTCAAGCGCGGACGGTATTCAGGACCCGGTAGCTGCACTGGATACAAGCAGCCAGATCAGGCACAGCAATGCCACAGAGTAGAAAGTCATTGCAAACCAGTAGCAGCGAGGTTCATCGTCGCGACCGCATTTGTGTGCCCACTCGCGGAAACTGACCAGGCCTCGGCGATTACCTTTGACCCAGACTGAACGCGTAAACAGTCCGTTTGCAATCAAGTAGCCAAGAATCAGAATAACAAGGGTAACAAAGAAAGACTCTAGCGTTTGCATGGATCAGGTCAAGGATTTCAAAGTTGTCATTCTACCGGTATAGCGGGTGAGCCAGCCCTCAACGCGCAGTATCCTGTTTCCACTTTTCAGCACCGCGTTACACCTGCTGTCCGAGGGAATGGTTGGCCCTGGGTAAGAATAATACCGCGCTGAAAATTATCAAGGCTGCAACCGCGAGCACGCTGAACAACCTGGAAAATCCGCCGTTTGCGTGGATCCAGCCAATGAAGGGAACCGCGGAGGCCATTACCGAAAACGTGACCACATAGCGCAGCGCGTAAGCACGGCTGCGCCATTCGCTGCGCGCCATTCTGCCGACCAGCACGTCGTTGATTGGAATCTGGCCAAATACCACGAACATGAAGGCAATCGATACGAGCAGTGCGATGACTCCATCGAGATGTGTCATCAGGTAGAAGAAGATCGCCTGCAAAAGCGCCACCATCGCAAACACCATGCGCAGTGAGTGATGATCCACCAGGTAGCCGATGACGAGCTGTGCGAGTGCGGCAAGCGAGAATACCAGGAAAGCGTACCATCCCACCATGGTGGCGCTGCCGGCCAAATCGGTGAGGCGCTCGGCAAAGATTTTGGGCAACGCAAACGTGGTGCTCTGAAAGATCAGGCCGCCGATTGCCGTGGTGAAAAAAATAATGCCGAAAACCCTTACCAGGGTCCGGCGCGGTATCACCTGGGCCTCGATCCTGGCAGTGGCGCCACTGGTTTCGGCACCCTTGGTCACGGCTCGACTAGCGTTAACGATGAAAGCCCAGTAAGAGATGCCGAGCAGAATTGAAATAATCCCCGGAACAAAAAAGGCGCTGCGCCAACCTGCACTGTCGATCAGGAATCCCGTTAATAGCGCCGCACTGGCGACGCCCAGGTTGCCGAACACGCCGTTCACCGCGATTGGTATCCCGGTTCGTGCCCGCCCCTGCACCACCATGGCGAGTCCGACCGGGTGATAGATGGCGGCAAATATTCCGATCAGGGTCAGACCGAGCGCGATCTGCAACGGGGTATTAGCCAGCCCGGCAAGTATCGAGCTTATGCCGATACCGATAAAGAAAATTACGATCATCCCTTCCCGACTCCACTTGTCCGCAATCCAGCCGGCGAGCACGGCGCAAACGCCAAAAGCAATAAAACCAGGGGTTGCATAGGGGATCAGGGCCGCGTAACTCATCCCCCATTCGCCGGTCAGACGCAAGGCGGCAACTGACGCAAAAACCAGCATGAAGAGGTGGTCCAGGAAATGGCCCAGGTTGAGATAAAGGAATTTGACCTGACTGCGTTGCATCAACGATCCGGAGTAATTGACCTGCCCCGCATTGTGATAAAAAATACTCGCCAGTACAAAGCTTATTAAGCCGGACCCATGTCGCTAGCACCGAAACTCAGACGCATCGCCCTCAATCAACAGGGTCTGTTGAGAGCCGATACCTTCGGTCGCGGCAAGCGGGCAACGCTGCGCGCGATCCAACAACTGGGCTATGTGCAAATCGACACTATTTCAGTGGTCGAGCGCGCTCACCATCACGTACTGTGGTCTCGGGTCGCGAACTACAGGCCACGGTTTCTGGAACAACTGATACGGGAGCGCAAGGTATTCGAGTACTGGTTTCACGCGGCGGCATGGCTGCCCATGGCCGATTACCGTTTCGCGCTGCCGCGCATGACCCAGATGAACGGGGAGCGTGGCTGGTTTGAAAACAGCGATCCAAAACTGAGGCGCGACATTCTGGCACGCATTGCCTCGGAAGGCCCGCTGCGCGCCCGTGATTTTGAAGACGCCAGGCGAGGTAACGCCGGCTGGTGGGACTGGAAACCCGCCAAGCAGGCGTTGGAGCAACTGTTTATGCAAGGCGAGCTGATGGTGAGCGCGCGCGAGGGTTTTCAGAAAGTATATGACCTGCCGGAACGCGTTCTTCCCGACGGGGTCGATACTCGCAGGCCTGGCCTGGACGAATATGCCAATTACCTGGTCGAAACCACGCTGCGAGCACATGGATTTGCGAGCCTGGTCTCAATGACTTACCTGCGCAAGGGGCAGAAACTGCGCGATGCTGTCAAACGCCAGTTACAGCGACGTATCGAGACTGGTTCACTGACCACGATAGACGTCAACAGCACAACCGTTTACATCGACCCGGAACGGCTGGAATCCCGCGCCCCACGCAGTGTCGCCCAGGTGCGCATTTTATCGCCCTTCGATAACGTGGTTATTCAACGCCAACGTGGCCGCGACATATTCGCCTTCGACTACCAGATTGAATGCTACGTACCCGGGCCGTTGCGACAGTTCGGTTATTTTTGTTTACCCATTATGTATCGCGACCGACTGGTGGGCCGCGTCGATTGCAAGGCTCATCGCGCCTCGAACAAGTTCGAGATAAAGTCCTTACATATCGAGCAACAGGTCGATGATCACTTTTCCGAGCACCTTGACCAGGCCTTGCATTCATTTGCGGGATTCAATCGTTGTGACCAGATTCATATCCAGCCCGATGCTTCAGTTGAGTTTTTAAGCCACTTACGAAAACAACCCTGACGAGGTTCACGGGACAGCCCGTAACCGGGATCGGACTAAAGCAGTCATGCCGTTTCAAGCGGCAATTGATTATCTTTCTCGAACCCTGCGAGCACATCTTTTTCCAGATCAAAAAATTTCGCCCGCTCGTCTACCGGATGCCGAAACATTCACAGTGTTCGGCACAAGATATCCGTCGATATCACTAAACTACCGATTCTTAAACTCAATCCGAAAATTCGTACTAAGCTTGTTGGGTGAGTATTTTTATCACCGCGAGCGGCGTCCCCTGCATGGGCGTTAATCTGTAAATAAACTAACCCGACAACGCGGAACTATTATGGGAACAGAATTCTTTTCAGCATCAATGATCAATTTACTGATCAATTTGTGTTACACGATTGTCGCGCTGATCGTTGGTGTATATAGCCTGCTCTGGATCGATAAGCGGCTGCTTAAAAATATCGATTTTGAAGGAGAGTTAAAGAAAGGCAATTTAGCCGTGGCGATCTTTGCTTCAACCATTCTCATCTTTGTCGCCATCATCATCGCATTCGGATTTCGCGGTTAGGGACGGGTGATGTGGGTAAAAATAAAGATCCCTTTATCCTTCATCCCTATTTCCCCTTTGCCCTGCTCCTGTTTCTCGTGGTGCTGGGGTTGATTCATGAACAGCTGCAGGAGGCGATCCCCGCCTCGAACATAAAGGCGCCTGTCTGGTCTGAACTTGATCAAAAAATCGAGGATTCGAAAACAGCACTGGAGCAACAGGATATTTCACTGGTAACCGGGCGCTATAGCGTTGATATTTTGCCCCTGTCGATAAGCCGGGGTGACTCGGAAATAAACAAGATGCTAAGAGCCAGGGATAAGTTTAACTACCCGATTGTTTACTGGTATTCCCGCAACGACGAGGAGGCGCTGATATACACCATGTCCGCTTCGGGTGTCGATGGCAAACAAAAGCTTGTCAATGTCTATCTCGAAGGCTACGAGCCTTTCCCCGCAGACAACGTGATGATTCCGCTGTTGGTATTGTCCCAGCGCAAAAGTTACTTGCTTGATTCCGTCCATTATTTTGGCCGGCAGGATGTCTGGCAATCCAGTCGACAGGCGTATTTATATTCGCGTGGTGATTGTGAAGATCACGCATTGATTCTGGCGGACTGGTTGATTGCGATGGGGGAGGATGCTCGTGTCGTAGTCGGTACCTGGGATGGCGAAGGACATGCGTGGGTGTCATTGATGAAAGATGGCCAGGAATACCTTCTCGAGGCCACAAAAAAATCCGGGCTCGGTCGAAATAAACCTTATCCACTGGCAAGCCTGCACACGAATTACGTGCCCGAGTATATGTTTAACGATCGCTACTTCTGGGTGAATACCGGTACCAAATACACTCCCCGCTATGCTGAGATTGCCTGGGAAAAACGCAGCCGCTTCAACTATCTCGACTAGGCATGCCCCAGAACAGGCGCTCACAGGATTTTAACGGGCTTCGTTGTTCGGCCAGAAAGAGAAGTTCAACGCTGAAGCAAGATATGCTACCCGGTTAAAACCCTTATAATGGCGCTCTTATGGGCCTGATTTAGCTATGCTGGATCGTCGGAGATTTAGATGAAAAAAATATTGTTCCTTGCACTTATGCTAGCTCAGCTGGCCGCCTGCTCGGCAGAGGTAGGAAGCGATAAGTGGTGCGAAAAACTTGAACAGAAATCAAAGGGGGAATGGACCGCAAATGAAGCGGCAGATTACGCCAAACACTGTATATTCAAGTAAGGAGAATTTATCGTGAGAAAAATAATAAGAAACATACGACATGCGCACACTGCCGAATCTGGCCAATGCCAATCCGCCGAGGCGAGCGTTAGGCAGACTATTTAAGCCATGAATCGAGATCCATAGATGAACAGGCTCCAGCCTCTACCTGCTTCTGTAAACGACGACAATAATCACGGCATCTTGATGTTTCTTCAGGGTAAGAGTGCCCACTCCGATCTTCAGGATGTCCTTGTTGAAGCCGCCGCACCGCTCGGCGATGTACAACTGTACTGTTCCGAACCAGCAAACTACGGCTATATAGTTCTCACAACGCAAGGCGTGGTGTTTGCTGTTGCTTACGGAATGTCCCAGGTTGGCTTTCGCCTCGATAAGGCGTTCAAGGAGCGTGCCCTGGAGACCGGGGGTTTTGATACCATCGAAGTTGGCTCCGACTGGGTCGCCTTCGAGTTATTCCGAACCAATTATCCCGCCGTCGACCTTCCATTCTGGGCATGCAAAGCATATTTGATCGCACGTGGGGCCGACCCGTCCTAGAAAACCGGCGAAATGCTACTGTGAACTATTTTTAACGCCGTTGATCTTTGGATTTTTTGCGCCTGATTTCTCCGTAGGAGACACTCGATAAGCTGGGACTGGAGGTAATCTTAGGCCAGGAACGGACGCCGGGATGAACGCGGCCGACCTGACTAATTAGCAGTTGAATCCGGGATGAAGGTGCGCAAGTGCTTATATACTAGTCCGAGCAGGTGACGAACAGCGTGCTCTGAATAATAACTACGCACCACATCGTGTTGCGTAACAAATCAGTATCGCTGGCAGCAAGATGAATCCCTCGCTCGATTGCCCGGTTGTTTGACCGAAACCAATTTATCAGCACCTTATGCATCATTCAAGGGCGAGGATCCCTGTTGGATCGTAAATCGCCGCTGATCGATTGATTTCTAGCATTAGCTTCCCCCGAAGGAGATGCTTTGCGTTACACGCGTGGCTTCGGCGAGAACCTATTTTCCGAAGACTTTTCTCAAGAGGTCTGTCGTACGCGCTGCCGGGTCCTGGCGTATCGCAGCCTCTTCCCTGGCAAGGTAGAAGAAAATTCCATCCATGCCTTTCTCGACGACATAGTCACCCAGGTTCGCCTCTACTTCTGGAACGAATGGCACGGAGTTGTAGCTTGCCATTACTTCGTCGTAGGATTTGGCAGCACCGACGTCCGCCAGACTCTCGTCGACAACGGGTTTCATCGTGACCGCCAGTGGTCCCGACATTCTGGATTTAAAATACTGCGTCGCCGAGTCCTCTGGCCCTTTGTAGATAGCCATAACATCATCCAGCGTCATATCGTTAATGGCCTCGATGAAAAGTTGCTTTGCCCTTGGCGTCGCAATTTCGGCGGCGCGATTCAAACGTGTTTCGAGATCGGTCAGCATTGATTCCATGCCGATCTTGCCTAGAACTTTCTTGACCTTATCGAGATTCCTGGGAAGGGGAATATGTATCTGCGGATCGAGGTTAAATCCATCGGTCGCGCCTAAACTACTGACGACATTTTCGGTTCCTACACGAAGCGCCTCTTTGAGGCCACTACTGATGTCATCACGGCTTAACGATTGCTGTTTTTCATCGTCACCGGGTACCAGTTCTTTTAGTTTGTCGAGCCATCCGGCTGATGCAGTGTCGCTTGCACTGACTAAGGTGAAAGCCAGAATTACCGGGACTAGTCGGGTCGCGTGCGTAAGTCGCACTGCTTTATTACGCTTGGCCATAATATGATCGCTGTGACTGCTAAAGTGCAGAGTAAAAGGGAACGGAGGAATCAAAGTTTAATCCCTCCGCCTACTTAACCAGACTGATCCCTACACCCTCTGCGCCGAGACCAAGCGCCGCGCCTTCGCTGCCTCCACTAAGGTGGATCGAAACGCCCTTAGAATTTTTCATCCAGAAACCCCCTTTGCCTTTTACCACCGCAAACGCGGCTTCAGCAGAGAAATAGTCGCCGTCGAAGTCTTCCAGTTTTGTCAGGTTGTAGACATTGCCGGTGAATTTCAGATTCTCATAACCGACACCGCCAAGTTTCACACCATTAAGCTTGAACTTGTGCTCGGCATCTTTGTATTTCAGCGTACCGGTTCCGTGACTACCGCCAAGGATCAGCATGACCTGCGTTTCATCGATCGTCACGTAACCATCGGCATTCGGATCCATGGTCTCCATTTTTTCTGTACCCGTCGAGCTACATCCGGCTATAAACAACGTCAGCAAAACCCATTTCAAAGTCTGCGCGTATTTCATTTCCTATCTCCGTTGTTAAAAAAATGAATTTGTAGGCCATCGATAATGAGGGTCTTCATTGTGCTTATCAGTGCAGCTATGTCAAACACGAATTAAGGGATAAAGCCAACCAGCACCGTCTCATTCCTAAACCACGACTCGAATTCATTTTTCGAATTGGGGAACAGGTAAACCGCATAACCTGTAGCAGAAAAAGCCACGAGTAAATCTAACCGCCAGAATCTGGGCAGCTCATGATCCGGGAAACTGCGGCGCTGTTTTGACGATTTTTTCGTTGTGGAGATTGTGCTCGGTCTTTGTTAAATCGCCACTATAACCCGCACCGCATCGAGGCGCAGTCGAGCATGACCAAGCGCGGTTTCAAAACGATCGAGCTGACCCTGAAAGAATTCGATCTCGTCGTTACGCACCCCGGGGTTGACCTGGCGCAAGGCTTGCAGTCGCTCAACTTCGTGCCCGAGTAACTCGCGTCCACTGGTTCGAGCCTGGGCAATTAAAGCGGGCACCCGGGTATCGGCGATTAATTCGGCCATCTCCAGCATACGCGCTAACTCGGTTTGCCGGGCCTTGACAATCTTGATCGCGGTATCCTTGTCGACGCGCTGTGACTGCTGCAAACTCGATTCTAGTTGCAGGCTTCCGGAATGATCTTCCCCGGATTCGTCAATCACTACCCGGATGCTTGAATTGGGAAAGTAGCGCTCGTTGTGGCGGCCGGAGTCATCACTAAATTCCATCAGGAAATGACATTCGGCTAGCAGCGTTCCGGCTTTAACCCCGCCGTAATTCAGGGCGATTAGCGCGGTGTTACCGAATTCGCTGCTCAGGATCATATCCATCGAATTGCGCACCAACGGATGCTCCCAGGTCAGGTAATGCAGGTCTTCGTTGGCGAGCGCGGCGCTGCGGTCGTAGGTCACGGTCATCCCGTCTTCCGGCAGTCCCGGCATCTGGGTGAGCATATTATCCCCGGGGGTTATAACCCATCGCTCCTGGCCGCGAATTTCACTGTTCACCCCGTAGCAATCGTAAATGCGCTCCATGTAGCTGAACAGATCGAAGTCCAGTTCACGCTGCATCGCTTCTTCGATCAGCGATTCGGCGACCAGCGGCCTGCAGGAATTAATCTCCAGCAAACGATCACGTCCCTGCTGCAGCTCCTGATCGAGCGCTTCATGCAGCTCACGAGTCTGCTCGATAAACGCGTCAACGGGTAACTGGGGATCTTCCAGGTAGCGTTCTAACTCGCTACGGGTTTTCACGTACACCTGGTGTCCGGCCGGGCAGGTATTAGAAAACGCACCGAGGCCTTGGTGATACCAGCGGAACAGGATTTGCCGCGCACTACCCTTGACAAAGGGCACGTGAATATTGATAACCGCGTTCTGTCCGATGCGGTCAAGACGCCCGATTCGCTGCTCCAGTAAATCGGGATTGCGCGGTAAATCATAGAGCACCAGGTGATGGGAAAACTGAAAGTTGCGACCCTCACTGCCGATTTCAGAGCAAACCAGTACCTGCGCCCCGTCTTCATGGTCCGAAAACCAGGCTGCCGCGCGATCTCGCTCGAGCAGTGTCAACCCCTCGTGAAAAAGCGCCACGCGTAAGCCGAAGTGCTGTTTTAAATCGTCCACCAGCTGCTGCGCGGTAACCGCAGAAGCGGTTATAACCAGTACTTTCTTGGCCCTGCTTTCTCGCAAAAACTCGCCTAGCCAATCACGGTAAGGGTCACCAGCACCCGCGTTCAAAGCCACCGGGTGTACCTCGCGCGCCGGGAATCCCTTGACCACGTGACGGGTATTACGAAATAAAACCCGCCCGGTGCCGTGCTGGTCGAGTAGATCGCTTAACGCCGCCCCCTGTTTCGGGTCGTCGAGTAAAACTTGTGCCTGCTCGGCCAACTGTTGATACCCTCTTTCTTCGCTCAGAAATCGATCCAGGTCGCTGAACCGGTCGGGATCCAGCAGTCGCAGGCGGGCAAAATGACTTTCCTTGCCCAGCTGTTCCGGGGTTGCAGTCAGCAGCAGTAAACCTGCGGTTTTATCGGCAAGACTCTCAACCAGTTGGTACTCGGGGCTGGGTGCTTCCGGCGACCATAAGAGATGGTGTGCTTCATCCACCACCAGCAGGTCCCATTCGCCGGCACCGGCCTGCGCTGCCTGTTCGGGGTGGTTAACCAAATACTCCAGGCTGCAAAGCACCAGTTGTTCGCCGTGGAATGGATTTTCGGTGCCGTCGCCTTCGAATTCCTCGTGCCCGGGGTCGGCCAGCCGCGCTTCATCGAAGATGCTGAACATCAGGTTAAAGCGGCGCAACATTTCGACCAGCCATTGGTGCACCAGCGATTCCGGCACGACGATCAATACCCGTCGCGCTCGCTCGAGCAACAACTGCTGGTGCAGTATCAATCCGGCTTCGATGGTCTTACCGAGACCCACTTCGTCGGCGAGCAGTACCCGCGGCGCATAGCGGCGAGAAACTTCGTGCGCGATATAGAGTTGGTGGGCAATCAGGCTGGTGCGGCTGCCAGCCAGACCGAACACGGCTGACTGCTGCAGGCGGTTGGCGATTTCACGGGTTTTGCTGCGCAAGCTAAACCACTTGTTGCGATCAATCTGTGCATTCAGCAATCTTTCTCCGGGCTGATTGAGTTGTAGAAAATTACTCAACCTGCCTTCGGGAAGTTGAACCAGGTTGCCGTGCTCGTCTTCGCAGTGGTAAACAATCAAACCGTTGACTTCGGTCAGCTCGATTACCTGCAGAACAAGACCGTCCTGTTTCTCAACCCAGTCACCCTCACGGAAACGCACCCGCGTGAGTGGCGCATCGGCGCGCGCATAAATACGGGTTTCACCCGTCGCCGGGAACACTATGCTGACCGTACGGTGCTCGATTTCGATCACCATACCAAGACCAAGCTGGAGTTCAGCCGCACTGATCCAGCGCTGACCTACCACAAATTCCTGCATCTCAACCACGCTCAGATAAATCGCGCGCGATTATAACAGCTGCTCCGTACCGATCACCATCATTGCTTGCAGTCACCGATTAAGTTGCACAAAATGCGATCATGATCACGCCTGATGACAGCGGTTACTTCATCACCGGGTCCGATACCGATGTCGGTAAAACCTATATTGCCTGCGAAATCGTCAGGCAGTTGCGCCAGCTGGGTATCGGCATCGAAATCCGCAAACCGGTAGAATCAGGATGCGAATTGTCGGCCGCAGGAGACCTGCTCACTCGGGACGCAGCAGCATTGCAGGCGGCCAATGATCATCTCGAAACAATCGAACGGATTGCGCCCTACCGCTACCGCGCAGCGCTTGCGCCACATCGGGCAGCGCGTCTCGAACGGCAGCAAGTTTACCTCGAGTCGCTGGTTGACGCCTGCAGCCGCGACCACATCGAACATCGCCTGATCGTCGAAGGTGCCGGAGGATTTTATTCGCCGTTGGCCGAAAATGGTTTGAACGCCGACCTGGCGAGCGCGCTACAACTACCGGTCATCATCGTTGTCAATAATCGTATCGGTGCGGTAAACCAGGGCCTGATGACGCTGCACGCGGTACAGAGCAGGCAGCTGCGCGTCGCCGCCATGGTATTGAACCAGGTTAATCCGGAGATCGATAACGACATGGACAATGAATCTGATCTGAAGTCATATTGCGATCTGCCCCTTTTTTGTTGCGGGCACGATGCCCCGCTACCGAACCTGTTCAGCTAACTTTATGGCCAGGTCTCGTCTCGATCGGTTTCTCGCGCCCTGGGTGTTCGTATTGACGGGCATTATTTTCAACATACTTTCCGCGGTGATCACCCATTACTTCATCGGACTCAACAATGACACCATTAATGACATCGATAGACAAATCCAGAGCAAGGAGGTCTTGATTGACAGCCTCTGGCAGTCAAAAACCGAGATCGAACGCAAGCAGGAATTCTTCATCCTATTACTTGCGAAGCAGCCCGATAGACCCGCTGTAACCGATTCCATTTACCGGGATTACCTGCAAGAGCTGCTTGAAAATCATGGATTGAAGGAATTTAGCGCTCGTATGAACCGGGAAACCGGTAACGACCTGGATTTGCTGCTCGACCTCAGCAAGGCGGCACAAAAATCGACCATCGAATCCATCAACGACACTTATTTCGAAACCCTTGAACTGCAGGAATCCAAGATGCCGCTGGTGCGCAACAACTCGCGCCTGTTCAGCATCGCGATCTTCCTGCAGGTCATCGGTCTGATCCTGGTACTGGCACGCGATTTAAGGCGCAGCTAGAAGCCGCATGAACCGGGGCTACGCTGTCATACTTAGCGGCTACGTCGGCTGGGGACTATTCCCCCTGTACTGGGCCCTGTTGGCCCATGTTCCAGCGATAGAGGTTTTACTGCACCGAATGCTATGGTCGCTGCCGGTTCTGTTATTGTTGGTATTGCTGAGCCAGCGGCGTCGATCGCAGGTCAAAAATGCATTGCTATCGTGGTATGAACTCAGATGGCTGGCGCTTTCCGGCCTGGTGATTTGCCTGAACTGGGGCATCTATATCTGGGCCGTTGCCAACCAGCGCGTGGTCGAAGCCAGCATGGGCTATTTCCTGACGCCGCTGTTGAACGTTGTTGCCGGTGTTGTTGTTTTCAAGGAAAAGCTGACCCGTCTCAATATCGTCGCAATCATCTTCGCCGCGGCAGGCGTCGCCTACTATATCTTCACTACCGCGACGATCCCCTGGATAGGCCTCCTGGTCGGATTGAGCTTTGCTGCCTACGGACTGATGCGCAAGCAGATGAAGACCAATGCTGTGCCCGGACTGTTGGTCGAGATACTGCTGTTGCTGCCGTTTACGCTGGCGCTGATCGCATGGCTGCATTACCAGGGAGAAGCCATGTTTCTGAATACAGCCCTGGATACCGACCTGCTGTTGGTTCTCAGCGGGCTGGTAACCGTGATCCCGCTTACCCTCTTTACCGCCGGGACGCGCATGCTGCCGATGACAACGGTAGGGATACTGTTTTACGTGACCCCATCGTTACAGTTTTTGTCAGGTGTGGTTGTGCTCGGAGAGGCCTTCAATTACAACAAGTTGGTGGGATTCATCGGCATCTGGATCGGGCTTGCTATTTTCAGCTATGACCTGCTCACGCGTAAGGCCACGCCCGGGTCCACGGCAGTCTAGGCAACAAAATCCGGCATATTGCCAACTTCGACAATCTTCATCGCGTTGGTACCACCCCCGGTTCCCATCAGGTCGCCCTTGGTGATAATCACGAGGTCACCCGCTTCGACAGCGCCGCGCCTTTTCATCAACTCGACCGCTTCCTGGTTAGCCTCGGCATGATTGGTATGTATGGTCGGGAAATAAACCGGGAACACACCTCGATAAAGGTTGACCTTGCGATTGGTCGATTCATGGCGTGACAGTGCATAAATCGGTATCGCCGAGCTGATACGAGACATCCACAATGACGTCGATCCGGACTCAGTCAGGGTGGCAATGGCGCGCACATCAAGATGATTGGCGGTATACATGGTGGCCATCGCGATGGCTTCGTCGACATGATCGAAGACGTCGTCGAGGCGGTGCCTGGATTTGATCGCGCTGCTTTGCAGCTCAGCGTTGAGACAAATATCGGACATCGCGCGTACGGTCTCGCTCGGGTAGGTACCGGTCGCGGTTTCCGCCGACAGCATCACCGCGTCAGTTCCGTCGAGTACCGCGTTGGCGACATCGAATACCTCGGCACGAGTCGGGATCGGGTTTTCGCGCATCGATTCCATCATCTGGGTGGCGGTAATGGTCACGCAGTTCAGAAATCGTGCCTTGCGAATAATCTCTTTTTGCACCGCGGGCAGATTGGCGTCACCGATTTCGACTCCTAAATCGCCGCGCGCAATCATCAGCGCTTCCGAGACACCAATAATCTCGTCCAGGTTTTCGAGTGCCTCGGCGCGCTCGATCTTGGCCACGAGGCCCGCCGTACTACCCTCGGCTTCGAGCAACATGCGTGCCTGCTTCATGTCGGCCGCGTTCCTCGGGAAGGAGACTGCGACATAGTCGGCATCGATCAGCGCCGCGGTCTTGATATCAGCCTTGTCCTTGTCGGTTAATACCTCGGCGGTCAGGCCCCCGCCCTTGAGATTAATGCCCTTGTTATCGGACAGTTCGCCACCGACCTGCACCGCGCAGCTAATGCGCGATCCTTCGACCGCCTCAACTTGCAACACGATACGACCGTCATCGAGCACCAGGACATCGTCATTTTCGACATCCTGTGGCAGATTGCCATAGGTTACGCCGACCTGGCTAATGTCACCGTCACCATCCGCGCACTCGGTATCGAGGCAAAACTTGTCACCCACCGCGAGATCGATCGAACCCTGCTTGAATTTCCTGAGGCGTATCTTGGGTCCCTGTAGATCGGCAAGAATGGCGAGATGGCGATCGTTCTCGAGGCCGATACGCCGGATCTTCTCGGCGCGTGCCCTGTGGTCTTCCACGGTGCCATGAGAAAAGTTGAGCCTTACGACGTCGACCCCGGCCTTGATCAGGCTGTCGATGGCCGCTTCCGATTCGGTCGCAGGTCCCATCGTCGCGACGATCTTGGTCCTACGTTGCGCTATTCTCATACTCGAGGTACCTTTGTTCCAGCATGGTCACAGCTGGTAATTGTTTACCTTCCAGGAACTCGAGGAAAGCGCCACCGCCGGTGGATATATACGAAACCTGATCTGAAATTCCATACTTGTCGACCGCCGCCAGGGTATCTCCGCCGCCGGCGATCGAAAAAGCGGGAGAAGCCGCTATCGCCTGTGCCAGCACCCGGGTGCCTTCTCCGAACTGGTCGAACTCGAACACACCGACCGGGCCATTCCAGACGATGGTTGCTGCCTGCTGCATGATTTCGGCGAAGCGAGCGGATGTTTGCGGACCGATATCAAAGATCATGTCGTCATCTTCAACCGCTGAAACCGGTTTAACCGTCGCGACTGCCGATTCCGAAAACGCCTTGCCGCAGACAACATCGGTTGGCACTGGTATTTCTCCGCCGCGTGACTGGGCCTGCTCCATCAGTCGTCTCGCCTCGGCAACCAGGTCCTGCTCAACCAGGGATTTGCCGACATTGTAGCCCGCCGCCGCGATAAAGGTATTGGCGATTCCACCACCGGGAATCAGCTGATCGACAATTTCAGAGAGCGCATCAAGTACGGTCAGTTTGGTTGAAACCTTGGAGCCACCGACAATCGCCACCACCGGTCGGGCCGGTTGATGCAGGGCCTTACCAAGCGCATCCAGCTCGGCCGCGAGTAACGGGCCGGCGCAGGCTATGGGCGCAAAGCGGCCAACGCCGTGGGTCGAGGCCTGCGCGCGATGTGCGGTTCCAAACGCGTCCATGACAAAAATATCGCACAACGCTGCATACTTACGCGCCAGGTCTTCATCATCCGCCTTCTCTCCCCGATTGAAACGCACGTTTTCGAGCAGTACAACGTCACCATCGTCCATTTCGGGCGCCTGATCGAGGTAGTTGCTGATCAGGCGCACGTCCTGGCCCAGCGCCTGGCCGAGGTAACTCGCCACCGGTTGCAGCGAAAACTGTGGCTCCGGATTCCCCTCTTCGGGACGTCCGAGGTGCGACATGATCATCAGCCGCGCGCCCGCTTCGACGCAGCGCTGAATCGCCGGCAGTGAAGCCTTGATCCGCTGGTCGCTGGTCACGACACCATCTTTGACCGGGACATTCAGGTCCTGGCGAATCAATACCCGTTTACCAGACAGGTCCAGGCCGGTCATTTCCAGTACTGCCATAAGGACTCCTTATGGTTTTAACAAATCCGATCTAACGCGACGAGAAACCGATCCTAGCCCGCGATAACACGCGCCATTTCAACCACCTTGCAGGAATAACCCCATTCATTGTCATACCAGGAAATCAGTTTGACGAAAGTATCGTCCATTTGAATGCCGGCTTCGGCATCGAATGTCGAAGTGCAGGCCTCGCCCTGAAAGTCGGTCGACACGACTTTTTCTTCGGTATAGGCAAGCACGCCCTTCATCGGGCCCTCGGAAGCACGCTTCATTGCCGCGCAAATATCTTCGTAACTGGCGCTGTTTTCAAGTTCAACCGTCAAGTCAACCACCGAAACATCGGAGGTGGGTACGCGAAACGCCATACCGGTCAATTTGCCGTTGAGTTTTGGCAACACCTTGCCGACTGCCTTGGCGGCCCCGGTCGAGGACGGAATAATGTTCTCCAGAATACCGCGTCCACCACGCCAGTCCTTCATTGAAGGACCATCCACGGTTTTCTGGGTAGCGGTTGCCGCGTGCACAGTTGTCATCAAGCCGCGCTTAAGACCAAAATTATCGTCGATAACCTTGGCAATCGGAGCCAGGCAGTTAGTGGTGCAGGAAGCATTCGATATAATCGCTTCGCCGGCGTAGTTGTCATCGTTGACCCCGAAAACAAACATCGGGGTATCGTCTTTCGAGGGCGCCGACATGATAACCTTGCGCGCACCCGCGTCGATATGTTTCTGTGCGGTTTCCTTGGTCAGAAACAACCCGGTGGACTCGATCACTATATCGGCATCAACCTCATCCCACTTCAAGTCCGCGGGATCGCGTTCCGCCGTGAGGCGAATGTTTTTGCCATTTACAACCAGCGTGTTACCTTCAACCGCGATATCGCCTTTGAACCTGCCGTGCACCGAATCATATTTCAGCATGTAGGCCAGGTACTCCGGTTCGAGCAGGTCGTTAATCGCGACGATTTCCACGTCATCGAAGTCTTGGGCTGCACGAAATACCATGCGTCCGATTCGACCAAAACCATTAATGCCGACGCGAATTGTCATTTGTATATCTCCTATCGTTAAAAAAATCTAATCTGTGCCTAGCAGGCTGTTGACCGCTTCTACGACTTTATCCACGGTGAAACCGAAGTAGGCAAATAATTCCTTGGCCGGAGCTGATTCACCGAAGGTGTCGATGCCGATAACAACACCGTCCATACCAACATATCGATACCAGCCGGCGGTGACCGCTGCTTCCACCACGACGCGCGCACTGACGTCAGGCGGCAAGACCGAGTCACGGTAATCTTGTGATTGTCGATCAAATACCGCGGTACAGGGCATCGAGACGACGCGTACTTTTTCATCCGCCAGCGCATCGGACTCGCAGGCAGCGACCGCTAACTCAACTTCGGAACCGGTGGCGATAATGATCGCGTCCGGCGTACCCTCACAATCACGCAGAATATAGCCTCCACGAGCGATGGCCTCGATCTGTTCGGCACTGCGTTGCTGGTGTTTAAGCCCCTGGCGCGAACAAACCAGGCAACTGGGGCCACCGCTACGTTCAATCGCTGCTTTCCAGCTAACCGCCGTTTCTACCGTATCGCAGGGCCGCCACAGATGCAGGTTGGGTATCATGCGCAAGGACGGGATATGCTCCACCGCCTGGTGCGTTGGACCATCTTCACCGAGGCCAATCGAGTCATGGGTATATACGAAAATGCTTGGAATTTTCATCAGGGCGGCCATGCGAACCGCATTACGTGCGTAATCGGAGAATACCAGGAATGTCGCGCCGAACGGCATAAAGCCACCGTGCAGTGCGAGACCGTTTAACATGGCCGACATGCCGAATTCTCGTACGCCGTAGTTGATGTAATTTGCGTCCGGTGATTCGGCGCGCATCGGTCGATACCCGGACCACTCGGTACCATTAGAACCGCCGAGGTCAGCCGAGCCTCCAAACAGTTCGGGCAGTAAAACGGAAAAGCATTCAAGCGTTGCCAGCGAAGCCTGGCGAGTCGCTTTGTCCTCAGCGGCTGCATCAAGTTCGGCAATAAATGCTTGTGCAGACTCTTGCCAGTTTTGTGGTAACTCGCGCTTGATGCGACGTTCGAATTCGGCGGCGAGATCGGGATACTCTTCCTTGTATGCATCAAATTTTTGCTGCCAGGCATCTTCCTGAGCCTGTCCAGCCCTGCGATGGTCCCAAGCCTTATACACCTCTTCGGGGATCTCAAACGGCGGATGTTCCCAGTTCAGTTCAACCCGTGCGAGGGCGACCTCGTCCTCGCCAAGCGGGGCACCATGCACGGCATGTCCGCCTGCCTTGTTGGGAGAGCCGTAACCAATTACCGTCTTGCAGCAGATCAGAGACGGTTTGGCGGTAATTGCACGCGCTGCCTCTATCCCGATCTTGATTTCGTCGGGGTTGTGTCCATCGACCTCGACCACATGCCAGCCATAGGCTTC
>Ga0265303_10000820_pt1 | contig 18354 bp, 17 predicted proteins | sample Helome_2_FD_192494 | JGI IMG/M metagenome (GOLD analysis project Ga0265303, IMG submission 192494) | Marine sediment microbial communities from subtidal zone of North Sea - Hel_20160317 (Illumina Assembly) | ecosystem: Environmental > Aquatic > Marine > Subtidal zone > Sediment ... | reverse complement strand
GCGGCAGGCACAATAACGACTACCCGGGGAGCATATATATGAGTAGCCACTATTACGAAAATTTTGCCGACGCATTGCCGGATTCCGATCGCCTCGAAATCGAAAAAAAGAAACTCGAGGACGCCGGCGTCAAGTACATCCTGTCCTGCTGGATCGATATGTTCGGGCAACCCAAGACCAAGCCGGTTCCAATCAGCGACTTCGTGCCGCTGTGCATGGGTAAGGGTCCCCAGTTTGCGGTTCACTCGGTATCATTCGTACCCGAGCTCGGTCCCGCGGATTCTGACCAGGTACCTTTACCCGATATCGACACCATCCAGATCTGTCCCTGGGACAAGACGATCGCCTGGGTGTTTGCCGATCTGTGGTGGGAAGATAAACCGTACAACCTGTGCCCGCGCCAGTCTTTGAAACGCATAATGCGCGACGCTGCCGATCAGGGCTACATGATGATGGCCGGCATCGAACCCGAGTTCATCACCATGCAATGGGATGACAATGGTATGCCCGTCAAGGCATTCGATGATGATCCAATGCCGGGTGAAGGCATCCGCCCACGTCGCCAGGCTTTCGGATACGACGTCGAGTATTCGCTCGATTCGATGGGCTTCCTCGGCGAAATGATCGATATCCTCGAGGATCTCGGCTGGAATTTACACGACGTGGTCGCCGAAGGAGCTTATTCACAATTCGAACTCGACTTTCATTACACCAATGTCCTGGAGATGGCCGATCGCTTCGTATTCCTGCGCATCCTGCTCAAGGAGATCGCCAAGAAGCACGGTATGTTCATTACCTTCATGCCCAAGCCAACCACCGGTGACTGGCGTTCGGGCGCGCATATGAATGTTTCGATGCAAAAAGTCGACAACCCCGGGGTCAACATCTACGAGGGTGAAGACGGCAACTGGAGCGACGAGGTCAAGCACGCACTTGGCGGCATTCTCAAAAACGGTGCAGCGATAACCGCGGTCGCCTGCAGCACGGTCAATTCGTATAACGGACTGGTACCGAAGGTCGGTGGTTTCGAAGGCGGCACCTATACCTGGGCACCGACGCATATGGTTTACGGCACCAACAACCGCTCGGCCATGCTACGCCTGCCGCAAAGCCGTTTCGCGATTGAAAACCGCGCCGCCGATATGTGCATGAACCCCTATCTCGGGCTCGGCATGATGCTCGCAGCCCAGGTAGAAGGACTGGTCAACAAACTGGATCCAGGACCTTCACTGGACGAAGATCTCTATGTAATGGATGATAAGGAAAAGGAAAAGCGCACCCTGACCCCGCTACCGCGCAACCTGATGGAAGCGACCGAGCAATTAGGCAGGAGTGAACTGGCCAAAACCGTCATGGGTGAAGCGATGATGCGATCTTTCCTCGCTTACAAAATCGACGAATGGGAACGTTATCACCAGGAAACTACCGACTGGGAAGTCAGGGAGTACCTGAGACTCTACTAAACCATGCCTGACGAGCATTCAGCTTTTAGCCTCGGTGATTTCGAGCTGCAGTCGAGCGCGGTCCTGCCTGGCGCGCAGCTCGCCTATAAAACTTATGGTGAGCTGAACGAAAATCGCGACAACGTCGTGGTACTGCCGACTTTTTACACCGGCAGTCACCTGCGCAACGAGGGTTTCTTCGGAACCGGCAGGGCCATCGACCCGGCACGTCATTACGTGGTATCGATCAACCTGTTCGGTAACGGTATTTCATCGTCACCGAGTAATACCCCGGCTCCATTTAACGCGGCCAGCTTTCCCGATATCACCCTGTACGACAATATCAGGGCACAGTATCGATTGCTCACCGAGGAACTCGGTGTCAACAGCATCGCGCTCGTCACCGGCTGGTCGATGGCGGGTTGCCAGTCGTTTCAATGGGGGGCGCAGTACCCAGACTTCGTCAACGCGATACTACCGTTTTGCGCTTCCGCGAAAACCTCCGAGCACAATATTGTTTTCCTGGAAGGCGTCAAGGCGGCACTGCAGTCCGACGCGGTCTACGCCGACGGCAATTACACCAGCCCGCCGGTAAAAGGCCTGAAGGCATTCGGTCGCGTTTACGCCGGCTGGGCTTTCTCGCAAACCTTTTACCGCGAACAAATGTATCGTCTGCAGGGCTTCGACAGCGCCGAGGCTTTGTTGCAGGACTGGGAACAGGATCATCTCGACTGGGACGCCAATGACTTACTGTGCAAGCTTAAGACCTGGCAACAGGGCGACATCAGTGCCAATGATCTTTATCAAAACGATTTCAAGGCGGCCCTCAACGCGATCAAGGCGGAAACCATCGTTATCGTTTGTGACAATGATTTATATTTCCGCCCCGAGGATAACCAGATTGAAATCGAACATATCATCGGCGGCGAACTGCGCATCTACGAATCACCCTGGGGACACTGTGTCGCGTCACCGGGCAATGACCCCGAGTTCCAGCACTATCTCGACCAGGCAATTTCTGAATTGCTTGATAATTAAAATTCCACTATTTAAAACCTGGAGAACCGCATGACCGCACCAAGCGTATTTAGAATCGCCGATATACAGGATCGTATCGACAACCTGCCGGAAAATGGCACCTACATCAAACCCTTCGTTACGACCGCCATCAGCGAATCGATGGCGGGCGGTATTAATTGCCTGAACAAGATATCAGTGCCCTGGGACCTGACCTGCGATGAAATGATTTATTGCCTGCAGGGCACCTTTCGCCTGGTGGTCGATGATATCGGCTACGAGCTCAATCCGGGTGACCTGATGTTCGTGCCGAAAGACAATCACGTCAAATACGAATGCGATGACAAGTGCGTCATTTTTTACACCGCCTACCCGGTCGACTGGAAACAACGTGCCGGCATTACCCACGTGCCCGGTATCGATCCCGATGAAATGCCCGCGCCATACGCGCAGTAAGGAAAACGCAAACCATTAATAATTACCTGCAAGGCTGAGAGCACGGGGGCGCTCTCAGCCGCCCCGTTATCGCCAACCAGCGCGATCCATCAACTGCACCGCGGACCGGTTATTTTCGCCGAGATGAGTCAGGTTAAGAGCGTCGCCCTTGAACTTGCCAAATGACGCCAGGGTTGCCGATATTTTTGCATCCTCCACCACCGGATATTCGTTATTGGCCTCGGCATACCAGGTCTGTGATTCGGCATTGACCAGGAATTCCAGCAGGCGCTCAGCCTCCGCAGGATGACTGGCGTATTTAGTGATACCAGCGCCGCTAACATTGACGTGGGCTCCCCGCCCGGCCTGGTTAGGCCAGAACAAGCCGAGACTGGTAGCAACTTTTTGATCTTCATCTTTAGCGCTATTCACCAGGCGCCCGAAATAATAGGTGTTGGCAATCGCGATATCGCATAACCCGGCCGCGGCGGCGCGCAGTTGATCGGTGTCTCCACCGGCGGGTTTGCGTGCAAAGTTAGCCACCAGCCCCCGCGCCCAGGTCTCGGTCGGTTCGACCCCGTGAGTTTCGATCATGGATGCCACCAACGACTGGTTGTAGATGTTACCGGATGAGCGAATACAGATTCGCTGCTTCCATTTTTCATCGGCCAACGCCTCGTAGGTTGATAGTTCAGATGGATCGACCCTGTCCCTGGCGTAGAAAATCACGCGCGCGCGTTGCGATAACCCAAACCAGTAGTTTTCTTTATCGCGCAGATTTTCAGGGATCCTGGCGGCCAGGGTCGGATTATCTATCGGCTGTAGAACGCCTGCGTCCTTGGCACGCTGCAAGCGTCCGGCATCGGTGGTGATAAAAATATCTGCAGGTGTCGAATGACCTTCCGACTCGAGGCGCTTTAACAGGGCATCGGCCTTGGCGGTGATCAGGTTAAATCCAATCCCTGTCTGATCCTTAAACTTTTGTAGTAAGGGCAGAATAAGTGCTTCCTTACGTGCCGAATAGACGTTGACATCCTCGGCCTGTGCAGCACCCTGGCCGAATACAAGCGACAGGCAAACCAGGCCCGCTAGCAGTGGCTTGTGACGAATTAAGTTGCGGTACATTTCTCGAAACTCCGGAGACTATATGGGTTAAGGCGAAATAAATTATCAAACTCTTAATGCGAATGCAAATGTTAATCATTCTCATTTAAAAACACATTATTAGCTATTCTAGCCCCGCGATAACGCCTGTTAATTGATTAAGATCAAGTGTTGTAGCGACAGTTTGCCGAAGGTTCGAATCCTCCCTATCATGTTGCTACAGAACTAGTTACTGCGAGCAGAATATGAGCTTCGGCATTACCAAAACCATCCCCGCCACAGCCGGTGTCGAGACCCTCGATTCACTGTATGACGGCAGTCGCAAAGACTACGAGTTCCATATGGCCGGCATCGAACCGAAGCGACTCAAGGTGGGTGATTACGTTTACACGATTTTCAACGACCAGTTACACGGACGCCTCAAGATCAGGAAATTTATCACCGGGGCAACCAACCCTGCTTCGGGGAAACCACGTATCCTGATCATCGTCGATGCGCCGGGTGACAGGTTGAAGACCCCGGTTGCCAAAAAGGGTCATCGCGGCACCCGTTATACCGAGGGCGAGGACTGGCCTGCATGATCGAGATCTCGACTGCAGAGCACGAGAGCTTCAACAATGATGGATTTTTGATTGTCGATAGCTTGATCGAGTCCAGCATCGTGCCGGATCTTCATCAAGCTTTTAGCGACCTCTTCCGCGGCAAATTCGAAAGCGGGGTGCGCCCCGACGAGGTAAACTGGCAGGAGGCAACCGGGGATCCCTCGTTATCACGCCAGATCTGTAACGGCTGGAAAGCCAACCGCGACATTGCGCGGGTTGTTCTGGACGAAGCGATCGGCAAAGCAATTGCAAGCCTGGCGGGATGGCCCGGGGTACGTATCATGATTGATAACGTGGTCTGGAAACCTCCCGCCACGAAATCGCTTGGCTTCCACCAGGACAGCGCCTATCTTTCCTGGTTTACGCCGTCGGATTTGCTGACCTGCTGGATCGCGCTGGATGACACTCGCGCCGACGGCGGCACCATCGAATTCGTACGCGGCTCGCACAAGTGGAAATTGAGCGAACCCGAGGGCGAGTTTCATGCACCGGAGGATTATCGCAAACCGATGCGAGAAGCGGCGGCGCGCGAAGGCGTCGACCCGGAGATTGTTTATATCGAAGTCGACGCGGGCGGTGGGTCGTTCCATCATGGCTGGACCTGGCATGGTTCCGGCGCCAACCTGAGCGCCAATCCTCGTCGGTCATTGGTGTTGCACGCGATGCGCAGCGATGTCGAATACGTGCCCGAAAACTTCGCCCAGGGGATTGGCCCGATCTATAGCCGCTACAAGCGTCTCGGCGACAATCAACTCGACGAAAACTACTTTCCTATTCTGTGGCGCGAGGATGGCTATCGTACCCCGCAAATCGACAATTACCTGGGCAGTCGCAGCTAAACGCGAACAGTCAACGCTTACTTGAAACGGTGAAGCTTCGATGATTGGTGATAACATCTGCGCATGAAACCGCATCCTGCCGAAATCGCACTCAATGGTTGATACCGCCCAACAAGCGCTTAATGCACTATCTGATACCCGGTTTACGACCTATTGGCTGGATAGTCTCGATCCGGTAGCGGACGAAGCGACGCTGGAACATGATACGAGTTGTGAACTGTTGGTTGTCGGGGGCGGCTTTTGCGGCCTGTGGGCAGCGATCCAGGCAAAGGAGCAAGATCCCGGGCGCGACGTTATGCTGATTGAAGCGAAAAGCGTCGCCAATGGTGCCAGTGGCCGCCCCGCGGCTATCATGTCGACCTCGGTGATGCATGGCATCGATAACACCGAACGCATATTCCCGAATGACGTCGCCGAGCTGGAACAGCTGGGGCGCGAGAACATGGATGGATTCCAGCAAACGGTAGAACGCTACGACATCGACTGCGACCTCGGGTGGGGTGGCGAAATGAAGGTATCAATCGGCGATGAGGGCCTCGCCAGGGTCGAGGAAGAATACCAGCTGTATCTCAAGTACGGCCATGAAGCGGTGAAACTGGATAAAGTAGCCGTTCAGGCAGAAATCAAGTCACCGATATTCCATGGGGGCACCTGGTCGCAAAAACGCTGCGGTACCGTTCACCCAGGCAAGTTGGTCAGGGGATTGAAACAGGCCGCGCTCGGGCTCGGTGTGCGACTGTATGAAAACACTCCACAGTTGAGTAATCACAAGACCATTGAAGGCATCGTCGTCGAAACACCCGGTGCAAAAATAACCGCACGCAAGGTATTGCTCGCCACCAACGCCTGGGCCGCCGGCCATCGTCATATCAGCCGCCGTGTCGCGGCGATTCGCGACCGGATTGTCGTTACTGAACCGCTCACCGAGGAACAGATGCAAAGAGTCGGATGGCAACATCGCCAGGGGATTTACGATACCCGTACCCAGCTTAACTACATGCGCCTGACCGCGGACAATCGAATCCTGTTCGGTGGGCGGCTGAATTATTTTTATGGCAATGACACCGATCCCGCGCTCGATAAGACCCCGCAGCCATTTATACGCCTGGTGCAGTCTTTTTATCGCACCTTCCCTCAACTTGCCGACGAAATAAAATTTTCACATGCCTGGAGCGGACCGATCGGGCTGACCACGCGCATGGCCGTGCACTACCAGAAATATCACGACGGCGACATGGTTTTTGCGGGAGGTTACTCGGGCTTTGGCGTCACCGCATCACGCTTTGGCGCAAGGATCGGGCTCGCAATTCTGGACCAACTCGACATCCCGGAAACCCGGATGCAATTTGCTCGCACCATGCCCAACTATATTCCGCCGGAACCGTTTCGCTGGATCGGCGCGAAAATTACCATGTACGCGCTCGATACCCTCGATGAAAAAGGGGGCTGGCGTAAACTCTGGGTGGCCATTGTGCAAAAAATGGGCTTCCCGATCACGCTTTAAGAACCCCGGATATTATCGGGGGTGTAACCAGGCCGGTAGAAAGCTATAAGGGTCACGATTGATGGTTTCATTGTAGGGGATATTGCGCGCCGCAAGTTTGGGCTGCAATTCCCCTGCTTTTCCGACATCAAACAGATCCGTAGCCCCACCGACGAATTCCCCACCCACGTAAATCTGCGGAATCGTGGGCCAGTCATTCTGCTGGTTTAACACCGCCAGGATTTTTCCGCCACGATCATTATCCTGATACGCGACCGAATCGAGGTCGACGGTGACGTAGGGAATATCGCAGGCAGCCAACATTTTGCGTACCGACCAGCAAAATTCACACCATTCCAGCGAAAACATTAGCACCTGGTCCTGGTTCTGCTCCAGGATCGATGCGACTTCGGCAAGCGCTGCCGGATCCAGCTCACCCGGCGCTTCGGGTTCTTCAGGTTCGTCTACCGGTACAGTACTGACATCAAAACGATAGCCCGGCGTAGAATGCGAAATTTCAATTTCTTCGTCGTTCATATCTTCCACGATACTTTCAAATAGCGGGGTCGAAAGGTAACGTTCGCCGGTATCCGGCAGCATGCACAGGATGTTCGATCCCTGTGCTGCAGTTTCTGCAACCTGCAGTGCACCGGCAAAGGTTGCCCCGGAGCTGGTGCCGACGAAGATGCCTTCCTTTTGCGCCAAATCCATCGTGCACTGGATCGCGAAATTACCGTTGATGGGTATCAGCTCATCGATATTTTTCGCCTCCATGGCCTCTTCGGCAAACCGGGGAATAAAATTCGGCGACCAACCCTGCATCAAGTGGGGCCTGTAATTGGGATGCGTCTGGTAGGTGCCATCGGGATTTCGCTGCTGGCTGATGCCGCTGCCGAGAATCTGCGAGTTATCAGGCTCGCAAACCATAATCTTGGTATCGGGGCTCTTTTGTCTCAACGCCCGTGAGACACCACCGAGCGTGCCACTGGTGCCGAAACCGGTGACCCAGTAGTCGAGCCCGATTTCGGCGAAATCATCAAGAATCTCGACCGCGGTGGTACGTTCGTGCATCTCGGCATTAGCAGGATTATCGAACTGACTGGGTTGCCACCAGCCATGAGTTTCGACCAGCTCGTTGACCTTGGCAATCATGCCCGTTCCCATATCCGAAGCCGGGGTCAATATGACCTTCGCCCCGAGGAAGCGGATCATTCGACGTCTTTCGATACTGAAATTTTCCGCCATCACGATCACCAGCGGATAACCTTTTTGCGCGCAAACCATCGCCAGCCCGATACCGGTGTTGCCACTGGTGGCCTCGACTATGGTTTGTCCGGGTTTGAGCACCCCGCGACGTTCGGCATCTTCGATCACCCCCAACGCCAGGCGATCCTTGACCGAGCCCATCGGGTTGAAAGACTCGATCTTGACGTAAAGATTGACGTTTTCCGGCCCGATATTATTGATCTTAACCGCGGGCGTATTGCCGACAGTATCGAGAATACTCTGGTATAAGTGTCCCATTTTGCCCTCTCCTCCGCATGATATGCAGATTTTTTTATGATGCCGTGGTCGACTTAGACCGCTAATGGCTCCAGGCAATAGGGGCTAAATTCCGGCTATTGCAACTACTCTGAACAGGGCCAGATTTCGGGTTTCTCCAGACCCTCCGGCAGTTTCGTGTTGTCATTGCCACAGGCGAATTTAAGATGCAACTGGTGTAAGTTGACAGCCTTTCGCAAGTCAGCATCTTCAAATCGGGTCCGATAGGTATAGGCACCCTTAAAGTCGACGCTATCTAACCGCACGTCCTGGAACTTCGCCCGCGAAAGATTTGAAAATCTGAAGCTGACATTCGTCATTCGTGCCCCGCTGAAGTCAACTCGCCCCAACTCCGACTTGGACCAGTCAACATCGAAGAGCTCAGCATTTTTGAAACTGGCGCGCGAGAACTCCGATTTCGTGAGGTTTGATTCTCGAAGTTTTACGTAATCAAAGTTTGACCGATATCCATTCGCCTTGGATAAATTGGATTCATAAAATTGAGCGCGGATAGCGCTGGCTCGAGTGAGATTAGTTTTAACCAGGCTAGCGCCGTTAAAGTTACTATCATCGAGCGAACTATTTTCAAGATTGGCGTCGTCAAACCGGCTGCCAGAAAAGTTGGTATCATCGAGCATCTTGTGGGTTTTCTTGCATCCGCTCCAATCAATATCAGGGGCCCTTTTATCATTGCATTTCGCATAGGCCTGGTTGGCCGAAGCCAATGAGAAAAGACAGATTAACAATAGTGCTCGTTTTATTTTTTTGCCGCCCATCGTGTCCAACCGTTTCGCCTGGTACTTTTAAATTCGACTATCTTATGCCGATAAAATTCCGTTACCGCGGGGAACCGAATCCAGCAACGCAATGCTAACCAACATCTGTTAAAGCATTAATCTGCACTCGCGAACTCGCAGCAGATTATTGATCGCGTCTTTTGACAGGTTTCTTAATTGATTTGGAGTCAGTTTCAAGTAATGCCTCGGTCCCGACACAACTTGAGCTAAGCTCGCGTGCTGCCATCATTTTTTCGATGGCGATATCAACGCTTCCAATATCGCGACGGTCTTTCGTCGATGGGTATTTTTTACGATTCATAACCCTTCCCTCAAGGTAGCGACTAGTCCGTCACTATACCTGATTTGTCAAATTTTTGCTGGCGCAAAACTTCGACCACACCCGCCGAAATGATCAACGTTGCACCGATAAATTCCCGTAAGCCAAACACCTCGTCGGTTAATATTGCGGCGGAGACCACGCCGACCAGCACTTCGACCATGAGCAGCATACCGACGCGTCCGGGGCTTAACACCGTCGCAGGCCAGATGGTCAGGTAAGTGATCGGCAGCATCCCGGCAGCGACAATCAAAATCCAGTACCAGCCTGTTTCCAAGGTAGTAATATCCGGCATACCTGCAAGACTCCCCTGCTGCCAGAAAACCAGTAGTAACGACATCAGCAGCGCGAAAATAACAAACATCGTTACCTTCTCGAGAATCATTTGGGCACCGTCCTGGAACAATTTCACCGAGGCGATCGACCAGCAAAATCCTGATGTCAGCGCAAACCAGTCGCCGTTGTTACGCGGAATCGGTAGTCCCCCTTCAACCACAAGCACGATATATAGACCGCTAAAAGCCAGCAACAGCGCAACCACCCGGTTTCCTGTAAGCCTTTCCTTCAGCACCAGTATCCCGAGCAGCGTGCTCCACAGCGGGCTCATGTAAAACAGCAGGATCGCGCGTACCACGTCGGTCAAAACGAGGCTAGCGATATAAAGCGCGAAGGCGGACCCTGCCAACAGGCCAGGTAGCAATATATGACGCCAATGGGCGACATAATTGTGCAGCCGGGTCAGTACCAGTGGAAGAAACAGCAGGGAACTGGCCCCGAAAATAACCGGGCCAGTCCAGAACGCATGCACCCCGGCCTGCTCGATGCCGCGAATCGGGATCCAGTAAAGGCCCCAGAATGCAGCGCCAACCGCGATGGCGATGCTGGGTACTAGATCGCTACGGCCCCTGTGCAAGTGAAAACCTCATTTAAACAACTATTGATTTAGACTGGCACTGATATTGTCGAACATCTGCAGGTTGGTTGCATCCAGTTCGGGCTTGAGCGGCTCATCCTGGGACGACAGTTTGACAATGGTGGCCTCGGTCACCGGGTCTATATATACCCACTGGCTATGAATACCGATCGCGAGCATGGCGCGATGCTCGTTTCCGGTCTGGTACCATTTATTACGATATTGTCCTGCCGGGAATTCCTTGGCAGACTCACCTCGCTCCCAGGCATCGCGGCTACCGCCCTCGCTGCAGTCTTCAATCCACCACCCGGGTATCACCTGTCGCCCCTGGGCGAAGCCACGGTTACGCACCAACTCGCCGAAGCGCAACAGGTCCCTCGGTAACACACAAATTCCACCCGCGGTACGCGCGGCACCCTTGCGATCCACGGTAATATAGGCATCCGCTTCCGCGCCCAGGGGCTGCCACAGGTATCTCGACAGCAGGCCTGCGAGGCGTTCACCACCAGCGCGCTCGATGATCCAGCCGAGCAAATCCGAATTGGGCGACTTGTACCGCCAGACCTGGCCATGTTCACCCTTGGCGCGCCCGATCGAACACAGGAAGTCATGCAGGTTCTGATCGATCGCGTCAACTTCGCAGGGATGCCAGGCGGTCGCGGCGCGATACTCGAGAAACTTTCCCGAAGTGGCCAGGTAGTCCTCGTTAAAATCGATATTGACGACCATATCGAGTACCTGCTGCAGGCTGGCGTCACGGTAACCGGAATCCGCCAGTTCGGGAATATAGTCGACAACTGCTTTAGCCGGGTCCAGTAACCCCCGGTCAACCAGAACTCCGGCCAGTGTTGCGGTGATGGACTTGCTCACCGAAAACACGATATGAGGACTGGTTTCGATATCTGCATCGATATACCACTCGTGCACGAGTTCGCCGCGATGGGCGACCAGCAACGCATCGCTATTGGACTCTTCGAGCCAGCGGTGCAGTGACCAGTCTGCGCCGCCGGGCCCTGCTACTGTTACTTCTTCAACACTGCCGGCAATCGATTTAGCAAGTTTACTAACACGGTTACCGCGGGCAATCTTCTCGGTCGGAATGATTTCGCGCACATGGTGGAAGGCCCAGCGATTGTTGCCCGGCTGTCGCCAGTTGGACAGATTTAGCTCGGCCGGCCTTGTAAGCATTATTCGAGCTCGGTGATAGTATTCTGATTATTGGAATCAAGAGCGACCTGGCACATTTCGAGATGCAGGCGTCCACCAGAATTGTAAGGATGAGACTCAACCACGGTTTCATTGAGCGTGATACCGAGCCCCGGCTCTCCCGGCGCCGGCATATAACCCGCTTCCCAGGCCAGCGGCTTGTTCAGAATCGCATCGTGGAACTCGGTCTGGATCGTTTCCAGGATCAGGAAATTCGGGCAACTGAATGCAACCTGTGCCGCGGCGGCATGCGCGATCGGGCCACAGTAAATATGCGGTGCAACCTGTGCATTAAACAATTCCGCCAGCACTGCAATTTTCTTGGTTTCCCAGACGCCGCCGCTGCGCCCGATATCGGGCTGCAGAATCGAGACCCCGGCTTTAAGTGCCTGGTGAAATTCGACCCGCGTGGTCAAACGCTCACCGGTCGCAACCGGAATGCTGGTCGCTGCAGCCACCTTGCCGATGGCTTCCATCTGGTCGGGCGGACAGGGTTCTTCAAACCAGAGTGGATCGTAGGGTTCCAGCCGGCGCGCCAGACGGATCGCCGATGACGTCGTCATCTGCCCATGCGTACCGAACAGGATATCGGCCCGATCACCCACCGCCTCCCGAATCTTGCGTATGTTATCTTCGCAACGGGCCAGCTCGGTCAGTGACAGTTCGCGTCCGCCCTGAAAGCTGTAAGGCCCCGCGGGATCCTGCTTGACCGCGGTAAATCCCATGTCGATGTAGTCGAGCGCACGGGCCGCGGCGGCATCACCATCGTGATATACGTCCGGTGCACCTTCACCTGGATTGCCATCCGCTGCTATTGCCTCGGGATACAAGTAGGTATAGGTACGAAGATCTTCGTGAAACTTGCCGCCGAGTAACTGGTAAATCGGTTGGTCATGGGCTTTGCCGAGAATATCCCAGATCGCGATTTCGATCCCGCTGAACACGCCCATCATGCTGATATCGGGGCGTTGCGTGAACCCGGCCGAGTAAACCCGCCGGAACATGGTTTCAACATGATGCGGATCTTCGCCGGCAATAAAGCGCTCGAAGGTATCCTCGACCATGGCACAGGCGATGTCACCTGACACCGGGATGCCATAACACTCGCCAATACCCTCGATGCCATCATCGGTCGTGATTTTGACGATCACCCAGAAGGCGCCGCCGATACCGCTTGGCGGCACCGTTACCCAGGTTTTAATATCCTTCAGGATCATATTATTGTCCGCATCAGGAAACCTCGCCTAAGTTACTCCAAACGATTATTTTTCGAAACCAAAATCTGGGGCTGATGTTTTCTTGAAGTTACGGCGGTGCCGCCGCCAAAGGCTATTGTTTGAAAGTGACTTACCTTAATTTAGTCGAAAGCGGACTCTCGCTCCCGCAACCAACTACTCGCGTAGCGATCATTTTGTTCGACCGCAACTGCCCGTCACGCATTTAATCTAATATTATCAAAATAGGTTTGCCAGCTTTCATGTTCTCTGTCAGCTGACGCCTATGGGGGCGTTGAATTCAGCTGGTATAGCGCCTTGAGCGCGACCGGCGGCTTCTCGCCAAAGCTCCCGAACCATTTTTTATAAATCCCGACGATCTCGCCACTGCGATTCAGTTGTGAAAGCACCCGATCGGCGACGAGTCGGAAATCGGCGTCGCCACGTGGCACCGCCAACGCAAAAGGCTCAAACGAAAAGAGCTCACTAGAGAGCGCATAAAGTTTCCGGCCACCGCGCGAAATAACCTGCCCAATCAAAACGACCTGGTCGGCGGCAAAAGCGTCGATCTGTCCTCGTTCGAGCATGACCATGCCTTCACTCGTCGAACCAACTGGAACCACTTCAACATCGTTAACCAACCCGTCTACCGCGGCTTTCAAGAATCCAATAGTCGTTGTATTGGAGACCACGGCCACCCGCTTTCCCTCCAGGCCCTTGACGTTTTCCACAACTGCGTCTTTTCGACTCAACAAGGCCCCGCCGGTGACGAACGTAAGCTGCGTGAAACCTACTATCTCCGACCTGGAGAGAGTCTTGGTCGTTGCACCACAAAGGACATCTATCTTGCCAGACTGAATAGCGCTGAAGCGGCTTTCAGCCGTTACGGGCACGTAATTGATCTTGATGTCGGAACGATCCAGTTTCTGTTTTACAGCTGCAGCGATATGCTTACATAATTCAACCGAGTAACCTGCGGGTTTGTTGGAACCCTGGTCGAATGACATCGGCGTCTGATCTTTACGATAACCCAGGTTAATTTCACCCGAGTCATTGATTCTCTTAAGCGTTTGAGTTAACTCGACAGTTGCGTTCCCCGATATGGGTAAACACGCCAGCACACAAACAAAAACCAGCTTTCGAAAAGGCATGAATCTCACCATCAAAAAATTAAAGGTGAGAGTATAAAAACTATGCATCCCAATAACCAGTCACCGTTCGTCCGAAATGCAGTGACAGTTGACTTAACTCGAAGCAGACAAGAATTGAGGAAACCATCTTTAGATTCCTGCATTCGATAGAAATGCCTGATGAAGAGTATGCGAGCGTCGCTTAGAATTAGCTTTCTAAAAGTCTGCTTATGGCCGAAGCATGACCCTGGTGGCGTGAATTTGAGTGTCTGCTTACGAGAAAGCAGGCGTTTTGAATTGAAGCGAAAAGGGTTGCAGAAAACCGCTTGGGCCGATGTCGGTCCTGGATTTTGACTGGATTGATGTAACCAGGGTTTTCATATCGACGTCGTCTGTTGCAAAAGCGCTTACCGGATTCGAATCGTAAAAATCGAAAGCCCGATTTAACTGAATTACTAATAAATTCTTAAAATTCTGAAATAAAGCCCAGGCTTATCGCCGACACTCCATCGTTTTCTTCATCCATATACATCGTGTATTCGATATCGTATGAAGAATTGTTTACACCAAAACCATAAGATAATCCGCTATCGTTCCTACTGTCTAAGGTGCCAGTTTCATCCATAGTCAATTCGTCTACAATAATACCGATGGCGACGTAAGTAGATTTATCGTTCTTAATACTTGTGCGAAAAACACCGTATGTGCCGAACAAGGAAGCAACCTCCTGACCAATACCCGTTTCCAGAACACTCCTTCTGCGATCCAGCGAATCATCTACCGTTGTTTCTTCGATAGTCACATTTTCATTTTTAAGCTGTCCATATTTGCCCACCCAAGCATTTGGCTTTACTCCATCAAATCCGTTTTCATGATAGGTAGCCAGAGTGTATTGAAATCTATCGGAGGCTAGGCCCTCATCTGCTGCCAATGAAGGTGAGCTGTAAAGAAATGCGACTACCGCGACTATTGGTATTCTGTTCATTTGGTATAACCTTATTCATTATTATGGATGCTTCCCGTTAGCTGATTTGATCACAGGAAAGCGAGCTTATATTTAACTCATAAATAGATAGTTCAGATTTCCAGTATATGGTGGGAAACAACCGTATTAACCGATAAGCGGTATGGTCAACTTTAATTAACCGATAAGCGGTATGTGTGAACTGACTATATTTCCAGTCCGGAATAACCAGCGGACTCGGAGATACAGCTTTCGCTAAGAAAAAAATGACAAAATTCGTTATCACGTCAAGAGAATCACCAATGTCGCGAGCCCAAATTTAATCGCCTACTAAGTGTTACGTTGATCAGTTGAGGTCACCGCCGTTCTCTGACTCTCGCTTGTTGCAGGCGAGCGTCAGCTATCGGGTAACCCTGGCTTCGTTACTAAGAAGCAGGCAAAACAACCAGCTGGGCAATCTCGACGTGCTTCGGCTGCTGTAGCGCGTAAAACACACTGTTAGCGACATCTTCTGGTCGCAGGCACTGTGCGAAACTATCGTAAAAGTCGCGGGCCTGTTGCGCGTCACCGAGCCGCTGCTGTGCAAATCCGGAACGCACCGGGCCTGGCATGATTTCGGTGACGCGAATTCCCCGGCCGGCGTAATCGAGACGCAGGCTTTCGCTGAAACCATGCACCGCGTATTTACTGCTGACGTAGGCGGTACCGGTGGCATAAGGTTTGAGGCCTGCGATCGAACCCATGTTGACAATATGACCCGAGCCTCGGGCTAACATACCATCGACCAAAGCGTGGGTAAGGCGAATTGTCCCCTGAACGTTGGTCTCGATTATGTCGCACCACTGCTCAGCACTGCCTTCGTCAAACAGCCTGCGCCCGCCGGTATCATGGCCGGCATTGTTGATCAGCACCTCGATGTCATGGAACTTCGATGGCAATGCCTGTTGCACACCAGCCACCGCTGCACTGTCGGTGACATCGAGTACCAGCGGATAAAATCCTTCACCCAGTTCGGTAGCCAGCTGTTGCAAGCGGGATTCACTGCGTGCCGCACCAACCACGCGATACGAATTCTCCATCAACAGGCGACAGATGGCTTCTCCAATACCACTACTCGCGCCCGATACCAACACGATCGGCGCAGGCTGTCCAGGCTTACTCACTAGCGCGCTCCCAGTTCATTCTTGATCGATTCGAGCAATTTATCCATCTGGCGAGTCGAAACGCCCGATGAGAAGCGGGCGATGTGTTGAATCGGCGGTGGTTCCGGCAAATCAACCTGGTCGATCTTCAAACCCCGGCTATCGCCTCGGCGCCCACCCTGCTGGCGTTGTTCGAGCACACCCAGGTTAACCAGCCCGATCCCCAGGCCGCTGCGTACCGCGTTGACCATACCCTCGATACTCGGACATTCGAACACGACACGCAGGCTGCAACCGTTTTCGGCCAGCGCCTTTTCGGCCCAGGCCTTGTAAAAACAATCCTTGTGATAGGCCACAAACGGAATAGGATTCTCGGGATCGAGCACAAAATCTTCCGCCTGCAGCCATACCACCTGCTGCTGGCCCAGCGAATGATCGCCTTCGAGTAACTCGGACTCAAAAACCTCGATCAGGGCCATGTCTATTTCGCCCGCACGTAACCAGCGCACCAGTTCGGGTGTATGCGCCACGCGCGAGGTCAGTGCAACATTTGGAAAACCGGTGGAAAAGCTCGACAGGATTTGTGCCATCCCCGGGGCGCTGATGTCCTCGGTAATCCCGAGGCGCAGCTCGCCAGCGAGGTCGCTCTGGTGAAAACTGGCGTAGGCTTCGTCATGCAGTTTGACCAGGCGCTGCGCATAGTCGAGCAATTTCTCACCGTCGGCACTCAGGTTCAGCTTGCCATCCGCGCGCGCAAACAGGCTGCGGTTAAGCTTACGCTCGAGGCGCTTCATTTTGTGACTGACCGCCGACTGGGAAAGGTTTAATCGTTTCGCAGCACGAGTAATGCCGCCGGATTCGGCGATCGCGGTCAGGGCGCGCATGGAATCGATATCAAGTGCCGACATTATGACAAATTTCGATGGAAGTTATGAAAATATATCGTTTTGTTCATGAAGACACAATCGGTATATTCAACATTCGGAAAAATGCGCAACGTGCTAATGACCCAATACAAGAACCTGTTCCAACCACTCGAGCTGCGCCATCGCACACTCGATAATCGTATCGTCTTCGGCGCGCACACCGCCAACATGTCTGACCTGGGCCTGCCAGGCGAGCGTCATCGCGCCTACTACGAGGAACGCGCCATCGGCGGCACGGCGATGATCGTGGTCGAGCCGATGCCGGTTCATGCAACCGCGGTGCTGACCCGGGGCAACTTCCGTCATTGCGACGATGAAGTCATCCCCCATTTCCGCAAGATTACCGAAGCCGTGCACGCACATGGCACCACCATCCTGCAACAGCTTTACCATGTCGGCCAGCATGGCGACTCCGACTTGTCGTTTATGCCGCACTGGTCGCCGTCAGGACTCGCGTCCTATCATGACTCCGACGGCAGCCATGCGATGCGCGAGGCTGAAATTCTCGAGGTGATAGACTGTTTCACCCGGGCCGCAAAGCGCTGCCAGGCGGCCGGTTTTGACGGCGTCGACATCTTCGCTGCCTATCACAGCCTGCTCGACCAGTTCTGGACTCCATGGTCGAACAAACGCGACGACCGCTGGGGCGGCTCGCTTGAGAATCGCTGCCGCCTGTCGCTGTCGATCATCAACTCGATCCGCGACGCTTGTGGCGAAGATTTCATCATCGGCCTGTCGATCGGTTATGCCGACAACACGCCCTTCGTTATGACGCTCGAGGATTTCCAGGAAGTCATTGCGCGGCATGATCAATCCGCAAACCTCGACTACGTCTCCTGCGGTTCCGGCAACTACGTCGATTATGACAGGGTTATGCCAACCTTCGTCCACGGTGAAAAACAGGGCGTGCCGCTCGCCGCCGCGCTCAAGCAGGTCGTCAAGCATGCCAGGGTCACGGCCGAAAGCCATATTCGTACCCCGGAGAATGCCAATTACACGATCGCCAGCGGTGATTCGGACCTGGTTTCGATCGTGCGCGGCCAGATTGCCGATCCGCACCTTGTAAACAAGGCACGCGAGGATCGAGCCGACGACATCCGCGGTTGTATTTCCTGTAACCAGATGTGTTGGGGGCGGCGTTCGCGCGACTACTGGATTTCTTGCCTGATCAATCCATCGGCGGGGCGAGAGTTTGAATGGGGTGGAGATCGTTTTGTCAAAACTAATGCCGTTAAAAAGGTGCTCGTGGTCGGTGGCGGACCCGCGGGCATGGAGGCCG
>Ga0265303_10000819_pt1 | contig 18357 bp, 15 predicted proteins | sample Helome_2_FD_192494 | JGI IMG/M metagenome (GOLD analysis project Ga0265303, IMG submission 192494) | Marine sediment microbial communities from subtidal zone of North Sea - Hel_20160317 (Illumina Assembly) | ecosystem: Environmental > Aquatic > Marine > Subtidal zone > Sediment ... | reverse complement strand
AAATCCTGCGTGTCGAAGAGGGTAAGATTTACCTGAACAACACGCTGATGCCGGCGATGATTACGCGCGACCGGCTGGTGATACGCCAGGATTGCCTGTGCCACCTGCTACAGGATTACATTCACCATGAAATCGAACTGTAACCGACGTGTTCTTGAAACCATGAAAGTACCGTTTCGGACCTACTATGGTGGTCGCAACAATCATTAGTATATTCGCCTTCCTTTTACGAACCACTTCGCAGTAAGCAGTCGTTCCCGATCAAGATGAAACAGGTAGCTTGCGGCACTAAGCAGACGCTCATAATTGTGCGCTAGGCGGCAAAAAACGACCCAAAGCGGACGCCTATACCTTCGACTGCATGCGCTTGTATTTGGAACTTGCATGATCTTAACTTAGGTCTGGATCGATTCGGAAATGGTAGCAATTGTTTGTAGGTGATCTTACATGCACATAGGACAGTGAAGGTTTATCAAATAGCAAAAGAGCTTCTTGCTCAATATTTGACATGGGCACTACTTTTCCGGTGCCATAGATTATCCGGTCATTGCTGTCATATCCCCGAATCAACATGTCTCGATTGCAATATAAATCAGGCGTTCCGGCAATTTCTTGATAACGTTCACATTGATTGGCGCAAATAAAAATTGGACCCACTTCAGCGTAAGGCTGAATTTTACTAAATGGGCGGTAGGCCAATATTAGCATCGGTCTACCTAAAGGAATTTCCTGCAGACAATGTCTGCACTCATTACCGTTTCCGTCAGAAAGTGATTTTTCGGGTAATTGGCCATTTGCGTCAAACCCTTTAGAAAGTAGTTTACGGACTTTGTCTGTTGGAAGGGCTGTGTATCTAATTTTCATTTGATTCTCTCAGCTTAAACTTAAACCGAGAATAAACCCACAAGCGATTAAAACTATCCGTTTCCTGCTGTTTTTTATAGTCAGTTGAATTAGGAACTAAAATTGATCTCTTTAGATTACGACATGGATTCGAATTTCACATAACGCTCAAATGCAGTCGGGTCTCCGCAAGCTACGCTTGCTCCGACCGCTGATTTGAGCGTTAGGCGATATTAGGTTGTCCCTGTTTGAAATCTGCGAAAGCTTTAAGCAATTGCGGGTGATTCGATTCAATACGCGGCTAAAGTACTCGCAAAACACTCGTGCGAAACCTGACCTCGGGAAACGAGTTCGGTAGCGGCTGCATCTCCTCGCTGACGGAGAGCAATTCCCAGACGCCTTCACTTTCGAGCCTATCCTGCTCCGCCCGGAACCCGCTTTCGGCGTGCACCCGTGGCTGGGCGGAAAAGATAACCAGGCCGTCCGCGCGCACGATTCGACAAAACTCTTGCAGGCAATAAGGTTCGACATAGGTAAGCGTGCCGACGCAAACCACTGCGTCGTAAAATTTTTCTGGAATATCCAGCGCCTCGTTCAGGTTCATCTTGCGCAGCGACCGGTAAGCATCTTTTTCGGCGGCCTTGTCCAGCATGCCTTTCGAGTAATCAATACCGTCGATATTCGTGAAACCCAGCCGCTTGAGCTCTCGACCGACCCAACCGGTGCCCGCACCGGCATCCAGTATGTGAGCATCCTTATCGACATATTGCGCGAATATCTCCACGGTAAAGCGCGGTGCCGCCCAACCATCGACTTCGGCAAGGTCGGCGTCGTATTCCGCCGACCACTGATCGTAGCGCGCTGCCAGGTCTTCGTCGCTCTCAGCTTCAACGGTCCAGTGAACCCGTTGCAGGCGCTCACTCGGTAATCTGCCCTTATCGTCTGTCATGGTATTCTCAGTCAATCAGGCCGTCGGCCCGACGGCGGTTGCGCTGTGCAATGATCTGGTCCGGGTGAGTCTTACCCCAGGCCTGTATCGAGCGTTGCGGGGTTGCGTAGACACCAGATTCCCGGTTGTACGCAAGCACCGCGATCAACCGTGTCACCTTGCCTTCGACAGCGGTAACGCGATGCAGTGAGTGACGCCCCCTGAAAAGCTGCAGGTCGCCGGCGTGTAGCTCGAGTCGGCGGGTCGCCGCTGATCGGCCAGCCAGCACTTCTGCAACATGCGCAAAACATTCATCCTCGTGAGTCCTAATATTGGGTGCATACTCGAACAAGCCGCCCGCCACAGATTCTTGCAACAGGAGGGTTACCGCAAACTCCATGGTGTCGAAGTGCCAGGTAAATTCCTCGCCACATTCCTGGACCGAGAGAATCAGACTGCCGTACGGGTCTTCGTAACAGTAGATTCGATCAACATCCAGGCAGTCGGCCAGGAAAGTATGCAGCGCTTCGCTTGTATAGAATTGCCACAGATCGCGTTGACGCTCAATCCGGTCTGCCGGCACCATGCCATTTGTTCTCCCGGCGCGGAAACGGCGCGGATCATCTTCCGCTACGTCGTCCGGAATTTCAGTGAAATAAGGATTGTGCTCATAGCTCATGTAGACCGCGTGAGGTTCCAGCTGCGTCGCTTCGGCCCGCAGCCTGTCGACGCGGTCGGTGCGAATAAAACCCTCCAGTACCGCGCAACTGTCTTTTACGAGAGCAGCCCGAACGGATTCCACGCAGCGCTGGTAGTCATCCGAACCCATCCGCTCCAGAGGGTAGCGATCGAGATCCACAATCTCGTCGATTTGCCAGGTCGACACAGGATTCTGGGAGCCAGTAGTCACGTGATTTACCCCGGCCCGCGTCAATCGAGCAACGCGTCGGCACGTCGCCGCCGGTTTCCGGCGGCTATCTGATCCGGGTGCACTTTGCCCCAGATCTGCATCGACCGCTCGGGGGTTGCGTACATTCCGGGTTCGCGCGCATAGGCGAACAAACCGATCAACCGCTTAGTCGGGCCTTCGACTGGGGTCACACGGTGCACCGAGTAGCGACCCTTGAACAATTGCAGATCGCCTGGCCTGAGATCAAGAGTAACCACGTGCTCGGATTTACCCGCAATCACTTCGGCCACATCCTCGTAGCATTCGGATTCCGGCGTGCGGATGTTCGGCGCAAACTCAAACAGCCCGCCCGCAACGGGCTTTTGCAGCAAGATCGACACGGTGAATTCGTTGGTATCGAAATGCCACGCGAATTCCTCACCCTCCGCCTGGATCGAGACATTCAGGCTGCCGTAGGGGTCGTCGTAAAAATAGAGAGGGTCGATGTCGAGGCAGTCTTCGACGAAGCGCTTCATTGCCTCGTGGCGACATAGCCGCCAGATCAAACCATCGCGGGGAAATGCTTCGCCAGGGACGAGTCCGTTAGTTTTGCGCCCCATGATTCGACGGGGATCCCAGTCGGGAGCGGACTCCGGCACTTCGCTGAAGTAAGGATTGTGTTCCTCAGAAAAGTAAACCGCCTCCGGCGCCAGCGATTCGGCCTCGATGCGCATTTGCTCGACAATTTCCGGCAAAACGAAATCAGGCAGATACGCACACTCCGCGGTGCCGAGTCCTCGTCTCGCGTCCTGTATGGTTTGCCGGTACCGCTTCGATCCTCGCTGGTGAACGGGATAGCGTTCGAGATCGATGACTTGTTCGAGTCGCAGTTCCTGGATCTCTTGAAATGCCTCGTTTCCCACTGATTCGACCCCGCCTGGACGTGAATGAAGCGCTTAATTTTATATTGCACTTTGTTAAAGGAAAAGCGAAAATAATCTGGCACTTTGATAACTAATTCCTATCACATGACGCTCGAACAACTCGAAAGCTTTATCGCCGTGGCCACCATAGGGAGCTTCCGCGCAGCAGCAGAGCAGATGCATGTTTCGCAACCAACGGTAAGCGCGCGGATACGGGCGCTTGAAGACCGCCTGAACAGGCCTTTGTTCACGCGCTCGCGCAGTGGTGTCACGCTCACTGCGGCAGGGCACACGTTCAGACGCTATGCGATACGCGCGGTGCAGACGCTGGCCCAGGGCAGGCAGGAAGCGATGCTGGACGAGCGCTATGCTGGAACGCTGGCAATGGGCGTCCAGGTCTACCTCTGGGAAATCGTAGTCGAATCCTGGATCGAAATCATGAGCGATCTGGCTCCCAATATCGCCCTGCGCATCGAGCCGGATTACTCGGACGGTATCATGAATCAACTGGTTAACGGTTTGCTCGATCTCGGAATCCTGTTCGAGCCGCGGCTCAGTTCGGGCATCGTAGTCGAGGCACTCGACCCGGAACCACTCTGGCTGGTATCGACGGATTCAGCGGTGACTCGAGATTCGTGGATGAAAGATTATGTCGCCGTTTACTGGGGTCAGGAGTTTCAGAACACCTTCTCCCAAGCCTATCCGGTTCAACCTCAACCGCGCCTCTCCGTCGGGCTGTCATCGATAGGCTTATCGCACATACTATCTCACGATGGAGCCGCAGTGTTATTGGCAAGAAGCCTTGAAAGTCACCTGGCGGAGCACAGATTATATCGCGTACCCGGTTCCCCCGAGTTTCAACGCCCAGTTTTTCTGGCGTACCGTGAAAATCTCGTAGAAGATTCAAATCTGATGCTGGCACTTGAATCCGTTCGAAAAGTGCTGCGCGATAGCTGAGTTATCGACCTCTGTTGCGTTGTGCTCCGCAAAAATTAATATTTCCTCAGCACGGAATTAATTGATAGTCGTGATGTAACCCACCGAGCACTGACTTAGCCATTACGCGCAGAGTCGGACTAATGCAATGGCGCTCAGTGTTTGTCGATGTTCGGATATTGCCTATCGGCACAGGAAAACCAGGCCCCAATGCCGTATGAGGCCGTGTTTGATTGTAGTAAGCTCCATGATTTCAGTATTCGTCTTAAATGTGATTCAGTAAGCGGAATCATATGGTCAAGACATTCGCGCCGCATCGACCCGATAGCGCGCTCACAGATCGAATTGGCCTTGGGGCTACGATAAGGTGATTTCAACACCCGCATCCCGTAATTCTCAATCGAACGATCAAAGTTGGCGGAAAAAATACTGTCACGATCATGTATCAGGTAGCGGTATGGGTGATCCGAGGTAATCGCCTCACGGAATTGTTGTCGTGTCCATTCGGCTGTCGGATCTCGAGTCGTATTACAATGCAAAAGCCGTCGTGAGCCATGCTCAATAATCACCAGCACATAAAGCAAAAGGAAGGTTGCGGTCACCACTACACAGAAATCGCAAGCAACAATGGCGTGTGCGTGATTCTGCAGAAAGGTTTGCCAACGCTGGTCTCCGCGGGGATCTCCGCCAGGGCGAATTGGCATGTACTTGCGTACCGTTCGTGGTGAGACTCGAATACCTAATTTGAGCAACAGCTCGTTGGCAATGCGCTCCTCACCCCAGAAGACATTATTGTGTGCCATCTCTCGGATCAGTTGCCTGAGTTCTAATGGAATACGAGGTCGCCCAGGTCTTGATTTATAGCGCCAGAATAGTCGGAAACCCAATCTGTACCAGCGAATCAATGTTTTTGGTTGAACAATAACGAGGGCGTCTCGCCAGTGAAACTAATTTGAAAGTAATGCCATCGTGATACGAGTAGCGGGATCAGTGGGATTTCGAGGTGCATTGCGCTCCTGGTACAAGGCGAGTTGTTTTCGAAGAAAGAGGATTTCGGCAGCCTGCGAGTTGCTTGACCGAAGCAACAACCGGGCATAGGCAATCGCATCAGCTAGAAGACGGCAGAGAAGAGACGCGACGGACATCATGATTAAACATTAAGACATGAGTATCGTATGGTCGAGTCTTTTATAGAAATTCGAGCAGGGATATAGTTTTTGCGGAGTACAGCTGCCGCTGAGTAATGCGATGTGATTCGTCCCGATCTATATGACCTGACAATTCCTGGCTGTCTTCAAAACTCACTCCAGCGGCACCTGGATGCCTGCCAAAGCTGCGTTTCAAATCGTGGACAGGAACCTGTTACAGGCCGGCCACCTTTTTTCTCGACACCAGACGCCGTTCGGCATACGAATAATGGGCTTGTTGCTGATATGTAAAGACCATTCGCAGTGCAAAAAGAACCCTGCAGAGGTCCGCTCAGGTTGCCTCGAACCACTCGCGTACGATGCTCGCAACAATCCCAAGTGGATGTTCATCCTGGCGTGGACGACGTATGAAATAAACCGGTCGTGAAAATGTGGGCGCCTCCGAACATAGTCGTAAACCCGAGGTTTTCGGATCAGGTTCTAGCATTTTCCGATCAAGATAAGCGGCGCCTCCACGTCTAAGCAGCAAATCCCGCGCTATCTGGGGGGAATCTACCGACATGTGGGGAGTCAGTTCCGTAGCTGAAATTTCCATTTGAAAACTGCGAAATGCCTCTCCCCAATTCACCTCAATATACCCCTTCCTGAATTCGTCGGACCCGAACTCAAGTTCGGGAGTTGTAACCAGGACGATATCCTGGTGTCCAATTAATTCAACTTCGAGTTCAGATACCAGTGTGGGGACGTAGACGATTCCAGCATCCTGGAGTCCATCAGCAACATGTAGAACAATCGTTTCCGAGTACTCCAGTTCTATACAAATCGACATGTCGGGCAAATCAGTCTCGAGACTCTGTGCAAGGTGAGGACCAAGATCATGCGCAAGGTAATTCTGAAGGCCGATGGTTATCGAGCGCGTAATGTTGTCGGGTAACTTGACTTGTGCCCGTCCCTGCTCCACTGCGCGAACCGCGATTAACGCATACTGGCGGAATCGATGCCCAGCCCTGGTCAGTTGCACACCGTTGTTGGCACGGTGAAACAGTTGTCGGCCCAACCGCTCTTCCAGAGTTTTTATGCGCACACTGAGCGTCGGCTGAGTGGTGCCGAGCCGTTCCGCAGCGCGGTGAAAGTTACCGACATTGGCAACTTCGAGAAAACTTCGTAGCTGATCAATATTCATTTTGATTAATAATTATTATCAAAATGATCATTATAACTTAATTTACTAATCATTCTTCCGGTGAAATACTCTTATTCGAAATAATAATAAGTAAGCTCGCATAGTAAAGATTGACTTTCGCCAACCGATATAAGCCCGAATTAAAGTGAGGGGGAGAAACATGACAAATCAATTTGACAAGAAAGATTCAGCCATTATTTTGAAATCCACAGCAGGGGGTCTAAGCCGACGGGATTTCATCAAGTCCACAGCCGCCGCAGGCATATCACTAGCGGCAGCATCGCAACTTTGGTCGGCGAATGCTCTTGCGGCCACGCCTAAGAAAGGCGGTCATTTTCGCATTGGCATACACGATGCCAATACCACTGATTCGCTGGATCCACTGCTTTCCAATTCGCATTCGACAGCACATTACCAGTACATCTCCAAGAGTCTGCTGGTCGAGTTGCAGCCGGACAACACCATCGGTGGAGCCCTGGCCGAATCCTGGGAGGCGAGCGCCGATGCAAAGACCTGGCGATTCAAACTGCGGCAAGGGGTGGAGTTTCATAACGGAAAGTCGCTTACAGCCGAGGACGTAATCGCGTCACTCGATGCGCACCGGACACCGGATTCAAAATCGCCGGTAAAATCCTTGCTCGAACCGGTTGAGGATATCTCGGCCGATGGCAAATACGACATAGTTTTCAAGGTATCCGCGCCTCTGGCCGACCTCCCCTATTTCTTCACCCGTCCCAACTTCGCGATTATGCCGTTAAACAAGGACGGTACTCTGGACCGGACCAGCGGCAACGGCACAGGTGCATACGCCCTGCAATCGCATGAGCCAGGCGTTGCCGCGAGATTCACGCGGAATCCCAACTACTGGAAATCAGACGCGGCGCATTTTGACAAGGTCACGCTGCTGGGCCTGCGCGACGTGGTATCCCGCCAGACGGCGTTGCGTAACGGCGAAGTGGACGCGATCAGCGAGATCGACATTAAGCTCGCGAATTTGCTCGGCAAGGATCCCAATGTTCGCATCGATGAGGTCGCAAGCGCTGCGGCCTTTACCATGCCAATGAACATGAGTAATCCGCAGTGGGCGGACAATGACGTCAGACTCGCGATGAAATATGCAATCAATCGCGAGGATCTTTTGAACAAGATTTTCCGGGGTCACGCGACTCTCGGTAATGACTTTCCGATTTCTCCCGGCATGCCCTACTGGAGTGAACTGGAGCAGCGTGAATACGATCCCGAGAAAGCAAAATTCCACCTGAAAAAAGCCGGTAAACAGGGATTTAGCGTAGACCTGTCCACTTCGGACGGAGTCTTTTCCGGTGCTGTCGACATGGCGACACTTATTGCCGAGCATGCCAAGGCGGCCGGAATCAATATTAACGTCGTGCGCGAGCCCGCCGACGGCTACTGGTCGGACGTCTGGCTGAAGAAGCCGTTCCTGATGTCTTACTGGAGCGGCCGGGCAACTCCGGACATGATCTATTCGGTGGCTTACGCGGCCGATGGCCAGTGGAACGAGTCCGGCTACAAGGGTAAGCGTTTCAATCAGCTGATGGCGCAGGCCCGCGGCGAACTTGATGATCTGAAGCGGGCGGCCCTGTACCGCGAAATGGCACAAATCTATCGCGACGAGGGCTCGTCGATCATCCCGATATTTCCGAATTACCTGTTCGCCCGCCGTAGCAACGTAATGCACGAATCGCAGATGACGAGCAACTTCCCGCTCGACGGTTATCGCGCCGCGGAACGCTGGTGGTTTGCCTGATTCAACGCCTTCGAGAAGACACTCCGGTCGGCGCGGCAACGCGTCCGGCCGGATGCGTAGATAAACGACCGACCGTGAAGATGGAACCGCAAATCCAGGATTTCGTCGATCTCATCGATGAGTGGTTTTCCGACTCAACTCGTCTGACTATCGAACAACTACGGATACGCTTCCTTATCGCTGGTTTGAGATCCAGATTGTGTTTCGGCGAAGGGCTTGTACACGGCTATATTCCCGCCATGGACTTGAGCCCACTAGCTGCTGCGATGTACCGTGAAATTGTTGCGTTCGTGACCGGGATCATGGCTCGCGAAACGGATGGAGTTGTGTCCAACTACACATATGACCATGCGGAATCTCCCGAGGCGCCTGTATGACGACCACCGATTTTATCGATGTTTGCGGCAAGCGGTTTCACCATATATGGCTGCGCGATAATTGCCTCTGCCAGGATTGCCGCGACCCATATAATTTCCAGAAAAAATTCGATCTCGGTGAATATACGGATCACCCTGAGCCGGCCTCGATTGAATTCGATGAGGCAGCCGTCAAGATTGTGTGGGACGATGACGAACGCCATTGCAGCGTCTTTGCGATCGACTGGTTACTCGAACACGCCTACGATCACGACGACCTAAACTGCAGTGCAGCCTGTGCGCGGCTCTCTCCAGCCCCCGATGATCTCGTTTTCTGGGATCGGGATTACTTTGCCTCGACGCCGTTAGAAATATACGGCCTGAAGTCCGATTCGCAAAACCTTTGGCGCCAGCAAATCGAGGTTTACGGTTTCACGATCCTGCGGGAAGTCGACGATCTGGTCGATCTGATTCGCCGCATCGGTCCGGTGCACGCCACCGAAACCGGTGCAGTTTACGATGTCGGCATCAAACCACCCGAATATGGTCTGTCGCAGACCAATCATGCCCTGTTACCGCACAATGACTACGAAATTTTCATGCACACGGGGCATTTACTCCAGTTCCTGCACTGCATCGAGAATCAGGCTGAGGGCGGCGAATCCGCGCTGGTTGACGGCTTTCGAGTGGCAACCGCATTTCGCCTGGAGCAACCGGAACGATTCGATATCCTGGCAACGACCCCAGCCCAGTTCGAAAAGTTCGACTCCGGCTCGGGGCTGTTCAATCGCAGAACACGGACGATTATCGGTCTGGATCGCCACGGTGAGATCGAGGAAGTCGCGTTCAACAACTCGCATGCATGGCAATGGGATATTCCTTTCGATCGCATGGCAGCCTACTACGATGCGTATCGTTGCTGGTTCGGCTACCTGAAGAATCCCGACTATCACTACTGTTTCCGCCTGCGGCCGGGCGACTGTTACATCGTGCAGGGATATCGCGTGTTACATGCGCGCAAACCTTCGGTATCTGGCTCGGGTCTGCGGCATATGGTAACGGCTTTCACCGAAACTGATTACATCGCCGGACGAGGAAATTTCATCCAGTTCAAACACAACTATCTGGACGAAAACACAATAATGGAACTCGATCGACAAATAGACGATTTCCGGTTTCCTTCCTAGCACATCAATACTTTAAATCGGATTTAATTATGGGCAACCCTCAAGATTCAGAAATATTAAAACCCTTCCGGGCGCATGGTTTGGAGCCACTTGAACCTGCTCCCAATCTCCACCCGGGTGACAACAGGATGCAATGGTCAGATGGTAACTACCAACGTCCTGAGCCACCGCAATTCGGACCGCAACGGGACCGCCTGGCACGCAAGGCGAATGGCATTGCGCGAAACGATTTTATGGTCGGCCTGGACATGGTGCGCATGCGGCTCTACCGACAGGGCCGGCTACAGGAAAAGATTCGCGAATACGGCTATGGTGGATGCCTGCTTTTCCACCCGGTCAACATCCGTTATGCAACCGGTACTCGTAACATGCAGGTCTGGCATCTGCACAATCATGCGCGCTACGCATTCTTGCCTCCCGAGGGTCGTGCCATCCTGTTCGATTTCCACGATTGTGAACACTTGACGGATGGTCTCGAGTCTCTCGCCGAGGTGCGCGACGCAACCTCATGGTTTTATTTCAACAACGGCGAGCGCCGTCATGAGAAGGCCCGGATCTGGGCGAAGGAAATCCGGGATTTGTTGCACGAACATTCCGGTAGCAATAAACGCCTCGCCATCGACCACTGCGACCCCATCGGCGCGCGGGCACTGGAGGATATCGGTATCGAGATCTTCGACGGCCAGGAACCGGTGGAACAGGCACGGATGATCAAGAATTCCGATGAAATCGGCTGCATGGCTTACTCCGTTGCTGTGGCCGATGCCGGCATCGCGAAAATGCGGCGCAAACTGCGGTCGGGAATTACTGAATGGAAACTTTGGTCGTACCTGCATCAGACCAATGTCGAGCACGGCGGTGAGTGGGGCGAGGCGCATTTGTTCGCCTCCGGCGGCCGCACGACTCCGTGGTTCCAGGAAGCCAGCGATCGTCTGATCCGCCCCGGCGACCTTGTCGCCTTCGATACCGACCTGATCGGCCCCCACGGTTACGGTGCCGATATCTCGCGTACGCTATTTTGCGGGCCCGGTAAACCCACCGACATGCAGCGCTACGTTTATTCACTCGCCTACGAACAGTTGCATCACAACCTGGAACTGGTTCGGCCCGGCACTACCTACCGCGAGTTCATGGAAAAGGCGTGGCAGATCCCGAAAGGATTGATGAAGTACGCCTATTCACCGATTCTCCACGGCATAGGCCTCACCAACGAGTACCCTTATATCGGTCGGATCGAAGATTACGAGCGATCAGGATTCGACGGCGTACTCAAGCAGAATATGACCGTTTGCCTGGAAAGCTACATCGCCAACGAGGGGGGGACCGACGGCGTCAAGCTCGAGCAGCAAGTACTGATTACCGAGAATGGCTGCGAACTGTTCTCGGCTTTCCCTTTCGAAAACGAATTACTCGGCAAGGCAGCCGGACCGATACACCCTATCGGCCCGAGCCACGGCCGTGTAGTCCCGCACGAGGCGAAGCCCAAACAAAGCGAAAACACAACCATGAATATTCAGGAGACGACCATGTCCCAAACCTATCCAAACGAAACCACAATGGCCCGGCCCGCGGCTATCTCGAACCCTGCTCCGATGAAGGGCAACGGGCAGTTCCACGAACCAGCCCATGAAAAGATCACACTCAACAACTTTATCGGTGGACACTTCACGGCACCTGCCGAAGGTAACGCGATGGAGATAGTCAATCCCGCGAACGAAGAAATCATAGCGATTGCACCACGCAGTACCGCGCAGGATGTCGACCACGCGGTCGAGGCAGCGAGGCACGCCTTCGATTCCTGGATCGACTCAACCCCTGCAGAAAGGGCAGGCATGCTGCTGGAGCTGGCGAATCGAATTGCACACGACAAGGAACGCCTGGCGAAGTGGGAATCCCTCAACGTTGGCAAGCCGCTCGATATGGCGCGAGACGAGATGGATCTCTGTGTGGATCACCTGCAGTATTTCGCGGGTGCTGCGCGAATTCTCGAGGGAAAGTCCGCCGGCGAATACCTGAAGGGGTATACCTCGATGATCCGGCGCGAACCGATCGGCGTGGTCGGGCAGATCGTGCCCTGGAACTACCCGTTGATGATGGCGATCTGGAAAATCGCACCGGCGCTCGCGGCTGGCAACACGGTCGTTCTCAAGCCGGCCGAGTTAACGCCAATCACGGCACTGCTGATGGCCGAACACGCGGCCGAGGTTTTTCCGGCCGGTGTGTTGAACATCGTTTCCGGTGACGGTGACCCCGTGGGTACGGCAATTTCCGCGCACTCCGGCATCGACATGGTCGCGTTGACCGGGAGCATTCGCGCCGGCAGTGATGTCGCCGCATCCGCATCGAACCAGGTTAAACGCGTGCATCTCGAACTCGGCGGCAAGGCGCCCGTCGTGGTATTCGACGATGCTGACCTGGACGCGCTCACGGAAGTGCTTAAAGTCATGGCTTTCTGGAACTCGGGTCAGGAGTGCGGTACTCCTTGTCGTGTGATAGCGTCGAACGCCGTATACGGCAGGCTCGTCGAACGGCTCGCGCATGCGACCGAGTCGATTCGGGTCGGCGACCCGTCTATCGACCATTCTGTCGAAATGGGCCCGGTGATTTCACGCGGGCAACAGGAACGCGTACTTGGCTTTCTGCATCGAGCGCAGCATGCAACGGTCGTCAGCGGAAGCCGAGAAGCGCCAGCCGGCAACGGCTACTTCGTCACTCCCACGATCTTGACCGATGTAAACCAACGCGATGAAATCGTGCAAAACGAAGTATTCGGTCCAATTGTCACGGTGCAGAAATTCGATTCCGAAAGTGAAGCAATTGCAATGGCCAACGACGTCAGCTACGGCCTGGCAGCGTCGGTATGGACGCGGGACGTTGCACGCGCCCATGCCTCGTTGAGAAAGCTCAGGTTTGGCACAGTCTGGGTCAATGACCACCTACCGTTCGTTTCGGAAATGCCATGGGGCGGATTCAAGCAATCAGGTTACGGCAAGGATCTGTCCGCGTATTCGCTTGAGGATTACACCCAGATCAAGCATGCGATGATCAAGTTCGAGTAGGCCCGGGTATTAATTACTACTAAATCGAAAGGGATCAATGGAGGAAGAGTAAAGTGTATCTGTGCAACGAATGGTATGTAGCTGCCTGGAGCGACGAAATCGGGGATGACCTGTTTACCCGCACAATTCACGATCATTCGATTCTGTTTTATCGCAAATCCGACGGACAGATCGCCGCTGTCGAGAACCGCTGCCCACATCGCTTCGCTCCGCTGCATCTGGGTGAACGCATCGGTGATCATATTCAGTGCGGCTACCATGGTCTGCGGTTCGATGAGCGAGGCGATTGTGTTTACAACCACATCGGTGATGGAAAAATCCCCGAACGGGCGAGAATTCCCGCCTACAGAATCATCGAACGCTTCGGGCTCGTCTGGATATGGATGGGCAGGACCGACGCAGCGGATGAGTCAAAAATACCGGACTACTCGATTCTCGATGACAACGCCTGGGTCTCATCCACTGGTGGATACCTTTATTGCAAGGCCGGCTACCTGTTGATGCTCGACAACTTGATGGATCTCAGTCACGTCGGTTTTGTGCATCCGGCGTTTGGTAATACCAGCATGGCCACGGCAGGAGAACTCGACGTGGCGAAACGGGGTCGTGGTATAGACGCCAGGCTGTGGATGCCGGGATCCGAGGTACCACCCTACCTGCAGGATAGATTTTGCCCGGATTCACCCATCGACCAGTGGCTTGACATGACTTGGCAGCCGCCCTCAAACCTGATCATCAACTATGGCGCAACCCTGCACGGTGTGGCCAAAGACGAGGGATTTACCGGCTGGGGTTTACACTTCCTGACGCCAGAAACGGAAAAGAGTTGCCACTACTACTTCGGGATCATGCGCAAGCAGGGTCCCGGGGCACAGAAAGCCGTCGACGCCGATCACGCGAGTCAGCAACACGCCTTCGGCAGCGAGGACAAGCCGATGGTCGAAGCCTGCCAGGCGATGATGGGTAACGCCGACTTTCTGTCGCTGAAACCGGCCCTGCTTCGCAGTGACGCCGGCGCAATGCAGGTCCGCCGCACTATCGAACGAATGCTAAAGGAAGAATCGAAAGATGGTTCGGTCAAAGTGTGACGATGAGAAGCGAATTGGATAAAACGGTGGTTCTCAATCGGAGTTTCTGATGAAACGAATTCATACCTTTTCCGGACAGCCGGCCCTGCGGCAGCACACGGTAGCCGATATCATCGCAATCAAGGGTAGCGGGCACAAGCTTACCATGGTCAACCCAACGTCCGAGGAAGAGGCAAAGGCAGCCGTCGAAGCCGGAATCGAGGTTTTTGGAATCTGGGATCGGGAACTGGAGGCAATAAGAAGCGTAGCGCCACATACATTCATTGCGTCTTCGATGGCCTACGAGGCCTATGCCAGCAAGGATGATATTTTGCGCGCGGCTCTTGATTCACTGGCTGGCGGCGCGGATTGTTTTTATACGAATCGCAGCCTTGAGGTAATCGAAATGCTGGCGAAGGAATCCGTGCCCGTTCAGTCACATATGGGGCTAATACCCAGGTTCAGTACCTGGCAGGGTGGCCTCAGGGCAATCGGAAGAACTGCAAAAGAAGCAAAGGAGATCTACTGTCAGTTCAAGCGCCTGGAAAACGCGGGATGCTTTTGTGTCGAAATCGAGTGCGTGGCCGAAGATGCCCTCGCTCTGTTAAATGAGCGTACCTCGATAGTCACGATGTCGCTGGGATCCGGGAGCGCTGGCGATATCATTTCCATGTTCGTTGCGGACATTTGCGGCGAATCTTCAAACCCCCCTAAACATGCAAAGGCTTTCGGCAACCTAAGACGTTTGCACGAACAGATGTACCAGGGACGGGTAGCCGCCCTTAAGGCATTCAGGCATGCGGCTATCGAGGGCGATTATCCGGAGCCTGCACAAGTTGTTTCGATGCGATCGGGAGAGAGGGAGGAGTTGATGGAATATCTGGATAAGCAAGAATGAAATTCCAGCAATACCAGGCACAGGAGCCGAAATGACTGCCTATATCATCGTAGAAATCGATATCGAGGACCCCGTTCGATATGAGAAATACAAGAAGATGACGCCGCCGACGATTGATAAATACGGAGGTCGATTTCTGGCCAGGGGTAAGGACGTGATCAATCTGGAAGGTGACTGGGATCCGGCCCGACTCGTAATAATCGAGTTTGACAATGCAGACCTTGCCCGGTCCTGGTGGGGCTCAGAGGAATACCGACCGGCTCGGGAGCTTCGCCAACTCGTTGCAAAAACTCAGATGATACTAGTTGAAGGAGTGTAGAAAAGAGTAAGCGCAATTGTTTTTTTCTGCTTGGATCGTTTCTAAGAGTAGAATCGAGCTAAGGATTTACCTGGCTGATAGTAGAGGTTTTTCCCAGTACCAAAAAATTTAGATACCAACTCGAGACTGTAATTAAATTTGTGTAACTGCTTATCATTAAATCCTGAATAGGAGAAGATAAGCAGATGAATAAGAAAGAACTAGAAGCCTTTGCCCGAGAGGCAGCCAAAAGCATCAAGACCGAGAAGGACCTCAATGCCTTCAGCCAGATGCTCACCAAAGTCACCGTAGAAACGGCACTAAACGCCGAGCTCGATGATCATTTGGGCTACGAAAAGCACCAGGAATCATCATCTGAAAACAGTCGTAATGGCTGTTCCAGTAAAACCCTGATGACCGAAGACGGTGAGATCGAGGTCGATATTCCGCGTGACCGGAACAGTAGTTTCGAGCCGCAACTCGTCAAGAAGCATCAACGCCGCTTCACCTCGATGGACGATAAGATCCATTGTCTTTACGCCAAAGGTATGACCACCCGGGAAATTGTTGCCACTTTCAAGGAAATGTACGATGCCGATGTCTCGGCCAGCCTGATATCCAAAGTCACCGATGCCGTAATTGAGCAAGTCATCGAATGGCAATCCCGGCCGCTGGATCCCGTCTATCCCATCGTCTAACTGGACTGTATCGTGGTGAAAATCCGCCAGGACAAGCAGGTGATCAATAAATCGATTTACCTGGCACTGGGCATCAATCTGGAGGGCCAGAAGGAATTACTCGGCATGTGGCTCTCTGAGAACGAGGGCGCCAAGTTCTGGCTGGGGGTTCTGACCGAGCTACAAAACCGCGGGGTGAAGGATATCCTGATCGCCTGTGTGGATGGCTTGAAGGGCTTTCCCGATGCGATCCAGAGCGCTTTCCCTGAGACCCAAATCCAGCTGTGCATCGTGCACATGGTGCGCAACTCGATCAAGTATGTAGCCTGGAAAGATTACAAATCGATCACCGTTGATTTAAAGCGAATTTATCAATCTATTACGGAAGATGAGGCCCTGTTGGCGCTGGATGAATTTTCCAGCAAGTGGGATTCAAAATATCCCCAGATCAGCAAATCCTGGCGTGCCCACTGGCACAATCTCAATACTCTGTTCAATTATCCTGAAGACATTCGCAAAGCGATATACACCACCAATGCGATTGAATCCTTGAACAGCGTGATCCGCAAGATCATTAAAAAGCGAAAGTTATTCCCGACCGATGACTCGGCTAAAAAAGTCATCTATCTGGCGATTCAGGAAGCCTCGAAAAAATGGACTATGCCAATCCGAAACTGGAAGGTGGCGCTGAATCGTTTTATGATCGAATTTGAAGACCGCCTGGCGGACTATGCATAAACTGGCAGTTACACAGAATTATTTACAGGCTCACCAACTCCTTTTTCATCTGTTATTCGTACGGAGTTTTGCGGGGATTAGTTGTGCATAGTTATGCTTCGTAGTGCAAAGTCCTGCAACGGGCGCCCCATAAATTGTTGAAAAATAAAGAAATATAAATTACCGATCCTTCTTTAGCAAGAAAGCACTGATGCATAAAATGAATCAGGCATGGATTTTCTATGTATCGATTTGTAGCACTATTGTTTCGTTCATCCTGCTAGGATTGTATTTTTTTACTGACCTTGAGCTAGGCATTGAACTTGCCTACGTTGTTGGATTTTTAGTCATATTTAGTATGTTCTGTAACTTCAAAATTAAATGTCCGAAATGTGGGTCAAGATGGTATTGGGGTTTCGCGAAGCCTCCAATAGAGAACGAATCATGCCCATCATGTGGCTTATCACCCAATGATGTCACATAACGCATGCAGTCGGGCGCGGCAGAGCCGCGCCGCTGATGCGAGGCTACATGGACTCCCCCCACTGTCAAGCAAAGACGTTGTAGACTTTCGGCATTAGACTGCAACTCTACATTCCGCCTTCTGTTGTGCTTTCGTTGCTCGGGCCGCGATGAATATTCGCTGGAAACGGCCTCATTCGTTAGACGATCTTTTCGATCCCTCGCATCAGCAGGCTTTCGTTTCCTCGGTCTGACTGTTTGGTCATCTTTACGTCTTCGCAGACTCGGTGGGTACCTCGCTTATCTAAACTACTTTAAGAATCAATTCTGGCTGGGGCGATAATCTTCTCGCTTCATCATCAACGTCCAGATCAACCTCGCATTACGTGCCGCCAATGCCACCACGGCGCGCAGGTAACCACGGCGCTGGATCAGATCTCGGACCCAGCAACTGACATGGTCCTGCTTGTCGCCGAGTTTAGCGACGACCGCCCTGGCACCATGCACCAGACACATGCGCAGATACTTGTCTCCGCGTAGGTAAGCCATCTCTAATACCGACCCAGTTGATATGCAGGGTATTATCTCAAAGTGGCTGGTTTTTACACAGCCTCGTAAGCGGGAATCTTGCAACATGTCGTTATTTGCGCAGCGACATGGGTGATCTATCGAAGCGGGTGCGAAACGCACGTGCAAAAGCCGACCCTGAGCCGAAGCCGCAACTCATCGCGATATCGGTCACCGTTCGGTCGGTGTGCTCCAGCAATCGGTAGGCGAGGCTGAGGCGCATTTCGTTGAAAAAATGCAATGGGGTCGTGCCGAGCCTCGTCTTGAATCGGCGCTGCAGCTCGCGTTCGCCGACCCCGACCTGTCGGGCGATAGCCCTGACGCCGAGCGGCGACTCGATGTTCGCTTCCATCAGGCTGATGGCCGCGGCCAGTTTGCGGTCGCGCTGTGCCAGGCGCGACGTGGAAATAGCGTGTTGCGATTCGGATGCCGCGCGGTCCTGGTCGTAGAT
>Ga0265303_10000818_pt1 | contig 18361 bp, 19 predicted proteins | sample Helome_2_FD_192494 | JGI IMG/M metagenome (GOLD analysis project Ga0265303, IMG submission 192494) | Marine sediment microbial communities from subtidal zone of North Sea - Hel_20160317 (Illumina Assembly) | ecosystem: Environmental > Aquatic > Marine > Subtidal zone > Sediment ... | reverse complement strand
GGATGAACATGTTGGTCACAAAGTGCGCCTGCCAGGCCACCTCGGTGACGAATCGAACCTTGAGCCTGCTTTCGGGGTTGGCGCCACAAAAGGTATCAACCACGAACAGTTTTTTGCCAGAGAGTTGTTCGGTAACCAACTGGCGTAATGAATTCCAGGTATCGCCGTCGATCGGTTTGTTATCGTTCTCGCCCTGGTCCGACCACCAGATTTTATCGCGGGTAGTGTCATCGCGAACCAGGTACTTGTCCTTCGGTGAGCGACCGGTAAAGTCACCGGTATCGACTGAAATTGCGCCTGACTCGGTCTGAAAACCAACTTCGTAGCCCTGTAGATGATCCGCCGTTTCTTCGGCAAACAGGGTTTCGTAGCCGGGGTTGTAAAGAATTTCGGCTGTGTCGCGGATGCCATAGGATGACAGGTCTGGGATATTGGTCATATTAATTTCAACTAGATTAGCGGGACTGGACATGGTTCGAACACTCAATGATACGCGAAACTACCAGTATATAAGATTACCTGATTCACAAAAAACAACAGTTAACTATAAACATATAATTTTATTGCGCCATCGCGCAGTTATACGGTAGAGCGATTACTTTAATATTTCACGCAATACAGCAATGACCCGGTCGATCTGTGCTTTTTCGATTACCAGCGGCGGTAGCATCCGGATCACATTGGGCCCAGCCGGCAGCGCAATGATACGGTGCTCGAGCAACTCAGCCAGTTTGTCCTGCACCTTTTGTTTAAGCTCGATACCGATCATCAAACCCAGTCGACGTAACGTACGCACCTGTGCAAGATCGGCCACGTTCAGCTGACGTTCGAAATAACTACCCATTTCGGTTGCCCGCTGCGCCAGATTATCAGACTGGTAAACGTCAATCGCCGCCAGTGCCGCAGCGCAGGCCAGCGGATTACCGCCAAACGTCGTGCCATGTAAACCGGGTTCGATTTGAATATCGGCATTCAGCAGGGTCGCACCTATCGGCACGCCCCCACCCATTGCCTTGGCGACGCACATCATGTCGGGTTGCAACTCGAAATGATCGCTCGCAAAGAATTTGCCGGTACGACAAAAGCCGGTCTGAATTTCATCGATAATCAACAACACGCCACGCTCGGAACAGAGCTTGCGTACCGCGGCCAGATATTCGGCCTGAATTGGATTGACCCCGCCTTCGCCCTGTACTAGTTCGAACATCACCGCGGCCGTGTTGTCGGTTACAGCAGCATCGAGTTTTTCGATCTTGTTGAAGGGAACGAAGTCGAATCCCGGTATCAGTGGCTGGAACGCCTCACGATACTTCGGTGTATAGGTGGCGCTGACCGCACCCATGGTGCGGCCATGGAAGCCGCGCATCGCGGTGACAAAGTTGGTACGCCCGGTGTGCAGGCGAGCAAACTTGAGGGCGGCTTCAATCGCTTCCGCGCCCGAATTACACAGGTAAGCCCGGGTCAGACTCCGCGGGGTTACCTCGACCAGCTTCTTGAGCAGGTTCGAGCGCACGTCGTTGTACATGATATTGGGGCAGGTGATCAGGGTTGCGGCCTGTTGCTGGATCGCCGCGACAATCCTGGGATGTGAGTGGCCGAGCGAAGCAACACCAATTCCGCCGACGCAATCGATATATTCCTGTCCCGCTTCATCGTAGAGACAGGCGCCGCTGCCGCGCACCGCGACTAAATCCCGTTTGGGCTGCAAAGGCACCCCGTACTCGTGTTCCAGTTCTTTGTAATCAGTCATGAATATGGGTCCCCGCGCCATCGAGCGCATTGATGATGGGATGTTCACCCCGGCCATCGGTGATGATGACGCGTGTTTTACCGCCATCGCACAGTCGCGTCAACGCCAGCATTTTACGCTTGATACGACCCTCGACGCTGGCTTCGCGGCGGTATAACTCGCTGACACTCATGTTACGAACCAATGATGACTCATCAGCAGGATCGTCGAGGAATCCAGGCGCCTCGATCAACTGAATGACGGTATCGATTTCGAGTGCAGTGGCAATCCGCGCGACGATATCGTCGTTTTCCGAGTTGATCGCAAATCCGTTCTCGTCAACGATTGGTATCGTCAGTACCGGGCAGTAACCATTTTCCAGTAACAGGTTTAGCAGCCCGGTGTTGACGGAGCGAGGTTTGCCCGACAGGTCGCGTTTGATCATGGTTTTACCGTTTTCACGCACACGGATACCCTTGTTGCGTTCACCCTGAACCAGGCGACCGTCGAGTCCGCTTAAACCTACCGCGTTGATTTCATTGCGTTGGCACAATTCAACGATCTGCTTGTTACGCAACCCCGAGTAACTCATCATGATAACGTCAAGCGCATCCTGGTCGGAGAAAACGCTGGCATAGCCTGAAACCGAAGTTAGAATCGTCTTCTCCATACCTAGTTTCTGTGCCAGCTGGTCACGCAAAACATTGGCGCCATGCACAATGATAAATGGCTGTTCCAGCGTCGCCAGATCTTCGATTGTCGCCGCGAGGTTTATCTGCTCGCCGCCACCAATTTTTATCAGCATCATAATTTGATCGTCGTATTGTTATCGATGCGAGTCCAGCCCGGGTCTCCAGAAAAGGGTTGAGAGCATACCAGGTGCAGACCCTGTTCATGCTTTTGATGCATCTGGAAGTAATCCGCATCCTCGCGGTAGCTGGTCGACAGGCAGGATTGCTCGCCATCGGCGAGGATGATGTTCATCGCGCGCACATAGGAACTGCGCTTTTTGATTATTGCAACCGCTTTTGTGGTGGCGGCATATTTGTCTCCCTGGTCGAAGCGTCTAATATAATTGTAAATTTTTTCAGCACCGATGCGGCCCTCCGACTTGATGCGCACCCCGCGTAACTCGCCGTTGAAGATGAATACTGACTCGCCATCGGAAAAGGGCATATTATTTTCCACCACGATGCCTTCATCCCGAAACGCGCTGCGTGCATGAACCAGTAACAGGCGAGTGCTGCCGAATTGATTCAAATCATCTTCCCAGACTGGACGAATATCGTGATACTGCTGCCAGCCCTCATCCGTACGCCAGGCACAACCCCAACCGTGGCCCTGGAATTCCCGGCTGTTGCGTGACAACTCGGCGAATGGCCTGAGTTTCTCCGCAATTGGAAATGGCGTTGCGCAGCTAGCGTAGAGAATGCGACACATGACGAAGTTAAATCAGGGATGCAAACCCGGAAATTCGAGCCCTGTTGTTTCTTCGAATCCCTGTGCGATATTGAAGGCCTGTACCGCCTGACCGGCGGCGCCTTTCATCAAGTTGTCCAGTGCGCTGATAACCACCAGTCGATTACTGTGCGGATCACGTTCGAAACCGATGTCACAGTAATTACTGCCGGCCAGAATCTTTGGCTCCGGGTAACGGTGGATGCCGCTGCGTTCCTTGACGATACGAATAAAGGGTTCATCGCCATAGGCGCCGCGATAAAGCTTCCACACATCCTTTTCCTGCAAATCCTGGTTCAGGAAAACATGACAGGTGGCCAGAATCCCGCGTACCATCTCGATCGATGTGGCCGAAAAATGAATGTTATCGGCGCCGAGTTCCTGCTGAATTTCACTGAGGTGGCGATGCGCGGTTGGTTTGTAGGAGCGCACGGCGCCGCTGCGTTCCGGGTGATGACTGCCTTCGCTGACCGCGTTGCCGCCCTGGCTGGAGCCGGCTTTTACCTCGACCACGGCGGAATCGACCACGCCCGCCTGGTAAAGCGGGTGCAACGCGAGAATCGTCGCGGTGGCGTTACAGCCGGCGCCGGAGATGCGCTTCGCACCCTGCATCTCAGCGCGATGCAGTTCCGGGATGCCGTAAACAAAATCATCGAGTTTCTGCGGGCAGCTGTGTGGCTTGCCGTACCAGGTCTCGTAGGTGCTATTGTCATTCAGGCGAAAATCGGCGGATAGATCGATCAGGCTGTCGGCCAGGTTTTCGAATTCGGACAGGCGGTTCATCATCTGCCCATGCGGCAGACCGAGGAACAGCAAGTCGCAGGGTTCGAGTTCAGCAGCAGCTACAAATTTATGCTTGCAGATTTTACGCAGGTTGGGATGCACGCTGGAAACCAGCTTGCCCGCGTGTCGTTCCGACGTCACCTGGTGAATTTCGACCTGTGGATGAAACAGCAGGATACGCAGCAGATCACCCCCGGTGTAGCCCGAGGCGCCGACGATGGATACCTTAATCATTGTTTTACGAGGCCAACGACGTAGTCAGCGACCACCTGGGGAATATTGACACCGGTGGTATCGATGCTGTTGCGGAATTCCATCGTGTAGTTGACTTCATTGACTAGCAGACCGTCATCGCTTTCAAACAGATCGACCGCGACGATGCCGTTGCCGACCGCTTTCGCTGCGGCCAGGGATATCTCCGCGATTTCAGGCGTTACTTCACATTTGCTCGCCACAGCACCGCGGGCGGTGTTGGTGATCCAGTGATCCGAGCTACGATAAATCGCGGCAATGCAATCATCACCGACGACAAAACTGCGAATGTCGCGGCCCTGTTTCTCGATATATTGCTGGATGTAGAAAATTGAATGGTGATAACTGCCAAGCACTGTCTTGTGCTCGAGTACAGTTTCAGCCGCATCGCGATCGTTAATCTTGGACAGCAGTCGGCCCCAGGAACCGACTGCCGGTTTCAACACCACGGGGTAGCCCAGCTCCTCGATGGCTTCGAGTGCCGATTCCTCGGTAAAGGCAACCCGGCTGTGCGGCTGCGCAACGCCGTGGTCCTTGAGCGCCGCGGTGGTGAGCAGCTTGTCGCCACAAATTTGTGCAACCTTGTGCGAATTGATGCAACATATCCCGGCGCTTTCGAACAGGCGCAGCGCATGCAGTGCCCGCGAATGGTTGATCGAACGTTCAACCAGGATATCGACGTCGGGTGCAGTGTGGAAATCCATGATCAGTTTTCGATCATCGATCATAATCGGTTCTACCCCCGCTTTACGGAAGGCTTCGATGAGCAGCTTTTCTTCTTTGCGTATCAGCGAATGCAGCAGGCCGATTTTCACTGGCCCCAGTCCTCTTCGGCGGACGGCGCTTCGGCCAGTGCAACCGGATCGGTGCCGAGCAGTTCGAGTTCTACTCCGCAGTCGCCGCAAATTACCAGTTCACCCGCAATTGCGTCATCGGCAATTTCGATTTCAGCTGCACAAACAGGACATTCACCCATGGTATTCCCCATATATTCTGGCTTGAAAGGGCGCCATTTTATGCGTTAGATTGACTGCAACACAAGCGGGTTTTACGGGAGAAATCTATGTTGGGAAAATTTGCTGCGAGCAGAAGACAGCTACTGTCGGCAGTGATGATAATACTGCCCATTGTTTCGAGCCGCAGGGCGCTGGCCGCGAGTCTCGAATCCCCTGAGGTTGAACAGCCGGACAATCCCGGCGATCAGGCATTTATCAGGCGCGCTTTTGCAATGCGCCAACAGGCTATAGAAACTGGCGATCAGGCCTATGGCGCGGTAGTGGTGCGCGACGGCATCATTGTCGGGCAGTCTGCGAGCCAGGTGGTGGTCAGACGCGATCCTACCGCGCATGCGGAAATGGAAGCGATTCGCGATGCTGCGCGCCGGCTTGGCAGTCGTGATTTGAGCAAATGTACGCTCTATTCATCTTCGCCGGCCTGTCCGATGTGCGAGTCCGCTGCGTACTGGGCTGATATCGAACGCCTGGTATACGGTGAAGATGCGCGTGATGGAGGCAGGCCGGGACTTTGTGGGTAAACCTGCTGACTAACTCGAACTTTGGCCAACCAGATCGTCGCCGAACTGCTTATGGCTGCCGTCACAGTAGGGTTTGTTGCCGCTGTGCTTGCACTGGCAAAGGTAATAGTCTTTGCTTTCGTCACACTGAAAGGCCATGGGAGCGAAATCACTGCCCTGGTGAGAGCCATCGCAAAAAGGTTGTTTGCTGCTTAGCCCACACATGCAAAAGTAATATTTCCTGTCTTTATCGAGTGCTATCTTGACGGGTTTGTTGTCGGCAATAGTTGGATCGCTCATTGATTCTTCCTGTTTGATCGTTACAAAACGTGGCAAAGATAACATGATAAGCTGACGCGCTCGAGTAATCATGCCCCCTGAAAAATGCCTGCTACCCTGGTGATTCAGTCCCATCGTGTTCCACTACCTTGCGCGTGGTTGCGGCCATGTCTGGATTCGGTCGCGGACTGGGCGCAGGGCAGGGGCTACGATTATCGATTTGTCGATGATCAGATTTTCGATTTGCTCGAGCCGGGGTTAATTGAGAAAACTGGAGCACAAAGGGTAATCGCAAGCGATCTGGCCCGTCTCAAGTGCCTGCAGCAGGGTCTGGCAGAGGGTTACGCTTGCGTGGTCTGGTGCGATGCCGATTTTCTGATATTCAACGCAGATGACTTTATCCTGCCGGAAGATGAATTTGCGCTGGGACGGGAAGTCTGGGTGCAACCGGCTGAAGCGGGTAAATTAAGGTCTTATGTTAAGGTTCATAACGCTTTTTTGATGTTCCGCCAGGGCAATCACTTCCTTGATTTTTATGCTGATACTGCGGCGCGCTTGCTGCGCCTGAACCAGGGCAGGATGTCACCGCAGTTTATCGGTCCCAAGTTACTTACCGCGCTGCACAACATTGTTGCCTGCCCGGTGATGGAAACTGCGGGCATGCTCAGTCCGGCGGTGATGCGCGATTTACTGGCCGGTGAAGGCGCAGCGCTTGACCTGTTTCAGCGAAAATCGCCAGTCGCCCTGGCAGGGGCAAACCTGAGCAGTTCGGTCACCGGGCATGAGGGTCTCACCGACGCGCATATGGAGTCGCTGATCAATACCTTGCAGCGATGTTATCGGCAATTGCTTTCATACTCGGCTTAACTAGGGTATAAGGCCGCGATGAAAATCCCTAAACGAATCAAACCCCTGGTCGAGGACGGCCTGGTCGACGAAGTGATCCGTCCGCTCATGAGTGGAAAAGAAGCCGATGTGTTTATCGTGCGCTGTGGTAGTGAGATCCGCTGCGCCAAAATTTATAAAGAAGCCGACCAGCGTGGCTTCAAACAGGCAGCGCAATACCAGGAAGGTCGAAAGGTACGCAATAGCCGACGCGCCCGTGCGATGGAGAAGGGTTCGCGCTTTGGCCGCAAGGAGCAGGAGCAGGTCTGGCAAAATACCGAAGTGGATGCGCTGTTTAGACTCGCCCGGGTCGGCGTACGTGTGCCTAAACCCTATGGTTGTTTCGACGGCGTTTTGCTAATGGAATTGATTTGCGACGAAGATGGATTTGAAGCGCCACGCCTGAACGACGTCGCCATGTCTGCCGAGCAGGCCATCGAAGATCATGAGCTGATGATGCGTTACGTCGTACGCATGCTTTGCGAAGGACTGGTGCATGGTGATCTGTCGGAATTCAATGTGCTGGTCGACGACTATGGCCCGGTCATTATAGATTTGCCGCAGGTGGTAAACGCGGCAGCCAATAACAATGCCGAACGATTGCTCGCGCGTGATATCAATAAAATCACGACCTACTATGGCTTGTATGCCCCTGAAATACTGAATACTCGATACGCCAAAGAAATCTGGGCATTATACGAGGCTGGCGATTTACATCCGGAGGTCGCGCTCAGTGGAGAGTATGACGCGATCGAGTTAGATCCGGACGTTGACGCAGTGCTCGAAGAAATCAAACAGGCCATGCTCGAAGAAGAGCAACGTCTGGCGCGACTGGCAGAAGCGTCATAAGTAAAGTCCGGGAGGTTCGGAAGTTACTGCTTTCAATGAGCGCTAATCAGTGAATACGATGCCAGTCCTCTACTCATTTCGACGTTGTCCCTTTGCTATTCGCGCACGTATGGCTCTGGTCTATAGTGGCATTCAGGTCGAACTTCGTGAAGTGAATCTCAGTGATATGCCAGATTCGATGCTGCAATTATCGCCCAAGGCGACGGTCCCGGTTCTGGTCTTGAGTGAAGGACAGGTGCTCGATGAAAGCCAGGACATAATGCTTTGGAGCCTGTCCCAATCTGACCCGGGGCGCTGGCTTGATATTGACGACAAGTCCAGACAACTCATTCATCGCTTTGATGAAGAATTCAAACCTTTGCTGGACTGCTATAAATACGCTGACTACCACCCTCAGTTCAGTCAACTCGAGCATCGAACTCGAGCAGAGGTTTTTTTGAACGAACTGAATCAATTGTTGAGCCTTCACCCGTATTTGAGTGGCAGCCAATGGCGCCTCACCGATGTGGCGATTTTTCCTTTCATTCGCCAGTTCGCCGGGGTTGATGCCCCCTGGTTCGAGCACTGTGAGTATACGTCTGTCAGAAACTGGTTAGATACAATGCTTGGCAGCGATTTGTTTCAAGGGGTAATGCAGAAAAACCCGTTCTGGCAGTCAGGTGACGAAGCGGTTTATTTGTAAGTAACCAGGAATCGGACAGCGCATCTCAACCCGGTATCGTTTGCCGCAAGCTCGCGCGCTGCATGATCGCTTCGAACCAGGCCGCCAGAGCCGGGCGTCCAACTCGCCAGTCATCATCCGCATAGCGAAAATCCCGGTAACCCAACGCGCAGGCGATGGTGATTTCTCCAATCAATGGCGACGTTTCAAAATACTCGCATTTCGTTTCCAGTGCATCGAGTCCGCGGGTGATTTTTTCATTCTGGTGGTCGATCCACTCTTGCCAGCGCAGTGCTTCCGGGCGCATGGCGGTTTCGTAGCGCAGGGCCACTGAAAGATCGAGGATACCGTCGCCGAGCGCCTGCAATCCGAGGGTTTGAAATCGGCGCACAGCTTCGGCCGGAAAGAACGGGCCATCGGCAAGCTGGTTCAGATACTCACAGATGACCGGCGAGTCATACAGGTTGCTGCCGTCATCGAGCTCAAGTGCCGGCACCATGCCCAGCGGATTTACCGCGTTCAGGTCCGGGTTGTTCGAAACCGGTGTGACCGCACCAGGGTCCTGCAATATGACGATGTCCTGAAAACCGAGTTCGAGAATCAGCACTCGGACTTTGCGCACAAACGGCGATGCCGTGACGGAGACAAGTTTCATGGGTTTCACTTTGTTAATTGGGAAGATTATGATACTGGTTCATCACGGTGTACGTAAGACAACAATGCATACTGATCTAATACGAAGCTAAATTGAAATAAATTCTACGAGCTGGCAAGCTTGGCTGAATTCGTCGGAAACCGGGGTAAAAGCAATAAATCAAGACCTCACCAAAACTCATTAAATTGATTTGAGTCATTTTAAGCCGGGCCTTTTGTTGCAATATGTGGATTAGTCTTATGTGACGATGAGTGGTGCTGTCAAAAAAACTAAGGAGATATTGCCTATGTTTTATAAAATTAGCCCGCGAATTACTTATTTGCTGGGTATCGCATTTTTTTCATTCAATGCTACAGCGGCAAGTAACGTTCGACAGCTACCTGAAGAAGGCAAATTTTCGATCACACCCGAAGTGGGAACGTTCTTTGAACAAGGTGGTATTCTCGTCGATGGTGATTTTACCACCGGGATAGTCGGCAGCAGTGGATTCCCCCAGATTGGCGGTATAGTCGTCTCTCCGGGCCTGGGGGCCAAAGCTGAAGATCAGGACTTCGATGATGCATTCGACACGCCCGTCTCTGTGGGTATCACATTAAACTATGGACTTTCGTCATCCGGTGAGGTTTTCGGCAGGCTGCAATACACACAAGCTTCGGCTAGTAAATTCGATTTATTGACCTTCGCGTCGGCGGGCTTTATCAATTCTGGCCCTGTAAACGACAATCCTCCTGCTATAGCCCCTATACCTGTTGCCACAGGCGACATAGTGAGAGGCGAATTCGACGACTATGAAGAGTACGGCATCGACATTGGCTACCGATATTTTTTTACAACTGATAACCATTTCAAACCGTTCGCTTCGGTTAGTGGCGGCGTAAGGATTATCGATTCCCTTAAACTCGAATACCTTGCACCGATGGGTGAAAGTATAGGAAAAGCCAGGTTCTATGATGATTCCACGGTCTATTCTGCGGGTATTGGCATCGGGTTCCGTTATGAGGTATCACCTACGGTAGCGCTTGGCCTTGAAACCGGAGTAAGTTATCAGGGTAAGCTTGACGATGAAAATTTGGGAGGCGGAGGCCTGGATGATCTGAACGACGGAGGTGATCGCTGGCAGATCCCCTTATATGTCGGAGTAAATGTACTGTTATAGCTTTAAAGGTTTCCGCCCAAAATTATTAAGAATCATTTTCGCACGACGACTATCTCAAAGTGATTGACTCGTCGGAATCACAGCAGACCTATGCAGAACCCGGGGCGTTTCGGTTGGAGCATTTAAAGTAACCAGCAAAAGGAGCCAGGCATGAACACGACATCGATTCTGAAGCGAATCCTGGAGGCCTTGTTTATAACAGGTATTTCAATCTCTGCCCTGGTGCCGGCGATTGCCTGAGAAAAGCCTTAACTGATTTTGCAAATAACGCTCGACCAGTTACGCGGGGATTTGCCAACACGCTATTACGATCGGCTGGGAAAAGGAGGCCTCAGGTATTTACTGGACCAAGGCGTGGTCTACAACATCGAAGACGCTAATTATTAAGTTGCTAACCGAGGGTGCGGTTGTCGATGCCAGCACCGAGATCGACCCAACTCAAAAAGCGGCATCGAGTGACGGGCGATCACCTGCCTCAATTCTGACAACCACCTTTGCGGATGAACTGTCTTCACTGACGGCCGGAAAAGCAAAAGTTTTCGGAATATCCGTTAAGGATCGAGGGGCGGTTACTATGGCCGGACAACAGGTACTATTCCATCTATAACCGGGCGATTACCAATAATTACCATTCAAAGCGATCCGGTAATGTCTATATTGTTTTTGAGCCGGGCTGGTTTATCAATAATCTGGATGGTATTTCCGTAGCCGTGGTGCACGGTTCTCCGTGGCCATATGACAGCTTTGATCCGATTATTTTCGCGGGGCAAAAATTAAAGCCGCAGACAGTTTCACGCAGAGTCCATACGGTCGACGTTGCGCCTACCCTGGCGAATATCGTCGGTGCCAAACCCCCGTCCGAGGCGAGTGGAACTGTACTGTTAGAAGTAGTAGAGCGGTAGGTAAAGTCGGAAATCGAGTAAAGAGAAAAGCAGAATGCGAATCGTATATTACATTTTGTGGCTGTCCACTGAGGGTCGGTATCGACTGCTGCTGTAGTTGATTCCAGCGACAGCTTTTCTCGTAGGACGACATCCCAATAACCGGGATGGGAGACAATCTTCGCCCACTAGCGAACCCTTGTGGCTAAACCTGACGGGGTTGAATTGTCACTTAAATCAGTACGCCTGCGGTCGAACCCGGTTTGACTGCGTACACTTGCTTTAGTCCTGTACCGCTCGGCGACTCCGCTCAAGATTTTTCGGACCATGTCTTTAGCCATCTCGTCACTATACCCGCCTGACCCCTGGAAGAAATTCTCGGCCAGCAATAACGCGTCTTCTTCAGTGACAAAATCCTGATCAATCAATCGCTGCCAGAAGAGCCCCAGGCGTTTGCTTTCTTCGTTGCTGGCATGGACAAACCGCATGTAGCGGGGCTTGTCGTTATGTTGATGCTGATGCCATGCATTCTTTACCTGTACCCAGTCCTTAGCCGGGATTTCATTGCAGATGTGCTGCCACTCATCGTCGCCGGTATTCAATGGTACGGCCACCTGCAGATGGTCTCGGAGATAGCGCCGTAACCAACCACGCCCCAGGGGTATTTGTCGTTTACTCATCATCGCTCCAATTCAACCCGTTATGTAAGTAAAGGAGTTAGCTCACAAGCGCATCCAGGATGCATTCAGGTATTTCAGTGCTACCGTCGAAAAGTGCCTGGGACGTGTGCTCGAACTTCGCGGCGATTCCCTGTTTGCTTCAGTTTAGTGACCTGTACGTAGCCCTGTTGTTGCATTCGCCGATCGACAAACCTGTTACGGCGATCTGCCACAGTGATCCGACGCGATTTATCGGACAGGTTAGGTAGAACGAAGGAGCGCCGGTCTCCGAAGAGCCGCCGATCACGCGTGTAAATACGCTGGTCGACTATATTGTTGGCATAAGACAATTCCGAGAATCCCCCAGTCATCCAATCAAACCGAATAAATAAGTCATTTAAATTTAGTAAGTTATATCCGACTTATAAAGTATTTTATGAAGTTTTTAGTAAAAGTCAATCTAGACAGGAATTTATGCTGCGACCTTTGCCCAGCCTCCCGGCAGCAGGGATGCGGGGACACCAGCTGATAAACGACCTCTAGTCAAACGGGCCGGGTATCGTTGCTGCTGAGTGATTTCTCCACAGCAGACGCTACCAAACTCTTTACCAGGGGGAAGCTTCGGCCAAAAGCCATACATCGGAAATTCCGGTTTTGAAACTACACCTGTGCCCATACCCGACTATGATTAGTCATGTAATGGAGATAGATATTCAAACTGTCAAACACATGCAGCCGGACAAAGAACCCGCTGTATGCTCAGCTTGCCGCCGATGCGGGGCGTTATCGACAACTGTCATAAATGGAAGTGGGAAATGCAGGGTCCGAAGTATTTTTCAATTCTATATGATGCTTGTTCTTATTCTCGGCATGATTTCGTCAGCACAAGCCGTGACAATAACCTATGACCATGGTGGTAAAGAAGAAGGGCGAGTCGGTGAAATCAGCGAAACCGGGTTTCAGTTTTTTGGAGAAAGGTTTGTATTCCTTGAATATTATCGAGTAATAGATATTGACGTCGATTCAAGACTGTCCGTAACCGAGCTGGATAAGGAGCTTAAAGCAGCTGAAAAAATATCGCTGTTGCTGGATAAAGAAAAAAGTTTAGTAAAAAAATTGGGGCATCAGGTCCGTAAATGGTTAGCGGAAAGCCGATTCGATGAGTTAGACGACAAAGCAGCCGAGTTGAATCGCACCAGCGCCAGATGGCCAACAGGACGGTGGCAGATCTATTCCTTCTATCAGCAAATTACAGGTGATTTATCGTTAAGAGATGTTGCGGAATACAATCAGCGGGTAGGGCAAATTAATGCCTGGATTCAGGAAAAGCCTGATTCCGTAGCGGCAAAAATCAGTTTAATGAAAGCCTTAACCGGAATGGCCTGGGCGCATCGTGGGGGCGGATACAATAATACCGTCACCGCTGCCGGGCGGAAAAAATTTATAGAGTTCATGAACAAGGTCATCGCAACCGGTTTGAAGTTAAGAGCAGAGCAAGCCACAGACCTGATGCTCTACAATTATTTGATCAACGCCGAAAGTGCAATGGGAGCAAAAAAGTCTTTTCTCGTAAAGCTGGCTAAAGAGTCTTCAAAAATCAATCCCGAATTCTACTTGCCGTACATCAGAACGCTCACAAACTTGTTACCAAAATGGCATGGTAAACCGGGTGAGGCAGAAGAATTCAGTCGCTGGGCGTACCAACTTGTCGATAAAAAATCCCCGGAAGTAGTCTTTCAAACCCACAGGGCGTTTAAACGAAGCGCCACAGACAAGATTTACAGTCGGATGAACTTCCACTGGGCAAACATTCAAAGAAGTTTTGAAAATTTCCGCACAACCTATCATGCGAATGACTCGGATTTTCATTTGATGGCCAAGCTTTCCTGCCTGCATGGTGATAAGGAAGCTGCGCTTGCATACTTCGCGCAAACGTATGGGTCCTGGAACTATTTAAGTAAACGGGTCTGGGGAAAGGAAGAGAAATTAAATCGATTTGTGAAATGGGCTAACACCAGGGAAAGCTCAGCACACAAACGAATAGTCGAAGCTTTTTTACGCCACAATTTCAAAGTTTTTTCTGACCTGGTTGATTCGGTCAAGCATGTCAGGGAAGTTTTTCTCGAAAAGGATATCTTTGGAAATACGATGCTCCATAATCTGGCTGAGAGGAATGCTCCTGAGTACCTGGACAAAATATCAAGCGTTGGCATTAATCTCGATGTTTATAACGACGATGGCTATACCGCCTTGCATCTGGCGGCCAGTTCGGGGCGCGTTAAGAATGTGAAAGTTTTGTTGAAGAATGGCGTGGATATTTTTATCACGCGGGAAAATAAAAAGAATAATGCGGCACACATGGCCGCCGAAAGAGGATTCAATGATGTTCTTTCCGCACTGCTCGACAAGGCGCCATCACTCAGCGCCACAAGGGGTCACAATGGTTCATCCCCGCTCCACGTTGCGGCCTGGGACGGGTACCTGGATACGGTCAGGTTTCTGGTGGAGAAATCACCCGCTGAACTCAATTTGCAGGATGACTACCAGTATACGCCTTTGCACTATGCGGTAGATCGCGGGTATGTAGAGATCGTTAAATTTCTGCTTGAGCAAGGTGCCGACCCCGGCTTAAAGAGTAACCAGGGGCACACCGCTTTGAGTCTTGCGCGAGCCAAAAAATTTAGTTCAATAGCCAGTTATCTTCAGGGTATCGGTGCAGTGGATGCGCAGGTTGTGGACAACTCGGCGAAAATAAAAAAGGCGGAGGAGGTATACGCATTAAGCGGACAGTATTTCAACCAGAAAGATTATGAAAAAGCCAAAGAGATTTATTTCAAGGCACTGCAATATTATCCCGACTACTATCTGGCATATGCCGGGCTGGCTCAGGTGGCTTTCGATTTTGAAAAAGATTATCTCCAGGCAGACAAATACTATGATAAATCCATCGAGCTAAACCCTGACTACCTGGAAAATTACTACTGGAAAGGTCGTGCAAATTTCAAACTGAACAGACCAGAAATTTATAAGCCATTGTTCACTAAGTACGTCGCCCTGGCGCCTGACACTTATAACAGTCGAGACCTAAAGTCTAACTGGCCACATTTATTAGTTGTTGGTAATCTTTCAGCTCGAGAAACCGATTTGTTATCGAATTTAATTCGACTAGCCAGAGAATATTCGAGCTTGATTGCCGCGTGTTTTGGGATATTTCTCTTGCTGCTGCTTCTCGTGCGACAAAGGAATAGCACTTCTTAAAAACACCCGACAACGCCAGAGGTTTGGTGTGGGAGGCCCTGAAACGATTCAACCAGGCAACAGCAAACGGGCAGAAACAGGCGTTCGATCAGTTATATCGATACTTTGAAGGGACAACTGGAACCAGGGATTGGATTAATATCAGGTACACCCGCTATTTACCTATAGCGTTCCTTATCGACAGGGGCATCAAGATGAAATCGATTTTAATGTTAGCAATTCTAAATATCCTGACCGTAACAATGGCCTTTGCCAGCGACGCTCCAGTAAAGGATATCGTGGTCTACAAAAATCCCGAGTGTGGCTGTTGTACCAAGTGGGTAAAGTATCTACAGGATAAAAACTACAACGTCACAATTGAAAGTACTCGCGACGTTCTGGCGGTGAAAAAGCGCCTCGGGGTACCGGAAAGACTGGCTGCCTGTCATACCGCGGTCATCGATGGATATATAGTCGAGGGCCACATCACTCACCGGGATATCAAACGGCTATTACTGTTCCGGCCAGACATTAAGGGTATTGCTGTCCCGGGCATGCCTGTTGGCACGCCAGGTATGGAAAGTGGGGATACGGTCCAATCCCATAACGTCATAAGCTTCGATGAACAGGGCAATATGGAGGTATTTGCAGAGCATTAAATATTGTGATTTATGCTGTCAGTTTACTGGTTCAACTCGAAGCTACGGGTATCCGGCTCAACTGCAAAGGCAAAATAGGAAGGGATCAGTTTTTCCCTGAGCCGACACTCAAAACAAAGAGTTCGGAGGCAATCTTCGGTCAATACCGATCACTCGCGGGGTGATGCATCAATGACTCTGAAGTGCCGCAAGCACTAGTTCCCCATTACGCGATGAAGGTCGGCTAACCGGAAGTCGACCTTGGTGTTCAGCCTGGCAATTGCCGGTGTGTGTCCGATATCTAGAACCGACAATAATCTCCGACTTTGCAGCACTTCAAGTGGTTTCAACCAATCTATAGCCGCAGTCCAGTTCCTTGAGATTGAGTAGGTCAGAGTAACGCTGCTCCCAGGCACCGCTCTTCACATCAGCTTCGAGCTTTTCTAAACCTTCAGAAACATCGCCCAATGCCCAGAAACACGACATACCGGCACGAACTCTTTCATCCAGATAGGCCGCGGGCCGTCGCCAATAACCTGCCAGAAAGCCATCCGAACAGTCGTGTGGAATTTGCACGGGGGAGATTTCGACTGCACCTAGCCATTCCTCGTAGGTTGCGATTTGGGGCATTTGCCCCTCATCCAAAGTTATAAGTGCCGGGAAATAATCGGCAAGCCAAAATCCACGAAATGATGGATCATAGGTCAGAAAGACAACCTTGTCCCGTGTAACGCGTCGCATCTCCATGACGCCTCTTTCTTGATCAGACCAGTGGTGAATGGTCAGAACGGCCATTGATGCATCAAAAGTTTTGTCACCGTAGGGAATATCTTCTGCGCTGCCCTGAATGACTGTGGCATTTGGAGCGGAACGCTGTTGTATCATCTCAAAGGAAGGCTCGATTGCTGTGACCTGCCTGTCGGCGGGCTCGTATGAGCCTGTTCCCGCACCGACGTTCAAAATAGTTTTTGCATCTCCCAGGGCTGTCTCAATTTTCTGAGCTATTCTAAAGTCGGGCTTACGAAGATTTGCATAGTTCAGACCGATCGTATCGTACAGGGTTTTCATAACTAAACTTATCATGAGGAACCTGGGCTGTCTGCATCGAAAGGCAGCCTGGTGCCGAAAGCAGCTACTGATATTCGAAACCTGGGGGTCCGTTGTGGGTCGGAATCGAATTACTCGTCGTTACTTCAGCGCCTCTTGCCGATGGTTTTTCGATGCGATGCTGTTAGACTGCGCAGCTCGAAAATTCTCTCGTCTTGTTTAAGGAAAAATCCCATCCATGTGGTTCAAAAACTTACAACTTTATCGCTTCACCAAACCTTTCGAACTGGACCCGGAAACCCTGGGGAAACAGCTCGAAGAGCACAGTTTCGTGCCCTGCGGCAGCCAGGACACCACCCGTTCAGGTTGGGTGCCACCGCTGGGACGCCACGGTAGCGAATTCGTGCATGCAACCAGTGGCTACCTGATGATTTGTTGTAAACGCCAGGACAAGTTACTCCCCGCGGCGGTGATCAACGAGGCACTGGAAGAGAAGGCATTGCAAATCGAAGAGCGCGAGGCACGTAAGTTGCCGGCCAAAGAGCGGCGTTCGCTGAAAGACGAGTTAGTTTTCAGCCTGCTACCCAAAGCCTTTGCCCGTTCTTCATTGCAGTACGCCTATATATCGCCGCACGACAATCTGCTGGTGGTCAACGCAGCCTCCGCCAAGCGCGCTGAAGAGATGATCGATTCTCTGCGAGCAGCGCTGGGATCTCTTTCGGTGATCCCGCTGGCATCGAACAGTCAGCCGATTGATGTCATGACCCAATGGGTTAACAGCGCCCAGCCCGCACCGGGTTTTGAGCTCGGTGAGGAATGCGAGCTGCGTGACAATGCCGATATCAGTAGTGTGATTCGTTGTAAGAACCAGAACCTGGCGGCAGCTGAAATTGTCAACCACTTGAAAACCGGCATGCATGTCAGCAAGCTGGCGCTGAACTGGCAGGAGCGTATCGAATTCCTGCTGGATGATAAGCTGATCATCAAACGCCTGCGTTTTTCCGAGCTGGTGCAGGAACAGGCAGACGAGATTGAGGCCGGTGACGTCGCAACGCAATTTGACGTGGATTTTTCCATCATGGCTCTGGAATTGTCGGGTTTTTTCAAAGCCGTCATGAACGCGCTGGGTGGCGAGAACTTAAATCATCCAGCGAGCACCGACGCTGCGGCGTGAAACGCCAGGCTAGATGTTAAGTCGTTGGATTAGCGTGCTTTTACAATTAGTCATTATTTTGTTCGATTAATGCTCCACGAGGCTCGACATTCGGGCCTCAACTGATTACAGTGCGCCCCGTTTGGCGCTTTTCGGCGCTATCGCGTTAATCAGTTTTAAGTCCAGGAATAATCCATTGATTTCGACCGCAAACATCACCATGCAATTTGGCGCAAAGCCCCTGTTTGAAAACATTTCCGCCAAATTTGGGGATGGTAATCGTTATGGCCTGATTGGCGCGAACGGCAGCGGCAAATCGACCCTGATGAAGATTCTGAGTGGCGAGCTGGTGCCGAGCTCCGGCAACGTCTCCGTGACTCCAGGCTGCAAGCTCGGCACGCTGAGCCAGGATCAGTTCGCCTTCGAAGAATACAGCGTCATCAACACGGTGATCATGGGTGATGCCGAATTATGGAAGGTGAAACAAGAGCGCGACCGGATTTACTCGTTACCCGAAATGTCGGAA
>Ga0265303_10000817_pt1 | contig 18365 bp, 15 predicted proteins | sample Helome_2_FD_192494 | JGI IMG/M metagenome (GOLD analysis project Ga0265303, IMG submission 192494) | Marine sediment microbial communities from subtidal zone of North Sea - Hel_20160317 (Illumina Assembly) | ecosystem: Environmental > Aquatic > Marine > Subtidal zone > Sediment ... | reverse complement strand
GAATTGTTTTCGACCAATCAGGGTTGATGACGGGAGACAACACACCGCGGTCGTTTCCGGATTCGGTCTCCGAGGTAGCAGTTCGCGCTCTTCACACAGGTGCGGGCGAATGGCCGGAATCGACACGCAAGAGACATTGCCCGACAGGGTCGCCGGGGTGTCAGACCACTCCACCCTCCCTCTCCGCCATAGTCTTCTATAAAACAATAAGGTAGGAATTCACCCCATCCTTTCGTCGGCCATAGGCGACACAATGAAAAACGCCCCGACCAATAGCCGAGGCGCAGTGTGTCTAACATCCTTGTGCTTATGCATCCTTGAAATGACACCGAGGCTTTATCTAGTGTGTCTGCCATCCTTTTGCTGATGCATCCTTGAATAGACACCAAGGAAATTCTGCCAACTATGATGTATCGGGATTGTGGCAGCGCAGTGAATATTTGGTGACTACTTTATTAAGATTTTTCCTACATGGACAACCGTCTCGCAGACTTCCCACCCGGCCGGTCGATCAAGGCGCTAGTGCGGGCTGCGTATTCCAAATTCGATGCGCGATTGCATGGGAAGAGGAAACTGTTTCCAGAGGCAGAGCTCTTTGAGCTCTGGCAAGCGTTGCAACAGTATTGCGGCTTGATGAAAGGACTCGACTGGATACATAGAGATGTGGCGCGGGAGATCAGCGGATTTCGCGAGCATTTGCAGCTACAGGAGTTCGGGATACCTGGAGAGGCGCTCGCGCTGGCTGACCGGATGGAGTGCCTTTTGTTCTCGGACTACGATGCGTATCCGGGTGAAGGAGAGTCGCTCAAGGTTGATGATGGAAGTCTGGACGATGATGAAGCGTTCGGAGTCTACGAAGGCACTTGTGCAGGTTGTGACGGAATAAGTCAGGTGGGCGACCGAGGGCTATGTGAAAGTAGGTTGGCCGCGAGAGATGGTTGGCTCGTAGAAAGCGGACGTTCAACTGAAGGCCACCAGATGCTCGGCAAAAGGCCCGTGAAATCATCTTGTCGCGCGTCGAGTGCCTTGCTGGACGAGGCGCCTTGCTAATGGCGTGTTCCCCGGTAGCTCAGTTGGTAGAGCAAGCGGCTGTTAACCGCCGGGTCGCTGGTTCGAGTCCGGCCCGGAAAGCCAACAACATGATTTACATCAGTGGCTTGAAGACTATTTCTTCGAGCCTTTCTTGTTTGCGGATAAGCCGCGCAGCCCGTATGTAACCGGGTCGCCTGCCTGACTTCCTGGATCCCGATAACGGCGGTTCACCGGCCGCCGATTACCCTTCAACAGAAAACGCCCTGCACAAGGCGGGGCGCAGAGCGTCAGGACCTCCCTTTCGGCGTTTCAGATGCCGTCCGGTACATCGATGCGCCGTACATGCGACTGACGCCCGTTAACTCTGTCGCCATCATTGCCGGCGAGCCCGGCTACGCCCAGGAGCGTAAATACCGCAAAAAGCGTTCCAGCAAATGCAATCAACGCAATGTCGCAGGTCGCAACTTCCTGCCGCATGCACGCCAATGAGTTGCCCCTTGGTTCTAAGCAGCCCCACAAGTTCGATGCGACACGGCCACGATTCAGCAATCGTGCAGCTTAAACCTGCAGCACAACGCATTTCTCCGCCTGCTCATATATTGTTCAGATAGGAGCCTGTCACGAGATGATATTGGGTGAAGTAATGGCCGAATGGTCAAGAGGTCTGTGGCCGGATGACACCCGATGCACTCAAACGGGCCCGCATCGTGTCTGTCAGCCACACGGCCTCTGTCTAGACTCGAAGGGTGTGGATATGTGAACGCAGGTCATGACTGCTCTTTCGTTCACGAGGTGGGTGGCGTAAGCTGCGACGTAAGGTCAATCTTCACCCTGGTAGTGTAATGGTAACCAAACCAGCCATCGCGCTAAACATACGAAAAACCTCGTGGTCTACTGATGCAGACGCGCACCGAAAACACCCGGTGAATTTCGTCAGTTGGAGAGAACTCGTTTGGATGGCTCTGCCGCATAACGAAGCCGGTCTCGGATAAAGCGTAGAGTGACGCATGCATATCCACCTGGACCCGGTTGGTGGTATCGCCGGCGATATGTTCGCAGCGGCAATGCTCGACTACCATCGTGATTGGCAGGCGCCCCTACTATACGAGGCCATCCGCGGCAGCGGTCTGGTGCCCGGTCTCGACGTGCGCGTACTGCAGCACAATGACGGTTGCTTGACCGGACATCGCTTCGAGGTAAAGGAACCGACGCACTCGGACAGGCCTCAGCATCGTCGTTGGCGCGACATACGTGAGCGACTTTACGACAGTGAACTCGACACCCCCGTCAAACAGCGCGCAATCGCTATATTCGAACTGCTCGCCGAGGCCGAGGCCGAGGTCCATGGCAGCGCTATTGATGAGGTGGCATTCCATGAAATCGGCGCTTGGGACTCGATCGCCGACATCGTTGCCGCAGCCTGGCTGATCGAACGCAGTGGCACGACGACTTGGTCGTGTTCGCCGCTGCCCCTCGGCCGAGGGCGGATTGCGAGCGCCCACGGTCGGTTACCGGTCCCCGCACCAGCAACCGCTCTGCTCCTCAAGGGATTTCCGGTATTCGACGACGGGGTTGAGGGTGAACGCGTCACGCCTACTGGGGCCGCGATCCTCAAGCACCTCAATCCCTCCTTCGAGCCGCGTATGACACCCAGCGTTCTGCTTGGCCGCGGATACGGATTCGGTACCAAGACCTTCCCGGGTTTCAGCAATGTGCTGCTGGTCAGCCTATTCGATCTCCAGCGCTCGCGCTCCGCCGACAGCGGTGTTGTGGTATGTCAGTTCGAGGTGGACGATCAGACTCCCGAAGATCTGGCCGTCGGTCTGGAGCGGCTGCGTGAGATTCCCGGTATCTACGACGTTACGCAGGCGCCCGTGATCGGAAAGAAAGGGAGGCTCGCCATGCACATCCAGGTACTGGGCAAGGTATCGCAAATCGATGCGATACTGGATCGTTGTCTGACAGAAACCACCACCCTGGGCGTTCGCTGGCACACCGTTAACCGCGCTACGCTGGCGCGCGACGAAAACTGCCATACGCTACACGGCGAGCAAGTGCGCGTTAAGCACGCCGTGCGACCGGGTGGCATAAGGACACGCAAGGTCGAAATGGCCGATCTCGCTGGGACACCCGGCGGCCACGCGGGTCGCGAGCAGCGACGACGCGAGGTCCACGCCCGAGACCTAGAGGATGACGGCGAAAAAACCATCAATCCGGGATCAGGAGAGTGAATAGTCATCTGCGTCGACTGGAAGTGGTCATCAGAGACATCGGCCCCCTGGCAGTGGCCGTCAGTGGCGGAGTGGACAGCATGACGCTCGCCGTCACCGCACACCGGGTGCTGGGCAACGACGCACGCATGCTGCATGCCGTCTCTCCCGCTGTGCCAGAAGACGCCAGCGGTCGTGTGCATGACTATGCGAAACGTGAAGGTTGGCGTCTCGAAGTGGTCGACGCCCGTGAATTCGCAGATTCCAACTACATGGCGAACCCGCACGATCGCTGTTTTTACTGTAAGACCAATCTCTACTCGACGATGGCCGATGCGGTAGACTGCGTACTGGTATCCGGGACTAACAGCGATGATCTGGGCGATTACCGCCCCGGTCTGCGGGCCGCGGCCGATTACGGTGTTCGTCACCCGTATGTCGAAGCCGGTATGGATAAGGAAGCCGTACGCGCCGTAGCACGAGAACTTGCACTACACGATCTTGCCTTACTGCCGGCATCACCCTGTCTGTCGAGTCGCGTTGAAACCGGCTTGGCGATCGACCCCAAGTTACTCAACGCCGTCTACCGCGCAGAACGACTCGTGCAGCGTGAATTGACGCCAAAGACGGTTCGCTGTCGCGTGCGCCGCGAAGCGGTCGTGATTGAACTGGATGGCGAGAGCATCCGCGTGCTCAATCCCACGAAGGCCACCGAGTTGCGGCAACAAATTGGCGGGCTGTTGGTGACGGCGGGGGTCACGCACCCTGTTTCCTTTCAGACCTACCGAATGGGCAGTGCATTTCTGAGGCCGAGTAATGCACGGTGACTGGGACCTAACCCCCGATACTTCGCGCAAGCAGCGTCTGGGATTCGACGAAACAATCTTTTGTGCCAGCAAGACCCCGGATCAGATCAATCGCCTGCTCCAAGCGGCACTGAAAGCGGAAGAGCCGCTGCTGCTGACGCGCCTCGACGGCGACAAATTTTTCGAGTTGTCCAGCGAACTGAGCGAGCACCTGGATTACGACGAGGTCTCACACACAGCTATCCTGGGCCACGTTACGATTCCAGAGGACGCACCACGCGTTGCGATCGTCTCTGGCGGCAGCTCCGACGTCAGAGTCGCGCGTGAGGCGGCCCGTACCTTGCAGTATTACCGCATTGCGGTGCGTGAGATCTACGACGTCGGCGTTGCGGGGCTATGGCGCCTTCTTGAACGCATCGAGGAACTGCGCGACATGAACGTCGTAATTGCTGTAGCGGGGATGGAGGGCACCCTGCCCAGCGTCGTAGCCGGGCTCGTTCCGGGTCTGGTGATCGCCGTGCCGGTAGCGACCGGCTATGGTGTGGCAGCGAACGGAATCACCGCGCTCCACAGTGCGCTGGCCAGCTGCGCACCGGGGCTGGTCGTAGTCAATGTCGACAACGGCTACGGCGCCGGCTGTGCGGCCCTGCGTATGTTGAATGTCATGCAGCGCAGCTCATTGCAAAGCTGATAGGAGCGCTTGATCGTGAGGAAACCAAGGTGATGCCGCGCATGTCGACGGGCGACGCGGCCGTTGGCCACGATTGAGACACAGACCATGCGCCATGATCGTATCTTCAACAGTCACAAATCCCGTTTGATGCGCAACCACATTCCGGGCAACGAAAACCTATTGGTCGCGCTGATCTTTCTGGCGTTGATCGCGCTGGTAGCGTGGGTAACGACGACCCGCGATGACTTCGACCCAACAGAGCGTGACCTCCCCATGGAACTATTGGGCGATAATTCTCGACAGATCGAGATCTACAACCGACCGCTGAAACCCTGGGCAGAGCCCGGTCAGCAAATGACTGGTACCGCTTTCGACCTCGGACCATTTCCTCCTTCCACCCTGGATGCCGAGTGGCAGCCCGTTGGGCGTGTCAAGCGCTTCCAGCCGAATAACCTCTATGAAAAAATCAATGGTGAGGCAGAGAAGTTCATTAAGCAGGGGTTTGTCGAACTGGCCTTCCTGCGGTTGCGCTCGGCGAACGATTCGAGCGAGATCGCGATCGAGTTGTTCGATCAAGGCGGCCTCAGCGGCAGCCTCGGCATCTTCTCCGAACACGCTGCCGGGCGCGCCATCGAGGATCGTGACGGCGTCAGCTTTGTCGCCACCGAGGCGGGAGCCATCGGCCGCCAGGGCCGCTATTTTTTCCGCATCGCCGGGGATCGTGAAAGCACCGCGATCGCCGATAAAGCCGCAGGTCTGGTGACGGCCTTCGCGCAGCTGGATCGCGATCCTGCCACCACCACGACTCACGAAAAGATTTTGCCGGCCGGATTTACCCTGCTCAGTCAACGACTGGGTATCGCGGAGGCCGATATCGAGTTTCAAGAGAGCAATGTCTTCCAGTACGACTTTGCACGACGTTTCTGGTTCGGCAATGCCGGAATTGGCGGTGACGCACGACTGTTCGTCCATGTTGCCGACACCGCCGTTGAGGCGGAGGATCTGATCGCCGCACTAGTGGCGGAACACAGTTACGAATACGATCGGCTAGAGAGCGACGGCACCTACAGGCTGTTCCGCCACCGCTATCTCGGCAGCTACTTTGCCGTCGCCCAGTGGGGGAGCTATGTTTACGGGGTAGAAAAGTCACCGGACATTGCGGCAATTGCCGCATTACTCGAGCGCATCAGCGAGCATTTGGGCGATGAAGAGTCATAAAAAGTATCCGCATGAGGGCTACCGTGGCAATCATCTCAGTCGTCGCGACCTGCTCAAGCGCATCCTGGCACTTGGCGGTATGAGTGCCGCCGGCACCTATCTTGCTTACGCGCCCGAGGACTACCCGTGGTCGCTGCGCGACCCCAGCGGGTTACGCGGCATGCCCGTCGAAATACCCTTCCAGCTACCGGATTTTCGCGTCGAACCAGCAAACCCGGGCATACAGGTGGGCGTCGGGCGCGGCGGCGATGCCCGTACCATGTTGCTCAAGGCCCTGGATGCCGTTGGCGGCCTGAAGCACTTCGTTCAACCGGGCGACGTAGTGCTGTTAAAACCCAATGTGGCGTTCGATCGTTCCCCAAACCTCGGCGCGACCACTAACCCGGCCATTATCGAAACTTTGGTGCGACTGCTTCTGGTCGACGCCCGGGCCGCCGAAGTGCGCATCGCGGACAACCCGATTGAGTCGCCGGCCGACTGTTTCGCCAAGAGCGGCATCGGTCCGGCCGCGGAGCAGGCGGGCGGGCGTGTCTATCTCCCCGACCCAAACGCCTTCGAGGTGCTGTACACGCCCGGCGCAAAGCTCATCGAGCAGTGGGCCTTCTTCAAGCGTCCCTTCAAGAATGTAAACAAGGTGATCGGCATCGCCCCCGCCAAGGACCACAATCTCTGCCATGCCTCGCTGGGCATCAAGAACTGGTACGGACTGCTCGGCGGCCGACGCAACCAGTTCCATCAGGATATCCACGAGATTGTCTCTGATTTGTCCATCATGATCCGCCCGACGCTGACTATCGTCGATGGGACACGTGTGTTGATGGAAAACGGTCCGACCGGCGGCGATCCCTCGAACGTGCGCGATGGCGATGCGATCCTGGCCGGCATAGACCCTGTGGCAACGGACGCGTGGGCCTTTGAGCATCTGTTGCAGCGGCCCGGACGACTACCGGACTACCTCTACATGGCCGAGCAAAAAGGTAGTGGCAAGGTCAACTACAAGGATCGCCTCAAGGTGATCACATGAGTCGGCTGCGCGCTGTTCTCGCTCCCGTCCTGAATCGCTGGCTGCGCCTGACCCGGGTACGGATCTTTTCGCAGGTGGTCTTCTTCGCCTTGTTTGTATTTGCCGTATGGGCCACTTGGACTTCGCGATTGGGTGGCTATCCGGTCTCGGCATTGCTCGAACTGGACCCGCTGGTGATGCTCTCGACCGTGCTCGCCACCGGTTTTGTATATAAAACGTTGGGTTGGGGCTTGATCATCATCGTCATCACTTTGCTATTTGGCCGAGTGTTCTGTAATTGGATCTGCCCCTACGGTACCCTGCACCAATTCATCGGCTGGTTGTTCGACAATCGGCCCGCACATACGCGCATCGCGCAGAACCGCTATCACCCGGCGCAGTTCCTCAAGTACTCCATCCTGATCGTGTTCCTGCTGATGTCGGCCATGGGGGCACTCCAGATCGGGCTGCTCGATCCCATCGTGATGATGTACCGTGCGACGGCCACCTCCTTCTCGCCGATATTCGACTCCGCGCTCGGCCGGGTCGACGGTGCCGCCGAAGGCCTGGGCGTCAGTGGAACATTTCTTCTGAATACCTTGAAATTTGCACCTGGCGTGGAACATCGGATCTTTGTCGGGTCTTTCTGGATCGGCGTGATCTTCCTGTTCTTCGTCCTCATGAACCTGTGGAAGCCCCGTTTCTTTTGCCGTTTCGTCTGTCCGCTGGGCGCGTTGCTCGGCGTATTTGCCAGCAAGAGCGTGTTTCGCATCAATCGCATCGTGGACAAGTGCACGGACTGCAACCTTTGCCTGCAGCGATGCGAGGGCGCGTCCGATCCACAAGGGCAACTCCGTCAGGCGGAGTGTTTTTCCTGCTTGAACTGCATCGACGACTGCCCGGAAGATGCGCTCGAGTTCACCGCACTTCGACAGGATCGCAAACAGGTCCTCCCCTATCCCGATCTGTCGCGGCGTAAGGTCGTATTCGCCGGGGCCTTGGGTCTGGTAGCCGCGCCGGCGCTGCGCAACAACGGTCGCGTGAACGACGAGAACTTTTCCGCCGAGATGATTCGCCCACCCGGTTCGGTCGAAGAATCGGAGTTCCTGGAACGCTGCATCAAGTGCGATCAATGCATCAATGTGTGCCCCACCAATGTCTTGCAGCCGGCCACGCTGAATGAGGGCGGCATTGAGGCGGTGTGGACCCCGGTCATGAACTTCCGCATCGCCCACTGCCAGCTCAAATGCAACCTGTGCTCCGAAGTGTGCCCCACCGGTGCCATTCGCAGAATCGAGGTTGCGGAAAAACTCGGCGAGGGTCCGTACCGGGAACAGGGTCCGGTACGCCTCGGCACCGCGTTCATCGACACCACCCGCTGCCTGCCCTGGGCGAACCAGGTGCCCTGCGTGGTTTGCGAGGAAGTCTGTCCGGTGGCACCCAAGGCCATCCAGACGTACGATGAGGAGGCCAAGGACGTGTTCGGCAGGATGGTAATCCTGAACAAGCCGTTTATCGTGCCCGATCTCTGTATCGGTTGTGGGATCTGCGAAGCGGAATGCCCGGTACAGGATCAACCCGCCGTCTATGTGACCGCGGTGGGTGAAAGCCGTTCCAAGAACCGAAAGTTGCTGTTGCGCTCCAGGACCTCCGCGCGCCCTATTTGAGGACAATGAACCATGGCCGAAGATCGCGAAATCGACAATCCAGACCAACCGCCCGGCGAACCGGATCGGCGGCGCTTCCTGAAAACGGCCTTGGCCTCGGCGACCACAGCGGGTGCCGCATCTTTGCCGCTGCTGGGGTTGGCCGGCGAAAGCACAGCGCCGCAGACGGACACCGCAACGGGGATTCCGACCCGGGAACTCGGCAATACCGGTAGTCAAGTGCCGATTCTGCATCTCGGCACGGCCCAGCGCCTGGATCCGACGTACGACAAGGTCATGCACCGCTCGTATCAGGAGGGTGTCACCTGGTTCGACACGGCGCTGGCCTATGGCTGGGGTTCATCGCACCGTGCCATCGCCAACTTCCTGACCCAGATCGGGGATCGCAAACGACTCTGGCTGACCTCGAAATCCGGGTCCGAACGGGTGTCGGGCTTGCAGGAGGGCATCGACGAGGCACTCGCCGAACTGGGCACGGATTACCTCGACCTCTATCTCATGCACGGCATCGATGACCTGCAGATGCTTGATCGCGAATACCTGGCGCTGGGCGAAAAGCTCAAGGCCCAGGGTAAGACCCGCTTTTTCGGGTTTTCCTGTCACGATGGCAATGTGGTCGAGTTGATGAACCGCGCGGCCAAGGTCGGTGGCATCGACGCCATCATGTTTCGCTACAACTTCCGACGTTATGGCGACCTGGAACTCAATCGTGCCATCGATGCATGCCACCGGGCGGGCATCGGTCTGCTGGCGATGAAGACCCAGGGCTCGGTACCGCGTGATCTCGAGTCTGTGGTCGGTTTTCGATCAGAAAATTTCACCCTGGGCCAGGCCAAACTCAAATCGGTGTGGGCAGACGAGCGCATCGACTCGATTGTGTCGGAAATGGATAGCGTCAGGTATGTAAGAGAAAACGTGGACGCAGCGCGTGCGGAAAAACCGCTTACCGCCGAGGAAAGTCACCAGCTCAATCAGCTTGCCGCATTGACCGCGGGTTACGCCTGTAACGGCTGTAAACATCTTTGCGAGCAGACCATCGCAAGCGACGTCGCGATCGCCGAAACCTTGCGGTATTTGATGTATTTTGAGTGTTATGGCAAGACCGGTCGCGCCCGTGACTTGTACCGTTCGATACCGGTCGCCAGGCGCGAGGCACCAGATGAGGAATTGCAGCGGGCCTGCCAAGTGTGCCCACAGGGTATCGATATTGCCGCGCGTTTACGCCGCGCACGTGAGTTGCTGGCCTGAACGAAAGGGTCAATCGCCCAGCATAAATCGAAGTAAAGGCACGATGACCTCGGCCTGGAGGACCCATAAACACTTGTTGTGCCGCACAATACAGATGCGCCTGCTTTCCGCTCTTTCTAACGCCCATGGTTAGACTTATCGGATTCCTCAGCGTCACTGGCCTGGACAGTGCTCCTCGGAGTCCGGCCGACTGCAAGGCACTGTCCGGAGTGAAAAATTTCGACCAAGCAATCGTGTCCGAATTCCGAAAAACGCATCGCAGTTAAATGCCAAGCCGCTGGATAGCGTCGAATACGGCAGTTGCCAACACACTGCGGTCATTCCCGAGCACCGTTGCCAGGGTGTCAAAATGCTATGCGCTGAAATCAGGGCTAACGGCAGCACGCGACACGGAGCGGACGTGTCTAGTCTCTCGGGCAGCTGGAATGTCAGGGTTTTCTACAGCCAGATCGGGCTGTTAGACCGAGCGAAACTACCCAACGATGATTCCCTTGGTCTGCGAAGCTAGCGGCGCGGAAACGATGGTGGCTGGCCTGGTGGCCGGTGCCATGGCGAAAAGTGCGCCGGCGAACCCGTGACCGGGGGTAGATTCGGGCGCCGGGACGACACTCAGCGCTCCACGAATCAGAGCGACGGCCGAGCGCAGGCGCCGATGGTCGTGGCGAGGGGGTGCTGCCGGACGAAAACTACGTTTATACTCTTTACGCATCACTGAGGTGCTTCCGCTTTAAGCCCCCTTCCTTGACAGGCAACCCGTTATCCCAACGAGTCATCAGACGTGAATTTCCTAGAGATCAGCGACGGCATATTGCGATTCAATTCTTTAATGGCCGTGACCATCGGCATCATCGTGCTGTTCGCCGGCAAGCGGATCAACGAAGGTGTCGGCTTCCTGCGGGAATTCAGCATTCCAGAGCCGGTCACTGGCGGACTGCTGTTCTCGATCTTGTTTGGGATCGTGTATGCGGTGTCCGGTGTGGCCGTGGAATTCGATCTTGCAACCAGGGATATTCTGTTGGTCTATTTCTTCACCACCATCGGAATCAATGCCAGCCTCAAAGACCTGCTCAGCGGTGGCAAACCACTGGTGATCCTGCTCTCGATCACTATTGCCTATATGGTGCTGCAAAATCTGACCGGGATCTCCGTGGCTGCCCTGTTCGACCTTCCCAGCGCCGTCGGCATGCTGGGCGGGAGCGTCTCGCTCATTGGCGGTCATGGCACCGCGATCGCCTGGGCACCGCGTATCGCGGACGATTTCAGTATCGGCAACGCGATGGAGATCGGCATCGCCTGCGCCACCTTTGGGCTGATCCTGGCCAGCCTCATGGGTGGCCCAATTGCTAAGTTCCTGATCAACCGCCACAAACTGCAGCCGGAGCAGGTAGAGGCACAGGACGTGGGCCTGTCAGAGAAGGATCGCAAGTCGGGCATAGGCCATCTGGACTTTCTGGATGCCATTCTCGCCATACATGTCTGCGTCATTGCCGGCATGATCCTGAACGAAGGCCTGGCCGAGGCTGGGCTGCAACTGCCCCTATTCGTGACTTGTCTATTCGCCGGCATCCTGATCACCAACCTGATACCGGACAATTTCCCGCGCATCAGCGGTACCCGTTGGCCGAGCCGCACTCCGGCCGTCGCACTGATCGCGGACATCTCGCTGGGCACCTTCCTTGCCATGTCGCTTATGAGTATGCAGTTGTGGACACTGATCGATTTGGCCGGACCGATCTTCACTATCTTGGCCCTCCAGTTCGCCGTTGCCGTAGCGATAAACATCTTCGTGGTTTTCCCGGCCATGGGGCGCAACTACGACGCGGCGGTAGTATGTGCCGGCTTTGGCGGGATATCGTTAGGCTCTACACCGACCGCCATGGCTAATATGGCCGCAGTGTCACAGCGCTACGGGGCCTCCCACCTTGCGTTCATTATCGTGCCACTGGTGTGTGCTTTCTTTATCGATCTCGTGAACGCCCTGCTGATACCCTTCATGCTGGCGAATTTCTGAGACAGAGGCAGGTGTCCGACGCGCACCTGTGCTTAGTTCTCATCATCTATGTGGTCGCCCTCGGCCCAACTCACCCAGCGTCAAACGTATCGCCCGAGCGTTAACGAATCGTGGCAGAAAACGATTTCGTGAATGTCCGTTATGGCTGGAGTGCCCGTTAGCCGACCCAGGCGTGTTGAGCCTCCTGAAAGTTGATCCCACGAGGTTGCGAATGTCTCTTCCTGGCTGACTACGGCCTAGTGCGCTGCAACATTTTTAGGTCGGCACGGGCCAGCTCCCGGGTCGAGCAACCTTAGGGGCGCTATCGACACACTGATGCCATTCAACACTCAACCAAATATGCCCGCTCTTCAGCGGTTGTTGACGTTGTCAACCAAACGAGCGATGCCTGGAACCTGCCAATTCCACACCTTCAAGTACGGGGAGTCGTTGCCGGGACCACTCCTGATAGCGGACTGCCTTGTTGTCCACGCTGACTGGTGGCACATTGTTACCTACAAGTCATCGAAAACCGACGAATCAAGGAGTTACAGGCACATCAAGGTTAAGGAACCTCTGATTAATTCTGGGCGAAGCAGATTGCGCTCGAGAATTTTCAGATTCAAGGCGCAAATTGCACGTAATAGCCGGCTATTGCGAAGATTTGCAACGCAGAAGCCGGAAATTATAAGTGCAAGATGCGAGTCCATGAATTGATCAGAGGTTCCCTAAGTCTGCAGTGACAAGAGAACTACAGATGAAGCACTTAGGGTCAGAAGAATCATTCTGCGTCGGAATTGTCGGTAACGATGAGGCACAGAGGAGAAGGAACAGAGATGAAGAGACCAAAGTCGACCAAACGCAAAGGAAAGGGATCTTGGCTGACAGGTTTATTGTTTTATTGGGCTCAGGGATGGTGAGCATCTATTATCTTTTTCAGATCAACAATGAGCTCAACGTGGTGCTCAAGCACGAGATGCCCATCACCGAAATGGTAACTCGAATTACGGTACATAAATTGGAGCAAACGTCCTGGCTCGAGCGGGCGCTGCGCCATGCTGAAGTCGCAGCGCACGGTCAACAGAATGATGAAGAAAACACAAGGCTGCTAAACGAAGCAAAAGCCAAATTCAAGGAATTCACCGTCAAGGTGAACGAAGAGATCGAAACCGCTTCAAACATGAGCACGGAAGCTCAGAAACTAGCTCAGGCAGAAGAGTTGATAGTTGAGCTCAGGCGTGTTGACGAATTGCTCGTATCCATACGGGAGGATTACGCTGATTATATCAAACGCGTCAATGAGTTGTTTGCTCTATTTGCGAATGGAAACATACGTGATGCGGAACAGATCGCCAAAGAAACAGAAAAACTTGAAGAACGCTTCAATCAAAGGCTGGAAAGCTTTTTGTTTGAGACCGACGAAATTACTCGGCGTTCCTTGTCAAGCATTGGAGAAAGAGAGGGAAAGGCAATAATTGTTATTGCATTGATAATCAGCATTGCTTTGGTGCTCACGATTATTGCGTTAATCCTTAATTCTAATAAAAGACTACATAGATCATAAGGGAACCTCTAATAATTCCGGGCAAATCAGATTAGTGATCAAAAAGGCTCGGATCAAGGCGCGAATCGCACGTAATAGCTGGCTATTGCGAAGATTCGCAACGCAGAGCCGAGATTTTTTCGGCGCCGAGATGGCTGTTCGTGAATTGTTATAGGTCCCCATAAGTTGCCCAAGCCTGACTGATTAATTATCATTGCAAAACCCAGGTTGGGATCATGAGAAAATAAACAGATAGGAACCTTTTCTTTACTTATGAACGACACACTAATACTCATTTCTTTACTATTTCTTTCAGGTGCTTTTTCCGGTTCTGAAACAGCTTTAACAGCCGTCACATTAGCTCGTGCAGAAGCTTTGCAGAAAGATGGTCAGGGTGGCTCCAAGGCATTGCTTCAATTGAAACAGAAATCCACAAGCATGTTGATTACACTATTGATTGGAAATAATTTGGTCAATATTGGCGCATCTGCTTTTGCTACAGTTGTGGCTACGGAACATCTTGGAGCTTTGGGTCCAGGGGTGGCGGTTGGAGTGTTAACGTTTTTGATCCTTGTGTTCGGTGAGATTACCCCTAAAAGTTTGGCGATTCGTCATTCTATCAGGGTTTCTCTTGCAGTTGCTCCCATCGTGTTGCTATTAATGCGGATACTATTTCCCCTAGTGTGGATGTTTCAACATTTGATAACTCTCGTTCACAAAATGACCGACATTAAAGAAACCCCAATAGTAACGGAAACGGAATTAGTATATTTGTTAAAGTACGGCACTATAGAAGGCACTATTGAAAAAGATGAGGCAAAGATTATTGAGCGAGTGTTTGCTTTTAACGATTTGGCAGTGGCGGATGTGATGACTCCTCGTCATAAAATGTTTTCATTGAATGAAGAGATCACTATTAAGGAAGCTTTACCAAAAATCGTGGAAGTTGGCTTTTCCCGTGTGCCTGTTTATTCGGGATCCGTTGAGAATATTACTCATATTGTGCACTGGCATGATATCGCTACTGCCATTGCTAATAATCAGATAGACAAACCCTTAAAGGAGATTGGTATTGATCCAATATTCGCGCTACTCAACCAACCTATCGATCAATTGTTTTATGATCTTAAACGTCAAAAAAGGCATCTTAGTATTGTAGTGGATGAACATGGCGACCTGAGGGGGGTGGTTAGTATGGAGAATCTACTGGAGGAGCTTGTAGGTGAAATATATGATGAGTCGGATAGGAAACGACCCTCTGGGATCACAAGACTGGATGATGGTATTGAAGTAGAGGGGGGCGTGGAGTTGGGGGCAATCAAGGAGTTTGCTACAGTAGATGTACGGGGCAAGAAAACGGATAGTGTTAGTCGTTGGATTGTAAACGACATTGAGAGAATCCCTATAACCGATGAGCAATTTGAAATTGATGGATTAACGGTAGAAATCAGACAGGCCTCAGGCCGTCGTATTCACAAAGTTAAAATTAAAACTACTTCGACCAAAGACTCAACCGAATCAGAGCAATAATTCCGACGGTGTATTACGCAATGAATGTCCCTCTCGCGGAAAATAGCAACTTCACTCTAGATTTCCGCATCGTGTCGGCTCCTGATGTAGCGACTAACCCAGTCTAGGTCAGCAATGCGTTTAAAAGCAGCCATACAGCTGATGGGGCGGAATGACCGGAAGATGTTAAGGGTTCAGCCCATCTGTTGCCGCCCCTTTGGCGTAGCGCAGTGAACTTCCGAGGTGTCCTATTCAGACTATTGTTGGATACCGGCTTTGGTCAGGCCCGCGATGAAATGCTGTAGATCGGAAGAGTGCGTGAACGGGTATGACGAACGAATTCGCTGTATAGATAACTCGGGGTTAGTGGTCAGCACCTGCTCGACTTCCCATTCAGCATCGTCTTGCATACCACCCTGAGCATAGGTTGCCGCCAGCCACAGATGCGCACGTTCCATCGCTGGATTGGACATCAGTACCTGATTGAATGCCCCAATGGCATCGTCGTAGCGATGCAGCAGGTAGTAAGCTTGCCCAAGATGGAAGCTGTAGTTGTAGGGATGATGTGGATTAAGAGTGATGGCCCTTTTTATCAATTGAAGTCCTTCCTGGTGTTGACCATCGAAGTACAATAAAGTGGCCTGTAAGACGTATGCGCCGGCATAGTTTGGGTCGAATGCGATAGCCTTCTTCGCCTCAACGAGGGCACGGCCGCGGTTACCCAGTTCACGGTAGGCAATTCCGCGGACGAAGTAGGCAACGGGTATGGCTACGTCGAGTTCGATTGCTCTGTGTGCCAGCGCTTTAGCCCGCTCCAAAGATTTTCGGCGAGACTCGCTCCAGCCGTTCATGGCATCGAAGGCATGCGTCCAGGCGAGCATGGCATAGGCAATGGCGAATTCCGGATCAAGTGCAACTGCCTGTCTGAATGATTCGCGCGCTTTGAGATTTTTCTCGGCATTAGCGTAGAGGAAGAACTGTTGCCTCCCATATAGAAAGTGGTCATATGCCTGAAGGTTTCGGGTCCTGGGCGAACTGAGCTCCTGTCGGTCCTGAATGTTCATCTGCCCGGTGAGTGCGACGACTATTCTGTGCATGATTTCATCCTGCAACGCGAACAGGCCAGCAACTTGATCATCGAAACTTTCGGAGCAAAGTATTTCGCGCGTACGACTGTTGATGAGCTGCACGTTGATTCGCAGCCTTTCGTCGTCGCGGCGGACACTTCCCTGGATCAGGTACTTAACTTTGAGCTTGTCGGCCAACTCAATGGGTTTAACCTCCGTTCCCTTGTAGTGAATGGTCGAATCCCGCGCAATGACCTTCAGATCCGAAAACCTGGACAATGACGAAATCAAGTCATCACTCAGTCCCTCGGCAAAATAGTCTTGTGCAGGATCGCCACTCAGGTTATGGAATGGCAATACAGCCACCGTTTTCGGCCCCTTGTGATCGGGTATGTCGGGCGTTGATGAGCCCGAGTTCTGCACCACGTATACGCTGGCTGCAACCAACAAAAGGAACACGATGACCAGCACAGACCGACGGCCAATCGGAGGCAGCGTTGTTGTGGGGAGACCACGATGCTCACGCGCAACCTGCGGAAACACCACCGGGGCCACCAGACGATATCCACGCTTCGGAATCGTGGCGATGTAAGAAGGGTTCTTGACGGTATCTCCAAAAGCCTTGCGCAACTTGGCAATGGTATTGGTTACTGCATCGTTACCGACCAGCGCACCTCGCCAAATTTCGCGCTCTAAATCGCCGCGACTGACCATGTGAGGATGCTTGGCGAGATAGACCAGAACATCCATGGTCTTGGGTTCCAGTCGGACTGTGTCGTTATCCCGGGTTATCTGGTCGTCTGAAGGCTGAATACGCCAATCACCCACGAGAAATTCGTCTTGGCTATGCGTTTCCATTCGGTGCCCACCCAGACTGTGATTACGGGGTGATCAGCAACTGTGTGTCATTGCCCGTCGACCACCCCTCTATGATCCGGCCTCAAGGGTGAAGTCTTTCCCAAATAATTTGGGAAAGGCGCGCAACCGCGAAATGAACACTACATATATCAGGATAGTCAGAAATTTCGTAAATGACACAGCGCACACTGGTTCAATTGTAAAACGACAGAAGCTGCACTTATTGGCGTATTTCGTTTGGTAGCGTACTTTCGAACCCGGGCTAGAGTTTTCCACGTGTTGAAGGTGATTGCACTGCAGAAAAACTGAACGAGAAGCAGAAGCAACCTTCACCAATTTGCTGTTCTTATGATGCTGAAGGGTCCTGGAGACTGCGACCCAATGCAGCGTGCAGGTGACCACAGCCTTGCACTATTTTTCAATCACTTAGGCCCTCCGCTACCTAACCGTCATGGAACGGTCGGGAAACCGTTGGCGTCCCGTCGCCTGGACTGTTGCATCCGCTGCTATTAATTCGGGCAAGCCTGCTGAACAGGTGACCCAACGACGACCTGGAGGTGTGCGATGAAAAAGATATTTTCCGGAATAATACTGACCCAGATGCTTCTGTGCGGTGCAACATTTGCCGGTCATGTAGAGGTCGATCCCTATGCCCTGGAGCCCAGTATCAATGGCGGTGTCTCCGCGAGCGGCCTGTTTGCGAGCCAGAAAGCGGAGGATGCCTATCTCGCAGAACTGGCTGCCGAGGAACTTGAACCCTGCATCAACGGAGACGTGTCGGAGAGCGGCCTGTTCGCCAATCAGCTGGCAGAAGACGCTTTTGTGCGCTCAATTGCGGCCAGCTAACCCAGGTCGGGGATTGCGGGGCGATGACGGCGATGTCGCAAGTTCTGGTAGAACTTTCGTCGTCCCGTTCTACCGCACATGCCCGCTTTTTAATCGAAGCAAATCAGGGGATAAGAAAATGAGGAATCTCATCATTTGTTCGGTTTTGACTTGGGTCGCACTCACCAGCGGGCCGGTTGTCGCAGAGTCCAGCTTCAGCGACTGGCAGCGGGACAAACTGTTCCAGCCATCCGAGCGAGACTTGGCGCGGGAAGACGCTGGGAAAGTGCATATCTTCGATGGCATGAAGGACTCCGATATTGAACTCGCCATGCAGACTCAATTCGACCGTGTAGCGAGCATGATGTTCGTTCGCACAATCGTTACAGATGACTCCGGTGCTCCGCTGCGAGACGAAGTGACTGGTGACTATGTGGTTGAAGATGATGATTGCGACTGACCCCGGTTGCATCAAAGTTATCGCTACAGCGCGGGCGTCCACCGATGCAGAGATCAAAACGGTGCGCAAATGGAAAATGTTGATAACTGCGGCTGCCTGTCTGTTCAGTGGCTTTCTTGGCGGGGGGCAACGGGGTTCTACCGCCGAACTGGGATGAAATTGGAGGTTGGCAGATGTGCAGAAAAAAGGCCCAGACAATTATCGCCAGCTTGGTCATCGGCTTTGCGTCGGACGTTGCCGCTGTGATGTCCTCTGA
>Ga0265303_10000816_pt1 | contig 18382 bp, 15 predicted proteins | sample Helome_2_FD_192494 | JGI IMG/M metagenome (GOLD analysis project Ga0265303, IMG submission 192494) | Marine sediment microbial communities from subtidal zone of North Sea - Hel_20160317 (Illumina Assembly) | ecosystem: Environmental > Aquatic > Marine > Subtidal zone > Sediment ... | reverse complement strand
CCTACATACAACTCAGCCAGGTATCGGCACATCGAGCAGCAATCTGGGCGATGCATGCGTCAGCTTCTTCCGCAGGGATTTCTGGTTCAAACACCTCAAAGTCACGAGTAGCGCAACCCCCGAATCCATCCCCAAAATTACCCGCAACGAATCCACCCTCGACACCCGGTAGGGTGCCATCGTTCTGGATAATGGCATCAGTAGGCAGTGATGATCCTGTAGAGCAACTGTCCCCGACAAAATTATTATCCGCCGTTACGGACAGTAACTCTATCTCATCCCAGCACGGGCAGGCTTCAGGCGGTTCGTAACCGTCATCGATACCGTCACCATTGCTGTCTTCAGTACCGTCACCGCTGGCACCCACATCACCCAGCTCATAATCAGAAATGCCGCCGTATTCGTGCGATGGGTTACCGAGGTGTTTTGCGTTTTCGGGCACTAGGATAAGGTCAATCTTACCCGCGTCTGCGCAGAAGTAGTCGTTGGCTTCTTCAGGTACACAGGCAGGGTCATATTCCTCACCATTCGGTCCCAGTTCATTGCCTACGTGGCAGATGAGAAGCTTTTCCTTTTTTGCGGCAAAACCGGTCACGGTGAATAGCAAGAAGGTAATGCTGACTATAGGACACCCTATCGGATTTTCTATATCTAACTGTCTATTTGATTCGGATGGGTGAATTATTTGGAGGGAGTTTGCCGCGTAGAAAAGGGCCGCAGAGGAGCCACGGCCCAAACATTTGTGGAGGTGCTCGTTGGATTAGCACCTGCGCCACAGGATGAGGTTAGCATGCCCAACCTTAACGGGAGCTTAAAATAGCAATGCCGTAGCCCCAGCACCGCGCCTGGGCCTTTTTAATGGGCGAAGATAAAGGCCGACAAGGTGCCCATGATGACCTGGCGCTGGCAGTTTTTGGTGCATCACAACCGCGCCCGGCATCGGCTGCCGTATTGAATCGCATTGTGAAAGTTGCGTTGTGATCTCTAGGTAGGGGGCTTTTCTTTTATTAACAATAAAATACTTCTCGCAGTTCAAGTAGTACTTAGCGGCGCTTATTCAGGCACCGTCACCGGGACGCCACCCAATCCGTCCAGCCTGAGTACATTTTCTTCGCGGCCGAGAAACTCCCAGCGCTGAAGCGCTATGGGCACATTGCCGTTCAGCATCAGGAAGTCATGGAATTTACGCAGGGAGAATTCTTCGCCCTGGTCCAGCCTGGCGTCAGCCAGGAAAGCCAGTATCTGCAGTTTGCCCACCTGGTAGGTGATCGCCTGGCCCGGGTTGAAGGCGAAGAAAACCGCTTCTTCCAGCGCCGTTTCCCGGTCCATCGGCACCGCGCGCTCCAGGTATTGTGCGGCTTGTTCGATGGTGAAATCCCCGATCGCCAGGCGAATGTCGATTTCAACACGCAGGGCACGCAAGCGGGCGTAGCTATAGATGATTTCCCGTGACCGCGGGCTGAAATCGAACAGCCCGGCCTGTAGCAACAATTCCTCGACGTAGAAACCAATGCCTTCATTGACACCGGAGTCTATGTAGCGCCGCCGAACCGGATCAGGATTTCTCCAGGACAGGGCGAGTTGGTAGTAGTGGCCTGGCACGCCTTCGTGAATGATCAGTGGTCGCGGGTCGCGCGCGGCCGACAGGTGAAAATAGGACAGGTCCGGCGAGGGTTCCCAGATGTAACGCACGGCATCTTCATCGAGCCGGGTTTCCGAGGTCAGGTCGTCGGCCACCCCCATGAATGACAAAGGCGCGAGGTAATCGGGTATCGGCTGGCTCAGGTAATGCTTCAGGTCTTGTGGAACCGTCATCAGGTTCTGCGATTCCAGGAACGTCCGGATTTCTTCCTCTTTCAAACGCGATGCCTGCACTTGTTGATCAGAGTTTTTGAACAGGGCCAGATCAGGAATGCCCTCATTCTGATTCTTTTCGATCACGTCCCAGGCAACGGCACGATTCCAGGCCTGCTGGCCCTGTGCCAGCAGTTCGTCCGGGGTGAATGGAATCAGAGCGACATTGACCAGGAACCACTGGTAAGCATTTGGGCCGATGGCGAACGCTGTTCGCATCTTGCCCAGGCGGGAGTCGAGCCATTTCGAGTAGCCCTCCAACGAGGATATGGCGCGGCTGACTGCCTTGTGGAGCCGCCGGTCCAGGCCGTCTGGGAACACCTCGATGAGGCCATTTTCCATGCGGCGGAGTCGCTCGTCGATATCAGCAAGCATCTCAATCGTCACCTCTGCAAATGGCCGGACAGGACGGTCGAGGTTCTTTTTTGCGGCTTTGAGCGTAGCGGGAAAATGTTCCAGTCGCAGAATGATGTTTTCCGCTCGGGACTGGGTCATTGGGCTGGAAACAATCAGCAATTCAAAAACGCTCCCAAGCGTCTGCTCCACGTAGAAAATCGGGTTTTGATGCGGAGCAGAGAGTACGTCCAGTTCCCAGTGAACCCGGTGAATCGCTGCGCGCAGCAAGCGGGCGTTCACCTGCTCACGCACAGGGAGGCTGCTGCTGTCGATCTCGTCCAGCGATTCCAGGAAGGCGAAGTACTGCTCCCGGTAGGTCTCAAGGGCGTCGGGAGAGAAATCCGGCACCCAGCCGTCAGGCCTCTCTACACGCGGTATATCGTCACCCTGGGCAGGCTGCTGAAGCCGTCGCCAATCGAGAAAACTGCGGGTAAGCATTTGCAGGGCCACGCTGGCGGCAGTCTCTTGCTCCGGCGTAACAGGGTCTTCCTGCGCTGCAAGCCCTGATGGCGTGAGCATGCTAAACGCAACAGTCAAAAGTAGTATTCGGTGGATTTTCAATTGTAACCTCTGATAACCACGTGGTCCCAGGGGCATTGTGATCTGATTTACGGACAAAAAAAAGCTCGGGCTGTCGGCAGCAGATTCGTACGCCTGATTTTTTCCTGTTTTTTGAACAATTCCCGAATTGGGACCTCTTTACTATAGCAACGGAGAATCTTTCTGCTTATCCTAGTCCTGTTATGACGGTGAACCCTCTGCAAGCGTTCCTAACTCGCCAAGGCTTCGTCATGCTGGACGGCGGGCTGGCTACAGAATTGGAGAAGCATGGCGCGGACCTGGATGATGACTTGTGGTCTGCGAAAATGCTGATCGAAGCGCCGGAATTGATCCGGCAGGTGCACAGCAATTTTTTAAACGCCGGAGCTGATGTTATTGCCACAGCTACCTACCAGGCCAGCTTCGAGGGTTTTAAAAACGCAGGTTATTCAGCTGGGAAAGCCGAGCAGTTGATGCGCCTGAGCGTGGACCTTGCCGTGTTGGCGCGGGAGGCGTTCTGGGCTGAAACCCCTCTGCGACACCAGCGCCTGAAACCCCTGGTTGCCGCTTCTATTGGCCCTTATGGCGCCACCCTTCATGACGGCTCCGAATATCATGGGAATTATGGCCTGGACAAACAGCAACTGATTGATTTTCATCGGCCACGCTTGAAAGTACTGGCCGATACCGATGCTGATCTGTTTGCTTTTGAGACCATCCCGTCCATGCTGGAAGCCGAAGCGCTGGTCGAACTGTTGAGTGAATTCCCGGAGAAACATGCCTGGCTGAGCTTCAGCTGCAGGGACGGGGCCTGCGTGAGTCACGGTGAACAGTTCTCTGACTGTATCAATCTGGCTGGGCGGTCAGGCCAGGTTGTGGCTGCAGGATTGAATTGCACGGCTCCGGGCTTCGTTGCCAGCTTGTTGGAATCGGTTCCACAAAGCCCACTGCCGTTGCTGGTTTACCCAAACAGCGGGGAGCAATGGAATCCTGATGGCAACCAGTGGACGGGGGAACACTACCAGGACATTCCGGTGCTGGAATGGTATGAAAGGGGCGCCAGGATACTGGGCGGGTGCTGCAGGGTGTCAACAAATGCGATCGCAAACATGCGAGCCGAACTGACCCTGATTGCCAGCGAGGCTTCAAGTTCATGACCAAACCATCGGGAGAAGGATTCAGCCGCGGCTTTGCGATGGTTGTGTTCAGCACTGTTCTTGCATCTTGTGCTGCCGTTGGCCCGGATTACGAGCAACCCGCAGCGCCTCTTCCCGATTCCTGGGATTCCGCCCGGAATGCGGGATTGAAAGCCACGCAGTACGAATTGATCGAATGGTGGGAAGTGTTTAGTGACCCGACGCTCAATCGCCTGGTCGAGGTCGCGCATGAACAGAATTACAACCTGGAGCTGGCCGGGTTGAGAGTACTGGAAGCCAGGGCGCAACTGGGAATTGCGGTGGGATCGCAGTATCCACAGCAGCAATTTATTTCGGGCGATGTCACCCGTGTCGGCCCCAGCGAAAATGCAGGGCAGGGTGACACATCGTTCAACCGGTATGACCTGAGTGCCTCGCTGGCCTGGGAAATGGACTTCTGGGGTAAATTCCGGCGGGGCATCGAATCGGCGGACGCGGCTTTGCAGGCCTCCGTTGCCAATTATGACGAGGCCATGGTCCTGATCACTGCCCAGGTGGTCAGCACCTATGTCACGATTCGCACGCTGGAAGAACAGCTCAGGATTTCCCGAGAAAACCTTAAACTGCAGCAACGCAGCTACGATATTGCCACCGTGCTTTACAAAAACGGGCAGGATTCCGAACTGGATGTGCAGCAGGCTCGGTCCCTCCTGCTCAATACCAAGGCCACGGTACCCAGCCTCCAGGCCCAGGTAAACCTCAGCCGCAATGCCATGGATACGCTGCTGGGTCAAACTAACGGCTATTCGGAAACTATCATTACCGCAGGCCCCATTCCTGATGTGCCGCAGCAGATTGCGGTCGGTATTCCGGCGGACCTGATGCGCCGCCGGCCGGACCTGCGGCAGGCTGAACTACAGGCAGTTGCACAGAATGCCCAGGTCGGCGTGGCTACGGCCGATCTGTATCCGAGCATTGCACTGAACGGCTCGCTGGGCGTGTTCAGTATTTCCCGCGACGTCGGCGGGGGAGGCGGTTCCAACCTGTTCGAGTCTGACAGCATGGGTTACACGGCCGGCGCTTCATTTTCCTGGCCGGTGCTGAATTACGGGCGTATCCGGAACAATGTCCGGGTGCAGGACGCCCGCTTGCAGCAGGCCATCGTCTCTTACCAGGAACTGGCTTTGGAAGCCGCCCAGGAAGTCGATGACGCCATGGAGTCACTGGCCGGGGCGCAGGCCCAGAAAGAAATTCTGATCGACGCGGTTGAATCCTCCAGGAGATCCAACCAGCTCTCGACCCTGCGCTACAAGGAAGGTTTTTCGGATTACCAGCGGGTACTCGATTCGCAGCAGTCGCTGATCACTTCGCAGAATCGTTATGTTACCGCCCAGGGACAGGCCGTCCAGAGCGTAGTGGCCCTCTACAAGGCACTGGGTGGCGGCTGGGAAATACGCGAAGGCCGGCCGTTCGTGGACGAAAACACGTTGACCGTGATGCGCGAAAGGACCAATTGGGGAGAACTTTTGGATGACCAATGAAAAGAACAAAGACCCGGTTCGTAAGTGGACCTTTATCGTGCTGGCGCTGTGTATCGTCCTGTTCGTGATTTACCTCGTCGGGGACCGGGTAGCACCCTTCACCTCGCAGGCCAAGGTCCACGCCTACGTGGTGCCTCTCGCGCCCCAGGTGGCCGGCAGAGTGCTCGAGGTAAATATCAAGAACAACCAGTTGGTCAAGGCCGGTGAGCGCCTTTTCAGTATCGACCCGGGAACCTATGATGTGGCAGTTCAGTCAGCCGAGGCGGTTTTGCAGAGCACCCAGCAATCACTTGATGCCGGCGTTGCCAATATCGAAGCGGCCAAGGCAAACGTCGAATCGGCCAAGGCCAATGTCTGGAAAACCGAGCAGGACACCACGAGGATGCGCCGCATTCGGGAAGACGACCCGGGGGCCATTTCGGAACGCAGGATCCAGTCATCCGAAGCCAGCCTGCAAACGGCCCAGGCCAGGCTCTCCGCCGCCGTGGCCTCACTGCAATCGGCACGCAGCGCACTGGGCTCAACCGATGAAAACAACGCGCAGTTGCGGCAGGCGCAGTCTGCATTGAACAACGCCCGCATTAACCTGGAACGCACGGTGGTCTATGCGCCCCGCGACGGCTTGATTACAGACTTGCGCGTTGACCAGGGCAATTACGCGGCGGCCGGAGCAGCGCTCATGACCTTCATCGCCGTCCATGACAGCTGGATACAGGCTGACCTGACGGAAAACAACCTCGGTAACGTAAAGGAAGGCGACCGGGTCGAGTTCACGTTCGACGTGCGGCCCGGCAAAGTTTTCAAGGGAACGGTCAGGCAAACCGGTTTTGGGGTCCAGGTATCGTCCAATGCCTTGGGAACATTGCCTACCATCGATAATCAGCGGGACTGGCTGCGAGAGGAACAACGCTTTCCGGTCATCATCGACTTCGCAACGCCTGACCTCACCCAATCCAACCTGAGAGTGGGCTCCCAGGTTTCTGTCATCGTCTACACCGGTGACAACTGGCTGATAAATGTCCTCGCGAAGTTTTACATCCGGTTGGCCGCATATCTGAGTTACGCGTACTGAAGTGGATCCGATTGCCGCCAGGAGGATCATCAGGCTTGGGTTCGGCACGGCCCTGGCGATGTTTGTTTCCCAGGCGTTCAGCTGGGATATATCTTACATAACGCCGGTCTTATTGTGTTTTCTGCTGAGTGTGCCAATGAAGGCCCCCGGTCTGAAAGGCGGTTTGGCTTTTGTCATCGCACTGCTGGCCGGTATCTGGTTCACCACCTGGTTAATACTCCCGTTTCTGACGTATCAGCCGGCTGTTGGAATTTTGCTATTGATTGCAGCCTGTTTCTGGAGTTTTTATTACAGTGCCAGCGGAGGCTCTCCGATCATGGGTGGTTTTCTGACGCTGGGTCTGGCCGTGGTGGCGGCCGTCGGTTCAGATTCGATAGACCAGGTGGTGACCATCAACAAAGCGCTGTCACTCAATGCATTCCTTGCAGTGGGTTTCCTGTGGATTGCACACGCACTGTTTCCTGATATGCCGGTGGAGGGGCCAGCGCAGTCCAGGCCTGCTGCGGAGAAACCTTCCCGGGACGAGGCGATTCGCAGTGCCTGGCGCTCAACGGTTGTCGTTTTACCCGTCATCCTTTTTTTCCTGTTTTATGCCGGCAGTTCTTCCTACATGGTAGTCATGATCAAGGTGGCATCGATGGGGCAGCAGGCTGCTGCTGACAAAGCCAGGGAGGCGGGCAAGGCGTTGCTGGCGTCCACCGTGATTGGTGGCATGGGTGCTGTCATCATGTGGAACCTGCTGGACAGCTGGCCATCACTGATAATTTACGTGCTGCTCACCGCGTTGGGCGGACTGATTATGGGCCGAAAAATATTCAAGGGAAAAGGGATGCATCCGAAGGCTGGAGTCTGGTCATACGCCTACCTGACCATGCTGGTTATTATCGCGCCCTCGCTGATGGATTCACCGGGTGGAGACGCAGCGGGGATCAAATTCTATGACCGCCTGACAATGATGTTCTGGGCAACTGTCTATGCCATGGCCGCCGTTTCAATATTCGATGCATTTTGGCGTAGCAAAGCGCCTCAGACGGTAGTAGAATAGCGCGCCTTAGCAGGAACCTGTTACCGGAGGCTAGGTGGCAGAGTGGTTATGCAGCGGCCTGCAAAGCCGTGGACGCCGGTTCGATTCCGACCCTAGCCTCCATTTTACACTTCCAAGCAGTCCCGTAGCGTCCCAGTGGCGCTATTTTTTTGCCTCCTGTGACAACAGTTGAGACGGTCAGGGAATGGGGCAGGGCGCATCTTGAGAAAAAGGAAGCCAGCCGTAATCCCAAGGTAGCCCCCCCTACCCGGGATATGCGGCGTGGCTTCTGTATATATAACTACTCTCTCATTTCTGAAAAGTTGGCGGCCTCAGTCTTTTTTGCGTTTAGGCGCTAAAATAGGAGTAGGGGAGACGTTTTACTCGTACCGGGAGATTGAAATGAAATCGTTTCTACTGATGACGGGCAGTAGCCCTCTGATCATTCTTACCTCGCATGACTCCATCGAGAATCCAATTCTGCTTGATAAACTGCTGGCAAAGGGAATCGAAAAGCTTATTGCCTATGAGGTGCCATTCGAATTGGCAAAGCAGCGATATGCCGGACACTTCACTATCGTCGCCAACGACCTGCATGAGACCGACGATTTGCGTGTACTGGACTACAACGGAGACCGCGCATTCAGGATGTTCAGTTTCAGTGAGTTGGGTGAAGCCCACATACATGAACCTGCCCCTTCTGGAAGGGCTGTTGCTTAACACAAACAGGCTGTTTCTCCATCAGCCTAACCCCTGTTCCCTCGCAGGGAAGTCAGCCTGTATAATTGCCCTGTTTTCGACATCAGTGGAAAAATTTTTCCTTTGCGGCCCGGATGGCGAAATTGGTAGACGCAAGGGACTTAAAATCCCTCGGTAGAAATACCGTCCCGGTTCGAGTCCGGGTCCGGGCACCATTAATACCCTAGCAAATACAAGAATATGTCAGTATAGAATGTGGCTTTATGAACGTGTCAGTGCGTGTCAGTAATCTTCTTGCAGGTAATCGAGCCGAATTCCCACAAACAACCCGCCCAGGACAGGGCAGATCCAACGCTGTTGCCCTGCATCATCGCCCCAGTGCCCCTGCTGGGGCTTTTGATGGACATAGGAAAGGGCCGCTTTCCACTCGAAAGCAGAAGTTCGCCCGTTATAGTCACCATGTCCGCTAACGACCACTTTGCGGAACCTATCACCCCGAGGCGTTCAACCGCAGAAATCGGCCAATAGCAGACAAAAGAATAGTAAATGTATCCAGCGTTTTTAGTGCGTTAATGTTAGCCTCAAACTTCGCACAAGGGATGCTCACAACACAAACCCCTCCAATCGGATTCAACGAATGACCCTCAGAAGCCTGACATCAGCTAATCTATTTTTAATACTTATATGTGCCGTATTACTGTCATTCAATGCATCTGCACTCGCCATTGCCATTAGTGCGGAGCAGCTAAAAGAAAAGGCAGAGTTGGTGATTGTCGGAAAAGTCACGACTAAAACCGGGCAAGAAATGAAATTAAATGAACAGATACCTGATGGATCGCAGATACCGGAAACGTTTAGCGCCGTTATGACTAAGTACGATATTGAAATTGACAATGTTCTGAAAGGCAGCCATGAGACTAACACGATAAGTGTTTTTAGTTTCGGAGGTCAGGATGGTGATGAGATTGAGAAATGGTCATTTGGATTTGACTTGAATGTGGGTGATGACGTCCTTTTGTTCTTGCGGAAAAGCAAGGCAAATTACATATGGATGGCTGTCCAGCACAGCCAAGGTGTCTTTAGGTTAACTAGCACCGATGGTGCTTGGCGAGTAATTCATATGAACTCTTATCACGTGGTTAGTCCTGAAAGTGGAATCTCTTCCCAGGACTATCAAGATCAATCCATTGAATCTCTTGAAAATTACATTAATGGGAGTGAAGAGTGACAGGGGTATGTGTCTGGTACATATTTAACAACAAAAGGTTCTGGTGTACCAACCTGACTTTAGCTAAGAGTCCGGGACTGACAATTGCCCTGGTAAGAACAGCCAAAAGCATCCGAAGCCGAAATGTGGCCCGATGCCGAGATTGTTGCTGTCCCTTTACCACCGGAGACAAGATTCTCTGCAGTGTAATTTCCGGCAATCTCCGCAAGTGATATTCCCCGCCGGTAAAGTTCGGGAACGGCATAGAACTCAAAACTTCCTCTATCTCCACCAACAACTGAATAGCTCCCCCACATTGCATAACCTGGGCTGATCTGGCCTGACAATGGAAGGTTAGATCTGAAAGTAAAACCTGGATCAGCACTTACCGCAATTCCTCTCCCTGAAAAATTACTTCCACTCACGCTCCATGTACCAACCCCAGCCATAGCGTCAAAGCTGATAGCTGCAAACTCACCATTAGGCGCAATTGCCGCAAATCCCGGTATCACCTGATTCAGTGTTTGGGAATAAAAATTACCCGTGTAAAGTCCAGCGTAGGGATTGGGGGCGCACTGAACCCTTTCGATATTGGCAAGTCTAGTCAGAGAAATTGACCCCGAACCCCACGGTGTCTGCACACGGTCAGCGGGATCAAATTCACCAAAAATCATCCCAGTGTTGTAGTAAGCCTGTGCAGTTACTCTATTTCCAGTGTTAATCCCGTCGGCAATTATGAATGTAGGGGTGCCATCCGGGTGGTAGACATACCAATAGATCAACGTCCGATTGCTGGAGAGAACTTCAACTGAAAACCCATGGCCGGCTTGTTGTGGGTTGTACCACGACCCACTGAGGTATCTATCAATGTCCCGGGCTGTGGCATCAAATGAGACCAAAGCAAATAGCAATACAATGTATTAGATTACTTTCATGTCAAACTCCGTCGACAAAAATCCCTTTATCGCAGTACTCGATCGTATACATCAATCGATTTAGCCATGATGATGTCTGTCAGTCTGATTGATGAACCGGTGACAATTCCATGTTCCCCTTGCATCTTGGCCCTAGTACCGCGCTGGGGCTTTTCACTGGGCACAAAAAAGGGCCGCTTTCCGCTCGAGAGCAGAAGTTCAACCTTTACAGTCACCATGTCTGCTATCGACTCGAAGCAGAAATTTTAGCTGTACCATGTAAACATCGATTCGTACTTTGGTAATGAAAGCGGGCCTGAATGTACAAGCTTGTCATCGCAAATCGGAATTACTCATCCTGGTCATTACGAGCGTGGCTCTTTCTGACTGAAAGTAAGATTCAATTAGAGGAAATCCGGGTTCCATTATTCACGAGCAACTGGCAAAGCGAGATTGCTAAGTATTCTCCGACCGGCCGCGTACCCGTGCTGCTGGATGTGTTGTTTCATCCGACTGGGAACTGAGCCATTGACTGCCTAAAACTTCCGAGATCGACCCGGAGCGGCCCTCAAATTTAATCATCTCAGGTTGTTGGGACCGCTTACAGCTTCTTTGCCGGCGAAGATTCTGTTGGATCAGAGGACGTCAGAGTCTGAATCTTGTAATTTGACGGGAGTTGTTACTTTTTGGGTTGCGGTTTCGGGCGGCACTTCTGAGCGATGTTCTTATCCAGCCGTTTGGGATCGTCGATTGTTTTATAAAAGCCGTCCAGATACCGATGCATCTTTTTCACCGTACGCTCATTTACTTTTCCACCATCGATGATTGCGTACAACATGCTTTTGTTGGTAAGTACCAGCGCGAGATTGTCCGGCAGATGATCATTACCTCCGCAGAATCCACGATACAATCGCTGGGTTACTTTCTTTATTCCGAGACTGGCTGCTGGTGCCGCATAACCTGGATTGATCAATCCGGCGAAATCAAAGTCATAAGGGACGGGGATGTAACCTTCGCCCTTATCAAGCAATCTCAGGTTGTGACAACAGGCTTCTTCGCCTTCACCCTTGAGCATCGAATAGTCGGTGTTGCCAATCATGTATTGAAAAACTGACACCAGGTTGGTTTCTTTGGGTGCAAGTTGGCTACGCTTGACCATAGGTTTTTCAACCACGGTCGCGCCGAGGCGAGTTGCCATGCGTTTTTTGTCCTCGATGAAAAATGCAAAATTGCTCCATTGCTGTGATTTTTTTCCGCTGTCCTGAAAATCGACAGTAACGAGTCGAGACTTGAAGCTGTGCACGGTCAGCTGGGCATACATTCTGTAAATCAGATATTCCTGTAAAAGGTATTGTTTATACTGGTCTGATTTTTGTCGACACTGGGTAACCAGCTTGAGTTTGCGCTGGTCGATGAACAAGCCTTCGACGCCGGATTTTGGAAAAATAACCCGGAGCCCGGGCACTCTGCAGTGTTCAAGTCTGGCGTTACCTCTTACCTGCAGCTTTACTGGAATCTCAACGGAACCTGTTTCCGTCGAGTAAATAAGCTTCGCGGGATACGACTTCTCTTTGTCTATCTCCTTGAGGAGATTTGAGAAATCGCCGATCAGTTGCATTGATATGAGGCTGTCATCGTCAAACAAGGGACCCGCCGCGCTCGCCGCGGTACAAAATGCGAGGCAGATAAAGAAGATCAGGAACACTGGTTTCACCATAGGGTAAACAATAAGTTGCTTGCGTCCCAATTTAAAGGGGCGTGAGGTGCAAAATAGGTTTCGCTGATCGCTCGATAGCGGAATCGCTCCTCTGACTGCCAACAATCTCCGAGATCAACCCGAAGCGGAACTTGTTGCCAGCTCATGAGTGACTATTAATCTGTGAAATTTTGCTAAGGACGAAAAGCTCAGGTAATCAATGTACCGCACAATTCCTGGTCGGCACCGATCGCAAGCCAGCCAAGTCCACTTTATTTCAGAAAGAAGACGCCTTCTACACTTGGGAACAACATCGCCAATGTTGAGGCCGAACCTGCGAGAGGAAAACTCGGCGCCAACGTGGAAACGGCTGAAAGTCTGGAATCGCCAGTAGGTAATTCATTGCTCAAGCCATCCTGAATAGACTTCGCAGGAAAATGCGTCCGGCTCCTTTTATGCAGTCATTATGGTTAAACCGCGCGAGAAGCGAAGATGTTTGTGACTGTAGTCACCAAGAGGCGAGCCGGAAAGCAGGTAGAATTACTTTATTACGCCAACAAAGGCTGTCCCGGCCGGAGCGCTGGACGCTCATGAACCAGGAGGGTTACATCATGCGTATCACAGTAATTTTTGCCATGCTTACGGCGTTGCTGCTACCAGTAAATAGTTTGGCAGCAGTCCCGGTCTATTCAGCCGAATACGCTGGACCAGGGCTGTATGCCTCCTTAAACGGTGCCGGCGTTGTTATCGGCAACAATTCCACTGGTCCTGGGCAACCCTGGGTCAACAACGGCAGCGGTCCTCAGGATCTGCCACTACCCCCCGGCGTTTTAGCAGCACGCGTCAGTGATATCAATGACAATGACCAGATTGTCGGCACGGTGTACCCCGACGGCCAGATCACCAATGATTTGCCCGTGATTTGGACACCGGACGGTGCCGGCGGTTATATCGTGGATATGCTCCCACTCGCCGGTAGTGCAACACGTGGCACGGCAGTCGCGATCAATAACCTCGGTCAGATCCTGGTTTCGGCCTTCCAGATCGACGGTGTCCTGCCTACGTACCGTGCCTATGTGATAGACGGCGCCGACCTTGAGCCGCTCCAATTGTCCAACCCGATCACGATCAATGACAACGGCATCATCCTGACAAATGTCACGCTGTTCGACTACAACACCATGACCGACTTGGGTATGCCGTCACCGCCTGAGGGTATATCAGCGATTGGCATGTACCCGTCCGACCTGAACAACTACAACGAGGTGGCGGTCACAATGCTGACGGCAATAATTAGCCATACGCGCTACCAGGCGCTCGGCATCTACACGATTGGCGGTGACTGGAACATGCTCACCGGTGTCGTTACAAACATGTCTACCGGAGGCATGAACGACATCGGGGACGTTCTGGTCAATGCCGGATCGTGCGCCACGATGGTGTACCTGGCTGAACTCGGTTTCTACTGCCCTGGCTCGCTGTTGGATCCGGCCGACACCGACTGGACTCTGGGCCGCGCCCTCGACGTTGCCGACGACGGAAGCCTGCTGGCGTACGGCAGCAATGCCGCGACCGGTGATGCCGGCGCAGTGCTGATGACAGAGATTGGCATTTTGCCTTTCCCGGCAGCGCCGATCGACGTCGCCGCCATTCCGCACGTACCCACTTCTCAGCAGAACTTTGTCAGCATCGATGTGAGTTGGGCCCCGGCAGACGGCTTGACGCGAAGTTATATCGTCGAGCGACAGGGTCCGGGCGATGCAGGGTTCGTCCAGCTGACTTCGACGACGAACCAGTTCTATCGCGACATGTCCCTTGTCAGCGGTGAGACCTATTCCTATCGCATTTTGGCCGTCGGTTTGGCCGGCAACTCCGTTCCCTCGACTGTCGTTTCGGCAATAGCACCGGCTCGGGGGGATTCGGAGGCACCAGTCATCACGTCCGTATCACTGCAGAACGGTGATATCGTGAGCGGTGCCATTAACATCGATGTCACCGCAACGGATAACGTCGGTGTAAGCTTTATCAGGGTCAATGCGACCGGCATGAATCAGCCGTGTGATACGTACAACAGCACGACAGCTTCATGTCGGTGGGATACAACCGGTTTAACTGCCGGCACCTACTCGGTGCATGTCAGCGCCTCGGATGCAATGGGCAACGGCGTGCTGGAGATCATTACCGTCACCGTCTCCGCGGCATCGTTGCGCACGGACATCACCATGTCGAGCTCCAGCAAACGTGGTGTAACAAGCGTAAAGGCAGTAGTACTGGTCACCAATGCCCAGGGTGGGGTGGAACGCAGTGCTATCGTGAATGGCAAGTGGACACTGCCTGACGGCTCATTTACTTCGCACTCTGAAAGCTCCGATCGTAAGGGTAAAGCAACATTCAGCACGCCGGCGAATATGGATGGAATTTACTTGTTTGAAATTTTAGCGGTTACCAAGTCCGGATTTGCATGGGACGAGTTTGTAAGTGAAACCAACGACTCCCTTACATTGGGAGACGGGGGCGGCAACCAGCCACCCATCGCCTCGTTCACGGACAATTGTACTGCCCTGGCATGTAGTTTAAATGGCTCCGGATCATCTGATCCCGATGGAACAATCACCTCATACAGTTGGAATTTTGGTGACGGCGCCAGCAGCACAGGAGCCAACGCAAGCCACACTTACACCGCGACCGGGAATTACTCCGTCACCCTGGTCGTAACCGACAATTCAGGAGCAACTGGTAACAGTACTCGCACAATTTCAGTATCGGGTGAGCCAACTCCCACTCAGGAAATTCACGTGGGAGATATTGACGGTAGTTCAGTGCCTGCAGCAAAGAACCGCTGGGTGGCATCCGCAACAGTGTTGATTCACGATGAGGCTGAGGAATCCGCCGGAGCAGGCGTCACGATTACCGGAAGCTGGAGTAATGGTGCCAATAGTTCGGGTGATTGTGTAACCAATGCCAGCGGCATTTGTACCATCAGTAAAGGTAACCTCAGGAGACGCGTTAACAGCGTGACATTTGCTGTGACCAGTGTCACCGCCGCAAATACTTCTTATGATTCAGCCGCGAATCACGATCCGGATGGTGAAAGTAATGGTACCGTCATCGTGATTACAAAATAGAGAATATGTTGCGCGCCCGGCGGCTTTTATGAGGTTAACTCAACTATGGGATTGCAGAATGCTGGTAGATTATTGAGGGTTGTGGTCTAGAAATAGACTCTCGGCGATGTGAGGGAACCAAAATGGCAATTACGATTATTCCTGCCGCCATTCAGCATGCAAACGAGGTTGTGTTGGATGCTGGACAGCGTGTTTTCGTTCAGGGCCAGACCGCTGATAATTACCTGGTCGTCACCGAAGGATGCGTCAAGGTTTTCGCCCGTTCCCGAGCAGGTAAAGAAGTTATTCTCTACCATGTCAATCAAGGCGAAATGTGCTTTCTAACCACGGCTTGCCTACTTGGTCATACAAAGTATCCTGCCGAAGCAATCACGGAATTGGAAACCACCGCCAGTGTAATTCCGGCAAAAGATTTCGACCGGCTATTAAACGACTCGCATCCATTCCGTCAGTTCGTGTTTGAAGGGCTAAGCCAACGTTTGGCCCAGGTTACGCAACGATTTGAACAGATGGTGCTGGAAAGTGTTCATCACAGGCTGGCAGAATTTTTATTAATACATGCCGACACAAATGGAGTGTTGGAAACGACACATGAAGCTCTGGCGATGGAAATTGGCACGGCACGTGAAGTCGTTAGCCGGCATTTGAAATCCATGGAACAGAAAGGCTTGATTCGTGCTGAAAGAGGTTTGGTCGTGGTTCTGAAACCAGACATCCTGGCCAAACTTGATTAAAACAGCTGCCTCATGTGACAAAGTCACAGAATCACCGCCCACTCGGGTGATAAAAAGTTCTGCCATAACCTAAATTCTTATCATGAATACAAAAATTTAGCGGAAGTCATGATTTAAAGCGCGGCCAGTCACTAATGATCTGCACTGCGCGCGTACTCTTGAACTTGGAGGTTCATCGTGAAAAAAACGATTCATTTTCTATTTTCCGTATTTCTGATTATTCCGATGCTAGCCGTGGCAGAGGATGTCATTGTCACACGGAACTTTACGGCGCTTTGGGACCAGCCTTTGCATCAAAATCAGGGCATCAATCTGCAAATCGTGCACCAGTCTGCGGGGGAAAAAGTGGGCGTGGCCTATTGGTTCACTTACGGTGACGATATGAAGTCAGCCTGGTTCATAGGTATTGGCCCGGTGGTTGGCGACCGGGTCGAAATGATGCTCTATGAAGCGACAGCAGTTGGATTTCTGGAGCCCAGCAATCCAGATGACAACCCGGTCGGTGAAATTGGCACTATGACAATTGAGTTTTCGACCTGCAATAGCGGAGAAGTGGCGTTTTCAACGGGAATCACCAACATCGGATCGGGCTCATTTCCGATCGAGCGCATAACGGATGTGCACAACACGCATTGCACAGGTGGGGTTTCAGACGACACACGCCCAGATACACTGATGTCAGAGCAACGCATTGGCCTGATGTCAGCTCGACAAGATATCAATGGAAGCGGACATGCCGATTTTGAGGAACGTGCTGACCGCACTGAATTCAGTGTGGAAGTAGAGGACCTTGTGGACGGCAGTTATCGGATCATGGTTGGCGGCATCGACCGCGGGGAGATCATGGTGGCTTTGGGCATAGGTGAGACCGAGTTTCGAAGCCCTGTTGAAGCAGGTAAAGTCCTCCTGACCTTTGACCCGCGCGGTGAAATTATCGAGGTTCATGACGGTCAAGGTGCCGTTCTGTCTTCCGGAAATGACGTGATGGCCGGTGGCGGCGGTTGCACTAACAACTGCGGCGGTGGATCGGGCAGGGGCGGGTCAGGTGGTGGGCCGGGCCTGGACTTCGGCACGGTTGATATTGAAGTGGAGTTAAACAACCAAGGCGTCCATGCAGCAGCTTCTGGCGATGCCAAGCTGGAACCAAGAGATGACCGCACCGATTTCTCAGTTGAAATTGAGGATGTTCCGGTAGGCAGCTACGATCTCAGGATTGGCGGTGACATTGTGGGAACCATTGAAGTAGTGACGATGCCGGATGGTAGCGTCGAAGGCGAGTTGGAGTTCCGGAACCCGGTGGAGCCCGGCAAGCAACTGCTGTATTTCGATCCGCGCGGTCAGCAAATTGACGTCTTGGAAGGAACAACAGTAATTCTAGAGCAATTGTTCCCGTCAGGCTAAGCTGGCAAATTCTTTCCGAGCATGCCGCAAGGGGCCGCATTGCGCGGCCCTTTTCTTTGAGTTGCCATCTCCGCTAACGACCCGAAGGAGACATTTAGCAATCGACAACAACGGGGCGATATCAAGAAGATCGGCATCACGTTCTTCAATCTCGTTGCGTAGTGGTGTGTCCTGACAGTAGGCTATCGCGGGATGGCGGGGAGATGGCGCGGTGCTGGTTGTCTCCAGCGATTCATAGCTCACTTCTGTGAAACCGACACCTCGCAACTCTTCCCTGATTAGATTTTCGTCGTGATAGCCGTGCGGCGTCCTCAGAAGAAATTGCGGCGGATCATCCGGAAAAACAGTGGCTGCGGCTGCCGACACAACGCCCGCGAATTCGTTCGTCTCGATACGATCCCACACATTGAAGATCAGCTTGCCTCCCGGCTTGAGAACCCGATAAGCTTCGGAATATCCAGTGATTCTATCTGGATAAAACATGACACCAAACTGACACACAAAAACTTCGAACGAAGCATTTTCAAATGGAAGATCCAAAGCATCTGCTTGGCGCCATGAAATCCGTGAGTCTGCATCTTGTTTGCTCGCGGCGTGGTCGAGCATAGGCTGATTAAGATCTGTGACAACGTATTGGGCCTCGGACGGTAAAACCGAGACCATAGCACGCGTTACGACGCCACTTCCTGCCGCCGTTTCCAGAACTGACACCGGCTTGAGAGCACCTACTCGATCAGATAGATCCTGTGCATAATATTCAAAAATTAGTGGTACCAGGTAAGTGTCATAAACCTCTGGTATTGACCCCACAAAATCCTTGTCGAGTTCTGTCATGCCATCTTCCAAGCAATAAACCGGGGACTAGTGTGGCCCGGTCATTCGGGAGATTGCAATTGTCGGTGAATCATTCAGACCGACTTTAACCGCGAGATTTGACTCAAGGTTAACGGCCAGCTTATTTCAGCTCCTGGCCGAGGCTGTGTGATAACTCAAAATCTGAAATTTCAAGTAGTAAATTGAAGTCAGTTCACGTCATTTATAGG
>Ga0265303_10000815_pt1 | contig 18412 bp, 17 predicted proteins | sample Helome_2_FD_192494 | JGI IMG/M metagenome (GOLD analysis project Ga0265303, IMG submission 192494) | Marine sediment microbial communities from subtidal zone of North Sea - Hel_20160317 (Illumina Assembly) | ecosystem: Environmental > Aquatic > Marine > Subtidal zone > Sediment ... | reverse complement strand
GGTTTAGTTCACACAGTGACACTAAACGCGGGTATGCGGGGTGCGTATTATACACTAAATCCACGGAGCAAAAATAATATATAAACATTAATATATATTATTTATATTATGGAACAATTATTTAAATTACAAATCGTGGAAACAAAGATAAGATATAAGTTATGTGCTTTAAATAATGTCACTGCTTATCTTTTAACAATGGGTTTTCACAATCCCACAGATTATTCAACATTGCCTTATAAACAAATAATGGATAAAACGTATAACCACATACGTGATACGAAAAAAAGAATTGAGAAAACTTCTATTAAGGAACTTAAAAAAATACTACCGTTAGACGTCGTAGGAGTTATTATGTCTTATTAAAACGACACATCGCGTGTGAAAGCATAATTTTTAGTACACACCATACCTGATGAGTATTCGAATAATACTTTTTCTGGTGGGTTAAGTGTGAATTTAATTTTGTCACCTCTAGCAAGAGATTTATAAAGGTTTTCATATCCTCCGAGCCGTTGAGCTTCATAAATAACTCCAGCTTCAGTGATTCCTTTCATACGCACATGAAAATCATAAATAAATTTTTCTTCTCCAGTTTTTTCATCAACATATTTAGACCTCAGAAGGTCCATATATGATTTTTTACCTAGGAATATTGACATTATAGATACTATTTCAGCACCCTTTTGTGCTTTTTTCATTTCAAAATCAACATGAAATTGACCCATATTAGAACCTACAAGACATTTATTATATTTTTCTTTAAATAATTGTGCTAATTTTGGGACATCATCATTATTCATATGCATACTGTCTGTATCTTGATAATAAATAATTATATTATTGTCTGAAGCGAGACTCATAACCTCATTCATTATTCTTTTACTCATTGATAAAACGAAACCACCAATATGTGCTAAATTATACGTGTCATCTATCTCTACACATGTGACATCATATTGTCGTTCGTTTATTTTTTGATAAGAAGAAATGGTATTAAAATTATTGTATACGTAATTGTCGATATTTTCACTTTCTACTACAACCGTTTTTTTTTCTGATTTTTTTAATATTGTTTTTCCATACACACTATTTAACATAAGCTTAATTAGTTCTTGCATGCTTTTGTGTCCTTGTGATTTTTCAGGGTCTATATCTTCATATTCAACACATGCTTTTTTATGTTTTTTTCTATCATTATATAAATCTTCAATCACATCACCTATGGTTTTATTAGTTCCTTTATTCCAATAAACACCGTCTAAAATTTCATATTTAATATCGTGGAATTCAATATAATCTTCTAAAGTTATTTTATCAATAACATCGATTATCCCACATTCAGGTATTTCATTGGTGTATTCTAAACAATTTTTTTTATTTTTATACGAAATAAAGGGGTTTTGTTGCTTTTTATTTATTTCGGTAATTTTTACAGTTACTACATAATAATCAAATTTATCTAAATCTTTTTTATAGTATGTTTGTATTCTTTTACATGGACCCTTAGGTAATCCTAGTTCATCAGATAGCCTTTTTATAGCTGACGGATAAAGTGAACATGCGTCAAAATCCGCAAATTCACCTTCTAAAACTTGTTTAATTACTGATTTTAAAACATTAACTCTACCGCCTTTTATTGACTTAGCAATATAAGCTCTTAAATTTCCTTTCATTTCATAAACTCCACGATATGCGCCCTTATGTTTCATATATTTGTGAACAAATGAGCTAATCGTTAAACTTTCTAAAACATCAAGTCCCGTAATTTCATACATTAACTCTCTAAATTTAATTAATCCGTGTTTTAAAACTAACACATCATATTTCAAATAATATTTATAATATTTCAATGGGTTAAATGTTTGTTCTTCATTATCATATTCGAACTTATTGCAAGTGTTTTTTAAATCTTTAATAAAGAGGTTATAAAATTTATCGTCAATATTTTTATATATATTAATTTTTATTTTTTCTCTTTCGAGTCCATATTTTTCATAATAGTTGTAATTAAGATAATATTCGTCTGGATGATCTTTTAAATATTTTTTAGGATTAAATGTCTGTTCTTTTTCATCATAATCGTACGGGTTTAAGCTTTCTTTTAATATGTTTTTAAATAATCGTTGGTCGTCTTTTTTTATATGTTTCAAATATTCATTTATACAGACTTTTCCTTTTTTTAAATTTTCTCTTGTATAATAAGTATATCCGATAGCTTCTTTTTTAGAAAGATTTTTTAAACCAAACATTCCACAAAATTTCGATAATGGTTTGCCAATTAGTTTATAACTATCTCTTAAAATTATTTTTTCTCCATTGTATAAAATTTTAATTTCATAATATTGTCCGTCTTTAACTGTTTTACTTAAAACATCTAAATTTTCTACCATTACATGAAAATCATATTTTACATTGTGGAAAAAAATAACACTTTGTATATTTTTATACTTTGTTTTAAAAAGTTTTGATTTTTCTGAGACCTCATATAATATATCGTTAATCCATTTTTCAGGTTTTTCGTTATCAAATTCTGTCAATAAAACATAATCATTATTCAGATTTACCAAACCAGCCATTAAACCTTTATGTTTTTCTCCTATTACTTCACTTTCTACATCAGACATATAATATAATGTTTTCATAAATGTCTTTTTTTTTCCTTTTTTTTCTTCTTCTACTTCTCTTTCATCTTCCATTGTGGGTTGTTGTTCATTTTCGAGATTTGTTAAAAAAATTTCTTTATTTTTTGATTTTAATGATTCTTCAACATTATTTAATGAAACGTCATTGTAAAATAAATTTTGTTTAAACAACATATCAATTAATATTAAACTGTTTATTTTATTATGGTTTTTTGATCTTTCATATTTTCCATTTTTCATTTTAAATATGTCTTTAAAGTTTTCTTCTTTATGCGTGTCTTTATAATTTGATATAGTATAATATGTGTAATCCGTTTTATCAAGAATAAAATAATGATCATTGTATAAGGCTATTTCAATAATTTCTTCTGTTTTTATTTTTTCTCCATATATTTGTTGTCTTGTTTGGTTATCTTTCTTATTATCGATAGTAAATAATTTTATTTTTTTGTTTATAATTTTACATACTTTTTCTAATCCTGATTTTGGAAAATGAACACTGCCAGAAAATGACAGCTTTATATTATTTATAACAGATTCATCAACATCATGATATTTTAAACAATGTATTAAACAATGTTCCTGTTCTCTTTCAGCTTCTTTATAAATTTGGTATTTCGTTAAATCAATAACAGAACCATTTAAATAATTAAAATAGGAACCATTTTTAGTTTTTAATTTTTTTGTTACTTTGCGGGTATCTATTGCTTCAATATTAATGTCCAAGATTTTGGATGTAATAGCAAAATTTAATGAGTCACTGCATGTTTGAGGTTCGAATTCAACATCTCCCATATCTCTCAACCATTTCTTAAATTTTTCTTTTGAATTTTGACTATATGTTAAATTAAAATCACCACGTGTTGTTTTTAATGTAATAATTTTTTTACCCACTAAACCATTAATAATACGATCGACATTTATTAAATCTTTTTTACTAAATTTAAAAGGATTGTTAAATTTAGGCTCAACATTTAATTCAATGTGGTTTACAATCATATCACGAATAGCTTCAATATCACCATTATTTAAGCGTGTTTTTATTTCTAAATATTCGGTTCTGTCTTTTCTTTCGCGGATTTTTATTTGTTTTAATGGTTCTCTTTTTATTCTTTTTTCTACTCTTTTTAATTTAGGTTCAACAACTTTTTTAAATCTGGTTTTGGATACCAAACGATTTGTTAACGGGTTTAATACTTTTACTTGTGATGATGGAATATCCTCAATTTGTACAATCTTTCCTTTCATATAATCGTATTTATAACCGTTATTCCATAAATCAATAGCAACATCAACCCACCGAACCTGTCGGGAGTTAATACTTCTTTGTAATGCAAGACGTCCTTGTTTTTTTCCTGTGGCTGGGTTTAGTACTGGTTTAAATTTTTGCATTTCTATATTATTATTAGCGTTAGATTTTAATTTCATATTTTTTGCACTCATTATTTTTTATAGTAATACAATATTACTATTTCTTTAAGCCTAAATATTTTTAAAAACTATATATTAATATTAATAATTTTTATTACACTTGGGTTTAAAGATAAAAATAATATATAATATATAATATATAATATTAAATTATAGAAATGACAGTAATATTATCAGTACTCGAATATGAAAAATATGAAAAATATCTCAAAAACATAGAACATAAAAGACAATTTAATAACGAATATGTGCTCAAATGGCGCAATGACCACAGAAAAGAATACAATGAATATCTCAGAACATACCGCAAAGAAAGATATATTAAGAAAGAAAGAAAGCCTAAAAAGATTAAACCACCAAAACCACCAAGACAGCCTAAATATGACGTAACAGAACAAACACTTTATTTTATAAGGTTTTTGTTTAAACTTAAAAAATAATTTCTAATAATTTATATATAGAAAATGCCTGAAAAATTTATTATTACAGATAATTCAAAAGTTGGTTTTGGTAAATACAAAGGTCAGCCACACAGTGCATTGAACGCAGATGTCAATTACAAAAAGTGGTTACTTGCGCAAAAGGATTTTAAATTCAATGATACACGTAATTATATCATAAAAAACACACCAAGCGACGAATTAAGTACAGATACACCAAGCGACGAATTAAGTACAGATACTGACGTGTTAGAGGAGTAATTTTAGACTTATATTTAATTTAACATAAATATTTTTAAAACAATTATTTATGTTAAATCTTCATTTTTGAATCTTTCCCTTCAGCTTTTTTTAATTGATAGTTTAGCATCAAACGCATCATACAACCCAGCAAGAGAAACATTGACAATTATTTTTATGTAATCATTTCAATCCGTTTAATTAGGTCTTTATGATCTACATTTTCTAATAAAAAGTCAACTTTTTGTTTTTTTGTTTTTAATTTTGGCATACCAGCGCCATCTTGTTTATTATTTTTTTTTGTAAAATGATCAATCAATAAATCAATTCCTTTCGAAGCCAGTCCGCCTAATAAACTTATCGCCAATGGAGCTAAGAAAGCGAACCCTCCGGATTGTTTTTTACGTGAAGTCACAGAGATTTCACCCTTATCGCCTTTTGATTCAACAACAAATTTACATCCTACTCCATTTTGTTTAATTGAGTCCATAATTGCTTTTCTTATTTTTTCATCGGGTTTGGGTTCTTCATTCTCTTTTAACATTTTTAATTTAAGTTTACCTGATCCAGCTCCGGAAAATAATTTTGTACTAATTAAATTAGATGTCTCTCCGACTTCTTTAGCTCCGATCGCCATAGAAGCTAATTTGCCGATATGTGGTCGTTGTTTGTCATTTCTTGCCTTTCGTCTAAAAATTGTATCAGCTTTTTTAACTCTTCCTAGCCATTCATCATGGTCAATTTTACCACTGTCTAAATCATTTTTAGCACGTTGATAGTCATAATCGTGATCCCGAGCGATTTTATCCAAAGAATTTATTGGAACATCGGCACGTTCTTCCCTTTTAATCAAATTTGTCCCGGGCCCTAGATAATTGTATCTCAAAGGTTTCCCATTTTTAGTACATGGAAGGATTCCGTGTTTTTCACCTGGAAACATTGGTCGACTATTTTGTTTTTCTTGCTCTGTACAAAGATTTGAGCTTGCTTTGTCCAATAATTTTTGTATTTGTTCACTAACACCACGTCCTGATTGAATAGGTGGTTTTTTTTTGTTATTGCGTATCATTTGTTATATAATACATAAGATAAAAAATATTATTCGAGAACAAATTCGCCGAGAATACTATATGACTCACCATTTGTATCTATGGGCTCATTATTTTGATTCGTCAACCAAAATGAAATTTCATCTATATGATTGACATGGACTTGTGACGATATCGGATTTATGGGCTCATATATAATTTGACTCCCGATAGACACATTTGGAACAATAGAGGCTATTACGGTTGATTTTTTATTATTGAAGTACACACCTGAGGAAAAATTACAATTAATTAATATACTTGTCACGCTGTTCAAATTGGCGATATTATCAGCTTCGATATAAGTACCAGAAGTAACAGGGCCAGCTGAAGGACTAGTAAACCCCAAAATTCCAGACACCGTCGACGTCGTCCAATCAATTACCACAGTTGCCGAGTTGAGTTGTACGCTTACTTTACTTGTTGACGAGTCACCCGTAAAAACGATTAAATCAGATGACAGACCGTTATTAACCATATATTGTGAAATATTTTCGTTTAATGAATTTAAATCATATAATCCCGGGTCAAAAGTCAAACTATGGGCACCACCTTCATTAAAATTTAATACATTATTATTTAAATTAGCTGATATATTGGGAATGCTCCAAAACACACTGGATTGGATCACCCTAAACGATGCTTTTTTATTATTAAATTCGATTGGGGGGCTTAAATGGGTTGTAATTCTGCTTCCGTTTTGTGTCGTATTAACGCCAAATTCGGTATTAATAAAAATAGGTATTGTTTGTTTAAACATTAATATAAAATACGTAGATAAAAAAATAAAAATATAATATACTTATATATTAAATGTCTCGTTTCTTGGAAAGCTCAAGTATATACACTAAAACTGATTTATCAAATGTAGACAAAACAGCACTTACAACAACCTTGTCAAATCTTGGAATTACTGCATCATCTACTTTCGATTCACTAACGGATACAGATATGACCGGATTATTGAATGGTGATGCGATATCATGGAATTCGACAACAGAAAAGTGGGAACCTGCCTCATTTGCCGTAGGCTCTTTTATTCCAACAAGCGAAAAAGACCAGCCCCTTGGGGTTCCTACTTTGACAGCTAGTGGAAAAATTCAATCTTCTCAAATCGAAAATCTCCACGTTGCTAATGTTCACACGGTAGCGGATATCCCCGCCCGAGATGCTTTAGTAGTTGAAGAAGGGGATTCTGCATATGTTCAATCGGATGGTAAATGGTATATATACGACTCAACCACCTGGATAGAATTAACGGCTCCCGTTAATGTTGGGTTGTCTGATCTCAATGACGTGTTGATAAGTGTACCCTCGAACGAGCATGTGTTATTATATAATTCAATAGGCTCAAATTGGACAAATACGGCTCTTACTTCTTCGGTCGTCAGTGAAGGTACAAATTTGTATTATACTGATACTCGCGTAAATGCAAATACAAACGTAACAGCCAATACGGCAAAAGTAAGTGCAGACGGCTCTATTAATACCCATTCGGATGTGAATACTGGTATATTGGTAGAAAACGATTCTATGTTTTACGATGCAACGGGCGGTAATTGGTATAACAAACAAGCAACTACGACAGATTTATCTGATGTAAATACATCTATTCTTGCTGAGAACGATCAATTATTTTATGATGCTACAGGTTCCAAATGGTATAACAAACAACTTCAAGAATCGGATGTTAACGGTTTATCATCATCTCTCGCAGGTCTTCCGTCGTCGGCCGTTTCGTGCTTATCGGGATTGGTTAAAAATGCATCTGGTGCCGCTAGTAAAGTTATTTCTTTTACTACCGATGCTGACGGCCCCGCGGATAGTGTTCTATCCTTCCCGTTTACGGTAGAAATCATAGGTTTTTCAATAAAATACTTACATACTGATGTGTGTAATATTGCAGTAGATCCCGGAAATACATTAGATTTCCAATTGTACAATGTTCCAAATGGTGCAGTACCAGAAGAAGCTAGTTTTATATCATTAACTGAAACGTTACTTCAGATTACAGATTCCGATAACGGCACATATCCTTCAAAATTTGCAGACCTGACGGCAACACCAATTACAGTATCTATAGGAGATTCAATCGGGGCCCGAGTTGTTCGAAATGGTTTGTGGGCGAGTTTTGAACCAATGGGTGTAGATTACACGGTTGTTTTGTATATACGTATTCCTTCACTAAATGCTCTCCTACCATCGACCCAAAATATCGACAGTTTAACCAATGTAAATCCAAGTGGAAAGGTCCAAGATAGTATTTTAAAATGGGATGCGGTTACGAGCAAATGGATTATCACGCAAAGCATTTCTCCTGGAAGCCATACTCATGTACTTGCTGATATCACTGATTTGTCAACAACAAATGATCTTCCAGAAAATACAAATCTATATTACACAGAAGCAAGAGTTGACGCAAATTCATCAGTAGTCGCAAATACCGCAAAAGTCTCCGCCGACGGTCTTTTATCGACTCATTCTAATGTAGTTATTACAAGCGTAAACGATAATGAAATTTTGGCATATGACATCGTTACGGGTAATTGGATAAATCAAACAGCGACAGAAGCAGGATTGACCGCAGTAGGACATACACATATCGCCTCAGATGTTACTGATTTTAGTACTTCGGTAGACGCACGAATTACTTTACAAAAAGCCACCTCCAACGGTTTAGCTACTTTGGATGGCGGAGGAAAAATACCAGCTTCGCAATTATCTCTTTCAAATGTACTGTATGTGGGCACATGGAACGCAACGACAAACACCCCAACATTAGTAAATGGGACAGGTACACAGGGTAATTATTATGTGGTTTCTACGGATGGTTCTATAAATATTGATGGCGTTACAGATTGGAAGGTTGGAGATTGGGTTATTTTTAACGGTGTAGTTTGGGAAAAATCAGACCACACCGACCAAGTATCCTCCGTTGCTGGTAAAACAGGAGCAGTAACAATACAACTTGCTGATATCACTGATTTATCAACAACAAATGATCTTCCAGAAAATACAAATCTATATTACACAGAAGCTCGAGTTGACGCAAATTCGTCAGTTGTTTCCAATAATGCAAAAATTTCGGCTGATGGACTTTTATCAACTCATTCTGATGTAGTTTATACAGGTCTTAGTCCAGGTCATATACTCGTATATAATGGTGCAAATTGGGCTAATTCCGCTGGACAATTGACGGCAGATGCTGTCACTGTCAATTCAGTAGGAACACCTACATTTGGTAATCTTCAAAAAGTTATAGACGGTACTAATAGCCCAGGTATTATCAATGGATTTGCAATTTCAGACGTATACCCGAATATTAACGTTGCCAGTGGTTCTTTGTTAGTTAGAGATACTGACACATCAACCGCGGGACTTTGGAGTGTTGATTTAACAGCAACAAATGGATTATCACCAGTCAATAACAATATCACATACGTGTATGCCAGATATAACGGAGGTACTCCAGATGTTCTTGCCACATTTACAAAACCAAGTGAATTTAACACAAATGTTTTGATTGGAACAGTTTATAAAGACACTATTGCAGGTGTTTTAAATATATCTCAAGCATCGAGTAATATTTTATCGGGTACTCCAAATGAGCCAGTTCACGATGTTTTTAAACGGAATGGTCCCCCAAATGTATCATCATTAGCGACACGTCAATTCCAAATAGCCACATCCAAATATTGGAAAGCAAAACACCTTTATGAACCCGCCGTGTTTAATTCCAATGTTACGACGTTTAGATATTGGAAAAGAGACGGTTCCGGAGGTCATAATTTTACGTCTGAAAATACTCTTGAAAATACCACCGGATTCGACAATAATTCGGGTACTTTACAGAGCTTTACAGCGGGATATTATTCGGCTCATCATATATATCTTAATCCAGCATATGGAACGTGTTTTGTTTTATATCCTCAAAGTGAACATATTTCGTTGTATTCTGCTAAAACGGGGGCTGATTTGGTCGTTCCAGAGCAAGAACTTGAATATATTTTTTTAGGACGTTTAATCATTCAACAAGGAAACTCTGAAATTGTTGAAATCGTTCATGAAACAGATCAAAATGTTGGTGTTGTCGATTCTTTTTCTATAACATATGATAATACAATTTCGGGTTTATCGTCGACTGATATTAAAAATGCTATTGATGAGGTTGATGCTGATCTAGACACTCATTTAGTCGCATCAAATCCTCATGCAATCACAAAATCGGACGTAGGATTAACCAATGTTTTAGATACAAAAGTAAATCATTCAAGTTCAACGTTCCCCATAGCTACGGATGATTCGGGATCGGGTTATTCAGTTGGGAGTACTTGGATCGACATTGTGGCTAATATCGCATATGTATGTGTTGACGATACTGTAGCTGCTGCCATTTGGGATTCAACAAATACCGGAGGCGGATTAGGAGAAGTCAATACTTCGAGCAGTTCGGGCGGAATCAGTTTAGTGAAAGCTAAAGTCGGCGTAGATCTGCCCTTTAAAGGATTGACTGCAACAAGTACTAAAATATCATTATCGGCAAATACGAATGACATTGGAATTGACGTCACGGAAGCTAATTTAGAAATATCAAAAATAAAAACGACTGGGACCGCCGTAACAATATCAACAACAGTTCCAACAAGCGGTCAAATCATGAAAGCCTCATCTTCCTCTGTTGCCGGGTGGTCGGATGAAGTAAGTGTTTTAACTACAAATGGCGATATACTGACTTACACGGGTGGATTGAATAAATTGGCTATCGGAGCTGAGGCCGAAGTTTTGACCGTTGCGAGTGGTTTTCCTGTTTGGGCTGCTGCTGGTGGTGGCGGTGGCGGATTTGACCCTGAAGTGGATCCCCTTCATCTAGGAATTATCCCAACAACAGTTTCACAAGCCATAAACAGTATCGTAATCGGAAATCAAACAGAACAAGATTATATTAATGTATCGTCTGGAAGCATAAACATCGGACGAAACGCATCAGGTAACTCTGGAGCTAATCATGCCGCAAATTCGACCGCCATTGGTCAAAATGCTGGACGAATAACCCTTGGTGGAAACGCTGTTTGTCTGGGAGCTGGCTCGGGAACTGGTGTTAATTATACAAATTCAGGAGGATATGCAATGGGCAATTCAGACATCGCCATCGGGTATATAGCATGTCCATATGGGACTTCAAATGGATCGAATAACATCGCTTTGGGTGCTTGGTCTCTTTACAACAATTTAGGAGGAGCTGGTCCGATAAGTTATTCTGTTAATATTGGTTATCAGACGTCATTTAGTTCTTCTTATAGCAATACTATTTTATTAAACGCAACAGGTGGTCAATTGAATCCAGGACAAGCAAGTAGTTTTTATGTAAAGCCAATCAGAGGAGGAACCACAGGACCACAAGGAACATTAGAATATAATTCAAGTACTGGAGAAGTAACATATAACGGCAAGGCATGGTCGATGGATCATCCATATAAAGCAAATCATTATTTGGCTCATTGTTGTGTTGAATCTGATGAAAGTTTAGTACTTTATCGTGGTAAAGGGGAAATAAGCGAACATGACGTAGGATCGGTAAAAATTGTGTTACCGTATTATTGTCGTGAATGGCATAATTTTTCGGTTCATGTATCTCCAACAAAATCACCTAATCCCATGTTATATGGAAGTGATGTGATTATTGATAATAAAGAAACATATTTCAGAGTACATGGATCGATTGGTCATTTTAGTTACATTGTATATGCGAATAATATTAATTTTCAGTCGGAGATTGATAAGAACGATGTAGAACGTCATGCAATGGGTCCATACTCGTATTTTACAAAGAAAGAATAATAAAAAAATATTCTAAATATATAATATATATAGAAAATGTCAAAAGTATATTCTTGTCGTGATTATAATAATACTTTGGTTGATGTTCATTCAACAGCTACAGCTCGTGATAATGATACATCACGACGTAATACATGTGTGAAATTTGATAAATATCTCGATGATAATTCAGTTGCAATTTTAGCAAAAATAAAATCATCAAAAATGACAAGTATGGTATTAAATGCGATAGGTCAAGATTACGGGGATATTGAAACGGTTAATCCTCCAGTAGCAGATCTTTATCATGGTTCGGACGATTCTGTATAAAAAAAAATCATATAATAAACAAATATATATTCGTTTATTATATGGATACACGTATAATAAATCTAGAATCAAACGTCGAAGAGGTTAAAGAATTTTTAAATTTTTATTGTACAAACAGATTTACTCCGAATATACAAAAATATCACGAAGACCACGTATTCCTTAAATTGTTAACTCTGATCGAAAATTTATTTTCTATTGTAAAACAATTAAAAAGATCACATGATGACACATGATGTGATTTTCTTTTTTATTATTTTATTTTCCAGTTCATCTACTTTATCGAGAATCTTAAGCATTACTTTCTTATGAGATTCAATTATTCGAATAATTGAATCTTTACGATTAAGCAAATTACGCTCAACATCCGAAGTACTTGAAGATACCCCGATTATCATTTCGTTAAACTGTTCTTGATGAATGCATTCGACCGGAGTTATTTTATTCATTTATATTTATAATTGATATTTTAATTCCACTGTTTTTCTTTTATAACATGAAAGAAATTTTTTCGTATAAAAGGAGCTCCTACAGTTAAATCTAATATTAAAAAATCGTGATATGTTTCACAACATTGTTTTAAAAGTGTTTGCAATTCTCCAGCCAACATGTTGTAACGATCGCCAAGTATCCTTAAAGACGTTTTATCCGTACTTTTCCATATAAAAAGATGACTACTACATCTACGTAAATTAACTGGTACTTGAAACGGATCTTGAGCGGTCAAAAGAATACTAACGCTATTATGAGAGCTAGCATATCCAAACATTCTATCTAATTTATTTTTATCTGATTTATTGAGATCCTTAACACATATATCCTCGATTATTAGTAAATTCTTTTTTTTATTACTAAAATCGTCAATCGATGGTGTTTTATCGATAACTTCAACATTCATATCGTCATATTCCTTTGTGTCTTTACTTATATGATACAAAACAATACGATCAAATGGCGGGTCGGCATGAAGGACTATATTCTTAATAGTCACTGATTTTCCCGCCGATACGCAAGCAGCAAGGATTCCGCGAAAAGGGTGGCACAACCGCCCTAAATCTGATGGATCAAATTTTTCGGTCCACCCCGCTTTATCTGGATTTTCAAATATGATTATTTCTTTGATATCTTTGATTGATTTTTTTGACATGAACTATTTATAAATAAAATATATAATAATTTATTTATATGTTATATATATAATGGGTAAAGCAGAAAGTATTACAAAGCTCAAGGAATTAACAGCAGAATTAAATATGACTATTGCTCAAGAAGGCAACGTAAAAAAATTTTTTAGACAAGCCGTGTTTATGCCTGGTGACAATCGTGAACAAACAAACCCGACTATTCACTTGATTCGGACTAAAGAAAAGCTAACGTCAGCGCTAGGAGTGGAGGTTAAAAACGCTCTCGAATTTCAAGCACGTAATGCTGTGTCAGATGCCTCTGATATTAGATATCTCAATTTTACCACTCCGACACCTGTGGTAACAAAAAAAACCCCCCAAAATAAATTTAATATACCGCCCGATCCGGCGTCCATAATTTCGTTTTTAATAGTTAGTGCAGAAAGTATGCCCGCATTACCACAACCAGATATTAAAGAAAAAGGAACAGCTCCACAAATACGCCTACCCGGGACATCAACCGCTCCATCAATACCACAAACGGGCACCGTAACGCCATCAATTGGTCCATCAAATGTTTCAATTGTTCCATCAATTACAGATTCAAACTTAAACGACCTAGTCCGCACATTTACGAAAAAAGGTATTGATTTAACAGCCTCAGAACTAAAAGACGAAATCAAAAAAACGCCAGAATTGGCAGGACTCTTGAAAAAGGGGCTAAGTCAAGGACTTGATAGGTTGGATAATCCCGAATTACTCACAAGACTACGTAAAATCCATGAAATATCAGTTTTGGAGAGAAGCATTGACAGTCAAATTAACAATAACCCAATAATTATTAAACCGCGTCCACGCCCAAAAGCGGGAACGGTTCCCGTAAAAGGGCGAAACAGACGTCAAATTTCATCACAAGGCAATATATCAAAAACTATTTATCGGAATATATAAAAAACTATTTATCGGAATATATAAAAAAAAAAAAAATATAATATATATAATATATAGTAATGCTTCAAAGATACCAATTTACACGATATCATCCAACATCTTCCGCGACGGGGACTAATTTTCAAGGGGAAATTAGCTTCGTGTGGACTGTTCCCAGTAATCAAGTATATAGAGCTCCCGAAAGTCATTTAACTGCAAAACTCAGGGTTGGCTATAAAAATGCGGCGAATTTCCCCACAGCCATCCCAGCAACAATTAGCTTGAGCGATGCCCCATTGTATACACTTTTTACCGGTGGTAGTTTTTATATCAATAATCAATTGGTAAGTACCGTCAGTGAGATGCCACAGAGTGGCTACGTACATAATGTTTTAACATCAAGTAGTCAACAATTACTCAACGATCACTCTACGAACCCGATTCATATAGAGAAGCGATGGACGGACGGATTGCCGGACGCTACACAAGCAGCTGTGTCAAAAAAGGATTCTCTTGGGATGAATTCGTTGGATGCATCTCTTCAAACACTAACAATTACAGACAGATTACCGCTTTTTATTTCCGAGGAAGATTTATCCGGTAATATTCAGTGTAAATTAACGCTTCAAGTTGATAATCAATTCAAAAATCAAATTTTTTCCCAGACAAACCCCATTACAGGCGCTAATTTAGTAGTTACCGATGCTGCGAATTATGGCACTGCCGTGACGGTAGCCACTCTGTATGTAACCGTCGATGAGCTGTATATTTCAAATCGTGTTTTTGAAGTATCGGATGTGCCAAAAAGCATTAAAATGACATATCCATATAATCAACTTTGGACATCCACAAGATCAGTTACTGGTGGAAATAATGAGCGGTTTGTTTTCACACTACCGCGCGCTCCCATTTCTGTGTGGTTTGGTTTTTTCGATTCAAGAAGTTCAAACGATTCCCGCCATTCGCCCACCCGTCTTATTTGTGAAGCTAGTAAATTATTGACACAATATACCATGAAATATTCTGGAAATGAAATCCCCTCGCCCCGATATCAACTAAACTTAAATGACGCAGCTTCCGATCGCAGTGATAACGGAGAAGCTTTTGCTCAGTTTTTGTCAAATACAAGATCACTTACTTCTTCGTCAGCTTTTGACGTTACATCGTGGTCGTCAAATTTCATCGGATATCATGCCATAAGTCAACCAACAGGTGATATGTCGAATGATCTTGATTTATCCCTTGTATTTTCAGTAGCGCCCCTAAATTCGACTTTGATCGTTGGCGCATATGTCGCGAAAACCGTAGACGTTGATTATAATGACAGTGGAATCGTATCATCAGTTGTTGTTTCTGACGATGTATAAAAAAATATATAGTATTAATATATATTAAATGGTCGAAATAAGTTGTTGTTTCTGACGATGTATAAAAAAAATATATAGTATTAATATATATTAAATGGTCGTAATAAAACGAAAACAAGGTGAAAACATCAAAGAAGATTCAATGAATGGTGAGGGCGCTTTAATCGATTTAGTAATAAAAGGATTAACTCATCTAGTTCCAGCCCTGGCATCTTCTCTGGGATCAAGAGCCGGGGAAAGCATCGGAAATGAAATAAATGAACTAGTAAAAAAACAAATAAAAAAAATAAAAGGTAGCGATGAAGAACAAACGGGAACGGGAATTGTTAATGGTAAAATTGTAACGGCTTCATCGTCTCGATCAAAAAAAGGTAATAAAGGTCTGGTTTCAGAATTTGGTAATCCTGAAATCGTTCCATTTGCTGAAAAAAAAATGAAAGGATCGGGTGATATCGTCCTACGAGCTATGTCAAATAGTAATATTTCAAAACCGAAAAAAGAAAGAAAACAACGCGGTAAGGGAACAAAACCAGCAGGAAAACAAGACGGCGGAAAGTGTTTAATTGTTGCTGAAAAAGGAAAAAAACAATGTGGCAAGGGAACAAAACCATCTGGATTAGTTGGAGGTGAATGTGGGTGTAAAAAGGGCGATGGGTTTAATGTTGCAGGAAAAAGTAATCCATCCCCTAAACGACGATTAACGAAAAAACAAAAGGAGGAAATGCAAAATGGTGAAGGAATGAGTTGTCAAAATGGTGAAGGAGCATGTGTTTCAGAATCTATGGTTAAAAATTTGTTTCATAAAACGGTACGTGATGTTGTTGATAAATTAGGTGATAAGGCAACGAATTCGATTGAACTGAATTTACTTGGTAAAGAAATGTTTGGGAAAAAATTCGTTGGGGTTTTTCCTGTTGACAAAATAACAAGCGCTAAATCTAAAAAATATTCGATTGTGAACCTCGATTCATCAGACCAGCCGGGGTCACACTGGATTTCAGTATGTAACGGTCATATCTACGATTCTTTTGGGCGGAGAGCGTCTGAAATGAATAAAAGATTTACAAAATTGGGTTTAATTAACAGCAACCCAAACCGTGAACAATCATATAATGAAAAAACATGTGGACCCCACTCTCTCGCGGCAATCAATGTTTATGATGTTTTTGGTAAGGATGCATTTAAATTTATCTAATGCTTTGTTATATAGAATGTTTCAACAAAACCGTTATCCCGCATCTGTTCAAAGGCAAACAGTCGAAGAAGTACAAAAATTTGACGTTAACGAATCACAAACCCTCGCTGAAATAGTCAACGAAGTTGATATATCCAACCAACTACCTGAGACCATCACGTCTAATCAATGTGGTTCTATATTCGAATCAAATAAATTCCTCTTCATAAACGATTCTTTAAAAAAGAACACCGAGTTGTATAAATTGATGTATAATATAATATCTTCGCAAAGTGAAAAAATAGCTGAAATATCAAATATTTTAGTTAATCTAATGGCTACACATGTTGGCGTCAATACTAAATTAGATAATTTCATAACCGATTATTATAACAGGATTGCTTTAAGTGAAGAACGGCGTAAAAGTTTGCCTCATAATTCACCAAAACCGAAACCGAGCGGTTTGATTCGTAAAGATTCATGGTCTTCGTTAAATGATAAAAAAATTAAAAAATAATATATTATATATATAATGAAAATCAAGGATGTAAAATTACCTAAATTATTACATATAATATCAGCGGTGTCTTTTTGTGTTGGATCTGGTTTAACCCATTTAACATTGAAAATCGATGTTCCTATGCTCACCAAAGAAATAATAATCGTAAGCTCAAATATTTGTTTTCTTGTTTCAATTATTTTAGTAAAATCAAAGGAATACCAAAAAGAAGAAGATGGCAGTACACAAGATCAAACAACTATACAAGATGACCCATTTAACGACGAAATAGGTCGCACAGAGGTTGCAGAATCTTCAATAAAAACGGAAAATATTGCTGTAGAGATTTCCAAGGTGTTACATCAATTAAACGGCAGACCACATATACAACCAATGTCATATCCAATCAATGACATAACCAATCAAATGTCAAATACGGGTCCCAGTGATTACGTATTTACCGAAAATCATACATCTGTATAATATGAAATAAATTATTTTTAATATAATAAATCTATTAAAAATTTTTTCATGCTTGTTTCTTGAAAAAGTCGATCTCCCTCATGTTGTCCCCTTTCTGAACGTAAAAAATCACCTTTATTAATTTCTTCATTTGCTTTCATTTTATATTTCGTAATTAAATTAAGTCTTGTACTAATTTTTTTGAATGTAATATCCGTTACTCTTGCGTTTGGAGACCTCATGACTAATCTTTGAAGATCATTAATAATTTCAAGAGCTGATTTAATATACATTTTGGACACATAATTATTATCTTTATGTTTATATAGCTCTATTAAGTCATAATTATCAGACGACGAGGAGTCCATTATAAATCTTCTGAAACTATTCATTTTAAAGGACATTTATAATAATGATATATTATAAATACCCTTTTAAAACACATAACTTATATCTTAGCTTCGTTTCCACGATTTGAAGTTTAAATAATTGTTCTATAATATAAATAATATATATTAATGTTTATATATTATTTTTGCTCCGTGGATTTAGTGTATAATACGCACCCCGCATACCCGCGTTTAGTGTCACTGTGTGAACTAAACCACCCCGCGGTCGCTCGGTGCTACGCTTTGCTCCGTTCACCTTCGCTCCCCTAGCTCACCCCACATACCCACGTTTAGTGTCACTGTGTGAACTAAACCACCCCGCGGTCGCTCGGTGCTACGCTTTGCTCCGTTCACCTTCGCTCCCCTAGCTCACCCCACATACCCGCGTTTAGTGTCACTGTGTGAACTAAACCACCCCGCGGTCGCTCGGTGCTACGCTTTGCTCCGTTCACCTTCGCTCCCCTAGCTCACCCCAC
>Ga0265303_10000814_pt1 | contig 18412 bp, 22 predicted proteins | sample Helome_2_FD_192494 | JGI IMG/M metagenome (GOLD analysis project Ga0265303, IMG submission 192494) | Marine sediment microbial communities from subtidal zone of North Sea - Hel_20160317 (Illumina Assembly) | ecosystem: Environmental > Aquatic > Marine > Subtidal zone > Sediment ... | reverse complement strand
AATTGCACGTAATAGCCGGCTATTGCGAAGATTTGCAACGCAGAAGCTGGAAATTATAAGTGCAGGATGCGAGTCCATGAATTGATCAGAGGTTCCCTAGGGCGAATGCGCACGGCGCGTCCGGTATTTCTGTGCGAAATCCCTCCTATTGGCTGAGAGCTGAGGCCATAATCCAGCAGGCGGTTGTGAAGCGGGAATGCTGATGTCTTGGTGGCCGCGATCATTGGCAACGCCGTTGCTGCCTCCACCAAAATACGAATTCGAAGCAGATGAACTCAAGAGACAGTGATTATGAAAAAAAATAGACTGGCATGGCTTCTACTCGCAAGCTTGCTGACCTGCGCCCCTGGCGTGATGGCTGAGAAGGCCGTATTCGCAGGTGGGTGCTTCTGGTGCATGGAATCCGATTTTGAAAAACTGGGTGGGGTTACCGATGTGATTTCCGGTTTTACCGGCGGGACGCTGAAGAACCCGACCTACAATGGGGATCATCAAGGGCACTATGAAGCCGTTGAGGTTACCTATGATCCGGGCAAAGTCAGCTACCAGGAGCTGTTGGATCATTTCTGGGTCAATATCGACCCGTTCGACGCAAGAGGACAGTTCTGTGACAAAGGCCCAAGTTACCGGACTGCAATTTTCGTGGCCAACGACGTGGAAAAGAAACTTGCCGAGGAATCGAAAAGCAAAATCATAGCTCAGTTCCCCGGCAGAGAAGTTGTTACGCCGATATTTTCGGCATCGGTTTTTTACCCTATTCAGGGTGACGAGAGCTACCATCAGGATTACTACAAGAACAATCCGATTCGTTACAAATACTATCGTTGGAACTGCGGTCGTGATCAGCGATTGCAGAGTATTTGGGGAGCTAAAGCGACCCATTGATGCTGCTGATTGCATCCGGCCGGCGCAAAGGTCCCGTAAACCGGTGCAGGGTGCAGCTTATTTCTTGCGAAAGCGAAGGAAGTATTGCGTCTGCATGAAATCCAGACGCTCGACCAGTTCAAAACCCGCTGCCTGAGTCTCGGCGGCGACCTCGGCCTCTCCGGCCCTCACATGTCTCAAGACCCAAGGGTTCGAAACTCCCGGAATTCGTTTGAAATCGATCAGGACCAATTCACCGCCGGGTCTCAGCGCCTCGTGAATGCTGCGCAGCATTGATCGGGGATATTCGAAATGATGGTAGGTGTCACTGGTAAACGCCAGATCAACACTGTCTGGTGACAGACGCACACCGTGCTGATCGTTGACCACGCCGACGACATTGTTCATTCCCCGATCCCTGGCCCGCTGCACACTCGCTTCGACGAAGCGTGGCGCGATATCGACTGCGTAGACCCGCCCGCTATCACCAACCGCCGCAGCCATCAATGCAGTAAAAAAACCTGTACCGGAACCGATATCCGCAATCTTGAGTCCGGGACGTAACCCCAAGTGACGGATGATGTCATCACGCCGGTCCCATACCTCGCGTCCGTCCCGCTCGAACACACCCCGCCATTGCAGGACGTTCGGGTTTTCATAATTGCGATTGATGCCCGGGTTGACATTCTGCTCGGCGAGCAGCGGCGCCGACAGGAGCGGAACCATCAACATCCAGACCATGTTACGCAACACCCTTGCCCCCAATTCTCTATATGCTGATTCTGAATAACTGCTCGTGCCGGCCATGCTCTTTACGGCTGACTTGGAATTAACCGCCACCCCGATGAAAACCACGTTCGAAGCGACGAACAAACTCGCTCGCCTGATCGGCGGAGGCATTTGCCAGGTCGATACTCACCGCCAATACGGGCAGGCGCAAAGATCCCATTGCACGTTCAGGCAATGTCTCAATTCGGATGCTCGCGACCCTGTCTCCGGTCTCGGTTGAGACCTGCCATAGATCAGGCCCACCACCGACCGACCAATCCCGCATGGCAGCCGGCAGCACCCGGAAAAATTCGTCCCTGCTGTAGCCCATCTCGAGAAAAATGATCGCCTCTCCGTTGCCGTTCAACCGCCGGCAACCGGTGGCCAGACAGCTACCACATCACCGTGTTCAAGCAACGCCTGGTCGCGTTCTTCCTGATGCAGAAAGATACCATTGCGCAGCACCAGATGTGCCTGTTCAAAAGGCACCTGGTAGCGTTCGAGCAGTGCATGGGCTGTCGTGCCCGGACCAACCTCGACGGTCAGCCGGTGCCGCAGCGCCTCGGGCGGCAGATGTTTCATCAGGGAGGCATAGAGTTCCAAATGCACGCGCATTCAGATGACCTGAGTGGTCGCCAGGTAGGCCTCCATCAGACGCGTGGGGTCGCGTTGCAGGCGCTGTTTCCATTCCCCGAGATGCGTCCGGCGCTGGATCAGGCCACGCAAAATACCGACATGCTGCGACAGGCCGACCGCATTGGCACCGATCACGCGATCGTCCTCGAACTGCAATGACAGGTAGCGGAAATCGTCCGGCGCATACAGCTCAGCGTGATCGCCGCCCTCGACGCCCTGCCAGGTCCCGAAGGAGCACGACAGCAGGCCGAGCGTATCGAGCACGTTCATGTTCATCGAACCCTCGTACTCGGCGCTGCGCCCGCTCATATTAGTCGCCGCAAGGTGTCCATGATCAGCCGCAGTAGGCTGGATCGCGTGCACGCTGTATTGACCGGTACAGAAATCCAGTCCCTGGGCGACGTCACCGGCGGCGTAGATATCATCGACATTGGTGCGGAAGTGACGGTCGATGAGCACGCCCTGATCCACCTCTACCCCGCTGCCGCCCAGGAAATCGATATTCGGCCGCACCCCGGTCGCGGTGATGACCAGATCGGCACCGATATGGGTTCCGTCCTGCAGTAGGACACCATTGGGTTCGACTGCACTGACCCCTACCCCCGTGTAGACCGTCACGCCCTTGGATTCACACCAGCGTTTCAGCAATTCAGCGGCATTCGGACCCATCATTCTCGGCACCATGCGCTCGCCCTGCTCGATAACGGCGAGCTGAACCCCCCGCATTCCCAGCGCCTCGAGAATGATACTGCCGATAAAGCCGGCACCAATCAACGCGACCCGGCTGCCGGCGGGGACCCGTGCCTGGATCGCCCGCGCATCGGCCAGGGTCCAGCAGCTCGACACATTGTCACCTTCTATGCCTGACAGTGGCGGACGCGCCGGACTCGAGCCGGTGGCGACCAGCAGCTTGTCGTAACTACGCGCGTCGCCGTTTTCGAGAATCACCTGGTGCGCAGCAGGGTCCACGCGCTGGACCCGTGCCTGGGCAACCTCGATATTCATCGCGGAGAAGTGATCGGCCCCTTCGCGCAGATGGGTGCCCTGTTCCTCGATGTTGCCCATAAGCAGGTAGGGGATCGCCATGCGCGAATAAGGCGGTTCGGGCTCGTCGCCCAGGATACGGATATCGGCTTCTTCATCCAACTTGCGCAGCGTCTCAGCTGCATTCACGCCCGCCGGGCCCGCCCCGATGATCAGATACTGCATGGGTAGCGTCTCCGCAGAAAAAAGTGAGAACCCGCCACGCCCGGCAAAGACGCAGCGGGGGTTGCCGCAAAGATCAAAGCGCGAGGCGGTTGCGCGTCTCGTCCTTGATCTGGCCTTCAGCGGTCCAGCCGCGCAGTTCGTAATACTCCGGCAACATCTTGTCGAGGTCGTTGACCCTTCCCTTTGCCGGCCCGACATTGGCCGCATCTTTCAACAGCCGTTTGGGCAGGGTGTCCTGATCCGCGGTCATACCGGCCCGCATGTTGAAGTCTCGTTCCAGATTCCAGATGCGCTCACCGACCTCGAGCATACGGTCCACGCTCCAGTCACCGTCACAGGCCGCATCCACCTGCGGCGCGATGTTCTCCATGCTCCATGCGAAGGTGGTGAATACACACAGCCCGGCCGAATCGACTGCCGCGGTGGCATCCTGGAAGGCCTTGACCAGTTCCGCCTTGCCCTCGGTTACCAGCGGATCAGTCTTGACCGGAATTCCCAGGACCTCGGAGGCGACCGTATAGCCGCGCAGGTGACAGGCACCGCGGTTGGAGGTCGCATAGGCCAGCCCCATCCCCTGGATACCACGCGGATCGTAGGCCGGGAACTCCTGGCCCTTCACCGTCATGGACAGATCCGGCATGCCGTACTTCTCGCACAGGCGCTTGGAGCCCAGGCCCAGATCCTTGCCGAAGCCTTCGCCCTTTGCCGTCATTTCGGCCATTTTCACCAGGGCCTCCGAACCGTCGAACTTCAAATCGATGCCGCCGGTGTCCTTGGTCGTGATGGCTCCAGCCTCGAACAGCTCCATGGCCGCCGCCACGGTCGCGCCGAACGATATCGGGTCCATGCCGTCCTCGTTGCACAGGAAATTCACATAGGTGAGGGCATCAAGATCATCCACCCCGGTGTCTGATCCAAGTGCCCAGGCCGCCTCGTATTCCAGACCGCCAGAGTTGCCCCAGTACTCGGGCTTGTTTTGCACACTGAAATGGCCGCGATCGACCGTCGAAATGCGCCCGCAGGCAATGGTGCAGCCGAAACAACCGGCATTGGTGGTGAGGTTGGGTTTGCCATCGCTGGCACGTGGCTCATGCATCGCCTCGCCGGAGATCTTTTCCGCGCCCGCGAACTGAACTTCGCGCATGTTGCGCGTGGGCATCGCCCCCATGCCATTGATTACGTTCATCAAAACCTGGGTGCCGTAGGTCGGCAGCCCCTGGCCGGTGACCGCATTCTCCGCCAGTACCTGCTTGCCGGCATTCACCGCGTCCATGAATCCCTTTGGGTCGGCGATGTTGCCCACACCGAGGGTGCCGCGAATAGCGACCGCCTTCAGATTCTTCGAGGCCATTACGGTGCCGACGCCGGAGCGGCCGGCAGCACGGTGGAGATCGTTGACGACGGCGGCATACAGGCAGCCAGCCTCGGCCGACCGGCCGATACAGGCGATACGCAACTGGGGATCCTGATGCGCCTTGTGCAGCATCTCATCCGCTTCCCATACCGTCTTTCCCCAAAGGTCGGCCGCGGAACGCAACTCGGCCCTGCCGTTTTCGACGTACAGGTACACCGGCTCTGGCGATCTGCCCTCGAAGATCACCATGTCCCAACCCGCGTTCTTCATTTCAGCCCCGATGAATCCTCCCGAGTTCGAGCAGGCCACCAGGCCGGTCAGCGGACTCTTGGTGATCACCGAGTAACGCCCACCGGTCGAGGCCATGGTGCCGGTCAGCGGGCCGGTGGCCATGATCAGCTTGTTGTGCGGGCCAAGTGCGTCACATTTCGGATTGATTTCTTCCGCCAGATACTTGGTTGCCAACCCGCGCTGGCCAAGGTACTCGTTTGCCCACGCCATGTTGAGCGCTTCGGCGATACAGGTGCCGGTGGTGAGGTCGACACGCAAAATCTTTCTGGTCCAGGCCATATTTTTCTCCCGATCCTCAAGCCGTGCCGGCCAGGCTTTGCCCGGCGTATTCGCGCATCTTGTCCAACCCTGTCCAGTCGGCATCGATATAGGTGATGGCCGCCGTCGGACAGGCCTTGGCGCAGGCCGGGTCGCCGCCGCACAGGTCGCACTTGATCACCTTGCCGCTGGCCGAATTGTAATTGACCGTGCCGAAAGGACAGGCAATGGTGCAAACCTTGCAGCCCACGCAGCGCGATTCCACGATCACCTTGGCGCCGGTGTCGGCATCGACCCGGATAGCATCAACCGGGCACGCCTTCTGACACCAGGCGTCCGCACACTGAGTGCAGGTGTAGGGGGCAAATCTCCCCTCATGATGGAAGGTGAAAACCTTTATACGCGACTTGGCGGGATTGAAGATCCCCTCGTTCTCGTACGAACAGGCCATCTCGCACTGCAGACAACCGGTACACTTTACGGGGTCTATATGCAGGGATCGCTGCATGAAATTCTCCTTTGTGGATTGCTCGGCGCCTTTGTGGATTTTTTGTTGCGCCTGAGTCTCTATTTGTAGCAGTCCTGGGGATGAGTTCAATGCACACCGACTTTTGCGCGTTCAAGCGAACGAACTGGCCAACGCAGTTGCGTCAACAAATCGACTTATTGCAGAATCTGGCCAAACAGTGGTGGCGAAGCGCCGGCGCGCCCTCTCTGCAGCCCCTGCAGCGGGATGTGTTTCGGATATGACAAAAAGTGTAACCTGTTCGTCGAGTAAGCAACTTCAAGAGATCGGCCCAGGACAGAGGCTAAACCGCGATCGCCCACGAATTACCCATGACGCCTGAAAGCAACGGAAAGTACCTCCTGCTGATCAGTATTCACGGCCTGATCCGAGGCCGAGAACTGGAACTCGGCCGCGACGCCGATACGGGCGGGCAGACGAAGTATGTGGTCGACCTGGCGAGGGCATTGGCCGAACATCCCGATGTGCAACAGGTCGACCTCGTGACACGCCAGGTGGCCGATCCGGCGGTAAGTGATGAGTATTCCGCAGCTGTCGAGGCCCTGTCCGACGGGGCCCGTATCATCCGCATCGATGCCGGCCCCGGCGAATACCTGCCCAAGGAGGAGCTTTGGGATCACCTCGACAGCTTCATGGACAATCTGGCCAACTGGCTGAACGAGCAACCGCGCAGACCCGACCTGGTGCACAGCCATTACGCCGATGCCGGCTACGTGGGCGTGCGATTGGCCAATCTGATGGGTATACCGCTCATCCACACCGGTCATTCACTCGGCCGCGACAAACGCAAGCGCCTGCTGGCGCGCGGGCTCTCGCGAGAGGCCATCGAGCGAACCTACAACATTGCCCGACGTATCGATGCCGAGGAGGAAACCCTGGCCAACGCCGATCTGGTCATCACCAGCACATTCAACGAGATAGAGGAACAATATGGCCTCTACAACTATTACCACCCCGAACGTATGGCGGTCATACCGCCGGGCACGGACCTGGAACAGTTTCATCCGCCGACAGAGAACGAAGACATACCCTTCGCCAAGCAGCTTGAACGCTTTCTCACCGACCCAGACAAACCGCTGATCCTGGCCCTGTCGCGACCTGACGAGCGTAAGAATATCCTTACGCTGATCGAAGCCTTCGGAGAATCCAAGGCACTGCAGGAGGCCGCAAATCTGCTGATCATAGCCGGCAACCGCGACGACATCCGTGATCTCGAGCGTGGCGCCCAGTCGGTACTGACCAACATCTTGTTGCTGATCGACAGCTACGATCTTTACGGCGGTGTGGCGATCCCCAAGAGCCATCGAGCGAATGATGTGGAACAGATCTATCGCCTGGCCTCAGCGAGCGGCGGCGTGTTTATCAATCCGGCACTCACCGAACCCTTCGGCCTCACCTTGTTGGAGGCCGCTGCCAGCGGCCTGCCCCTGGTAGCAACCGAAAATGGCGGCCCGGTAGATATCATCGCCAACTGCAACAACGGGGTACTGGTCGACCCCTTGGACAAGGACGCCATTACCGACGGTTTGCTTGGCCTGCTGCGTGACCGCGATGTCTGGGAGCAGGCCTCACGCAATGGAATCGACGGCGTGCGTCAACATTACTCATGGCAGGCACATGCCGATGACTACATGGAAAAAATACGCACCCTGCCTCACAAGGCCCAGCCGATCCCGACCGGCCAACCCATGCCAAGGACTTCACGTTACCGTGACCGCGGCATCTTCACCGACCTCGACCAGAATCTGGTCGGCAACCCTTCCGCCCTGCAACGATTTTCCGATGTGATGCGCGAAAATCGCAAATGCGTCAGCTTCGGGGTCGTCACCGGGCGGCGTATCGACAGCGCGCTGGCGCTGATCAAGAAGCAAGGGATCCCAACACCCGATGTATTGATTACCAGCCTCGGCACTCGCATCCACTATCGCCAGGATCTGACCCAGGACGACTACTGGGCGAACCATATCGATCACCATTGGAACAGGCAACAGATCCGGAGCACGCTCGCCGAACTGCCGGGGCTCAAACTGCAGCCAAAAAGCGAACAATCTGCATTCAAGCTTTCCTATTTCATTGACCCGCGAAAGGCGCCCTCGCCGGATGAGATCGTGGCCCTGATACGGCAACGCGAACTGACCGCAAACGTTATGTCCTCGTTCGGCCAGTTCCTCGATGTCGTGCCGGCACGCGCATCCAAGGGACAGGCCCTGCGCTACGTCTCCCAGAGACTGGATATACCGCTGGAGCACATCCTGGCGGCAGGCGGATCCGGGGCCGATGAAGACATGATGCGGGGCAATACGCTGGCGGTGGTTGTCGCCAACCGGCACAACGAGGAACTGTCACAACTGGTCGACCAGGAGCGGATCTATTTCGCCGGCCAGCCGCATGCGGCCGGTATTCTGGAAGCTATCGAACATTACGATTTTTTCAATGCCTGCCAGGTGCCGCAGGACCGATGACCGAACGACTCCTTATCTGCACCGACCTCGACCGGACCCTGATACCCAATGGGCCTCAGTCTGAATCCCCTGCGGCACGGGAACGTTTCACGGCGTTGGTCGGGCATCCAGAGGTCACTCTGGCCTATGTCAGCGGAAGACACCGCGCACTGGTTGAGCGGGCCATTGTGAACTACCGGCTACCACTGCCCGACTTTGTGATTGGAGACGTCGGGACCACCATCTACCGGGTGGGCCCGGAGCAACTCTGGCAGAAACAAACGGCCTGGGAGGATGAGATTGCCAAGGATTGGGGCGACAAGAGTCACGCCGACCTCAAGGCACTTTCGAGGGATATCCCGTCGCTTCGGCCGCAGGAAAGAACCAAGCAGAACGACTACAAACTGAGTTACTACGTGGCAATGCACAGTGATCGCAATGCCCTGTCTGCGATGATCGGTGCGAGACTGAAGGCCAGCGGCATCACCGCACGCCTGATATGGAGCGTGGACGAACCTGCTGGCATCGGACTGCTGGACATATTGCCGGAACGAGCGTCCAAATACCATGCCGTGGAGGCCCTCATGCACTGGCATGACTTTGACTATACCAGCACCGTGTTCTGCGGCGACAGCGGCAACGACATCGAGGTGCTGATCAGCCCCATTCCCTCGGTACTCGTTGCCAACAGCCAGGCACACGTGTATGAGCTGGCGATCAAACTGGCAAACGAAAACGGGCATGCCGATCAGTTGTATATCGCCAGGGGCGGCTTTCATGGGATGAACGGCAACTATGCCGCCGGCATCCTGGAGGGAGTCGCACACTATCATCCAGATACCCTCGCCTGGATGGGTTTTGCCGAGCCGGGACAAAGGGTATGACCAGGCAACGCGTATGCGTCTTCGGAGAGGTCCTGTTCGACCACTTTCCGGACGGCACGCTCGTCCTGGGCGGCGCGCCCTTCAATGTCGCCTGGCATCTGCAGGCGTTTGGTCAGTCACCGCATTTCATAAGTCGGGTCGGGAACGATTCCGCTGGCGACACTATCCGCAACGCGATGCATGAATGGGGCATGGATACGAGCGGCCTGCAGACCGACCCGTCAAGAGCAACGGGTCGCGTGGAAGTTTCCTTCGTCGACGGCGAGCCCGCATACGACATCGTTCACCCCTGCGCCTACGACGCCATCGAGGCCGACGCATCCGGCGCAGATTGTGATCTGCTCTATCATGGCAGCCTGGGGCTGCGCGATACACGATCGCGAAAAACATTGGCGCAACTCCTGACCTGTAACCCGAAGACCGTGTTTGTTGATGTCAATCTGCGGCCCCCTTGGTGGCAGAAGGAACAGGTGCTGGAACTGCTGCACACCGCCCAATGGGTCAAACTCAATGCTGACGAGCTCAACCGGCTGCATACGGCGGGCGGTGACACCGCGCACCGCGCGCGCGATTTTCTCGAAGAATATGAACTTCAGGGGCTACTGCTTACGCACGGGGCACAGGGCGCCGAGCTGTTCACCGCCTCCGGGGAAAACTCCGGGGTAAAACCCAACCGCGATATTCCGGTAAACGATACGGTCGGCGCCGGTGACGCCTTCGCGTCTGTGATGATCCTCGGCCTGGTCAGGGATTGGCCGACCCGGCTCACGCTACAGCGCGCCCAGGACTTTGCCTCGGCGATTGTCGGCAACCGCGGCGCCACCGTAAGAGACTCCGCCTTCTATCAATCTTTCGTCAAACGATGGGCATCAGAGGCCTAAGCGGCCCACGCAGCTATGTACGAACAGGTATCCCATTCTCTGCTGAACAAAATCCTCGACCGACTCAAGCCGGCCACCCGCAGGCGTGACCTGCGTCACTTCTATACCCGTCTCGGTGCAAACTTTTATGCAATCCACTCGCTGTTTCACCACCTGTATGGGAGGCGTGATGATTTCGAGACCCAGATGGTCCGCCTGGTCGAGGTTATGGCGTCCCAATACATCCAGCGTGATGATGAACTCAGGGCGATCGATAACGAGCGCGAGCAGAACCACAATTGGTTCCTGAGTCAGGAATGGGTCGGCATGGCGCTCTATACCGATGGATTCGCGCAGAACCTCCAGGGACTGCAGGAGCACATCAGCTATCTCCAGGATCTCGGTGTCAACATACTGCACCTGATGCCCATGATGAAGTGCCCGGCAGGAGCCAGTGACGGTGGCTATGCAGTCAGCGACGCCCGCGACCTTGATGAGCGCATAGGAACCCTGCAGGACCTGCAGTCACTTGCGCATGACATGCGCAGACGTAACATGCTGCTGACCCTGGACGTCGTGGTGAACCATACCTCAGACGAACATGAATGGGCCCAGCGGGCGCGCGAAGGTAACCCCAAGTATCAGGATTACTACTACATCTTCGAAAACCGGGACATCCCGGATATGTTCGAGGAGACCATGCCCGAGATTTTTCCGGAAACAGCGCCAGGCAACTTCACGTTTGATGAGAACATGGGCAAATGGGCAATGACCGTGTTCAACAGCTACCAGTGGGACCTGAACTACAGCAATCCGGCCGTGTTCATCGAAATGCTGGATATCATTCTCTTCTGGGCCAACAAAGGAGCCGATATCGTACGCCTCGATGCCGTGGCCTTCCTCTGGAAGAAGATAGGCACCACCTGCCAGAACGAGCGCGAGGCGCATCTTATTCTGCAACTGATGAAAGATTGCAGCCAGGTGACGGCGCCGGGCGTACTGTTCATTGCGGAGGCCATCGTCGCGCCGGTGGAGATCACCAAATACTTTGGTGAGGATGCTGTAATCGCTAAAGAATGTGAGATCGCCTACAACGCCACCTACATGGCCTTGCTGTGGGAGGCTATAGCGACCAAGAATGCCAAATTACTCGACCAGGGCATCCGCAGTCTGCCCGACAAGCTGGATCGGGCCACCTGGCTGAATTACCTTCGCTGTCACGACGATATCGGACTGGGTTTCGATGACGCGGATATCGTGAGAGCCGGCTACGAGCCCTATGCCCATCGACGTTTTCTGGTGGACTATTTCACGGGGGCCTATGACACCTCACCCGCCCGGGGGCAGCCCTTTGGCCGTAACGACAAGACTGGAGATGCACGTATCTCCGGCGCCCTCGCCTCCCTCGTCGGCCTCGAAAGCGCGATGGAAGAAGGCGATGAGGATGCGGTGCAGCGCAGCATCGATGTGATTCTTTTGCTGCACAGCATGATCATGTCCTTTGGCGGCATCCCTCTTCTGTATTACGGCGATGAGATTGGCACGCTCAATGATTGCACCTTTATCGGAGACAAGAACAAGGCGCACGACAACCGCTGGATGCACCGTCCGAGAATCGACTGGCAAAACGCCGCTCTGCGCAACCAGCACGGCACGGTACAGCACAGGATATTTGAAGGTCTGAAAAAGATGATCGCCGTGCGCAAGAGCACAACAGCCTTTGCCGACTATAACAACCGCCAACTGCTGGACACGGGGAATCCGCACCTGTTTGTCTTCATGCGCACAAACCCGTTCCTGCTCAGCAATACGGTTCTTGTCGTAGGCAACTTCGACGTCAAACCGCAGTCGCTTGACCTTGGAGACCTGGGTAATCGCAACATGTTTGAATACGGTCAATTGAGAGATCTCTACTCCGGCGAATCGCCAACGCTGTTCAAAGATCAGTTGGTGGTGCCGCCGTTTCGTTTCTACTGGCTGTCGGACCGCGGGCTCAATTAGTCGCGCACCTCCACGCCAGCCTACTCGTCGGGCAGGCCGTCAAAGAATTCCACCACGCCGGTTTCCAGCGAATATTCCGCACCCACCACGAACAGACGGCCCTTCTCGATCAGATCTTCGAGGATATTCGACCCATGCCGAAGCTGACTGGCGGAGGCACGTATATTGGCCCGGATCGCCTGCTGCAACAGTGCCTCCGGATTATCATGCAATCCTGTTTCCAGCAGTGCCTGCACTGAGGGACGAATACGATTGACGATCGACTGCAGGTTCCTCGACCGGTTTCCGGTCGGTCGCTCCAGCTCTTCCAGCGTGGCTATGACAGCACCGCACATCGAGTGTCCCATCACCACAACCCGCGGCGTATCGTACAGACAGGCCGCAAACTCAACGCTACCGATCTGCGAGGGCGCAACGATGTTGCCTGCCACACGGATCACAAAAAGCTCACCCAGACCCTGATCAAAAACAATTTCCGCCGGCACCCGCGAATCGGAGCAACCCAGGATGATGGCGAAGGGCTGCTGGCCCGCGACCAGTTCATTGCGCCGCGTCTGGCCGGTGGAGGCGTCCTGCCCACGGATATCCGATACAAAACGCTGATTCCCTTTGCGCAGGCGGTCAAGTGCGTCCAGTGCTGAAATCAAAATCGGCCTCCGCTCATCTTGTCATGTCCGCAGTGTCCTGCCACGCGCGACAGCCGACTGGCTACAGGGGACGCCCTCCCGGATACTCAAATTCAATACCCGCAGGACCGGCATTGATGACCGGAATACCTTCAATCTCATCCTGCTGACTGGCACATTCGTGAATGTGGCCGCATACAACAAAGCTGGGGCGCGCCTCTTCGACAAAAGATCGTATCGCCGTACTGCCCACATGCTGACCATCGCAAAGTGTATCCAGACAGCCAAATGGCGGCGAGTGCGTGATGAAAACGAAATTCCGGCCGGGCCTGGATAGAAGTCGCTGCGCATGGTCCTCTGAGAAGTCAACGGTCCAGGCCCCGAAAGGAGTGACCGGTATACCCCCGCCAATTCCACAAAATAGCGTCCCATCCAGTTCTGTCTCGGATCCATGCAGGACATGAAAGTTATCTATTCCCTCGCAGGCCTCCACCAGCTCGGCATAGCTCTCATGGTTGCCCGGGACCAGGATGGTCGGAATCCTTATCCCGGCAAGCATCCCGATGGTCTCCTGGAGGCCTTTGCGCAATAACGCAAAATCACCCGCGCCGATGGCAAAGTCCACATATTCAGATCGCTCGACAAGCTGCGCGCAGGCAACACTGTCGCAATGAATGTCGCTGAACAGGATGTATTTCATGCATTGACTCCACAGGGCCGACATCATCGGCACGCAAACTATTAACCCGGCCACCCAATATCCGGGTTAATAACGCCAGTACTTTTTGACGAAGACGATTACCGCCACACCAATGGCCGTAAAGATCATCGCCAGATACTGCTGGAATTCGTCGCCACCCCGAACTTTTTCCGCGGTGGTCATGAACAGACTCGATGATTCCCTGAACGAACTGACAACAAGCGATATACCGACACCGATGCATGCCAATGCACCAAACAACATCAACGCCGACAGGGCGACTTTTCTATTCACCGAGCAAATACAAAATTCCAATCACCCCGACCGAAGACCATTCACGCACTCGATACAAGCTCGACACAAAGCAACGCCGACGCCTTGTCAGGGCATGATCGGATGGCCATGCTACACATGAAATTTCCACGAGTCATCTTGCTCTTTCTTGATCCTGGTGCTTTTCCGGCAGACCTTTCTGACACGCTTTTCATGTAGGTTGGTAGCCGAAGAGATCTCATAAGTAGTCTTGTGGATACGCCTGGCATCTACCCCGGAGTCTTTCAAAAAGCTGGCCACCACTTTTTCGTCTCTCTTGAACTTCAACCAGCCGAACAGGCCGAGAACCAAAACCCCCACCAGCGCGGCGAACGCCAATTTCACAATCTCGTTCTCAAATGGTTCATTCATTTTGAATCCGGCCATTCGAAACCAATCCGACGCTAGCCCTTATCACAGAATTCGACGGATCCCGGCAAGGCCGCTTCGCACCTTTATACACCTGAATGACACCGGACCTCGCGACCCTGATCCGAGTTTGTATTCCGATCGGGCCCGCAACAGGCTTGCTGCCAGAAAAAGCCATATTTAGCGCTTCGCTAAAAGTCACTGAGGCCCTCACTGAAATGGAAACCTGTAATCGTGAATCCGAGCCTGAAATAAAACTTGTGGGCACGATCGCGCTGGGTTCCTGAATCCAGGTCGAGGAATCGGCACCCGGCCGATTTCGCCTCGTCCCGGAGCCAATTGATCAGTTCTTTACCATACCCCATAGAACGCACACTGCTCGACGTAACGAGATCATTCACATACAGGTTTTTTCCCAGGTGAAAATTGGTCGAGATTCGGTATCCGGCCACGGCTACCACCATCCCATCCTGCTCGATGTAGGCAATGCGATAGCCTTCAGACTCCATCTGTCGAACCAGGGAGAGAAACTCGGCCGCCTTGAGATGGGGACGAAGCTGCGAAATAACCTCAAAGCAGTTTTCTATTTCTTCATCTGTCTGAGCAATTCGAGGCATCAGATTTCCAAACAGTCAGTGTGTTGTCCAGACAGGTCTGCAACTTTTTATTCTGGGCTTAAGGTAACAGATGATGACCGGCATAAACCGAGGCATTACGCGGCACCAAAGAATCGAAAAAATTCCTCGCAGACTGCCTCGGGAGCTTCTTCCGGTAGAAAATGCCCACATTCCAGGGCACGACCCTCGACCTGTTCGGCACGATCCCGCCACACACGAAGCACATCATAGGTGCGGTCCACGAATCCCTTCGAACCCCATAAGACCAGCAGAGGGCACTGAACCTTCCGATGCATATCATCCTCATCGTGTTGTAGGTCGATACTCGCTGCGGCGCGATAATCTTCACAAGACGCATGAATAGCTTCTGGATTGCTGAAGCAGCGAACGTACTCAGCCACCGCCTCTGCCGCAAAAACCGCATCGGGCGCACTCCATCGTTTCAGTTTTTCAGAGAGATAGTACGCCGGATCAGCGCCGATCATATGCTCTGGCAGCCCATCAGGCTGAATAAGGAAGAACCAGTGATAGTAGCCTGTGGCAAAGTGTTGATCCGCAGTCTTGAACATGAGATGCGTCGGCGCGATATCCATTACGCAGGCTCTCTCGACTCTTGCAGGATAATCAAGAGCCATCCTGTGAGTCACCCTTGCTCCCCGATCATGACCGGCCACAAAAAATTCTTGATAACCGAGAGACGTCATCACCTCGGCCATATCCTGAGCCATCGCACGCTTCGAGTACGGGTGATGATCTGGTGTGCTCGGCGGCTTAGAGCTGTCGCCGTAGCCTCGCAGGTCGGGACAAATCACATGGAAACTTTGAGCAAGGTGCGAGGCAACCTCGTGCCAGATGACATGTGTCTGCGGATAACCGTGCAACAAAAGTAGCGGGCGGCCTGAACCACCATGTACAAGGTTTATTTCAGCACCACTGGTTGTTATTTTTGCCTTATAAAAGTCGTCTTCGAACATCATTTGACACGTCTCCGTTGGCTCCAGCACCAAAGCTCAGCGGCCCGGCTTTCGACTCGAACCACGATAGCCTACAAATTGCGTGAAGGCGCCCAGAAACTTTGTGTATCGTGGCGTCAAGACAATGCGTTCGATGCTTTTTCGGCCCTTGTTTTCGCCGTAACAGTTTGTCCTATTATGAAACGTTTGCGATTTCCCCGTATCGAAAACAGTCGGTGACGTGGTCGTTCACCATACCGACCGCCTGCATGAACGCGTAGCAGATGGTAGAGCCCACGAAGTTGAATCCGTGTTTCTTCAGATCCTTGCTCATTCGATCTGAATCTTTTGTATTCGCGGGCAAATCTGCCGAATTTTTCCAGGCGCTCTGCACGGGGACGCCATCAACATAGCGCCAGAGAAACTTGTCGAGGGATCCGTACTCCTCCCGGATATTCAGAACACCCCGCGCGTTCCTGAGCGCAGATTCTATCTTGAGGCGATTTCGTACGATACCGGCATCCGTTAGCAGACGGCCGACGTCGCGTTGTGAGTACCTGGCGATGCGCTCAACATTAAAGCCATGAAATGCCTTTCTGTAGTTCTCTCGCTTCTTGAGGATAGTAAGCCAGCTCAGACCAGCCTGAGCGCCTTCCAGTATGAGGAACTCGAACAGCCGCTGGTCGTCATGAATCGGAACTCCCCATTCATCGTCGTGGTAAGCGATATAAAGGGGATCGCTGCCGCACCATTCGCATCTCCTTTTCATATTCTTCCCATGCCCAGCGGCTGATGTAGTCCGTGCGCCGCTCGCCCTGTGATCAGAGGACCGCATGGTTAGGCATTTTCACCCCAACCAGCCCATTTCTCTGAATACGACTATCAGTAAGAAGAAAAAAACTATAACGGACGCATTCAGTAACCACTGCCGTTTTCGTGTAGCGGCCTTAATCGCTTTTACTTGTTGCCGGTCCTTTGCAATCGCTTCTGAGTCATCAGGATGTGCGTAACCATCGGTAGTCGACCTGTATGTTTCCAATTCATCGCCTCGGACTCTGGACTTCAGTTTCTCAGCCAAAGCAAGCATGTCTTCTATATCGCGCTCGGTCGGATTCTTCAGCCAGAGCTCGCCATTCAGGAAACTCAAAAAGAGTTCGCCGCTTCTGAACAAAGACTTTCCGTCGAACGCGAAAACAGCACTTTCTTTAACCGCTTCGCTAATTTCGCTCTCGGAAAGCGGCGACGCGACACCACCTTCGGTTCTCACTATCGAGACATGGTATCCCAATCTGTTTATGCCAACCGTCGAGTTAATGAACACAGCGCAGCGAAACTGCGGAGCACCCAATTGAGCGTAACGAGCGACTTGAACTCATTGTGGGGGCTGGATGACAAGAATAACCTCCTTCACGCCTTCTCTTGGAGGGCCGTATCGCTTCTTGGCCTTTGCTCCACTCATGAAGGCGGTGGAATCCAAAATTGGCTTCACCACCTCAAACAAACGATCAGCGCTTGGCCCATACATGTAAATGTAGCCATCGCTGCCATCGACGGCCAATTCATTTCCGTCGTATTCGCCGGCGCCGGCCTGCGAGATGGCGGCCTCTAGACGAGACTCCAGGTCAAAAAGGCGCTGCAGGTCGGTTGACCCGTATGAGAAGTGAACGATGACCGCCTGCTCCATCGACGCCGGAACAGCGGGCGGAACAGCACCGGAAGACGCAACTACGATACCAAAGAGGGCGGCAAGCTTCTTTCGGATGTTCATATGAGAGCCTTATCGCCAAGTTTGACGGCGGACGACGAAGTGGGACGTCCGAGCCGGCAACGCAAATGGCACGAACGACTTATTATGTTTCAAAGTCATACCGCACTTCTACGCCATTATTCGAGATCGTCGCGATTACGTCTGTGCCAATCGTGAAATACAGTTCGCTGCTCTCCGCCTTTCTGCCGCTGGAATATAGAACCGTGAATTTCATTGCGGCCTCATCGTCTACACTCAACAGGTGCGAAGACATCGGCGGAATACTGCCGATTATCTTCTCCTGATTCGCCCATGACATGACAACTGTAACGACCTCGGAAGATTCATTGACGATTTCGAACTGCGGATCTCGAAATGCTGGAATTGCCAACATCACTAGAATAATGAGGAAAATAGCTGCAGCGCCCGTGAGTATTCGAGCTAGGAGAATCCGCACCGCGGGCGGTGCGCTGTCGCGCATCAAACATGGCTCAGCTGGGGGTTTGTAAATCAATAACTTATGCCATGTTTGATGAGAGATCCCGCCCCGTAAACGGCGCGCAGTCGCGCGACAAACAGTATGCGATAATTGCGGGGTGTCCGAGCGCTAGAGGCCTTGCAGTCAGTGGTGCTTTAATTGCCCGAATGAGAGAGTGGCCCGCACGGCCTTGGCGTTTTGTCGCTGACGGCGCGGTTTTACCGTGACCTCGTATGGAAGAGTAAGTTTCTTCGCCGCCGTGCAGCTCGTGCGCAACGAGAACATTGTACGCCCCACCTGTTGCGCAATCTGCGCGACACAGGGTGTGATTGTCTCGCAAAAGCACAAACCAACAACTTAGGCTTTGTTTGCGTAGGTTATGTTTGATGAAAGTCTGCGCGGTAGAAATACCCGTAGCGAAAAAGTGGCACGGCGAGGACAGTTTTCTGTTCTTTTGAGGCGCATAGTGGGCACTACGCAACGAGAAAGAATAGAAAAATGGACCACTGTGGCGCTTT